>Ga0116129_1001328_pt1 | contig 13801 bp, 13 predicted proteins | sample June2015DPH_17_2_FD_89732 | JGI IMG/M metagenome (GOLD analysis project Ga0116129, IMG submission 89732) | Peatland microbial communities from SPRUCE experiment site at the Marcell Experimental Forest, Minnesota, USA - June2015DPH_17_10 | ecosystem: Environmental > Terrestrial > Soil > Wetlands...
GACGTGCGCCAGGTGGTGTTCGCCAAGCCGAAATAGCGGCCGGCGCGTCGTCGGCTTGTGCGCCCTGCCGCGCTCCATTAGGGTTGCCCGGCAATTGAGCATCAACCGGCAATTTCCAGGCATGACCGTCAACAACGACGTCGTCGAAGCGATCGGCAACACTCCGCTCATCAAGCTGAAGCGGGCTTCCGAGGCGACCGGCTGCACCATTCTCGGCAAGGCCGAGTTCATGAATCCGGGCCAGTCGGTGAAAGACCGCGCCGGCAAGTGGATGATCCTCGAAGCCGAGAAGCGCGGTGAGCTCAAGCCCGGCGGACTTGTGGTGGAATCGACCGCCGGGAATACCGGCATCGGGCTTGCGGTGGTCGCCAGCGCGCGCGGTTACCGCACGCTGATCCTGATCCCGGAAACGCAGAGCCAGGAAAAGAAGGACATGCTGCGGCTCTGTGGCGCCGAGCTGATCGAGGTGCCGGCGTTACCCTATTCCAATCCAAACAACTATCAGCATGTCGGGCGGCGGCTCGCTGACCAGCTTCGCAAGAAGGAGCCAAACGGTGTGCTGTTTGCCGACCAATGGAACAATCTCGACAACGCCAAGGCCCATTACGAATCCACGGGACCCGAAATCTGGCAGCAGACCGGCGGCAAGGTCGACGGCTTTATCTGCTCGGTCGGCACCGGCGGAACACTGGCAGGCACAAGCCGATACCTAAAAGAGAAGAACGTGGGAATCACCACCGCCTGCGCCGACCCGCACGGCTTCGCAATGTACGAACTGTTCAAGCATGGTCATGCCAAATCGACGCCGGGTGACTCGATCACCGAAGGCATTGGGCTCGGCCGTGTCACGCCCGTCATCGAGACCGCGAGGGTAGACGACGCCTTCCTGATTTCGGACGACGAAGCCGTCAACGTGATCTACGGTCTGCTCGAACATGAGGGCCTCTGCCTCGGCGGCTCGACCGGCATCAACGTCGCCGGCGCGATCCGGCTCGCCCGGCAATTGGGACCGGGCCACACCATCGTCACCATCCTCTGCGATTCCGGAAACCGCTATCAGTCAAAACTGTTCAACCCGGCGTTCATGCGCTCGAAGAACTTGCCGGTGCCGGAATGGCTGGAAAAGCGCAGCAACATCAGCCTGCCGTTCGAGAAGGTGTGAGAGGCGAATAGCGAATAGCGAGTAGCGAATGGAAGTTCACTACTCGCTATTCGCCTCTTTCACCGCAGAATCTGGCTCAAAAACAGCTTGGTCCGCGCATGCTGCGGATGGGCAAAAAAGTTGGCCGGCGTGTTGGCCTCGATAATCTGCCCGTCATCCATGAAGACGATGCGATCGGCCACCTCCCTGGCAAAGCCCATTTCGTGGGTGACCACCAGCATGGTCATGCCGTCATTGGCAAGGTCGACCATGGTGTCGAGCACCTCCTTGACCATCTCGGGATCCAGCGCCGAGGTCGGCTCGTCGAACAGCATGATCTTCGGATTCATGGTAAGCGCGCGCGCGATCGCGACGCGCTGTTGCTGGCCGCCCGACATCTGGCCCGGAAACTTGTCGGCCTGATGCGGGATTTTCACCCGCTCCAGATATTTCATGGCAGCTAGCTCGGCGTCCTTCTTCGGAATATTGCGCACCCAGATCGGCGCCAGCGTGCAGTTCTCCAGCACGGTCAAATGCGGAAACAGATTGAAGCTCTGGAACACCATGCCGACTTCGCGCCGGACTTGGTCGACGCGCCGCAAATTCGGCCCCAGTTCGATGCCATCGACGACGATCTCGCCTTCCTGGAATTCCTCGAGCGCGTTGATGCAGCGGATCAGCGTCGATTTGCCAGAACCCGACGGACCGCAGATCACGATGCGTTCGCCCTTTGCGACATCGAGGTTGATGTCGCGCAGCACGTGAAAATCGCCGAACCATTTGTTGAGGCCGGCAATGCTGACAATCGAGTCCGCGGTCATGGTCATTTTGCTCAATTGCGACGCTGTGGGTTCAGCCTGTGCTCGACGAAAAGCGAATAGCGCGACATTCCAAAACAGAACACGAAGTAAATCATTCCGGAAAAGGCGAACCCCGTAAACAACGTCGTCGGCGTCGCCCAGTTCGGGTCGGAGAAGGAGGCCCGCAAGCTTCCCAATAGATCAAACAGCGCCACGATCGACACCAGTGAAGTGTCCTTGAACAGCGCAATGAAGCTGTTGACGAGACCGGGGATGACGTGGCGCAAGGCCTGCGGCATCACGATCAGCGCCGTGGTCTTCCACCAGGACAGGCCCAAAGCGCTGGCCGCCTCGCTTTGCCCGCGCGGGATAGCCTGCAAGCCGCCTCGGATCACCTCGGCCATATAGGCGCCGGCGAACAGGGCAATGCCGATCAGCGCCCGCACCAGACCATCCACCGAGAATCCCGCGGGAAAGAACAGCGGTAGCATATAGGTCGCAAAGAACAGAACCGTGATAAGGGGCACGCCGCGCCAAAATTCGATGAAAATCACCGAAAAAACCCGGATCAACGGAACCGTCGAGCGCCGGCCCAGCGCCAATGCGATGCCAACCGGCATCGACGTGACGATGCCGGTAACCGAAACCACCAGGGTCACCAAAAGGCCGCCCCACAGCCTTGTATCCACAACAGGCAAGCCATCGTGGTCGAGGCCGATGGCGGCGATCACGACACCGATGCCGGCGAATATCGCCAAACTCATGATGAGGGCACGCCAGCCGGTGCGGATGCCGCCATTCAGGAAAAACAGCGCGATCGAGACGATCGCGGCCGTCGCGGCAAAGTCGGTCCAAACCGGCCGGATGGATGCCCGAATCTGATCGGCAAGCCATGTCAGCGGCCAGATGAAAAACGACAGCGTTATGCTTAACAACGCCACGAACTTTCCAAGCAACACCAGCAGCGGCCCGACCACCGCTTTTGTTTCGCCCACTTCCGTCAGTTTGCGGCCGGCGCCGCCGATGCTTTCGGCGAAGCCCGACAGCAAGTCCGCCGTCCAGCCGACAGCAAAACCTTTCAATCCACCGCCATACAGCAGGAAAAACGCGACAACGGGAAAGGCGAAGAAGAACAGGCCGGCGTTCAGACCTTTTGCCGGCAGCCGCGGGATCAACAGCGGCAGCAACAACAGGCCAGCCAGCGAGAACGTCAGATTGACCCGCCAGCGTTCAGGCTCCGGATAGAATCCGAACATGAATTGGCTGAATTTCGCATGGATATAGGGCCAGCATGCCCCGACCACATGACCGGCATTCTCGGCAAGACAGGCATTGCGGTCGTCGCCACGCCAGACCGCATCGATCAGCAGGAATTTTGCCGCTGGAATGACGGTGAACCACAGCAACAGCACGCTCACGAGGGTGAGCAGGATGTTGTTCGGAGAATTGAACAGCCGCGTGCGCAGAAATCCGACAAAGCCGGTGGTCCTGATCGGCGCGGCGCGCTCGGGGACCAGTTCCTGGCGGACGAACGCCGATGCTGCAAGGTCGGTCATGTGTTGCCGAGGCTCCGGCCTAGCCGCCAACCGTAGAAACTCATGATCCCGCTGGTGACGAGGGAAATCAGCAGATAGACGCCCATCGTGATGCCGATGATTTCAATCGCCTGTCCGGTCTGGCTGAGCGTCGTTCCCGCAAAGACCGAGACCAGGTCGGGATAACCGATTGCGACTGCCAGCGAGGAATTCTTGGTGAGATTGAGATACTGGTTGGTGAGCGGCGGCAGGATGACGCGCAACGCCTGCGGCACCACGATAAGCCGCAACGTTGAACCACGCGACAGTCCGAGCGATGAGCCGGCTTCCACCTGCCCCTTGTGAACCGACTGGATACCGGCGCGCACGATCTCGGCGATGAATGCCGCGGTATAGAGCGACAGCGCCAGCGTCAGCGCCACGAATTCCGGAATGACGCGCGAGCCCCCGGAAAAATTGAACCCTTTGAGTTCGGGCAGTTCAAACCTGACCGGCGCGCCTGATATCAGCGCGGTCAGGAGCGGCAGGCCGATCAGCAAGCCGAGCACGATGGGCCAGATGGTCATCAGCCGGCCGCTTTCGAACAGCTGCCGGCGCGCATAATGCCGTAGCGCCAGCGAGACAATGACCGCAATCAGAATGGCGAACGCGAAAGGCTCCAGGCCGGGGTTGGCGATCGGCCTGGGAATCACAAGCCCGCGGTTGCTGAGAAAGAAGCTGCCGAACAGCGAGATGCTCTGCCGAGGATTCGGTAGTGCTGCGAGCACGGCGAGATACCAGAACAGAATCTGGAACAGGAGCGGCAGGTTGCGCAGCAACTCGACATAGCCGCCGGACAGGCGCGACAGCAGCCAGTTCGGCGACAGCCTGCCCAGCGCAATGGCAAATCCGATCACGGTGGCAAAGAAGATGCCGATGATCGAAACCAGCAGCGTGTTGAGCAGCCCCACCAGAAACACCCGGGTATAGGTGTCGGATCCGGAATACGGAATCAGGCTCTGACTGACGTCAAAGCCTGCCGTATTGGTCAGGAATCCGAAGCCGGACGTGATCCGCTGCGCCTGCAGATTGGCCAGCGCATTCTCGACGATCTCGTAGCCAATCCAGGCCAGAACCGCGGCGAACAGCATCTGAAGGACGAACCCTCCCCAGCCCGCTCGACCGCCGAGCGCATACCGCAATCTGGCGGCGAGTTGCCGCGGCGGTAGTCGGGGCTCGATGCTCATCGCCGCGGCCGCCTCTTCCCCCACGGTCAGCGGATCGGCGGGGCGTACTGAATTCCGCCCTTGTTCCAGAGCTGATTGAGCCCGCGGGGAATCCCCAGCTTCGAACCAGCGCCGACGTTGCGATCAAAGGCTTCGCCGTAATTGCCGACCGCCTTTATGATCCGTGACAGCCAATCCTTGGTGACGCCGAGTTGTTCGCCGAGATTGCTGTCGGTGCCAAAAACCCGCTTCAGCTCGGGGTTGTCCGATTTCGCCATCTCGTCGACGTTCTTCTGGGTAATGCCGAGTTCCTCGGCGTCAATCATCGCAAACAGCGTCCACTTTACGAGATCGAACCATTGATCGTCGCCGTGACGCACCATCGGCCCCAGCGGTTCTTTCGAGATCACTTCGGGAAGCACGGCATGATCGGCTGGATTTGCGAGTTTCAGACGCTCGGCATAGAGCTGCGATACGTCGGCAGTAAAGACGTCACATCGTCCGGATTCGTAGGCCTTGACGGTCTCGTCGGCGGTGCCGAACGCAATCACCTCATACTTCATGTTGTTGCCCCTGAAGTAGTCGGCGAGATTCTGTTCGGTAGTGGTGCCGGTCTGCACGCAGACCGAGGCGCTGTTGAGTTCCAGCGCGGAATCGACCTTGAGGGACTTCTTCACCATGAAACCCTGACCGTCGTAATAGGTGACGCCGGTAAAATTGGCGCCGAGCGAGGTGTCGCGGGAGAGCGTCCAGGTTGTATTGCGCGACAATACGTCGATCTCGCCGGACTGCAGTGCCGTGAAACGATCCTTCGCTGACAACGGTACGAACTTGACCTTGGCCGGATCGTTGAAGATGGCGACGGCAATCGCGCGGCAGATGTCGACGTCAAGTCCGGTCCAGTCGCCCTTGTCGTCGGGCGACGAAAAGCCCGGCAAGCCCTGGCTTACGCCGCAGGATACCATGCCCCGCTCCTTGACCGTGTTGAGCGTTTGCGCAGTGGCGCCCTCAGTCGAAAGACCGGCGGCAAGAGCGAGGGTAAAAACCAGAGATGCGCATTTCATGGCAAAGCCTCTCAAAGGGTCGTTCGGGAACGTTTGCTGAGCCTCGCGCGTCGATGGGCCACAACCCAGGCGATCCACTGCCGCTGACGCCAATCTGACGGGCAGTTTGACGCGCGTTCCGGTCAGGCAATGGATAGACGGACGCAGCAGGCCCCTCAACATGCGGCGACTGAATAGCTGGCACGCATCACAGAACGACTGACGGGCCGGGTCAAGGGGTTGACGGCCGTCTTCAGTGTCCTGTTATTACCCTGCCCGGTCCGAGACCGCCGCCCGGCGGGCTTTCAAGACGTTACGGTCGCGGCAAAAATTTTCTGATGGCGGCAGACGCATGAATTCCAACGGGAATGACGGACGATCGAAGCCGCTGAAGGTCGAAACCATGCTGGTCGCGGCCGGCCGCGACACCCAGGCGCAGAAGGGCTTCGTCAATCCGCCGGTCGTCCACGGCTCTACCGTGCTCTATCCCACGGCGGAGGATTTGCATGCCCATCGCGGCGAGTTCCAGTATGGCCGCCGCGGAACCCCGACCACCAAGGCGCTGCAGGAGGCGCTGATGGCGCTTGAAGGCCCGCAATGCGCGGGCGTCGCCCTGGCGCCATCGGGCCTGTCGGCGATCACCACTACCCTGCTTGCGGTACTGAAAGCCGGCGACCATCTTTTGGTCTGCGACAACGCTTACCGCCCCTCGCGCAATTTCTGCGATGGGGTGCTCGCCCGCTATGGTATCGAGACCACTTATTTCGATCCCTTGATCGGCGCCGGCATCGCCGCGTTGTTCAAGCCGAACACCAGGGCGGTGCTGGTCGAAGCACCGGGCTCGCAATCCTTCGAAATGCCGGACATCCCGGCCATCGCAGGCGTCGCGCATGCGCGCGGTGCACTTGTCATCGACGACAACACCTGGGCGACGCCGCTGTATCACCGCTCTCTCGAGCAAGGCGTCGATATCAGCATGCAGGCGGCGACCAAATATATCGGCGGACATTCCGACATCATGTTCGGAACCATCTCGGCCAACGCCAAAGCCTGGCCGCAGATTGAAGAAGCGATCCGTCTGCTTGGCGTCTGCGCCGGGCCGGACGATGTGTTTCTGGCGCTGCGCGGCTTGCGGACGCTGGCGGTGCGGCTCGAGCAACATCAACGATCCGGGCTGGAGATGGCGCGGTGGCTGGCGGCGCGGCCTGAGGTCACAAGAGTCTTGCACCCCGCGCTTGAAGACGATCCCGGTCACACGATCTGGAAACGGGATTTTACCGGGGCGTCTGGCCTGTTCAGTATCGTTCTGAAGCCCGCGCCGCAAAAGGCGGTTGACGCCCTCCTCGATAGCCTCAAATTATTCGGCATGGGCTATTCATGGGGCGGCTTCGAGAGCCTTGTCATTCCCTTCGACTGCGCGCCCTATCGCACAGCGAGCGCATGGACGCCGGGCGGACCTTCCTTGCGGCTCCATATTGGCCTCGAGAATGTCGGGGATCTCCAGGCCGATCTTGCGCGCGGATTCGAGGCGTTCAATGCCGGGTAAGAAATCGCCGTTGCAAGCCTCCATCAAGGCGTCGTCCGCACCGCCCCTGTGCCTAACGATCCAGCGCCGGCGATCCGCTCGCGTGATTCTTCAGGATCAACATGATATTGCGGACATAGATCACGTTGGCCAACAGCTGCCCGAGGATGATCACCGGCTCACGTTTGACGATGCCATAGACCAGCGTCATCAAGCCGCCGCCGATCGAGAAAAACCAGAACGCCATCGGCACCACGCTTTGTCCGGCGCGCTCGCTTGAAATCCACTGCACCACAAAGCGCGCGGCGAAGAACATTTGCGCCACCAGGCCGAAAGCGAGCCAAAAATCGAACTTGGCGACAAAAACCTCGTACAGATAGCTGCCGAAGGCCTGCCCATATTGGATCAACATCACGTCACCTCGGTCGCAACAGGCGTCGGCCTCTTGCGGCGGATCACCCACCTTACCCCTGCAAGATGCGGGCTTGCGTTTTCGGCTTCGTTGCGCACGGCAACAACGATGGAACCCGCCACCGTCGATATGTCAGAAGAAGGCAAATCGACACTCGTCGTTTGAGTTGGCCTGCAGCCTGGCTGAGGCCGTTTGCGCCGTCCGCTTCTTATGGGGCTGACGCCTCGCGGGCAACCCCCTTGAGGTGCCCGGCAAGCGGCACGATTATGCCGTCGCCGCGAATACCAAATCCCAGGCGGCGGGCGGCGAACCAGTATCGCACCGACATCGCGCCGACCACGCCGATCAAGGCGCCCGCGACCACGTCGCTGGGATGGTGGGCCAACAGCACCAGGCGGGTCGCCGCGATCAGAACGGCATACGCCGACATCACGAGCCACGCCCGCGGCCAGACGGCCGAAACGGCGAAGGCCAGCGCAAAAGCGGTGATGGCGTGCGCGGAGGGAAAGCTCGCGTAAGCCTGCGTTCCTGCGAAATGCGCGAAATTGAAAGCATCGGCCTTGCCGCCGACGAACGGCCGGCCGCGCCCGACGATCCATTTAATGACCTCGCCGGCGAGGATCGGCGCCAGCACGGCGAAGAACACAAACTGCAGGTGGGTCCCGAACCCGATCAGCCGGGATCGCCAGCGACCACGCAAGCGGGGGACAGCCATTGCAACCACCAGCAACATGGCCGCCAGCGACCACAGCACATTGGCCGCTTTGCCAAAGTCGGTCAGGACGCGAACCGCCCAAAGGCCGGCGCTGCGGCGCGGCGGCATGAGAACAATCTCCCGCGCATCGATTGCAAACATCAGCGCGAGGATCGCGACACCGAGGACCATGGTCAGTAGCGCCGCCCGGCGCCGCAATCGCCGCGCCGCCTCGGCACGCAACGGCTGCGACGGAGGCCCCACAAGCCGGGTCGCCGAGCGCCGCAGCAAGGCGAAGACTCTGGAAAAATAATGCGAGGGTTCGGCGATGACGGCCTGAGCGGACATCTACTCTGTGCCCTCGGAGCGGAAGATAGCGACCGAAATCGCCTTGCCTTCCGAAATGTTATAGCCGTCAACGCGGGTCGCAACATTGTAGCGCAATCCGATCGCTTCGGCGCGCTGGGCAAAGCTGCGCTCCGAGTGCAATTCCACCAGCGCAAACCTGCAACTGCCCTGCCCCAGGAAATCCGCAGCTCCCGACCCGTCCGTCAGCAGCGTCGAGGTGCCGGTCATGAACACCAGGCTTGGCTCGTGAAAGCCCGCCGCGGCGGCCTTGGGCCCGACGCAGACGACGTTGCGCAACGCGCGCGCGATTCCGGCGCTTGGGAAGAGCGGCGTCAGCGCCGGCACCACCACGCCATAGATCGCCACCGCAAGAAACATCGCAGCGGCCACCGCGTTGAGCAGCGAACGCTCGGCGTGATTGTCGTCGTAAAGCCACCACGCGAACAGTCCGAAGATCAGCGCCGCCGCCACGAACGGCCACGCCAGAAAAGCCGGCTGACGCGTCACCATGATGGCGCCAACCACGGCGATAACCGATGCCAGGGCCGGAATCACAAACCACCAGGCGGCGCCGCGCCTCAACCACGATCGCGACAAGACGCGGCGCTCCAGCGCGCCAGCCGTCAGGATTGCGATTGCTGGAAAAAGCGGCAGCACGTAATGTGGCAGTTTGGTCAGCGCCAGTTCGAACATGATCCAGGACGGCACCAGCCACGCCAGCAGGAACTGCGCGCCGGGCTCCCGCCTCGCCCGCCACACCGCCGGCACCGCCATTGCCGCCAGCGGCGCTCCCGGCCAGAACGTCACCCAGAGCAGCAGCAGATGGTATCCCGGCGGCGCACCATGAGATTCCCGCGTCAGCAGCTTGCTGAACATGTCGCCGCCGGTCGAGTCGGCAAAAAAAGCATCGCTGGCGCGCCAGAAGATCGCGACGAACCACGGCAGCACCAGCACCAGCAACCACATCAGGCCCCATACCGGACGCAGCCGCCAAAACCATGCGGCGCTACGATCGAGGATCGCCAGCGTGCCGATCGTCAGCACGACGAACATCAGGATCAGCGGTCCCTTGAGCAGGATGCCGCCGGCCAGCGCGGTCCAGAAAATCACCGGCAATGTCCATGGCGGATGTGCGGGATCCTCGCCCCGCTGCCAGGACAAATACACCCGCGCCAGCGCGCCCATCGCGGCAACCACGGCAAGCAACAGCATGGTATCGGTTTTGGCAAGCCGGGCTTCGGTGCCGAGCAACACCGAACTGCAAAGAATGAGGCCGGCCAGCGTGGCTCCGCGCCGTGTCACGAACGCCAGGGCAGTCCAGTAGGTCAGCAGCACGGCTCCGATCGCGCCGATCAGGGAGGGAATGCGGTAGAGCCAGATGCGAACTTCCGGCCGCGGCAAGCCGAGCACCGCGGCAGTTTCGACGGCGGCTGCCTGCAGCCAGTAGACGCCGACCGGATTCTCGTAACGCACGTCGTCCTGGAAACGGATATCGACGAAATCGCCGCTCTCGACCATTTGCTTGGTCGCCTGCGCGAAGCGGGCCTCGTCGCGATCAATCGGCGGAATGGTAAAGAATCCGGGCAGGAAAAGCACCAATCCGCACAGCGTCAGGAACACCGCCGCACGCCAATGGCTGGACGTCGCAAAGTCGAACGCAGCGAGCAGCCTGCGGCTGGAATTCGCTGGTTTCACAGACTGTTGGCCTGCTCCAAAACGCCTGGCCCGGACGGTTTCAACCATGCTGTTCGCATACGATGAAACCTCACCGCAAACAACACTGCAGTTCCCTAAATTCCGCGCTCTCCGCACTTGCCCGGCCGCGGAGGAAGTCCTAAGAGGGCACCGAGGGGTGCGGTTATCCCCTGTCGCAATCAATTGGCGCCCGAGATGGCAATAAGTGACTACATCAGCCGCAAGCGCGCTCGGCGGTTCGGAATTGCCCTGATCGTGCTCGTGCCCGCGCTGTATTTTGCACCCTACGTCACACTGTTCTTCATCGCCTGCGGCGCGCTCGACATCTCCCGGCATTTCAGGATCACGCCCGATATGGCCGAGAAGTATTTTCTCGGCAACGGCATTCCGACCTGGTTGTTGTCGCCGATCAATCTGTTCGCCGACATGCTCTCGGCGCGCAACCTTGGCATGTACCGGCTGGAGGATTTGCCGGACGCACATCGCGCCGAAATCGCGGCTTGCGTGAAGGCGTTTGTCGACAACGGCGATCTTATCAAGGCCCGCGTTGCGGAGGTGCTCGGCGACAGCAAGCGCGGGATGCTGACGTTCAAATGGTATGCGAAGCCGCAGGACATCACCGTGCGGATTCCCGCTTTCGAGCAGGAATATCGCTACATCAAGACCATCGCGGTGTCGGTGTTCAACACGCGCGAGAAAACCTCATGGCATTTCGGCCCGCTGCGGCTGACGTTTCGCGTGCTCTACAATCTCGACCCTGTCGACAGCGACGATGTCTTCATCAATGTCGATGACAAGACCCACTACTGGAACAAGCAGCCTCTGTTCGTGTTCGACGACACGCTGTTCCATCGTTCGGTGAACGATGTCGACCAGACGCGCTACTGCCTGTTCATGGACATCGTGCGGCCCAACCATTTGCAGGCGGCCTTCGACGCCGGCATCGCCATCGCCGCCCTGGTCGCGTCCTCGTTCAAGACGATCTTCTACAAAAACTGGTCGTTCATTCGGTGACGGACTTCTCCCTCGCCCTGTTCCTCGCGGGGAGAGGGTTGGGTTTGAGGGCTCCATTTACGGGACTCGCGGAGAGTCTTTCTTACCCGGATTTTTCGCTACGTGTAAAATCCGACCTCTCCCCGCAAACGGGTGAGGTGAATGCGTTGCGGTCGACGACCGTAATGGACACTTGCCGGGCCTCGCCAACGGCAATGGCCTGAGCGAGACGACCCACGCTGCAAGCACGCCAGTCAAGGTCAAGCCAGCGGCAGCCGCCGCCAGCTCGACCCGCCGCCAGCGACGCTTGCTTCCAAAATGGTGCGGGCCAGCCGCAGCCAGTTGGAGCTGTCCCCCGGCGCCACGCTGTGGCGATCTGCCCCACTGCGTGGGGGTCGCACCGGCCCGAGAAACGGTTCGCAAACGGGGCTTGGCGGGGAAGCGGATTTTTCATATTGGCAATGCTATGAAGGCGGCAACGGTCCCATAGCTCAACTGGATAGAGTAACGGATTTCTACTCCGTGGGTTGCAGGTTCGAATCCTGCTGGGATCGCCACTTCACTTGCCGCTCCTTGTGATTTCAATAGCTTGGTCGTCGTTTTGGCTCACCGGGTCAGAAGGTGAGCCAATTCCCGTTCCTGAAATGAGCTTCGCCGCGCCCCGCGCCATGACCCTTCGGTTCGCGGATTTGGTGTACACTTGGGCTTGCGAAATCGAGGTCCAACCGAACCACGCCATCAGCTGATGGTCGGTGGCGCCCCGCTCTGCCAAGTACGTCGCGGCCGCCTTTCGCAGACCATGAGACGTGCAACGCTTCGGCAGTCCGGCCGCGTCGCAAAGATCCCGGAAGTGGTTTCCGAACCCGGCTGCGGTGAACGGGTTCCCCTGCCCCGTGACCAAGAACGTGAGATGGTTGCTGGCCGGCATCGCGTCGATCGCGTCCCGCAGTATCGGCATGACCTCGATGTTGAACATCACGCCTGTTTTCTGTCGGCGCATCGACATCATGTTGCCGCGGATATGCTGGCGACCCATGCGCACCACATCACACTTGGATTGCCCGGCCTGCAAAAGCAGTGCATAAGCTAGCCGGGCCCGGGTCCCGAGCGGATAGAACTCTTCGAACTTCGCACACTCCGACGACTCCCAGGGATGATGGCCGCTGGTCTTTTTCATCTTCGCGAGGGTCACGCCGGCGAGCGGATCGACCTTGATCATGTCGAGCGACAGGCAGTGATCCAGAAATCCGCGCAGCGCCTTCTTCCAGTTGCGCGCCGCCGCAGGCGTCTTGCCGTTCAGGATGGTTTGAACGGCCGCGCGGTGTATCAGTGCAATCCGTTTATCGCCGTGATCTCCTCGGAAACGCTCGAGGATCGCGCGGCGCATGTCTTGAGAGCTGTCGGCCAATCCTTTTGTGAATGCCGATGACTGGTAGTAGCTCACCAGCGCGGCGTTGACGGTGCCCGCAACGGTGCGCCTGGCGCCGATTTCGAGCTTGCCTTCCTCACCTTTGAGAGCCGCTTCGCGGGCCTCCATGAATTCTGGCGACCAAGGCAATCCAGGGAGCGCAATCTTCTTGTGCCCGGGCCGGCGTAGATAAAAGCGCGGCTTGCCGTGCTGGTCGACATAGCCGTGGGTCCATCGGGGATACTTGCGCTTCATTTCACGCCGTCCCATTCGTTGACGTCGGCCGACGAGTCATCACGGGAAGGCTGCCCTGCCACGATCACGATTTTTCCGGCGCGGTCGATCTCAATGCGCTTCACGTCCACACCGGCTGCGGCCGCGGCTCTAAGGGCCTTGGTCACGTCGCCTTGCTTGAAGGTTTGCGCGCCGCGGGACATCAGCCGGCTGCCCTCTTCGGCTGCTGTTGCTCAGTATCCATTCTGGCACGGATGCTGCGGATGATCTCGCTGTTCTGGCTCGCGCAATTGCGCTCGGCCTCTTGCTCGATCCAGCCCTTCACATCTGACGGCAAGCGGACAACCATTTCTGAAAGGTCAGTTCGTTTAGCCATAAAGGGTCACCCAAATCAGTAGTTTCATATTGATACTAAATCAAAACCATGATTAGATCAAGCCCGTCGAAAGGTAAGATGTTCTGCCATGGGAAAAAGACCTACAGCAAAGCAACTTGAGAAGGCCGTCAAAGATCTCCAGCAAACGGCCAGTCTCATAGTGCGAATGCCAGAGGGCATGCGACAAGCCCTCTCCGAGGTAGCCGCACGGAGCGGCCGCTCGATGAACGCCGAGATCATCACGGCGCTGGCGGTTCACTTCGCCAACGAAGGCCTTTCTCTGAACGACCGCATCAACAAGAGCGAACTCTACGATATGCGAACGGCTATCGATAAACTAACCGAGGAAGTTGGAAGGCTTCGCCGTGGAGAGAAGTAACAATGGCAACCCC
>Ga0116129_1001330_pt1 | contig 13780 bp, 11 predicted proteins | sample June2015DPH_17_2_FD_89732 | JGI IMG/M metagenome (GOLD analysis project Ga0116129, IMG submission 89732) | Peatland microbial communities from SPRUCE experiment site at the Marcell Experimental Forest, Minnesota, USA - June2015DPH_17_10 | ecosystem: Environmental > Terrestrial > Soil > Wetlands...
CAGGCGATCTCGGTGGTGCCGCAGGATATCTCGCTGTTCCACCGATCGATCATGGAAAATATCCGGTACGGACGGCCGGAAGCCAGCGACGACGAGGTGCTGCATGCGGCGATCGCGGCGCGCTGCGATTTCGTGGAGACGCTGCCGCAAGGCATGGCGACTATCGTGGGGGACCGCGGCACCAAGATTTCCGGCGGGCAGCGCCAGCGCATTGCCATCGCCCGGGCGTTCCTCAAGGACGCGCCGATCCTGCTGCTCGATGAGGCCACCGCCGCGCTCGACAGCGAATCCGAGGAAGCGATACGCGAAGCGCTCGGCCGCCTGATGCATGGGCGCACCGTCATTGCTATCGCCCACCGCCTTGCGACGCTGCGCAATTTTGATCGCGTGGTTATGCTGCAGGCTGGCCGGATCATCGAAGATGGGCCGCCGGAGCGGTTGATGCGGGGCAGGGGCCCGTACCAGGAGCTGGTGGCGCGGGAAATGGGCCGCCTTGCCATACATGCGGCCTGATGCACGGCAGTTGTGTTTGTGTAGCGTTGCGTCCGTTCTGGAGCATGATCCGGAAAAGCATGGCCTTCGGACTTGATCCTCGGACTTGATCCGGGGACGGGTAGCGGCTTTCCCTCGGGACAAACGCGAAGCGTTTACCCGCAAGATCATGCTCAAACAAAAGATGGAGCAAGATGACAATTCGAAGATAAAGTCATCACGCTCCAGGCCCGAAAAAACCGCTTGAGGTCAAATGTCAGTCGAAGTCGTAACCAAAATCCTGACGACCCGGGCCGCCGAACAGGTCTCGGAATCGCCTTTCTACATCCCGATGACCGGGCCCGCGGCGAGGCCGCGGTGCTCGCTCAAGCATGACGACACCTTCGCCGTGCTCGACAGCCATGGCGACATCGGCGCATCTGCCGGCGGCCCCGACGGGTTGTTCAACGCCGACACGAGGTATCTCGCCCGGCTCGAACTGGTGCTCGACCAGGTGCAGCCGCTGCTGCTCGGCTCGAATATGCGCGACGACAACACGGCGCTGACGGTCGACCTCACCAACCCCGACGTCTATCGGGGTGGCCGGATCGTGCTGCAAAAGGACATGCTGCACATCGTGCGCACGATCTTCCTGTGGCGTGCAACGGGTTATCAGCGCATCGGCGTGCAGAATCATGGCGACCGGACGGCGAGTTTCGATCTGACCCTGCTGTTCGACAACGACTTCGCCGATCTGTTCGAGGTCCGCGGCGAGCGTCGTCCGCGCCGGGGCATCGGCTCGGGCAAACTGCTTGGTCCCACCGATGTTTTGCTGGAATACATGGGGCTCGACGGCAAATCGCGAACCACGGCGCTGCATTTCGACCCCAAGCCGACGCGGCTTGCGGTCGGCGAGGCGACCTACCATTTTGACCTGGCGCCGCAAGAGACCACCTCGCTGTTCGTCGCGGTCTCCTGCAACAAGCCGGTCATGCACAAGCCGGTGCCGTTCTTTCGCGGCCTGCTGGCGCATCGCCGCGAGACGCGCCAGTCAACATCGGGCGCAGCCAGCATCGAAACCTCCAACAACATTTTCAACGAGGTGCTGTGCCAGTCGATGGCGGACCTTAACATGCTGATGACCGAGACGCCGCAGGGAAGGTACCCCTATGCCGGGATTCCCTGGTACTCGACGACGTTCGGCCGCGACGGCTTGATCACGGCGCTGCAAATGCTGTGGGTCGATCCGCGCATCGCCCGCGGCGTGCTGAGACGGCTTGCTTTCTACCAGGCGAAGTCGGTCGATCCGCTCGCCGACGCCGAACCCGGCAAGATCCTGCATGAAATGCGCGGCGGCGAAATGGCCGAACTGCGCGAGGTGCCGTTCGCACAATATTACGGCAGTGTCGATGCGACGCCGCTATTCGTGCTTCTGGCCGGCCTTTATGTCGAACGCACCGGCGATCATGAAACGCTCGAGCAGTTGTGGCCCTCGATCGAGATGGCGCTGCGCTGGATCGACGGCGCCGGCGACCCCGACAAGGATGGATTCATCGAATACCGGCGCGCCTCCGAACAGGGGCTCGCCAATCAGGGCTGGAAAGATTCCTACGACGCCATCTTTCATGCCGATGGGCGATTGGCCGAGGGCTACATCGCGCTGGCCGAAGTCCAGGGCTATGCATTTGCCGGCAAGCGGCTGGCGGCGCGCTGCGCGCTTCGCCTGGGGCAATTGGAGAAGGCGCGCGCGCTCGAAGCCGAAGCCGCGCTGCTTGCCGAACGTTTCGAGCGGGCTTTCTGGTGCGACGAACTCGGGACCTATGCGCTTGCACTCGATGGGGACAAGCAGCCATGCAAGGTGCGGACCTCCAATGCCGGGCAGTTGCTGTTCACCGGCATCGTGCGGGGTGATCGCGCACGCACGGTCGCCGCCGATCTCATGAGCCAGAAATTCTTCTCGGGGTGGGGCATCCGTACCGTTGCGCGCGGCGAGGCGCGCTACAACCCGATGTCCTATCACGATGGTTCGATCTGGCCGCACGACAATGCGCTGATCGCGCTCGGCCTGGCGCGTTACGGTTTGAAAAGGCCGCTCGAGCATTTATTCACGGGTCTGTTTGATGCCGCCAGCTATATGGATTTGCGGCGGTTGCCGGAATTGTTTTGCGGATTTCAGCGCGAGCGGCGGCGCGGGCCCACGCTTTATCCCGTCGCCTGCGCGCCGCAAGCCTGGGCGAGCGCAACGCCGTTCACCTTGCTGGAAGCGGCGCTCGGGCTCGAATTCGACGCAAGCCGCGGTGAGATTCGTCTGCTGGACCCGCGGCTGCCCGCCTTCCTGAACGAAGTGGTGTTGCGCGACCTGCACCTCGGCCCTTCGAGCGTCGATCTCCGGCTTCGTCGCCACGGCGAGGAGGTGTCGCTGGAGGTGATGCGTACGCGCGGTCAAATTCAGGTTTCGATCGTGCTGACGCAATAGAAGCCGTGGGCCACGCGAAAGCTTGTGCTCGTTCGGAATTCAAGGAGACGATATGCGCACGAAAATTCTGGTGGTGTTCACGGCGGCTGTGCTTGCGACATTTGCCGCCGCCGCGGCGGAGGACGAGTCCGGTTCGGCACCGTCCAGCCAAGCCGAGCCGAAAGATGTGGCGAAAGAGCCCGCGCCGCCGCCTTCGGTCACCGTTATTGGCGCCCGGGACGCGCACGGCGTGCTTGGCCGCGATGTTCGAAGCCAGACGGATGAGGATATGGGACGCATCGTCGATGTGATCGTCGATCGCGACGCTGTCGTGCGCGCCGCTGTTGTCGACTTCGGGGGCTTTCTCGGTGTCGGCAGCAGGAAAATCGTCGTTGACTGGAATGCCCTGCATTTCGGGCAGATCGCCAACAAGAGCGACAGCATCACGCTCGACCTGACCAAGCAACAGGTGGCCGCGGCGCCCGAATACAAGGAGGATACGCCGCTGATTGTGCTCGGTGCGTCCGGCAGCTTGCAGTCGCTGCAATTCGACCATTAGGCAACGCGGAGAAATATTCTGGGCGGACCATCACCCCATCCGGTTGACCGAATTGATCGCGATCGCCGTGCGTGGTCGACCGGCGGCGATGACGTCGCGCTGCCGGTATCGGAGCCGGTCGCGCGCAAGGTGAGGCCAACGCCTTCGCGCCAGAGTTTGCGTGGCCTCGACTGGTTCATATTCTTTCTTGCCGATGTGCAGACCGGATTCGGCCCTTTCATTGCGGTCTATCTGACCACGCAAAAATGGACGCAGGTCGAAATCGGCTCTGTGCTGTCGATCGGTGGACTGGTCGCCCTGATCGGGCAGATGCCCGGCGGCGCCATCGTCGATGCCGCCCGTTCCGAGCGGTTGGTAGCCGGCCTTGCGGTTGCCGTGATCGGCGCCAGCGCGCTCGGCTATGCCGCCTGGCCGATCTTTCCGGTCATTCTGACGGCGGCAACCTTGCACGCCGCGGCGAGCTGCGTGCTCGGCCCGGCGATCGCCGCGATCAGTCTGGGCCTGGTCGGACCGCTGGCGATCGGTGAGCGGCTCGGGCGCAATGCCCGCTTTGCCTCGCTCGGCAACGGCACCGCCGCGGCCGTGATGGGCACCTGCGGCTATCTGTTGTCGAGCCGCTCGGTGTTCCTCGTCACCTTCATGCTGGCCATTCCGACCTTGCTCGCGTTGGCGCGGATTCGCGAGCGTGAAATCGATGTCGCACATGCCCACGGCGCGGTGGCGCGCGAGGAATCCGAGGTCAGCGCGACCAGCGTTCTTGGCCTGATGCGCCAGCGTCCGCTATTGATCTTCGCCGGCAGCATACTGCTGCTGCAACTGGCCAATGCGGCGATGCTGCCGCTGATGGCGGGCGTGGTGACGACCCGGTCGAGCCGGTGGGCGCCGATCTTGATCGCGGCCTGTATTGTCGTGCCGCAGGCCATCGTCGCGCTGATGGCTCCGTCGGTCGGACGCAAGGCGCAGCGATGGGGAAGACGGCCGCTGCTGTTGCTGGGATTTGCCGCGCTGGCCGTTCGCGGCGTGCTGTTTGCAACCGTCAAAGATCCGTACCTGCTGGTGGCGGTGCAACTGTTCGACGGCGTCACCGCGGCGGTCTTCAGCGTCATGGTGCCGTTGATTGTCGCCGACGTTGCGTGCGGAAGCGGTCATTTCAATCTTGCGCAAGGTATCGTCGGCACGGCAACCGGTATCGGTGCATCATCGAGCACCGTGCTGGCCGGCTATGTCAGCGACCGGTTCGGCAGCAGCGTCGCCTTCACCGGACTGGCGGCTGTTGCCGCCATGGGCCTCGCCCTGATCTGGTTCGCGATGCCGGAAACGCGGCGGGGCGCGGACTGAGAGCGAGGGACGAAGTTGTGTGGAAATCACCGCGGAGGCGATGCGCGCTCAGGGTGCAACAGCCTTGCGGTAAAGCGCGCCGTAGCAGGCGGCCGAAACGTCCCAGCTGAACGATCGCGCCATCGCGCTGCGGCGCATCGAGTTGAGGCGATCCTTTGCCATGAAGGTTGTGAATGCGCGCCGGATGCCGCCGAGAAACGATTCGGTTGACGGCTGGGTGAACAGAAATCCGGTTTCGCCGTCCAGGATGGTTTCGGCAAGTCCGCCGGTCTGGCGGCCGATCGGCAACGATCCGAACTTCTGCGCGTACATCTGGCTCAGGCCGCATGGCTCGAAGCGTGACGGCATCAGCGTGAAGTCGCTGCCGGCGAAAATCCGCCTTGCCTGCCCGTCGTTGAAACCGATGACGACCCCGATCGCATCCGGTCGGCGGCGGTGCGCGTCGATCAGGGCTTGCTCGATCTCTGGTTCACCGCTGCCGGTCACGATGATCTGCCCCCCGGCCTCGATGATCTCATCGGCGGCGGACAGTACGAGATCGATGCCTTTCTGATGAACCAGACGGGCAACGAGGCCGAAAAGCGGACCGCGCGACAGCGCCAGACCGAACTGGTGGCGGACGTAATCCGCATTGGCACGCTTGCCTTCCCAGTCTCCCGCGGCAAAAGGTTGCGCCAACTGTGCGCACAGCCTCGGGTCCCAGCTCTCGTCGATGCCGTTCAATATTCCGGTGAGTTGCTCGGCGTCGGAGCGGCGGCGAAGCAGACCCTCGAGCCCGCAGCCTAGCTCCGGCGTCGTGATCTCCCTGGCATAGGTCTCGCTGACGGTGGTGAGGTGGGAAGCATAGACGATGCCGCCTTTGAGGAAGGACAGCTTGTCGTAGAATTCCAGGCCATCGATATGAAAGGAGTCCGCTGGAGCACCGATCCGGCGCAGCGACTCCTTCGGGAACAGACCTTGATAGGCGAGGTTATGGATGGTCAGAATGGTCGGGATCTTGACGGCTTTCCAGCTGAGATAGGCCGGCACAAGTGCGGCCTGCCAGTCATTGGCGTGGACCAGATCCGCTGCCCAGTTTTTGTCCAGTGTGCCTGCCGCGAGTTCGGCCGCTGCAGCGGCAAATCGCCCGAAACGCACATCGTTGTCAGGCCAGTCCCGCCCGGATGCATCGCCGTACGGATTGCCGGGGCGGTCGTAAAGTTGCGGGCACAGCAGGATGTAGACGGCCAGGCCGTCTCTGGTCGATGCCAGCCCCAGCGAGCATGCCGGCATTTCGGCTAGAGGCCCGCATTCACCGACGATTTCGACATAAGTGAATTGTTCGACGACGTCGCGATATCCCGGCAGCAGAATCCTGACATCGCTCCAGAGCCGAAGTGCCCGGGGGAGGGCCGCGGAAACGGCGGCGAGGCCGCCGACGCGGACAAAGTCGTCCATTTCCGTGGTGACAAACAAGACCCTCAAGAAAAGCCCTCGTGCCCGGATAATTTGTGCAATGCAAGAATGATTCCAGTTTGCGTCGAAGCAATTGGTGCGCGGCGGCTGACCGTCCAAGTGCCCGGTCGGGAAGGCGCTTCCCTGGGCCGGCGGGCCGTCCAGGGTCGCGCCGCGGCCGAAGACAGGGCTGCCGAGAAGTGCGGGAACGACGGTAGCGGCCAACGATGAGGGGAATTTGACAAACAGCTTTCAGGGCCTTCGCGAACCGCGACTTTTGCCATCATCCGTTGATCGAAACATAAGTATCCGGCAACAAGGAGCCATGACGACAATAGTCCTCCATTCGATCCTCCTGAGGTAGTTTCATGTCCGCTAACAATGCACTCCACATCGCCGTACTTGCCGGCGACGGCATCGGCCCCGAAGTCATGGCTCCCGCGCTCGAAGTCTTGCGCAAGGTTGAGGCGACCTCAGGCCTGAAATTTCGCTTCACCGACGCGCCGGCCGGCGCCAACCATTACCTTGCGACCGGCAAGTCGATGCCGGAGAGCACAATACGGCTATGCGAGGAAGCCGATGCGATTTTGCTCGGCGCTTGCGGATTGCCTTCGGTGCGCTATCCCGACAATACCGAAATCATGCCGCAGGTAGAACTGCGTTTTCATTTCGATCTCTATGCCGGGGTGCGGCCGGCGCGGCTGATTCCCGGCGTCGCCAGCCCGATCGTCGGCGCCGATCAACGCGGCATCGATCTCATCGTGATCCGGGAATCCACCGAAGGCCTCTTTGCGTCGATGGGCAAGGGCGTCGTCACCGATACCGAGGCACGCGAAACGCTGGTGATCACGCGAAAGACTTCGGAGCGGTTGTTCGAATTCTCCTTCCGTCTTGCCGAACGGCGCAAGGCGCGCGGGCGGCCGGGCGCGCTGACCTGCGTCGACAAGGCCAACGTGTTCAAGGCGTTTGCGTTCTTCCGCGAGATGTTCGACGAGGCGGCGAAGCGCCATCCCGGCGTCAAGGCCGACCGGCTCTATGTCGATGCCTGCTCGGCATTGCTGGTCAAGCGTCCCTGGGATTTCGACGTCATGGTGATGGAGAACATGTTCGGTGATATTCTCTCAGACATGACCGCCGGCCTGATCGGCGGCATGGGCATGGCGCCGTCGGCCGATATCGGCGACCGCCACGCGGTATTCCAGCCGTGCCATGGCACCGCGCCCGACATCATGGGGCAGGGCAAGGCCAATCCGACCGGGATGATCCTTTCCGCTGCGATGATGCTGGACTGGCTGGCCGACAAGTACGGCCTTGAGGCCGCGGCAGAAGCCGGCGAACGCATCGAGCGCGCGGTTGACAAGGTCTATGCCAACGGCATCATTCCGATGGAATTCGGCGGCAGCAACGGCACCGCCGATATCGCCAAGGCGGTGCTCGCGGCGCTGTAGATTCGACTCCATCCCCGTCGTCCCGGCCTTGAGCCGGAACCCAAAGCCACGAATGTCTGTGTTGCGCGACGCTGGGGCGGCGATTCCGAGCACCAATAAGTCCCTGCGTTTCGCAGGGACGACCAATTGATATAGCACGCGATGAGTTCCGCAAGTCAGAAGGTCGTAATGAACGGCTCGAACTTCGCCCGCGCAAAAGCCGGCCGCGCCTGTATTTTGGTCCACCATTCGGCGACGCGGGGATGTTTCGTCTCGCTGACTTCATCCGGCGCGATCCCCTCGTCGATCCGCTTCACGAACGGCACCGCGGGGCTATGTCGGCGATCGAATAGGCGTCGCCGACCAGCCAGCCGGAGGGTTTCAGGGCGTCCTCCATCCGGTCCAGCAACTGCGATACCAGTTTGGCCCGCGCCGCTTCGCGTTCTTCTTTGGTTATTTATCGGTATCATGCATCCTTGTTCACTGCGCCAGATGCGCCGTCGCCCGTTCCGGGCAGCCGGACGCCGCATCTGCGCTGCAAGGACGGCAGCTCGCTTTACGACGCGATGGGGCCGGAGTTTACGCTGCCGAGATTCGATTTCGTGGTCGATGTCGCGGCACTTGAGGCTGCGGCTCGCCACAGGGAGGTGCCCCTCGAAATCCTCGACATCGAGCGGCAAGATGCTGCCATTTTCCATGGCGGCGGGCTGGTGCTGTCGTGCTCGGACCAGCATGTGGCTTGGCACGGCGACACACTGCCGGCCGTTGATCGATCGAATCCGCAGTGCCGCGAGTTAGGCTTCGTTCGCGGCGATCGATTCCATCAAGGACACCAGCTGGCGCTGCACGGTCTGATCCTTGATCTTGCTATACGCCCGCAGCAGCCGGAGACTGAATGCGCTGTCGAGAAACAGCAGGCTTTCGACCTCCCGCGCCTTGCCATCGCCATCGTAGAAGAATGTGACGGGAACATCGAGCGCAGTCGCAATCTGCTGAAGACGGGCGGCCCCGACGCGGTTGACGCCCTTCTCGTATTTTTGAACCTGCTGGAAGCTCACCCCGAGCTTGTCGCCGAGCTCCGCCTGCGAGATCTTTTGCTCAACGCGTCGCAGCCGAATCCGCTTTCCCAATTCAATGTCGGGCTTTCCGGCACTCCGCTGCTTCATCTTCTTTGCTGCTGCTTTCATTCTGCTTTTACCGTCCTTTCGGTCGAGAAGCCCCTGAACAGGTGAGTCAGGGATTCGTCACTGTATACCGCTTTAAGTTCACTTGGATGGATGAATTCGTCCTTAAACCAAGGGAATCTTGCGGGATTGAAAGCTTCCACCAGCCAGTCGATCATGTGCCTGACCCGCGGGATGCGGCTGCTACACGGATGATAGGATAGCCAAATATCGAATGGCTGGCGCAATTCAATATCCAGAGGAACGATTTTCCCCCCAAGCACGCAAGCGTAGGTTGGAAGTACCCCGATACCGGCACCATTGGCAACGGCCCAGTAATTGGCGCTGCTCACATTTGTTTTCATCACCAGCAAATCCTGCTGGGAATAGCCGGGAAACCAGCTTTCGAAAATCTCCTTGGCGGCGGTTCGGTCGGCGGCTTGCATTACCAGGCGGTGCTTGACCAGTTCTTCAGCGGCTTTCGGGGCGCCATAAGTCTCGATGTATTTCTGGCTGGCGAAAAGCATCAAATGCATTCGGCCGAGCCGGACAAGTTTGACATCGAGCGCCGCCGGCCGTGACAGATGGATCGCGACGTCGGCTTCATGCCTCGACACGTCCGCCGAGCGCATCGCACAATGGAGGTCGACGAGAAGTTTCGGGAACGATTGCTGGAACTCGACAAGGCGAGGGGCCAGCCAAAATGTTCCCAAGCCCTCGGTGATGGCGACCCTGACTTCGCCCGAGAGCGCATTGGTGGCGGAGTTGCCGGCGCGCAGCAGGTCGAACGAAGCGGCTTCCATGCGTTCGACCGCCGAAACGACCAGCGAGCCTTCCTGGGTCAGGCGGGTTCCATGAACGTCGCGCGTGAACAGCGTGGCGCCGATTTGGCGCTCGAAATCGTCGATTCGCCTGCGAACAACGTTGATCGACAGTTCAAGCCGCTCAGCCGCTGACCTGAAGCTTCCACAGCGCACCACTTCAAGAAAAACCCGGGCCGCGTCCCAATCGGTGAGACTGCCCAAAGTGACCTTGTGGTGTTCCTCCTGCGGAACGCCCCTTTCCAGATCCAGGCGCATACAGTGTCCCTTCCGTCCGCTAAACTTGGCAGAATATCGAGCGCACCACAACCGTGGCTTGTCGAGGCTCGCGCATTTTTGCGCTTATCCTCAGCATCGGGTCGGTTGCCCCGGGGGAGGCTCGGGGCGTTACGGCCTGCGGCCCGGCCCGTCGTTGAAGGGAGCCCGCGTGACTTCAGTTGTAAGCCTTCGGACGTTCGCAAATTCTTCAAACGTTCCGATCGTCGTATTCGTGGATATGCAGCAGGAATATCTGGCGAAGCCGCGTCTGCTGGCGATCCCGAAGATCGAATGCGCGCTAGACAATTGCCGAAAGATTTTGGATCATTCGCGCCGGATCGGTTTGCCAGTCGCATTCATCCGGATGTTGAATGAGTCGGCTTTTTTCAACCGTGCAACGCCGTTCGTCCGCTGGATCGAGGGATTTGAGCCGTACCGCAACGAAATGGTGTTCGAACGCAGCAGCCCCTCGTGTTATTCATGCGAGCCGTTCACCGCGCTGGTGAGCCAAAGCCGCGGCGGGATCGTGGTTGCCGGTTTTGCAGGCGAATCGGCCTGCCTGTCGACGTTGATCGATGCGTTCCACCGCAAACACAAGGTCACTTATCTGTGCGACGCATCGGCCAGCCACGCACTCGACGACATGTCGGCGGACGAAGTTCATCGCGCCGTTTCGAGAATATCGGGACTTTATGGAGAGGTGTATGAAACGACCGACTGGATCGCCGCAACTTTACCTCGCAAGCTCGGTAACGGAAAAAACGCTGGTGGCTAATTCGGAAGAACGACTGCATTCGGTTCTTGCAACCCTTGAAGGGTGCAGGTCGAATCTCGTCGACAGCGCTGATCTGGAAACAGCGCAATTCGTGTCCGTGGCCATTCTCCAGCTCAGGCTGAAACTCAATCAAATTTCAGCCCCGGAATTGAATGCCTTGTGCGATGCGATGCTGCCGGATGACGAGCCGGCGGAAAGACCGCGCGATTCGAGATCGCCGCAGCGCCATCGCCGGCATCCCTCGGCCGTGCTGAAACTGGTCAAATAGCGGGGCGGCTTCCCGCAACTCCGTCACAATCCTGCCCTCGGGTCCGTGCGGGGCTCGTCGGGTTGCGACCGGCGTCCTTCGGGCGTCGCGATGCCGCATTGGTGATCGATAAATCGCGAGCATTCGCCGCCCCGGCGCGCGTCGTTCTGTTGCGCAATCCGGCGCATCCGCTACATCAGGCTCGGATGACCCGGCTCGCCCGCTATCGGTTCACGCCAGAGCGAGTTCGCGCGCTTTCAGGAATGGCGATGATTGCATGATTCACGATGTCTCGATCCCGGCGGCGCTGATTGCCGGTCTGGTCAGTTTTCTGTCGCCCTGCGTGCTGCCTTTGGTGCCGCCATATCTGATTTATCTGACTGGTGCGACCATCGAACACGTCGCCAATGAAGAGACGGCATCGTCGTCGAAGCGCGCGGTGATGATCTCCGCCGTGATGTTCGTGCTCGGCTTTTCCACCGTATTCGTTGCGCTCGGCGCCAGCGCTTCCCTGATCGGAGCATTGATCCGCGCCTGGTCGGAAGTACTCTCTGTTGTCGCCGGCCTCGTCATTATCGTGATGGGTTTGCACTTTCTTGGACTGACGCGGATCGGCTTCCTGATGCGGGAGGGGCGGTTGCCGATTCCAAAGCCGGTGGGTTTGTGGGGAGCCTATGTGATGGGTCTCGCCTTTGCGTTCGGCTGGACGCCCTGCATCGGCCCGATCCTGGCGGCGATCCTGTCGGTCGCGGCTGCCGAAGCGACGGTGGCAAAGGGCGCCGGCCTGCTTGCGGTCTATTCCGCCGGCCTGGGGATTCCGTTTCTGATCGCGGCATTCATGGTTGAGCGATTCTCGTCGCTGTTTGCGCGCATGAAGCGGCATCTCGCCAGCGTCGAGCGGGCGATGGGCGTGCTGCTTGTCATCGCCGGCATCGGCTTTCTGACCGGCGCCATCTCCTCCGTCAGCATCTGGTTGCTGGAGACGTTTCCGGCGCTGCAGAATATCGGGTGACGGCGACGATCGTCTAAAGATTGCTGTCGGTAATCGCGGCGTAAACCATGGTGCGCAGCTCGCGCCTTAGCGGATAGGCGCTCGACGGCAGCACCTGGGTCATGAAAACGGCGATCAGTTCTTCCGGAGGATCGATCCAGAACGATGTCGTCGCAGCACCACCCCAGGCATATTCGCCGGCGCTGCCGGGAATCAGTGTCTGTGCCGGATTCATCGTGACGGAAACGCCGAGACCGAAGCCGATGCCGTTGTAGGCGGCCTCGCTGAACAGCGACCGCGACATTTCCGGCAGGTCGCGTCCGCCGGGCAGATGATTTGACGTCATCAGCGCCAGCGTCTTCGGACCGATCAGCCTGACGCCGCCGAGTTCGCCGCCGCCCAGCAGTGCACGGCAGAAGGTGAGGTAATCGGCCGCGGTCGAACACAATCCGCCGCCTCCGGAAACGAACGAAGGCCTCGACAGGAAAGAACTCCTGGTCGGGTCGTCCTGCAGTGTCAGGCCGCCCTTGCGGCTGGTGGCGTGAAACGTCATGCCGCCTTGCGGGTCGGCCGAGTAGCAGGCCGCGAAACGATGGACCTTGTCGGGGGCCACGGAAAAGTCGGTGTCGTTCATAGCCAGCGGATCGAAGATACGTTCCTTCAGAAACTGCTCGAACGGTTTGCCGCTGATCTTGCCGATGAGATAGCCGATGACGTCGGTGGAAACCGAGTAATTCCAGGCCTCTCCCGGCGAGAATTCCAGCGGAATTTTAGCGAGATCCTCGATCATCGATTGCAGCGTTCCCGCCTTCTCGACCTCGCCGATTTTCATTTCGCGGTAGGCGGCATCGACATTGGAGCGTTGCTGGAAGCCGTAGGTGAGGCCGGAAGTATGCCGCAAGAGGTCAACGATCAACATCGGCCGCGATGGCGGCCGGGTCAGGAATGCCGGCGCGATCCCGGCCTGGAAAACGCCGAGATTTTTCCACTCCGGGATGTATCTATGGACGGGCTCGTCGAGCGCGACGCGGCCCTCCTCGACCAGCATCATGAAGGCCACGGACGTGATCGGCTTGGTCATCGAATAGATGCGGAAAATGGTGTCGTCCTTGACCGGCACCTTGCGCTCGACATCGGCAAGGCCCTGGACCACGCTGTGGACGATCTTGCCGCGGCGATAGACCAGGACCTGGGTTCCCGGAAAGCGGCCGGCATCGATATATCGCTGCTTCAGATGATCTTCCAGACGGTCGAGGGCGGCCGTGGACATGCCGGCGGATTCGGGCGAGGCGGGGGTCGGGGCTAACATCGGGGGGCCATCTCCGGGGACTGTCGAGGCTAATGCCTAGATAGCCGAAAAGTGCGCCCTGATCCAATCGCCTCACGCCTTACGTCAGCCGGATAGTTGGTATAGGCTTGTCGCCGCAACCTCGTACCCCGCAGGACAGCAAGCCATGCCGCAATTCAACGACACCGAGCTTACAGTAGCCGTTATCAAGAGCTTTGAGGAAACGCCGGATCCGCGGGTCAAGTTCCTGCTGGAGGAGCTGGTAAAGTCGCTGCATGATTTCGTCCGCAAGACCGATCTCAGCTTCGATGAATGGAACTACGCGATCGATTTCCTGACCCAGGTCGGCCAGAAATGCACCCCGACGCGGCAGGAGTTCATTTTGCTGTCCGATGTGTTCGGGGTTTCGATGCTGGTCGACGCCGTCAACCACCAGGAGCGCGAAGGCGCGACCGAGACCACCGTGCTCGGCCCGTTCTATGTCGGCGAGCACAAGGAGATGCCGCATGGCACCGATGTTTCACCGCCCGGCCATGCCGGCGAACGCATGTTC
>Ga0116129_1001331_pt1 | contig 13778 bp, 16 predicted proteins | sample June2015DPH_17_2_FD_89732 | JGI IMG/M metagenome (GOLD analysis project Ga0116129, IMG submission 89732) | Peatland microbial communities from SPRUCE experiment site at the Marcell Experimental Forest, Minnesota, USA - June2015DPH_17_10 | ecosystem: Environmental > Terrestrial > Soil > Wetlands...
AAGCACATGCCGACCGCTCCCACTCCTCTTCCGCCGCACTCCGCGTGAGCCTTGCGCGCAAGCGCACGGAGCCAATCGACGATCGGGCTCGACTTACCGGCCGACCATACGTTGAACTCGCGTTGGATGCAGATCGCTTTGAACATGGTCCCAAAGAGGTAGCCATTCGTCACCGGACGTCCAGGCTCGCCGAACAGGCTGGGGAGGAAGACCGTCATGCCCGCTGCCGCAACCCGGTCGGCGAACCGGATCACCAGCGGATGCAGGCCGGGAACCTCATGGATGACGATCACCGCGGGGCCGGAACCCCGTCGATAAACCGGACGCGTCCAACGGGAATCGTTGAAATCGAACTTTTCGTACTCAGAGAGCGCTGTTTCGTAATTTGTCATAGTCTCCCGCCTCCCCAAACTTGACGCCGGTCAGCGACGCGTCGATATTTCGGAGCAGTCCGGTCAACACCCCGCCTGCGCCGACTTCCACGAACCTGGTCACGCCGTTCAGGGCGAGCAAGCGGATGGAGTCCGTCCATAACACGGGATTCGGCACCTGATTGTACAAGCCTTCCCGCGCCTCCGCGCCCGTCCGAATCTCGCGCGCCTGCCAGTTGTTCACCAGTGGTATTTCCAGATCGCGAAATTCCGTGGCATCCAGATCGACCTTCAATTTCTCCTGCGCCGGCTTCATGAGCGCGCAGTGGAAAGGAGCGCTGACCGGCAGAAGAATCGCCCGCTTCGCGCCCGCGGCTTTCGCCAACTCGACCGCGCGATTCACCGCGCCGGCATGCCCCGCGATCACGATCTGATCGGGCGAATTAAGATTCGCCGCCGACACCACCTCGCCTTGCGCCGCCTCCGCCAATACGCCGTCAAGGTTCTCGAGCGGCATCTTGAGCAGCGCCGCCATCGCGCCGACGCCCGCCGGCACCGCCGCTTGCATATACTGTCCGCGCTTGCGTACCAGCCGTACCGCATCGGCAAACGCGAGCGATCCCGCTGCCACCAGCGCCGAATATTCTCCTAAGCTATGCCCGGCGACGTAATCCGCCGTTACCCCGTTCGCCCGAAGCACGGCGTGCGCCGCCACCGATACCGTCAGCAGCGCCGGCTGCGTATTTTCAGTGAGCTTCAACGCATCCTCAGGTCCTTCAAAACACAGTTTCGATAACAAAAATCCAAGCGCCGAATCGGCCTCCTCAAACACGCGCGCGGCTTCCGGATAAGTGTCGGCCAGCGACTTGCCCATGCCGGCGAATTGGGATCCCTGGCCCGGGAAAAGGAATACTGTTTTGGACATGAACTATCAGGGTAGCGAAAATAACCCGAACCTTTTTTCCCACAGTAGCGTCGATATCAGTGAAGGAGGACGGAGCGATGATGACTGCAAAACACGCCCCCGCCGCTACCACCGCAAAGGTTTATTGTCCGATGTGTACCCACACCGTCGATGCCACGGTGGAGCATCAGCCGAAGCGGACGCTTGTAAAACCAGGCCAGAAATGTCCCCGCTGCTCCGGCTCGCTTGACGCCGGCTACATTATGTATTTGGAACGCGCGGCTTGATGCACACTTGATATAGTGAAGAGGTGAGAAAGAAACGCGAATCGCCGCTGCCTGGCACGCCCGTTGCGGAATCGGTGCCCTCTGACACTTTGATCGAGCAAGCGCGTCTTGCCATTGAGGCGGACCGGGTAAAAAAGCCGGCCGGATGCGTGATCTGCGGCGAGGAGAGCGCTCCTATCTCCGCCGAAGGTTTGTGCTGGGTGTGCCGCCGCCTGAAACTAAGTGCTTGGCGCGATTCCGACACCCAGATCACCGCGCAAGAATAAGGTTACTGCTTTGTAGTCGTTTTCTTATCGAGCTTGATATAAGTCGTGGGAGCTTTATCAAACTCCTTCTTATCTTCAAGGCTGCAAAAATAGTAGCTCTTCCCTTTGTATTCCGATTTCGGCGCCGTCGCCGGATCCACTGTCATACCGCACACTGGATCCTGCACTTCCTTCGCTGGCTTCTGTTCCGTCTTCTGCGCATCCTGCGCGAATGCCACACTGAACGGCGCCGCCAGAGCTACTGCTAATGCCAAGTTTCGTAATTTCATCGCAAACTTCCTCTTTCCCTATGATAACTGCTCGTAAACAAATGCCGCCGCAGCCACATCCTCGACGCCTAGACCGAGGGATTTAAAAATCGTGACAGGCGAGCCCGCAGGCCGGCGATCCAAATTCGCCAGTTCGATAATTCTCGGATCGGCCCAATCCACCGGCGCGAGCAATAAATCTCCCGCCTCGATCTTCGCCTGCTCGATCGAATCAACCGCGATCAACCCGGCGCGCGTAATCAGGTCCGACGGCAATTCGCGCCGTAGCGCCTGGTTCGATCCCATCGCATTAATGTGCGCCCCGTCGGCGATCCACGCCGATTCGAGCACGGGCTCTTTCGCCGAAGTCGCCGTCGCCACAATATCCGCCCCGCGCAGCGCCTCCTCAGCCGTCGAACACGCTATCGCGCCGATGATCTTCGCAAATTCCTCGCGCTTCGCCGCGTTGCGACTCCATACCCGGACCTCTTTGATCGCCCGCACTTCCCGAATCGCCTCGACCTGCGCACGCGCCTGAAATCCACTGCCGATAATCGCCAGCGTCGATGCGTCCGGGGCGGCCAGAACATCGGTCGCATACCCCGATGCCGCGCCCGTCCGGATCTGCCCCAGGTAATTCGCCTCGAACCGAGCCAGCGGACGCGCCGTCTCCGCATCGAACAGCAGGAAGAAAAAATACGCCCCGAATTTCACATTCGCGGAGTAGACCTTCGTTCCGAAATATCTTCCCCAAGCTCCGGCCATGCTGTGCAGCATCGAACCCGCCGGCAACATCAACCGCCTCCGCGGCTGGTTCAAAGCCGTGCCGGCGCGCAAGTCCTTGAACACCTCGCGCATCAGCCGGATGCAGTCCCGCATCGGCAGCAGCTCGCAAACCTGATCCTCAGTGATGTTCAGCATTATTTCTTGATCACCGGCCGGATCAAATCGAACCGGTCTGTAGTCCGCGCATAAGTGTTCCCCGCCATGCGACCCACGGCAGCCAGTTTATCCGGGTCGATGCGAAAATCCTCGAAAATCGAATCGTCGACGTGGAACCGGATCACCTCGCCCAGAATCAGCGTCCCGCCCAGCGGCTGATTGCTCACTTCAATCGTCTGGAGCAGTTTGCACTCCATATTGACGTGGGATTCCTTCACTCGCGGCGGTCGAACCAGGTCGCTCGCCACAGCCGTCAGCCCGGACATCGCGAACTCGTCCACTCCATGTGGATACTCTCCCGAAGTGACGTTCATCTTCGCCGCGAACTCCTCGCTCACGATGTTCACCACGAACTCCCCCGTCGCCCGCACATTCACCAACGTATCTTTATGAGGCTCCCGGTAGGACGTCGTGAAACACAACACCGGTGGGTTCGCGCTCGCTACCGTAAAGAAACTGAACGGCGCAAGATTCGGCACGCCCTCCGCCGAAATAGTCGACACAAACGCGATCGGGCGCGGTACCACCGCCCCTACCAGCAGCTTGTAAATGTTCAGGGGAGCAGTAGTCGAAGGATCGATAATCACTTTGGAATCCAACTCGCCCAATACTCTTTCCACTCCGCGGGCTCGGCCGCGGGCAGCACGTGCAAAGGATTCAAACCGTCCAGCATCACCGCATACTCATCCGTCGCAGTCTTCTTCCCCTGATTCGCTAAAGCCTTCGGGTGCGGCCCGTGATGGATGCCGCGCGGATGCAATGTCGCCATGCCCGGTTTGATGTTGTCCTTGCTGAAAAAGTCGCCGTCGTGATAGAAAATAAATTCGTCGTAATCGGTGTTGCGATGGAAAAACGGCACCTTCGCCGCCGCCGGATCCTGCTCCAATGGACGCGGCAGAAAACTGCAAACCACCGCCCCCGGAGTCACGAACGTCGCATGCGCGCTGGGAGGCAGATGCGCCCGATGGCTCATCACCGGCCGTATATCGCGCATGTTGATTTTCCACACCGTCAGGTCGCCCTTCCAACCCACCACATCCAGCGGATTAAAGGGATAAAAGACCTTGGAATATTCCTCTTCGTGCTTGATGCGAAGCTCCCATTCGTGCCCGCCCCCCGGAGGCTCGCCGTCCAGCATCGGCGCCGGCTCCGGCGTCACGATCACCGCCGGATCGTACAGCGCATGCTGCCCCAACAGTCCTCGATCCGGCTCATCGAACTCGCCCTTCGATTGAATCACCAGGAAGAAATTATCGGTAGTCTTCGGCACCACCCGATACGTCACCGATCGCGGCAGCACAACGTAATCGCCCTTTTCAAACGGCATGGGTCCGAAGTCAGTCTCGAACACGCCCTCGCCGCGATGGACGAACACCAGTTGATCCCCATCCGCATTGCGCATGTAGTACGGCATGGGATGCGACCGCCGCGACACCATCACCCGAATGTCGTCATTGGCCAGAAATGCCAGCGGAGCCCCGCAAGGATGCGACAGATCCCGCGGCTCCAGCTTGTTGAGGTCGAAACAATGCGGCCGTAGCTTCCCTTCAAACCGAGTCCAGCCAGTGGGAGGATGCGCATGGTACAAATGCGCCGACTTCCCAAAAAATCCCTTCCGCCCGTGCTCCTCTTCGAACGTGCCTTCCGGAATGCCGACATGGGCCTGGGAAGCAATCTTACCTTTCTTCAAGGGGTACATGCCTACAGCATAGCGCCATATAATCAAGGCATGACAGATGAAGAGCGATACGCGAAACTCGATGCGCGAATTGAGGCGATCGCGATGAATTTGGAGCTTACCGTAGCTATGGCACAAGCGTCCGACGACCGCATCGGGAAGAGGATCGACAATCTGCTGACGGCCGTCGAGTAAGGATGCAGAAAATATCCGCGCACTAGCCCGCATCGCCGAAATTCACGAGCATCGCCTGAGCGACCTCGAAGGCGGCGAGCGGAAAAACTGAAGCGTCCCCGTAACCTCACCAGCATCCCCCTTGAACCGCCATGCGTAAGCATGCGGACAAAACACTAAATTCAATTTCCCGAAAGCTTCTCCACGTGATCGATCACGATAATGTCCACCGGCCCTTTTTGACGATCGAGCCTCAGGCCGAGTTGTTTGCGCACGGCCTCGTAGATAGTGGGACCGGAGGTGTCAATGGGCGCACCATTGACCAGAGCGTTCTCAGGCATGCCGGGAGGCAGGTCACGAGTGAAGCTGAGGTCGAAATCATAGTTGCCGGGAAGCTTGGTCAGGTCGATCACCGGGCGATCCATGATCTGCGAGAGCCGAAAGACAAAATAATCCATCGTCGTCGATGTCGCGTGCCACTTCGTTTGAGGGAACGTGGTCGATTGCTGGTCGATCCATGTTTGGCCCGCGCCCTCGCCACCCGCATTGGGAGGCGGCAGCTTGGGACCGCCTTGATCGACAGAGAGCGCATAGACGGGCAGTTCCTTCGTCTCATGATGGAGCTTCAATTTGAACCGCTCGCCCAGAAGATTAACAAGCATGACGTGCAGCTCGTCGATGCTGGACGGTTTTTCGGCCTTGGCGTTCATGTCGAATAGCTCGGTTTCGAGCCAGCCGGGACCGCCCACGATCTGATCCACTTTAACGTGATAAGCCACGGTGAGCATACTCTTCACGGTGCACTGATTGGCGAGGTATCGCTCGCCGCCAGGAGCAGGACGGATCCCGCTAAAACCCCGATTGCCCGGCTGCAGGGGTGGGCTGGGCTTGAGGGTTGCAACCTCAAACTTCAAGTCTGGTGGAACGGGAACTGGAGCTTGCGCGCTTACAGATCCGATAGAGAGGAGGGCGGCAAACGCAGAGCGATGCATAATCGCTCCCATTATATTCCCCGCCGCCTTACTCGGCGCCCGGCCGGCGAAGCTCTTGGACAAGAGTAATGTCGTCGAGAATTCGAATGCCGTGCGCGGCGCAGACCCACTCGACAACTTCATGGCGAAAGGCTCCGTCACGGCTGCAAAGAATATCGGCCCTGCCCTCGATGGCGGTTTGCAAAATCGGATCGTCGTCGGGGTCGCTGACAACGAATGGGAAAAGATTCAGGTAACTCGGCCAAGACGCCAGCCGTTACCAGGGATACAAGGTATCGATCGATTGCCTCTTCAGTCAGCGGCCATCGGGCTTGCACGTGAGGATAGGTCAGCACTCGCTTTACCTCGATCAGAGCCGTCTATTTTTACGACGTTTAACGCGCCGTTCTTTACCACCCAGAGCTCCGGCAATGAATACGTAACCAACGGCTATCTTCCCTCCGCCTCCGCCGGCCAGACCGAGGACGTTTATGGCAGCTCCTACCCCATCAGTGACCTGCCCATTAACTTCGGGAACTTTCTGGTAACCAACGTCGAGAATAATAGCGGTGCCGCGTTCCCTGTTTCGCTGGACGTGACCGGATCCCTGAACGTCCAGGCCGGACACACCTACATTATTCAACTCCTATTGACAGCCGGCGCGGATCAGCTCAGCGGAGCGTCCCAACAGTCCGTCAACTTCGCAAATACAGGCGCATTCAGTTTCACCAACCTCGACGGCCTGATCTTCACGTCGTCTTCCGGCGTGTTTCTTTCCAGCACAGTCCCCGAGCCGAGGACACTGCCGCTCCTGGCCGCCGGCTTGGTGACCATAGCCTTCGCCGCGAAACGGAGATTGCGTTAAGGGTTCTTAGACCAGGAGGACAAAATCGAGATTTTCCTCTCGGGCCGCCTATTTACCGAGAACCTCGATGCCTGCTGACACGGCCGCCCTCTCCAGATCGCCATCGCGTGTTGCCAAGGGTAAGGACAAGCGTATTGCAAGATCAAGATAAGCCACATCGTAAGACGTCAACTGGTGCATGGTAGCCAAGTCATGCAGGTGCGGGAAATCCGGCACCTGGGGAGCCTGATCGATCTTGAAATTCAGCACTGCAAGCTGCTCCAGAAACTCTCTTCCACGGTCCGATGTGATTCGGCGGCGTCTGACGGCCACGCCAATCGCATTCATGATTTCCCATCCCCACAGGGAAGGAACACGCAGCTCGCTCCCCTCTGTTCCCAATCGAGCATTTCTTCCGAGGCTCTCGTCGCTTTGTCCTCGCAGCACCAGGGCATACACGCAGATACATCAAGGACGAACGCGTCCCTCAAAACCGGTGCCCGATGTGTGCGAATTCCCGAAGCGACATTCCTTGCAAATCGAGCTGCACGCCCTTCCGCAAATCACGGATGCGGGCGACGGCCTCTTGCGCCTTTTTCTTGTCGAAGGACGGACCCTGGTGCGGAAGCGCTTCGATCGCGGAATCGATGAAGTCGTCCACGGACCGGACCAGACCAGCATTCAGGGCTTGCTTAATCGCCTTTTCCTGATTAGGTGTGAGCGTAATCGTCATGATGTCCCCCACTCCAGATTAACCCGAGTCGACGATGGATGTGAAGGAATGGATGCCAAAAGAATGGATGCGAAGGAGTCTGAACTATTCCAACCCCGCGCCCGGCATCACGATTAACGAGAAATGCGCCAGCACTCTTCCGAGGAAGCTATCGCGCTCCGATAAGCTGACCCAATCCACCTTCTGCGGATCGTCCTCATCGGAAAAGAAACCCACGCCGCCGCGATGCAGACGCTTGTCGCTCCAGGAGCTGATCACTTGCCCGTTCAGGTAGGTGATGAACCGGTCATCCTGCACGCTCACCCGCACTTTATAATTGCCGCCCCGTTCGAGCGTCAAAGGAAGCGGCAGTTGCACCCGGTCCCATTCGCGGCCGTTCATCATCACATACCGCACCAGCCCCGCGTTCGGCAGCGGACCCGGCTTGGTGATCATGATTTTCGTCGCGTAATAATTCTTCGAGTCACTGGCCCGGAACGCCCAGCTCAGACTCTTCTTTTCCAGTTCGCCCATGAACTCCATCTGATAATTTTCGAGCGACGTCGACCGGTTCCAGATACGCAGGCTCCCCGGATGCACGATTTGAGGCGCCGATGATAGGGTGAGCCCCTTAGGATCGTCGACCTTCGCGACGTTCCGCATCGCCACCGTAGTCCAATCCTGAAGTCCCTTGCTGAAATCGTCGTGCAGCGTAATTGGCGCCTGGGAACGCACCAGGTTCGAAAACGCGTCTCCGGCCCGTTCAAGCGGTCCTCTCTTCACCCCTGGGTCGAGCGAAGGTACCGGAGGATAGGCGGAGCCGGAAGGCCCCGGTAGCACCATCGCCGCCACAATCAGGGCACCGACCGTCAGGAATGCGAAAACCGACGCTGTCTGGCCTGGCGAGGAAGATGGCTTGCCTGGATTCTTTTTCTTATTTTTCGAAACAGACCAAGGCTCTTGATCGTCCTCATCGCGTAGGGCCTGAGCGGAGGCTAGGCGCGCCTCTTTTCGATGTTCGTTCGAGCAGTACTGCTGGTCTAGCATCGAACGGAAAAACCCGATCTTTTTCCCACACAAAAAGCAGAGCATTCGCCTATTTCAACAGTTCTGATCTTACCAGTAAGCCCTCAAATCCGAGCCGTACTAGGTAAAGAAATCTTAGGTGCTTGCCCCCTAAGTCCTATAGGGTCTAAGGTGTACCATCGAGCTAAGGTCGTAAATCATGGAATATGAAGGCATGGAAAAGGAGCCCATTCGCATCCCAATTGAGGATGTGCTCGACCTCCATACCGTTTCAGCACGAGATGTAAAACCTGTGGTTGAGGAGTATCTGTCGGAGGTTCACCGCCTGGGATTCCAGGCCGTCCGCATCATCCACGGCCGTGGCATCGGCGTCCAGCGGGAGACCGTGCGCAAAATTCTGGAGCGCACTCCTTTCGTCGAATCCTTCGGCGACGCTCCCGCCGAAGCCGGAGGCTGGGGCGCCACGGTGGTCACCCTCCGGCCGATTCGGTGAATCCTGCTACAATCGGACCTTTGTGTTCCGTAAGGTCCTCATCGCCAATCGCGGCGAAATCGCCGTCCGTCTGATTCGCGGACTCCGTGAATTGAATATCGCCAGCGTCGCCGTCTACTCGGACGCTGACCGGCCGTCGCTCGCTGTCCGCATGGCTGACGAAGCCGCCCATCTCGGCCCCGCCCCGTCTTCTGAAAGCTACCTCCGCATCGATAAAATTATCGACGCCGCCAAACGCCATGGAGCCGAGGCTATCCACCCAGGCTACGGATTCCTGAGTGAAAATGCCGAATTCGCCGAAGCCGTCACACACGCTGGCTTGGTGTTTATCGGCCCTCCCGCCGACGCCATCCGGAAAATGGGCTCTAAAACCGCCGCCCGCCAAATCGCGATCGCCGCCGGAGCGCCCGTTGTCCCTGGAACGGAAGCCGCGATTCGCTCCCTCGAACAGGCCCGCTCTACCGCGGAGTCGCTCGGCTATCCGGTGCTGCTCAAAGCGGCGGCCGGAGGCGGTGGAAAAGGCATGCGCCGGGTGGATCGGGAGGAGGATCTTGAATCCGCCATTCGCGACGCTTCGAGCGAGGCTTTGCATGCGTTTAAGAACGACGAGGTGTATCTCGAAAAACTGGTCCTCGAGCCGAGACACATTGAAATTCAAGTACTTGGCGATCATCACGGCCATATGATTCACCTGGGCGAGCGCGAGTGTTCCATCCAGCGCCGTCATCAGAAAGTGATTGAGGAATGCCCTTCGCCGCTGATGGCACTCGATCCCGGTTTGCGGGATCGCATGGGCGCGGCGGCGGTGAAGGTGGCGCGCGCTGCGGGCTATGCCAACGCCGGCACCATCGAATTCCTGGTCGATCGCGACCGCAACTTCTATTTCCTTGAAATGAATACCCGTTTACAGGTGGAGCATCCGGTGACGGAGCTGGTCACCAGCCTCGATCTGGTCTCCTGGCAACTGAAAATCGCCGCCGGCGAGCGATTGACCATTGATCAAAACGACGTGCGCTGGACCGGTAACGCCATTGAATGCCGCATTTACGCCGAAGACCCCGAAAATAACTTCCTCCCATTTCCGGGGAAGATCACCAAACTGGTCGAGCCCTCCGGCCCGGGCATCCGGCTCGACTCGGGCGTATATGAAGGATGGGACGTTCCGTTCGACTACGATCCGCTACTGGCGAAGCTTGCGGTGTGGGCTAAAGACCGAAAATCGACCATAAGTCGCCTAATCCGTGCCCTTAAGGAGGCTAAAGTGGGCGGAATTCGCACCAATTTGGCGTTCTTCACCGAGGTTTTGAACGACGAAGCATTCGAGCGCGGCGAACTCTCCACGGCGTTTCTCGACGGATTCTTCGCGCGCCGCAAACCCGCTCCGGAGCCGGATCAGGAAACGGAAGCGGTCGCGGTCATTGTTGCCGCACTTTCGAAAACGAAAGCCGCCGCGCCCATCGTGAATTCCATCAGCAAGTGGAAATGGCAATGAAGCTCGACGTCGTTGTGAACGGCCGCGCGGGGGGACTGCAACTGGAATCGTCACGCTTTGAATATAACGGCATTGCGCGAGACTACTCGCTCATCGCCTCGGGCCCCGGAATTTTTTCGATCCTGATCGACGGGCGCAGTTATGAGGCGACCGTGCTTGCTCCGGGAACGATTCAAGTCAACGGCCGGATTTTTTCCGTGGAGATTTTCGATCCGCGCGAGTTGCGGGCGCGATCAACTGCGGGCGCATCGCAGGGCAGGCAAAACATTCTTGCGCCGATGCCCGGAAAAGTCGTGCGTGTGCTGGTCGCAGCCGGTGACGCGGTGGAAGCGGGGCAGGGATTAATTGTCGTCGAGGCGATGAAGATGCAGAATGAAATGAAGTCGCCCAAGGCTGGAACGGTGGTCGAAATCAAAACAAAAGACGGCGCGACAGTGGCCGCAGGCGAGATACTAATAGTTATCGAATAGGAGGATCAATGTTGTCATCGGAGAGACTCGTGGCGTTTGTGAGCACCACAAATGCCGATCGTGCGCGTGCTTTCTTTCGCGACACGCTGGGATTGCGCCTGGTTTCAGAGGACGGGTTTGCACTCGTATTCGACAGCGGCGGAGCGCCGCTGCGCATCTCGCTCGCGCAGGAAGTGATTCCGGCTAAATACACGGTGCTCGGATGGGATGTGAAGGATATCCGCGCGACGGTAACAGCTCTGAAAAAAGCGGGCGTGATTTTCGAAATTTTTGGCTTCTTCAAGCAGGACGAACTGGGCATCTGGACGGCTCCGAATGGAGATCAGGTGGCCTGGTTCAAGGATCCGGATGGGAACGTCCTATCCGTCTCTCACCATGCCTGACGAGAACTGCAAAATCTGCGGCGGCTCCGGCTGGAAAATCATCGAGCGGGGCGGGCTTTCAGGCGCGGAGCGATGTGAATGCTCGTTTGCGGCACGCAACGCGGCCATCAAGGAAAACTCACGCATTCCGCTGAACTATCAGCAGGCGTCGTTCGACAACTTCCTTCTTCCGCAAGACAATCCGCTGGCACGCGCAAGCCTCGGCAAAGTATTGCTGGAAGTGAAGGGCTTTGTGCGTGAGTATCCGGCGGTCGATCGTCCCGGCCTGTTGCTGATTGGCGAGCCGGGCTCAGGGAAAACGCATCTGGCCGTCGCAGCGATGCGGGCTCTGCTCGAAAAAGGGCATGAGGGCGTGTTCTTCGACTACCAGAATCTGCTCGACAAGATTCGCTCCGGTTACGATGCGGCGTCGGGCGCGAGCGATCGCGCGGCATACCGGGAAGCGCTGGAGGCGCCGGTTTTGCTGCTCGACGATCTCGGCGCGCACCGGGTGACGGAATGGGTGGAGGATACCGTCACATCGATCATTACGGACCGCTGCAACAACCGCAAGACTCTGATCGCCACCAGCAATTTGCCCGATCCCGACGTCACCGGCGCGATGATCGAATACACGGGCGCGGGCGGCGTGGCAGTGCATCGTAAGACGCTCGGTGAAATGATCGGGGCGCGAGCGCGTTCTCGATTATTCGAGATGTGCCGGGTGGTGAGGATGCCCGCGGTAGAGGATTACCGGGTCAAGCGAGGCAGGTAGCGCCTAGGCCCGATCCCCGCCCTGACGGGACGGGGTTATAACCCCTGCGTCAGTCAGGGGATCCTACACCAATATCACGGGCGCGAGGGCTGCTTCGATTTCTGCCAGCAGTTGATCGATCTGAATCGGCTTGCTGACGTATCCGTCGGCCCCGGCGGCGAGGAATCGTTCGCGATCGCCTTGCATCGCGTGTGCCGTCAACATAATGACCGGCGTGTGAATGCCGCGTTTCCGTAGTGCACCTAGCGCCATGAGGCCATCCATTTCAGGCATCTGCACGTCCATGAGGATCACGTCGAAGTCCTGCTGGCAGGCCAGTTGGAGAGCTACCATCCCGTTCTCCGCTAGGGCAACGGTGTGGCCGCGCCGCTCGAGCAGAGTTTTCACCACGCGCTGATTCACCCGATTGTCTTCGGCCACCAGAATGCGCCGCGGCGCCGCCAAAGACGGACCAACCGCGTGTGCCAGTTTCGCGAGCGGCGCCGGGAACGGATTCGCCAGGTCCGTGAATTGCAATCGCGCCGTGAACCAGAACGTACTGCCTTGCCCGGGAAGACTGATGACGCCAATCTCGCCGCCCATCAGCTCCACCAGGCGCTTGGAGATGGAGAGGCCGAGTCCGATGCCTCCATAATGGCGCGTCGTCGATCCATCGGCTTGGCGGAACGGTTCGAAGATGACAAGCTGCTGCGACGCAGTTAAGCCGATACCGGAATCGGTGACGGTGAAGCGCAGGAGCGCGCCATCGCTTTCGAGATGGTCGAGAAAGGCGCGGACTTCGATCGATCCGTGGGTCGTGAACTTGATCGCGTTGGTGACCAGGTTCAGCAATACCTGGCGAATGCGCACCGGATCGCCCACCAGGACCGGCGGCATCGAATCGCTGGTCGAGCGCCGCAATTCGACTCCCTTGCGGCGCGCGACGACGGCCAGCGGAAATGTGGTTTCCTCGATCAGCGCGGCAATCGAGACAGGCACGGGGTCCAGCTCCAGGCGGCCCGCTTCAATTTTCGAGAAATCGAGAATGTCGTGCAGGATTTCCAGCAGGGAGCCGGCAGAGGCGCGGGCCGTTTCCGCGCAATCGCGCTGATCGCCCGAAAGCTCAGTTTCGAGCAAAACATCCAGCATGCCCATGAAGCCGTTCATCGGCGTACGGATTTCATGGCTCATATTGGCGAGAAATTCGCTTTTCAAGCGGCTCGATTCCTCAGCGCGATCGCGGGCGTCGGCGAGCTCAGCGGTGCGGACGTGAACACGCGCTTCGAGATCTTCGAGGACACTGCTCAGCTCCGCGTTCAAGCGCTCGCGATCGGAAAGCGCGGCTTGCAACTGGCGATAGGATTCCGATAGACGGACGGCCATCTGATCGAAGTCGCCGACCAATTGCGTGATTTCGAGCGGTGCGCTGGCGGGCAGCGGAGTGGGTTCGAGCGTGCCTCCGTCCATGACCAGGCGGCCGATGCGTCCGGCGAGCCCTTCGACCGGCTGGGTCAACGATTTGCTGAGCTGGCGCGCGCCGAACGTCGACACCAGCAGGCCGACCAGCACCCAGATGACGGTGATTATATAGTAAGTCGTGGTTTCCGACGCCACTATGTTTAAAGGCTGCGAGATGACAATGGTCCACCCGGCCTTGGTGCGGGCGAGGCTCGCGAGGCGCTTCTCATTGCGCTGCACGCGGAAAACATTGCCGGAGGCGCGCGCGGCGGCATCCAAGGTAGGAGAGTGGTCCATCTGTTGGAGTGGCCGAAAGGGCGCGCCGG
>Ga0116129_1001332_pt1 | contig 13775 bp, 13 predicted proteins | sample June2015DPH_17_2_FD_89732 | JGI IMG/M metagenome (GOLD analysis project Ga0116129, IMG submission 89732) | Peatland microbial communities from SPRUCE experiment site at the Marcell Experimental Forest, Minnesota, USA - June2015DPH_17_10 | ecosystem: Environmental > Terrestrial > Soil > Wetlands...
CGCTCAGGATGACACCCGTTGGGGAGACTGAGGGCATGGGCAAATAAGATGGAGGCATGGCGAAGATTGCTTATTTGGAATGCGTGCGCTGTGGGGCGCATGTGAGCGCGGACAAGCCGCAGACAGTTTGCCCGGTGTGTGTGGAACAGGGGAATTTACCGGCGGGGTCGCTGTTTGTGCGGTATGACCTGCAGCCGACGCCGCGTGAGGCGATTGATTCGCGTGCGGTGGGGATGTGGCGCTATGCGAATGTGGCTCTGCCGGATGCTGAGCCGGTGACGCTGGGCGAGGGCTGGACGCCGATGGTGGCGAGCAGGCGCTATCCCAATGTGCTGGTGAAGGACGAAGGCGCGAATCCGACGGGGACATTCAAGGCTCGCGGAATGGCGATGGCGGTGACGATGGCTCGCCACTATGGCCTCAAGAAGCTGGCTGCGCCTTCTGCCGGGAATGCGGGGAGCGCGCTGGCTGCTTATGCGGCGCGGGCGGGGATGGAGGCGCACATCTTTATGCCGAAGGATGTGCCGTTTGCGAATTATGTGGAGACGGTGGCGTATGGCGCGCATGTGACGCTGGTGGATGGGTTGATCTCCGACTGCGGGCGCATGGTGGCGGAGCGGAAAGATGCTGAGGGATGGTTTGAGGTTTCGACGATGAAGGAGCCTTTTCGCGTGGAGGGCAAGAAGACGATGGGATATGAGCTGGTGGAGCAGCTTGGGTGGGAGTATCCCGATGCGGTGTTTTATCCCACGGGCGGAGGCGTGGGCCTGATTGGGATCTGGAAGGCTTTTGAAGAGATGGAGCGGCTGGGCTGGGTTGCGCCAGGAAGCAAACGGCCCAAGATGATTGCGGTGCAGGCTGCCGGTTGCGCGCCGATGGTGAAGGCGTTTGAAGAAGGCGCGAATGTAAGCCAGATGTGGCAGGGTGCCGAGACGCTGGCTGCGGGGCTGCGCGTGCCGAAGCCGTATGGCGATGCGGTCATGCTGAAGATACTTCGCGAGAGCGGCGGAACGGCTGTGGCGGTGAGCGATGCGGAGATTTTTGCGAGTCTGGGTGAGTGGGCGCGTGAAGAAGGAATGATGCTGTGCCCGGAGGGTGCAAGCATGATGCATGCTTATGACCGGCTCGTGCGGGAAAGGTTTCTGGCGAAGACGGATCGTGTTGTGTTGTTGAATACGGGGACGGGATTGAAGTATACGGATGTGATTGGGAAAGAGCAGGGACTGAGGGACTGATCGCTATTGGAACAAGTGCTATTGTGGCCCCGGTGCATGTGGGCTCTTGCCGAGGAGATCGATTTGCCCTGTGGTTACGTGCGCGTGCAGGCGGTACTCGCCGTCTGCATTTCGCTTTCGGACGCTGCCAAAAAATCCGCCGTGATCCTCGCCGTAGACCTGTGCGTTTACCTGGCCGATGCTGACAGATACATCTACATCTTTGTAGTCCCACTTGTGAGCCGAATTAATGGTGATCTGCCCGGCGTAGATCTCGATGTCTTTATCTCCCACGATATCGTTTACCGTTACTTGCCCGGCCGGCATCCGGGCGCGCAGATTGATCTTGCGAGGCACCTCGATGTGGATCTGGAGGTTGTTGTGGTTGAGATGTTCCCCGTCGATTGTGAGTTTGGATTGAGTGGAAGTTCCAGACAAGTGAAGACGGGTGTGAGCGGCGCTGTCGGTATTGTCGGACTTGCACGAGACGCGAATCCCCTCCTGATCTGTACCGACTATCTCGACGCCCGCAGGCCTTGAGTCGATTGTGAGTACCGCGCCTGACTGGAGTTGACCATTCAGCATTTGGCCGCACTGGACATTCGACTGAGAAAAGGCGGCCCAGTTACAGCCGAAGATAGCGAGGCCGGCGGCGATCCGGAGGGTCTTCATACTTATCGTTACGTTTGGGCTGGAGAGAATGTTCCCGAAGAGACGAACCTTGCTCAGTAAGATGGACGGATGGCGAAGATTGATTACCGGGACCGGGTGGCGCTGGTGGGCGGCTTGGCGTTTCTTGCAGCGGGGATTGTTTGCGAGCTGAGGGGTATGCACAGCACCGGAGTTGCTCTCCGGTGGTTCGGAGAGGCATCGTTGCTCATCTTCACAGTGCGGCGGCCTTCGCTCATGGCGTGGACGTTTCTGGCGATGGTGGCAGGTGTGGAGCTGGGAGTGGACGCGCCTGCGGTTGCGGCGCAGGTGCGGCTGCCGGGGGATCTGTTTCTGCGGCTGGTGAAGATGATTGTCGCGCCGCTGCTCTTGGCCACGATGACGACGGGGATTGCGGGGCATAGCGATCTGAAGTCCGTAGGGCGCGTGGCGGTAAAGGCGCTGATCTACTTCGAAGTGGTGACCACGCTGGGGCTGCTGATTGGCGCGGTGGCGATGAATCTGAGTGGGGCTGGTTGGGGATTGGCTGTGCCAGCGGAAGCGGGCGTGGCTGTTCAGGCTGCGCCGCAGGGCTGGCAGGAGTTTGTGCTGCATATCTTTCCGGAGAACATTGCGCAGGCTGTGGCGCAGGATCAGATTTTGCAAGTGGCGGTCTTTGCGCTGCTCTTTGGCGTGGCGCTGGCGCTGGTGAGTCCGGAAAAGCGCGCGCCGCTGATGGGTGTGCTTGAAGGGCTTGCGGCGGTGATGTTCCGGCTGACGAAGATGATTATGTACCTGGCTCCGCTGGCGGCTGGCGCGGCGATTGCGTACACGGTGGGCAAGATGGGCGTGGGCATGCTGCTGCCGCTGGCCAAGCTGGTAGGGACGTTTTATGCGGGGCTGGCGGTGTTTCTGCTGCTGGTGATGCTGCCTACGCTTTGGATTTTCAAGATTCCGGTGCGGAGGTTCTTGCAGGCGGCGGGTGAGCCTGCGGCGATTGGGTTTGCGACGACGACGAGCGAGGCCGCGCTGCCGCTGGCGATGGAGCGGATGGAAGAGTTCGGGGTTCCGCGATGGATTGTGTCGTTCGTGATTCCCACGGGGTACAGCTTTAATCTGACGGGCTCATCGCTGTATTTATCGATGGCGGCGGTGTTTGTGGCGCAGGCGGCGGGGATTCATTTGAGCGTGGGGCGGCAGATTGAAATGCTGCTGGTGTTGATGGTGGCAAGTAAGGGCGTGGCTGGGGTGCCGAGGGCTGTCTTGGTGGTGCTGCTGGCGACGGCGGCAAGTATCGGGCTGCCGAGTGGGCCGATTCTGCTGATTCTGGGCGTGGATACCGTGATTGATATGGGGCGCACGATGCTGAATGTTTTGGGGAATTGTTTGGCGAGTGCGGTCGTTGCAAGAAGCGAGGGAACAGGGTTCAGCGAACAGGGAACGGTTTTATAGCTACAAGGCCAAAGCGGAATCGAGGTATCAGCATCGGTATGGCTATGACCCGCATCTCCGAGGCTGAGGCAATCCGCGACATCGCGGGCCTGATTCTCGATACCAGTATTCTGATTGAAAGCGAGCGACGGAGGGAAGGCGTCGAAGATATTCTCCGTCGTATTCGCTCCTCGCATGGCGAGATCGACGTGGCTATCTCGACAGTCAGCGTTGTTGAGTTGACGCGCGGAATTTACCGAACACCACGCAACCCGTAAAGCATGTTATGGAACTTGACAGCTTTATCGCGCCATGGGTGGGATAGCAACACGCATCGCCCGCTTCGGCTGCAGCAACTGCGCCGTCATGATCATGGCCGGCACAAGAAAGACCACGGAATTGACCACCCACATTCCCGCGCCTGCCGCGGCCTGATCCTGCAGAGGCGTCATCCGTGTTATGCGCTCAGCCTCAGCGTAGCTCGGATACAGAACCCGTCCCGCAAAGACCAGCGCCGCTGATAGCACCGTGTTCAAAATATCCGCGCTTAACAGATACGGAATCGCCGCCCACCGCGGCCAGCGTGACCTGGCCGGCCACGGAGCCAATACAACCCACCAGAACGCCAGAGACGTAGCAAAAAAGCATAAGTGCTCAATCTCATGAATTCGCTCATTGCGTACCGCCGTCTCAAAAGCAGCGGGAATGTGCCAGCCTAAATACGCGGCATTCATCGCCAGCCACACCACCGCCGGATGCAGAACACCTCGCGCCACCGCATGCAGCCATCGCGCACGCAGCAGCGGGCCCACCACCCCGCGAACAAACACGCGCGGCAATCCTCGCAGCATGGGAACCACCGGCGCGCCAAGAATCATCAGCGGCGGCGCAACGGACATGAGAATGAAGTGCTGCAGCATGTGCGCTGAGAGCAGCGCATCGTCCAGCGCCTCAATCGGTGAGGCCAGCGCCATCCACAGCGCGCCTATGCCGGACGTAAACGCCGCCGCTCGCCACACAGGCAGCTCTTGCGCCCGGCGCTTCCGCAGCGTCCACCATCCCCGCAGATACACAATGAGCGTAAGTGCAAGCCCGGAGAAGGGAAGCAGAGGAAACGACCAGCCATGTACCAGTGCATCGCCGATCGAGTGTATGGCCTCGTCTGCGTCCAGCCATACAGCCATCGTCATGGCTTGTTCATCGCCGCCACCACTTGTCGCGAAGCATCCACAGCCGGCGGCTGATAATGAGGCCGCAGCGTCTTCAGGTAAGCCACCAGCGCCGTTGTCTCCGCGGGAGAGAGCGCTCCTCCGTATGCTGGCATGTTACCGCCGCCCTGCAGCACCTGCCGGATCAGTTGATCCTGCGTCAGCCGCGTGGCCACAGCATCCAGAGCCGGTCCGCGCTCACCGCCCAGTCCGCCAAGCTGATGGCAGTTGCGGCACTGCTTCTGCTGAAGAACGTTTGCGCCCTGCCGCTCCAGCGGAGTGCGGTTGTGCAACAGCTCAACCGGAATGGGCGCGCCGCTCCACGCATTCATGATCGGGCTCCACGGCGTGTACGTGCCCAGATGCGTGAATACTCCGAAGCAGATGGCGATGAACATTACGCTGAAGACTGCCACCGGCCTGCGCCACCAGCTCTTCTCGCCTACGCCCGCCACAAATGGAAGAGCCACGAGAATCGCCACTCCAATCGGCGGCACAATCAGCAGAAACGGCGTTTCAAGCTCCGGCGGCAAAAACGAAAGCACAGTGTAAAGCCAGAGGAAGAAGAAATCCGGTTTTGGCACGGTGGCAATGATCGTCGGATCGGGTGCGCCCGTCGGACCGTATGGCCCAAAGACAGCCGCGCATACTGCCACCGCAAAGAGAATGGCTGCTGAAAATACCAGGTCTTTCCAGACTGCGCCTGGAACAAATGGCAATCCATCTTTATGTGTCAGCTCGGTGTATTCAGCGATATATGTTTCGCGACGCACGATGCGCCCCGGCGTCGGCCACTCATTGATGCCCAGCTTCAGCACCATCCACACATGCAGCGCCGTGAATGCCAGCAGCGTGCCGGGAATCACAAACACATGCAGAGCAAAGAAGCGGGTCAGAGTGGAACCGTTAATCATCGGCCCGCCCAGCATCAGATGCACCAGCGACCCGCCAATGAATGGCACGCGTCCCATGATGGACGCGCCAATTCCCAGTCCCCAATACGCATCCTGATCGAAGCGGAGAACCTGCCCGGTAAACGCCATACCCAGCGTCATGAGCAGCATGAAAACGCCCAGCACCCAGGTCAGCTCGCGCGGATACTTGTGCGCGCCGAACAGAAACACCTGCGCCATGTGGATCAGCACCACGGCGACCATAAAGTTCGAGCCCCAGCCGTGCATGGCGCGCAGAAACCAGCCCAGCGGCAGATCGTGATTCAGCACCTGCAGTGAGTCCCACGCATGCGCAGCCGAGGGCGCATACACCAGGCCCAGCAGAATGCCAGTCACAATCTGCAGCATGAGCAGAACAAAGCTGGCCGAGCCGAAGACATACCACCAGCTCGCCGTCTTGCGCGGAACCGGATGCATGATTTCGGCCTTGATCGGCGCTTCGAGCTTCAGCCGATGGTCGAGCCAATCGTAGACTTGTTTGTACCAGGCCATGCTTTACCCTCTCGGCGACTCGTACGGATTGGGCTTATAGGGCTCAATCGTCTTGACGATATTTGCCAGTGCCTTCTCGGCAGGCTCTTTCGGCCAGTTTCCACCCGAGCACGGTCCATCAGCGGATGCGCGATTGCTGAGTGTGGGAATCTGCCCCGCGTCAATCATCAGCTTGCCGTTGTCCAGCTTCACCTCGTAGGTGAACAATCCCCGCTCCGGCGGCCCGGATGCGCGGCTTCCATCGGCGTAATACACGCCGCCGTGGCACGGGCACATAAAAAGCTGCGACTCCTTGAACCACCGCACCGGGCAGCCCAGGTGTGCGCAGTTAATGGCAAAGACCGTGAAGTCGCTTGCGCCGGATCTGGTTCCTGTGCGCCGCACGTACGCGGGCACCTGCGCCGTCGCGCCATCCCACGCGTTAGAAAACGGATTCTGGAATGACACGAGACTTGTCTGACCCGCGGCAAAATCGTCCACGCCGCCCAGCGGAATCCATTGCAGGTACTCTTTGCGCTTAATCACCGGCCCCAGAATGTAGGCCACCACGGGCGTGGCAATGGCCAGCGCCACCACGGCATTCAGCGCAATGCCAACCTTCATCAAAAATGTGCGCCGCGATAAATCTTCCGCAGCACCCGCTACAGGATGCTCATCCATCTGTTTCCCTCACTGTTTCACGGGGTTCGGCATTGGCGTCCGCGCCGGCCCCATTTGCCCGCTACCCGGATAGGGCTGGCCGGGTGTTGCGGGCTTCTGCGCCATCAGCCACGCCGTCACATCCGTAATTTCGTCATCAGTCAGTGCGCGGCCTTTCACCAGCCTGCGCCAGTCCGGCATGCCCAGGTCAGGCCGTCCTGCAATCATCGTTGTGCGAATCGTCTGCTCGTTCACAAGCGCGAGGAATGACCCATCGCGAATCGACCCGCCCTGCGCGGGCTTCTGCGGCGCAGCCTCATGGCATTGCGCGCAGGCCGTCTGGTACGCCTGTTCACCCTTCGCCGCATCGCCCGCGTACGCCGCCTTGTACGCGGGCGCATTCTGTCCCGCAAGCACATTGCCTTTGTTCCACCGCGCGCGCATGCCTGTCACAATCGCGTCAATCTGTGCGTCCGTCAGCGTGCCGCCTTGTTTCGCGCCAAAGGCCGGCATTAGCGTTCCTGCTTCACCGCCCGCAATCACATCGCGCAGCGTCGCATCATCCACAATCCCCTGATACACAGGATTGGCCAGGTTCATCGCACTGCCATTCTGCCCGTTGACCCCATGGCATCCGGCGCAGTTCGATCCATACAGCGTGTCAAAATTTGTGATCTGCTCCGGCCGCGGAACCTCCGGCCCTTCGCCGGGCTTTCCCGGCAACCGGCAGCCTGCGAATGGCGACACCGCGCTGAGCAGCAAGGCCGCGCAGAACGCAAGCCGGGCGGAGGGAATAATTGGCAGCCTGGAGCGAAATTCGGAGCAGGTCTTCATTCCTTGCCGTCTCCCTTTTGCCCAGACTCATGTCCAGAATGGTGCTCGCCATGCTCATGCATCAGGCCCGGCGTCTCCACACCCAGCCGTACCGCCAGCGGAAGCTGCGCCAGCCGCTTCAGCTTACCCAGTCGCGTCACCACGTAACCCGCCACCAGACCAAAGACCACCTGCGATACCGCGAATGAGGGCCAATCGATGCGGTGCTGCAAAAACGGATTTACCAACCCCAGAACGCTATGCAGAAGCCCTGTCCACAGCACAGGCGCAATAATTCCGCCCAGCAGAATCGGCCTCTTTGGCCACACAGGCAGCAAGGCGCCGTACAGAACGCCCACTAGCAGGGTCGTTGCACCCTGAATAATGTTCGCTGTTACAAAGGCGCTCAGCCGGAACTGGCTCATCTCGGCTACGGTTGGATTAACCCAGTCGCCTACGCCTGCGCCACCCAGCAGGTTCACGATATACCAGACGCTATGGAAGCGCAGGATTCCGTAAATCTCCGCCGGAATCACCATTGCAATTCCGCCGGCAATGCCGCCATAAATTCCGCTTGAAATCGGAAATGTTTCGAGCGGTAGCTGCGCGCGATGCCGCTCACTCACTTCAATGCGCGACACCTTGTCGTGCATCGGCACATAGTGCATGATCTCAATTGCTACAGGCACATCCTCATGCGCCTCTCGCGGCAGCACGTTGCGAAACCATCCCACGATGGCCGCGATTGCAATCACCCCGCCCAGCACGCCAATCCACGGACTCATCACCAGCGATGCAAAAACCAATATCAGCCCCAGCGCCATCAGAAACGGAAACGCCGTCGGCGCGGGCAGATGAACAACACCCGGCGTCGCGCCCGCGCCCGGATCGGAATGAGGAATCTGAGTCATCGGCCTATCCAATACACCACGGTGAAAACCACGATCCACACAGCATCGACAAAATGCCAGTACAGCGCCAGCGTTTTTACACGACGGGCATGTGCCGGCTTGAGCGCTCCGGTCAGCGAAAAGACAGCGGTCACCGTCATCATCAGCAATCCGGCAATAACGTGCGAGGCATGCAGGCCAACCAGCGCGTAATATGTTGTTCCAAATAAATTCGTGCTGATCGTAAGATGGTCTTCCACGATCAGCTTGCGCCACTCGGCAGCGGTGCCGTACAGAAAGATTGCGCCCAGCGTCATCGTTACCAGCCACCAGATGCGAAAGGCCACCATCTTTCCGTGCTCAATGGCATGCTCGGCCAGCACAATGAACAAGCTGCTTGAAAGCAGGCAGACCGAGTAGAACCACGGAATCTCAAGAACCTGTTTCGGCGTCGGACCACTCGTGTCACGGCCAATGTAGAAGAGGTACGCCACCACAAAGATCGTGAAGATCGCGCTCTCGGCAAGGATCAGGCAGGTCATGCCGATCGTGCCCTTCGAGGGCTGCCACTCCTGCGTCGCCTGCCCGTGTTGTATCGCCGCGCTGCCCATCTAGTTCTTCGTCCCTCGTCCTTCGTCACTCGCCCTTAGCTAATCAAACGCCGAATCCGGATCTTCCGGATGCTTCAAATCCCACAACGGCCTGCGGCTTGCCACCACCGGCTCTGCGGAAAAGTTGTAAGAGGGCGGCGGTGAGGCTGTCGACCACTCCAGCGTCCACGCGTCCCATGGATCCGGCCCCGCATGCGGCCCCTTGAAGTACGACCACACCATGTTGAACACAAAGATCAGAATCGCAATTCCCTGAACAAATCCGCCAATCGAAACCAGCATGTTCAAAGTGCCCCATCCGCGATCTGCTCCGTATGTGTAAATCCAGCGCGGCATTCCCAGCAGCCCCGGAATGTGCATCAGGTCGAAGGTCATGTGGAAACCGATCACCATCAGCCAGAAGTGCCACTTGCCCATCCGCTCATCCAGCATCCGCCCCGTCATCTTCGGATACCAGTAATAAAGCGCGGAGAAGATCATGAAGATAATGGCGCCCACCAGCACGTAATGGAAGTGCGCAACGACGAAGTAGGTGTTGTGCAGTTGCCAGTCCCATGCGGAGACGCTCAGCATGATGCCCGTCAGCCCGGCGATCAAAAACTGAAAGAGAAATCCGATAGCAAAGAGCATCGGCGTCTGGAAGCGAATTCTGCCGCCCCACAGCGTAGCCAGCCAGTTGAAGATCTTGATGCCCGTCGGCACGCTCACCAGCATGGTGGAAAGCGTGAAAAATGCATTGCCGTACGACGTCATGCCGATGGTAAACATGTGGTGCGCCCACACACTCAGGCTGATGAAGGCTATGCCCACCGAAGCCGACACCATTGCCGGATAGCCAAAAATCGCTTTGCGCGAAAAGACCGGAATAATCTCATTTGCAAAACCAAATGCCGGCAGCACCAGCACGTATACCTCGGGATGCCCGAAGATCCAGAAGAAATGAGCCCACAGTATCGCAGAGCCTCCTGCCTGCGTATCAAAGAAGTGTGCGCCAAGGTAGCGATCCATCATCAGCATCGCCTGTGCCGCGGTCAACGGGCTGATGGCCAACAGCGTCAGGAACGACATGGTTGCATAGATCCATGCCAGCAGCGGAAGCCGCATCAGCGTCATGCCCTTGCACCGCATGCAGAAGACCGTGGCAATGATGTTGATCGAAGTTCCAATGCTTCCGATGCCGTTGGCCAGAATCGCGACCGTCCAGTAGTCGATGGTATGTCCCGGAGAGAATGCCCGCTCCGTCAACGGCGCGTACGCAAACCAGCCCACATCCGGCGCGGTGCCCGTTCCCGGCAAACCCGACCCGCCAATGAAGCTGAAATACAAAAGCAGTCCCGCAAAAGCGCTCAGCCAGAAGCTGAAAGCATTCAGCCGCGGAAACGCCATATCGCGCGCGCCAATCATCAGCGGTATCAGATAATTTCCAAAGCCGAACAAAATCATCATGCCCACGAGAAACACCATCGTGGTGCCATGCATGGTGAACATCCGGTTGAAGGTCTGCGGAGAAAGAAAATGCAGATTCGGCGCCGAAAGCTGGATGCGCATCAGCAGCGCCTCCACGCCCGCCACCACCAGAAACAAGAGCGCATAGACGATGTACATGATCCCCAGCTTCTTGTGATCCACCGTCACAATCCAGCTATGGATCGTCTCCAGATACGTGCCGCGCTCGCTCGTTACAGCTCCGCTCGGTATCGGGATCGTCGTTTCAGCCATCGTTGCCAGCCTTTCACTTCAGTGTCTGCAGGTATGCTGTAATTTGCGCGTACTGCTTGCCGGTCAGGTGCATCGCCGGCATCAGTGATCCGGTCTTGTAATCATCCGGATTCGTAATCCATCCCTTCAGATTCTCCGGCGTATTGTTCATCGCGCCCGCCGCCAGCGTCGCCCGGCTCATCAGGTGCGTCAAATCCGGCCCAAAGCGTCCATTCGCCACCGTGCCTGAAACGGTGTGGCAGTTAATGCACGCCTGCTGCTCAAAGACCTTCTGCCCCGTCGGCGCATCCACAGCATCATTCGTGCTCGTCGCAGCACTCACCGCCAGCGGAGCCACCGATTTCTGCTGTCCCGCAACCCACGCCGCAAACTGCTCAGGCGTATCCACGCTCACCCGCAGCAGCATCTTGGCATGCTGCGTTCCGCAGAACTGTCCGCACTGCCCCAGGTACAGCCCCGGTTTCGCCGGATCGATCCACATCTCGTTCACGCGGTTCGGCAGCATGTCCGTCTTGCCGCCCAGTTGCGGAATCCAGAAGCTATGAATCACGTCCGCGCTCGTCAGCTTGAGATAGGTCACGCGCCCCGTCGCTCCCTGGCCCACCGGGATATGCAGCTCATTGGCCGCCGTGATGTTGTATTGCGGATAGTGGTACTCCCACCAGAACTGGTGCCCAACCGCCGTTACATCCAGCGCACTCGCAGGCTTCGGCGCATCCTGCACGCTGAAAAGCACCCGCGCCGTGCCCAGAAACAGCACCGTCACAATCAGAATCGGAATAATCGTCCACGAGATCTCAATCTGCATCGAGCCAAAGACCTGCGCAGGCTCCGCCGTATCCTCGGGCCGCGCCCGAAACTTGATCAGCGCATAGATCAGCAGCGCGCTCACAGCCACAAAGATTGCCGCGGTAATTCCCAGGACAAAAAACGCGAGCCCATTCACCTCGCGCGCCGGAGTCGATAGCGTGGAGAAAATGGAAGTGGAAGGCGAAGCCGCAGCCGTCACCGGCCATAGAACCAGCGCCGTGGCGGCCAACTTCAATCGTCGGATGAAAACACTCGATTTCACTCGGAGTTCACTATCCATGATTCAAGGAACGTTTAAGTTCAAGAGATGAACAAATTTGATGCGTGCCGCCGCTCTGCATCGCATCCGGCTCAGTACCAGAATCCTAACCCGGACATCCTGGCGCGTAAAGGCCTAATTATCTTTGCAGCGCCTCGGTCGAAATAGGTTTGTAACAGGGCATGACTTCAGTCATGCCGATCAGGAATCAAATACATCGAGGGCTTTAGCCCCTGATGTTGATGATTAGCGCGTAAAGACTAAATACTCCTGCTAGTTCCAGTAATAGCATTTTCCAGCGCCAGCCATTCCCGGCCAGTGATACGCGTCCCACCAGCTTTCACATTCTCTTCAAGATGAGCCACCTTGCTCGTCCCCGGAATCGGCAGCATCACCGCCGAGCGATGCAACAGCCACGCCAGCGCAATCTGCGCCACGCTCAGCCCATGCCGCTCGGCCATTTGCGCGGTCACGCTTGCAGCGGGATGGTCAGCTTTCAGCAGCTTGCCGCCCGCCATCGGATACCACGGCAAAAATCCAATCCCGCGTCCCTCGCACCACTTCAGCGTCTCTTCATGCCGCCGGTCGGCAATCGAGTAGCGATTCTGTACCGTCACAATCGGCACAATCTTCTGCGCTTCTTCAATCTGCTCCGGTGTCACCTCGCTCAAGCCGATGTGGCGAATCTTCCCCTGCTCCTGCATCCGCTTCAGCGCGCCCAAGCTCTCTTCCAGCGGCGTCCGCGGGTCAATCCTGTGCAGTTGATAAAGCTCAATCCGCTCCAGCTTCAACCGCCGCAGGCTCATCTCCACGCATTGAATCAGGTAACCAGCCCGGCCCACATATTCGGTCTTCGCCGGCCCCTGCCGCGTAATGCCGCCCTTGGTCGCAATCACCAGCCCTGCCGGATAAGGGTGCAGCGCCTCCGCAATCAACCGCTCGGCAATCTCCGGCCCGTAGGCGTCTGCCGTATCAATCAGGTTTACGCCCAACTTCACGGCGCGCCGCAGCACCTGCTTCGCCGCCGCTGCATCCTCCGGCTCGCCCCACGCGCCTTCACCCACCAGCCGCATGGTGCCATAGCCCAGCCGGCGCACCGGCAGATCGCCCCCAATCCAAAATTCGCTGAGAAACTCGCCGCTCTCTGCCTCTGCTGAAATCTCTGCCATAGCATCTACGATGCTACCGCGCCCCTACGCTGCTTGTAGCCCGTGAACCATTTGCCCCTGCCGCGCGTAATATCTTTCGTAGCTATGAATCGCAGTGCAAGGAATCGCAGCCAGGAGCATCCCATGAGCACAATTTCCTATTCCGCCCCGTATGCCAATCTCGAAACGGTCTTTTATCAGCAGTACCAGGCCACGCGGCGAGATGAGGTGGTAGGCGTTTTGCTGGCGCTCTTTCTCGGAGGCTTCGGCGCGCATCACTTCTATCTGGGCCGCATCGGGCTCGGCATTCTCTATCTCTGCTTCAGTTGGACGGGACTGACCTGGATCCTCGGCTTCATCGAGTGCTTCTTCATGCCCGGCCGCGTCCGCGAGTTCAACGCCATCCAGGCCGCAGGCATCGCCGCAGCGCTCGGCATCGGCATACCGCAGGGATGGGGTTATCCCGTCAACGTGAATGTCTATACACAGCAACCCGCCACCGCTACCACATCAGGAGCCGCCGCACCGGTTTCCGCCATGACATTGTCTACGCTCGTAGCCTGCCCACGCTGCCGCAACGCCAACCCTCCCGGCTCCCGCTTCTGCGGCGGCTGCGGACACTCACTCCAAGGATAAAAAACAGCACAAAACAGAAAGGCGCGATTCGCACCCGCGAACCGCGCCTACCCATAAACAAAGAAGTGTCCTCTGAGCGAACCTGCCAACGCGCGCTTTGTTCAGCGCGGGGAAGGTGAGTCGAAGGATCCGCTTTTGTCTTTCTGATCCCTGATCCCTGTTCTCTGATCCCTGTAGTTTTGCGCTACGCGCAAAACTACATATTCGCCTCACCGGCACGCATGCTCTCATTAAAATGCGGCTTGGTAAAGTTCAACCCGGCCTCAAGAGCGGCCTTGAACTCCGGCGCGCGTTCCAGCAGCGC
>Ga0116129_1001333_pt1 | contig 13773 bp, 15 predicted proteins | sample June2015DPH_17_2_FD_89732 | JGI IMG/M metagenome (GOLD analysis project Ga0116129, IMG submission 89732) | Peatland microbial communities from SPRUCE experiment site at the Marcell Experimental Forest, Minnesota, USA - June2015DPH_17_10 | ecosystem: Environmental > Terrestrial > Soil > Wetlands...
CCGCGACCTGCCGACTGAATGGAGCCGACAGTTCGAGTTACTCGGCCTCAGTCCGGAATAACTTCAACCCCGCCTCCGACATTGCGCACGCGAAGTGCGCACGAGGCCAGCTGCCGGGAGCGCAATTTTTAGACGCAAAGACAGGGGACCAAAATCCCCGCTAGGCGCGCGCGCTCGCAGAGACCACCCAGTCACCGAACCGGTCTCCACTCGAGCGGGGAACGGAAATTTTTGATGGGGAGACAAACTCGCAAACCGGGCCTTTCTGCCAAGCAGAGACCGTCCGCAGAGACACGTGCAGGTCCGAAAGCCCCCGTTCTGGCGCGGTAAACGCTAAACCGCTGATGAAGGTCTCAACCCAAGGACTGGGTGGTGGTGTGAGCAGTCATATGCGAACCGGTCTCGACCGCAAATTCCCGGTTATTAGGGAATTTAAACGGGAATTCGAGTCCATTTGGCCCACTTTCGGCGGGTCTGAGAGGGGAATTACAAGCGAAGTGAGATACTTGCCCCGAAATTCCCTGCGCAACGTAATCGGGAATTTCCGGAGGACTAATCGGGAATTCGAAGCTTTGAGACGGGTTTTAGTCCGAGGGCATCTTCTCCCAAGAGGCCAATCAAAACTGGCAAGGTGCGATCCTCAATAGGAGGCGGTTTTGAACTTCGATGACCCGACGATCCTTTACTAAGGTCGGAGCCTCGCGATTTCAGTTGTGGTCGTCTTGATGGATGACGGCCGCTTCTCGATTGGCGTCCGCATCTTCCTTCTTAATCACAATCGCGCTGTCGTACGCCTCCCGCTCCTTGATGATGGCTGTCCCGTCACCGTCGCGGTATTGACCATGATCCTCGCCTACCGTGACACCCGCGCCAACTGGAACAACGTGAACACCAATGTCATCCGCGAAGACAGGCGTCGCGACAGCGCCAATCAGTGCAGCAACGATTAACGATTTCCTCATGTTGCGTTCTCCGGGTGTTAATCGAGGAAACGCAGAGGCGCTCGGCTTGGTTCCGACGGAACAACGGGGAGATCGGAATCGGTGGGAAGCGAGAGAGATTGCGAGCGATGGCCAAGGAACAGAATTCCGGGTGCGCCGTTTTCTCGATAGTGCGCGCACGGCGCCCGGCTTACCGGCGGTGCCGGAGCCGCGCGTTGATGCTTATGCGCGCTCGTTCGCGCTTAGGCGGTTATCAGACGAGCCTCGAACGCGCGCCTCGCATTGGGCAAGGACATGCGGCAGGCGGCCAAGCGTGTCGGCAACCAATTAAGGGAGTCCTAGCATGGCAACGCAGATTGTGATGGACCGCACTGGTGATACGCGGCATAGCTTTGACGCAAATGACTTGCAGGAGCTTACGAAGGCGGAGGAGCGGTTCAAAGAGCTGACGAAGGTTGGCTTTACTGCAGCAACCCGCTCCGCAAACGGCGACGTTTCTGTCGTTCGGTCGTTTGATCCCACAGCAGAAGAGACGGTGTTCTACCCGCGACTGGTGGGCGGCTGATCTGCGGTCGATGTTTTTGTTTCGGCAGGCTGCGGCAGAGGACTCGCGCGCACGAGCATTACGCTGGCTGTACCAGAGATTCGCGAGGGACAATAATCCAGAAGCGCGCGGCTTAAGTCTTCTCAGGCGTTGGTTATCAAGCGAACAACGTGCGCAGTTCGACGCCAACGGATATTTCGATGTCATCGGCTGCGACAGCGGCAGGCGATATCGTATTCATCACGGCACCGCGACCAATGTGATTGAGCTCGATGAAACGGGCGCTCGCAAAACTGGCTGGTGTTTTATACCCGTTGGCAACCTTGTCGCGGGCGATGTAATGCTCGCGCAGAAGATCGCCTTGGAAACGAACGAGTTCGGCGCATTGGCGGTGGCCCAAAGATTCTCGGGTCCCTTTTTAACTCGTGCATGATCACGAGGCGTTGTGGATCTTTCTGTGCGACGGCTTTAATCGTCAGGGTTTAATTGTCCTGACGCCTTTAATGCCGCCGCTGCCATCTCTTGCGCATCATTCAACTGATCGGTGCCAAGGCCCGGAAATTTTTGCTCGACGGCACTGTCTATGCATGCGGGGGTTCTCTCTGGGATCAAATCTTTCAAATGGCACCACAAGATGCAAGTCCTCGTCGCCGGTCAGATTGTCTGGATGCTCGAGTATGATGAAGGATGACTCAACATATGTTTCGGGCTCCTGTGCCTGTCGCAAATCAAATCCGAACATATTGGTGGTGCAGCCCGCCCATGACCGGGCTACAAAGAATGGTCCCGGCCAGTTTGACGGCGCGCGAGACCGGCGCATCCTTCTCCAAAGATAAATGCGTCCTTATCTCGTTGTGATATTTCATGTACGACAGCAGTACATGACAGAGGTGTCGCTCGCCGAACACAACGACGTGGTCAAAGCACTTTCGACACAACCAACAACATTCATCTAGATCGACCTTGGATTCAATATGCCCGGCGGACACGGATTGTGCCGGAGTCGTACACGCGTCCCTCCTGCCAGCGTTATGTCAGGAGTGATTTCACAAATTCGAATTATCCCGCTGCGATTCGGGGTTTCCGTCTTCGCGCGGCCAAGTCGACGCAAACCGCGTAGATCTGCCTGCGCTGACCACCCTTCAGAGAGGCGGCATATCCAGAATCTCTGGATGCTACATTTCGCTGGGCAAGAAAAGCTGGGAGGTCTTTCCCCTGCTCGTCCTGGAAAGTCTCGTCGAGAACGGCGCCTTGCGTCATTCGATTGAGACGGAAGATACGGAAATTGTCTCGCAGATTGCACCACGCCACAAGGAACCAACCCTCGGAGAATGCCGTCAGGGCAAGGGGTCGAACTACCCGTTCGCTTTCGTGTTCCTCTTCTCCGCGGTAGCGGAAGGCTACAAGACGGCGCCCCCGGAGCGCTCGCCGAAGTGACGCCGCGAAAGCCGGCGCTTTGCGTTCCGGCCTTTGATGAGCCCGCAGCTGCCGATCGGAAACAGCTAATGTAGGACCGGTCCAGGTCGCATCAATTTTGGCCCGGGCGGCACGAGCTGCAGCCGCCAGCGCGGGGTCGCCGACCTCAACAACATAAGCGAGCCCGAGCGCCAGAGCCTCCAGTTGATCGTGATCGAACGTCATGGCTGGCAGATTGATCGGGCCGCGCAGGATATATCCGAGCCCAGCCTGACCTTCGATGGGGAAACCTTGCCCCTGCAGCGCAGCGATGTCGCGATAAACCGTTCGTACCGCCACTTCGAGCAGGCCCGCCAGTTCATCGGCCGTAACGAGCTTGTCCTGTCGCAAATGCCGGACAAGTTCGATCAGTCTATCGGCCCTTCGCATCGGCGCTTCCTGACAAAATTCCGGACTCCTGACATGATTATGTCAGGACTAGACTTCGAACTACAGTCCAGCGTCATTATGGTACTCAGACACCTATCAGGCATCGCCGGTTCACTCCTGACACCATGCTGTCAGGAGCACTTCAATAAGATGCCCTGCGCGCGATCAGCGCCCGGAGAGAGCAGCATGGCGAAGCCAGACGACCTGATGGACCGTTTTCCGCATTCCCAAACGTCCAGTCTGTTGGGCCAGACAATGATCGATTTCGATCGGGCGAAGGGCTGGGTTCGCCTTAGCTTTGTCGGCAAGGACACGTTCCAGAATCCCGCAGGTTTTATTCAAGGAGGCATCCTGACCGCGATGCTCGACGACACCATGGGTCCGGCCTTGTGGGTGATGACAAATGGTGAAGCCTTCCCCACCACGATCGACCTGAATGTTTCCTTCCTTGCTGCGGCCAGACCGGGTCCGCTGTACGGAGAAGGAAAGGTTATCCAACTCGGGAAGACAATCGCTTTCGTCGAAGCACAGCTGACGGACGCGGACAACACCGTCATCGCCCGATCGACCGCGACCGCGCGAATGGTGAAGATCGACCTGCCAAGACATGAAGCTTCGTCCGAGACGAAAATGACATGGGATCGCGCAGGAAGCTGTGCATCGATGGAATCCGCAACGACCGTTGCTTGAAACAATCCGCAAGCCTGAAGCGATGGCGCTGGTAACATGCTTTGGATCATTTCGAAACCAGGCGGAAGCGAAGTATCCAAGCCATGAGTCACGCCGAACAAAAAATGGATGAACGTCCCTATGTGAGCGTCAGGGCTCTCGAACGAGGCCTTCAGCTCCTCGTCGAAATGGCAAGACTCGGCCGCTGCAAGCCGGTGGAACTGTCCGAAGCGACAGGCTTTGATCGAACCACAGTCTATCGACTGCTTGAAACGCTTCGACGTCGTGGTTTTGTTTCACAGAATCTGTCCGATGGTAGCTTCGGCCTGACGGAAAATATCCGGCGCCTGGGGGAAGGCTTCACTTATTCTGATCGCGTGTGCTCGATCGTCGCTCCGGTGCTGAAGCATCTTGTATCCAAGATCAGTTGGCCCAGCGACTTCGCTACCTTCGAAACCGATGCAATGCTCATACGTGAAACAACGCATCATTTCAGTCCCTTTTCCATGCACCGTTCCATGGTGGGAACGCCGGTTTCGCTGACGCGGACCGCGCTTGGCCGCGCGGTGTTATGGGCAGCACAGCCCGATGAACGCCTGGTCATGCTGAATCTCGTGGCAAGCTCTAACCGGCCGGAGGCATTGGAAGCCACCGATCAAAGAAAACTTTCCGGCATCATTGTTGATACGCAAAGACGCGGTTACGCGTGGTCTATCAACGAAGCCGAGACCGGTATTAGCGGCATTGCGCTTCCGGTTCGCGCCGGACGGCATGTTGCCGGTGCAATCAACGTGATCTTTTTTACGCGCGCGCTAAATCCTCAGGAGGCTGCCGAACGCTACCTCCCTGCCCTGAAGGAAGCTGTCCAAACCATCGAAGAAACTCTGGCGGCAAACGTCGAAGGGGCGCGACGAGTAACATCCGGCTTGAGCGCGTCCGCGTAACCACGTGTCACGGGATTCCCTCGCTTCACTCAAATCGGACCGCCACGGAGCCCAGATCCGAAATCCTTGCGCAATAGACCTCGCCACGCTTGACGCTGACCATTGGCCCAAGTGCCCCGGTCAGAACCAGATCACCAGCGCGGAGCGGCTCCCCGGCAGCCGCAAGCGTGCGCGCAAGCCACAACGCTGAGCGCAACGGATTACCAAGGCACGCGGCCCCGGATCCGACGGATACGATAGATCCAGCGCGTTCCATCGACATTCCGCAAAGCTCCAGGTCAACGTCGGTCAAACGCCTGACACGTGGCCCGATGACGTAGCGAGCGCTCGACCCGTTGTCAGCAACCGTATCGAAGATGCTGATCTGCCATTCGGCAATACGGCTATCGACAATTTCCAAAGCCGGAGCCACGAACGCGACAGCGCGCGCAAGCTCCGCGCTTGTCGTGTCCGGCTGGTCCATGTCGCGTTCCAGAACAAGGGCTATCTCTGCCTCGATACGCGGCTGGATCAACGCGTCGAACCTTGCCGCGTCGCTATGGAGAATCTCCATGTCCGCGAACAACGCGCCGAAATCGGGCTGATCAACGCCGAGCTGCTGTTGCACCACGGCGGAAGTCAGTCCGATCTTGCGGCCAACGGGCCTCCGCCCCGCCGCAATCCCGCGCCGGGTGAGCTCCGCTTGAACCTGGTACGCCATCGACACGCTGCGCTCGGGCAAATCTCCCGCGATCGGCGCGATTGGCCGACGCTTCTGTTCTGCACAATGCAGCCGGTCCGCAATAGTCTGGATCGACGCTGTTTCGGTCATGGGCGCCCCAGAAAGTCGAGCACGAGTGCATTGAACTCATCGGCCTTCTCCCATTGAGCCCAATGCCCGCAACTCGGGAAGACATGCAACCGGGCATTTCGAATGGTCTTCAGGAGCAAAAAGCTCGCGTCCAGCGGAATGACCCGATCCTCACGACCCCATATCAGCAGCGTGGAATGCCTGAGCCCGGCCAGATCTTCGCGCCACAGATCGCCCCAGGGCAGCCGATCGAAGATTGTATTCGCCTTGACATCAGGGCGGCTCGCCGTTGTCAGGCGCTCCTCCAGCAAGGCCGGGGTCATGGACGAGGGATCGAACACCAGCAGCTCAATAACCCCCTTTAGCTTCTCCAAGGTGGGACCGTCGCCGGAAAAGAAATTGCGCATTCGCCGGAGCCCCTCGGTCGGCATCGGTGAAAACATTGCCTGGCTCCCGCCGGTCCCCATCAAAACGAGTTTGTGGACCCGCTCCGGTGCGCGCAGGGCGACCATCAGCGCCGTGCCTCCCCCCATTGAATTGCCGATGAAGCTGGCCTTTTCCACCTTGATCGCATCCATGAAGCGACGGACAAATGCCCCCATCGCTTCGTAGACGGGCCCCGCAGGGAGCTTGTTCTCCGTTTCGCCAAATCCCGGAAGATCGATGACGATCGCGCGATGACTGGCCGAGACCGGTTCAATGTTTCTCCGGAAGTTGCTCAGCCCCGATGCGCCAGGTCCGCTGCCATGCAGGAAAATTGTCGGTTCGCCTACGCCAGCATCGTGGTAGTGCGTTCGAATGCCGTCCACATCGATGAAACGATCTTCAAAGCTCACTTATAGCCTCCCAGTTGATTGATCATCCCGCGACCGCTCGGCGACACATGGAAGCGGCAATCCGGATGATGTTTCGTGGATGCAACATGCCCGGCAATGCCCGCTTGGGCGGCTCAGACCGCAGCGGCGGTCAAAATCCCCATTCCAGTAATCCATTCCGGAATCGGAGCGTAGAACAGCACGTCCGCCTTGTAGGCAGCCCGCGTCTGGATTGCGGCGAGGGCCGCGACCCATGACCGAACCTCGTGCGCGCCGCGACCGGCCGTCGCAGTAATTTCCTCGTCCTCGAGGTGGTCGAGAGACGCAAGATCGCCGCTAACCAAAGCGTCAAGAAAGCGCCTGTCCCATTCGGGGTTCAACGGCCGAAGCTTTGATGTCCCGGCCACGAAATTTGCCCCTTCGCCCAGCACGCGATTCTGTCTCGATACCCTGTCCTTGTGCGGCAACGCGCCGCCGTTGACGAGACGATCTCTCACCTCGGGCGTAGCACCCTTCAACGAGGGCAACGGCGGATCATGGGAGAGGCCGCCGGAAGCGACGATGAGAATGCGCTCCGGTCGAGCCTCGGCCCAACGCCCAACAGCACGTCCCAGGGCTCGTACCCGATCGAATGTCGGCCGCGGAGCCGCCGCACAATTGATGAAAATCGGAATTATACGAGTGAGCGCGTGCTGCGTGGAAAGCATTTCAATAGGTTGAACTGCGCCGTGGTCGACGGACATCTTCAATGAAACCGCCACGTCGATGCCATCCGCAATGCAGGCCGCAGCGCAATCCATCGCGATATCTTCCGGAATATCGAGCTGACCGGGTGCTGTACCGTAGTCGCCGATCGAACTTCCGGCAGCGCCGACGCAGAACGACGGCATCAAGTTATAGAAGAAGCCGCTCAGGTGATCTGGAAAGAAGACCACCGTAAATTCGGGCTCACCCGCGGCCGTGAACTGCTCTGCCGATATGATGGCCGCGTTAAACCTAGCCTCGCACCCGGCGTCGGTACGACTTCGATCGAGGAGAGGACTATGCGACATGCAGACGACACCAGTGATCATGGCTGACCTCTCTCCGTGAAAAAATGACTCGCTGATGAATGATAGACCGCACCGCTGTTGGCAAAGCGCCCAGTTTCTTTGCCTATGCCCGCTATGTGCGCAATGAGAGCCATCAATCTGTGCGAGCCGTGCACACCCATCGGCTTCACCACGGCACGGGCTCGGTCTCGTCGAAGAACCCTCCGGTTGGCCCATCGTCGTCCAGGGTCGCAAGCTTGATCACAATCGTCGCGCCCTGCTCGGGAGAGCGATTACCGCTACGACCATTGAGATCGGTCGCGCAGAAGCCGGGATCGGCGTTCACCTTGATGCCTCGGTCGCGCAACCGGGCAGCGTAGATAACCGCGAGCATGGTCACGCCGGCCTTGGAGGTATTGTAAGCCGACAGCTTCACCTTGGCGAACTCGTGATCCGGATCGCTGTTAAGGGCGAACGAGCCGAGCCCGCTTGCCATGTTGACGATTCTCGGGCGCGACGAGCCGGCGAGCAACGGCGTCATGGCTTCGGTCAGGCAAGCGAGACCGAACACGTTTACCTCAAAAGTATCTCGCATGACGGTGCGGAGCGACGAGACCGCGACTTGGCAATCAAGCGCAACGCCCGCGTTGTTCACGAGCACGTCGAGACGGTCGAAGCGCTCTTTAATAACCGCTGCTGCGACAGTGATCGACGTGTCGTCCGTGACATCGAGCACCAACGCTTCGGCCTGTCCACCTTCTGCACACAGTATTGCGGATGCCTTGTCACCCAGAGCGATATCGCGGCAGCCGATCAACACGTGGTGACCGGCCCGCGCAAGGCCGCGGGCAATCGCGAATCCCAAGTCTTTATTGGCCCCGCTAATCAATGCGATGGGCGCCGTGCCGGCGGATTGAATACTCATGATGCACGCTCGCTCTGGACGGTCAGCGACCGGCGCTCAAAACAGGTCCAAAGAGCCGCCAGCTCTCTCCTGTAAATTTCATCATCTGCATCTGCTCCAACGGATGAAAATCTTCCGCTGAGGTATTGATCTCGATACCGTCAATAAGCAGGCCAAGCTTGAGGTTTCTGAGATTTGCCGCTTGGCGCATAATATTGCCTCGTGTGAGGTCATCTCCCGCCTGCTCCAGCACTTTCACGAACGTTTCTGCCATGAGATAGGGCTGAACTGTCAAATTGCTGGTCTTGTCGCCTTGCGGATAATATTTGTTCATGAACTCGGACCATTCCACAGCAGCCGGATCGTTTTGCCAATTGGGGTCGGTCGGATCCTTTAGATAACCCGCGCTCAGAACACCTTGCGAATTCTCCAGTCCCGCCGGTTTGAGAACCGAACCGACTGACGCAGCCGGACTACCCAGAATGTGAACTGGCCTCCAGTTCAATTCGGCCGCTTTCTTGATCGCCTGGGCGCCGAATTTTGGTGTGCTGATATTGATCATGATGTCGGCGCCGGCCGCCTTCAGTTTCACGATGTGCGAGTCGATGGTTGGCTCGCTCGTCTCGTAACTCTCCTCGGCGACAATCATCGACGCTTTTTCACCAAGGCCGTCCTTGATTCCCTTTAGCAGATCCTTTCCAAAATCATCATTCTGAAAGAGAATTCCGATTTTACCTGAAGGATGGTTCTCCAGAACATATTTGGCGTAAATGCCACCCTCGATTTCGTAACTGGGAACCCATCCCATCGTCCAAGGGAAATTCTTCGGATCCGCAAACTTGGTCGCGCCCGTGGCAATGAAGAGCTGCGGGACCTTCTTCGCGTTCAGATATTTATGAATGGCGGAATTCGAGCCTGTCCCCATTGCGGAAAGAATGAGCAGGACCTCGTCACTTTCGACAAGCTTGCGAACCTGCTCCACGGCCTTCGGTGGGCTGTAGCCGTCGTCATAGGAGATGAACTTGATCTTGCGGCCACGGACTCCCCCCTCGTCGTTTACTTTTCTGAAGTACGCTTCCTCGACACTACCGAATACACCATACGCAGACGCCGGCCCGCTATAAGGCGCAATATTGCCAATCTTGATCTCCGAGTCCGTCACACCGGGATCATATTTTTTGTCAGCCGCGATGATGCTGGAGGCAGCCGTGACAAACATGGTGGAGGCTAACGCAATCGTGCGTATCGTTCTAAGCAAGGCTTTGTCCATGGACCATCTCCGCTGACTTGGGTGAGTTGTTGACGGAATTCCGAGGTTCGCAGCCGGCTCTCGCCGAACAACCGACGGCGCCGAATGACGCTTTCGATAAAGCTCGATCGATACTCTGGAGAAGGGTTCAGAAGAACGTCGAAATGCTGCGTGACTTGAGGACCGCCTGAGCGAGAACGATTTTCCGGCTCGCTATCTTTAACTGGCCGTCAGTCCGCCGCAGAACGTCCAGCCGCGAGCCATAGTAGGTGTCCTCCTCAACCTCGAGCCTTGAGCGGAAGACAAAGAACTTCGACCTCACGGTCAACTCGGCGCCACTGTGGCTTTCCACCATAACGTTGGTGATGAAATGGCACGTGCGCGATGGCGGTATTTCGGCCCAGGCGCCGCCGACGGCCAATCGGTCGACACGCATACCGAGCGTGGCCTTCGTTTCCTGAAAGTAGGCCATGTCGGCTGGTCCGCCTACCCTGTTGTACGTCTGACGGCGGTCCTCGACGCTTTCGATCGTCGGAGCCCAGTACGCGATGTCCTCGGCCAACAGGCTCAACCATTCGGTGTACTTCTGCTGATCCAGCAGTTCGGCTTCGCGGACAAGGAAATCCTCAACCTCAAGCCGGCGAATGAAATCGGCATTCATCTCAATCGACCTCAACCGTTTCGTCTTCAAGTACTGCAAGCTCGACGCGTTCGGGATGAACGTCCATGACGTGCGCGCGCTTCACAAGCTTTCGTTCGTCTTCCGTCGGCTCGATCATCAGCTCACGCCATCGGGCGTACATGGCGCGCTGATTGATGTCACTGAGCTTGTTATCAAGCAATCCAGGAAGGAAGTCTTTTCTGAATTCGAAGCCACGGCCCATTTGATAATTCGCCATTACCTTTCTGGATGTTGTTTGGCTTGCTGACCCTGTCACCTGCGCCCAATTGTCCATGTCGTCCTGCTCCCAGGTGCCTGCGGGACCCTGACGCAACATGCAATGGTGACGGAGGATATCCTTGACGGCCTGCGGAACGTTTTTGTCGACGATTGTTAGATCGCGCACTTCGGTACGGTTGGGCCCCCGCGGATGCCAGATGTGGATCGAGGCAAACGGAAACTCAATCGAGAAGTTCGGAAAAACCGTACCGTGAACAGGACGGACACGGTCGGCGCGAACATCCCCCAATCGTCTCCGGACTTCATCGGCGACCGTCGCCAGGTACGTGTCGACTCCAGCAAGGTGGCCATACCCGGGACCGCAATCATCTTCCGGAGCAAGCCACAGACCCACGCCATGACCATTTCCAGGTGAGGCCTGATAACCCTCAGTTCTGTCCATGGGACGGGTACCGTCCATCCCCAGCCCCGGGACCTTGTAGACCGATCCGTGCGTGAAAGCGCCGTGGTAAGTATCCCCGATGAAGTTCTCAGCCGCGTGCTTCCAATTACAGGGAACAATCCAGCGGCGCGTCCCGGTGACAAGCTCAGTACCGCCGTCCAGCCGATCGAGCAGGCAATCGAGATACCATGCCATATCGCCGAGATATTCGACGAGCGATACCGCTTGCTTGTCCCACGTGGCAAAAATCAAACCCTTGTAGACCGCGAGTTGGGCCACTTCGATGAGCCCCCATTCCGATAGCTCAAGCTTGTTGTGGTAGCCGACGTCGAGGGCCGGTACACCTTTCAGGCTGCCGTCATTCGCGAACGACCAGCCGTGATAGGGACACAGAAATGATCGCGCATTGCCGCGATCGACGCGACACACCGTGCCGCCGCGATGACGGCAAAGGTTCAGGAACGCACGGATTTTTCCGTCTGCGCTCCGGGCGACGATAATCGGGTCTTCACCCATCCAGGTGGTGAAGAAGTCATTGTTGTTGACAAGTTCGCTCTCGTGGCCAAGCAGAAGCCAGCAGCGCCGGAAGATCCGCTCCATCTCCGCTGCGTAAACTTCAGGGTCGGAAAAAATGCGGCGATCGATCAGAGCCCGGTCCTCATCGACCATCGCACCAAAATCACAAGGCATACGGCACCTCTGTTCGCAGATTCCCATTTACCATCGCGCTGCCGGCCCCCCTTATTTTCAGGGCACTCGTTGCAGACGATGATCATAACTGTGAGGGGGAGCTCTACCCTTTGCAACGCAATCGAGCGATTTGTGCATCCTATGAACAGATGGAAACGGCCTGGAGCCATATCCCGAATGCAAATTGGCTCGGGCACCGTCATTACACCTGCCGACCTCTGAATCGGAGATTGACAGTGAACTAAGATCAATCCGATGACGGACCTTTTATCGGACTCCATTCAGATATCGAGCACGAGGCATTCGCTGAGAGACCCCGAACAGCAGACCATCATCGACTTTCCGTCGCGACGCTCAGCCTCGGTCAAAATCTGATCACGATGGTCCGGTGTTCCGGCAAGCACCCGCGTTTCACAAGATCCACAAATACCCTGCTCGCATGACATCGGAACATTGACGCCCGCGGCAAGCAGAACGTCGATGATGCGTTGCTCAGGCTTCACGAAGAGAGTTCTCTTTGTACGCGCGAGTTCGATCGCGAAGCCGCCTTTAGTCGCAGACGCCTGCTTCGGCGAAAAATATTCGACGTGGACGCGATTCTCGGCCATTCCATGCGTCGATCTCTCGAAAGCCTCAAGCATGGGTAACGGTCCACAACAATAAAAATGGGATTCTGTTGGAGCATTCCTTCTTATCATATCAAGATCAAGAATCCCGCCGCGCTCAAGGTCAAGATGAAGATCAATCGACGGCATTCCTTGCAATTGCTCGAAAAATGCCATGTCTTCGCGCGCGCGACACGCATAATGTAGTTCAAATGAACGGCCGAGAGATTTCAGCCGATTGAGCATGCTCAGGATCGGGGTAATTCCTATCCCGCCGGCGATAAGAACCGTGTGTTCGGCAGATTCCGTCAACGGAAAATGGTTCCGAGGACTGCTGATCTCGAGTTTAGCGCCAGCTCTTAATTCATGATGCATGAAGCGAGAGCCGCCTCGGCTGGTGGGATCGTCCTTGACGGCCACCGCGTAAATTGGCGAAGGTTGGCTATCGAGGATCAACGAATATTGCCGGGTAAGGCCATTTGGAAGATAGACATCTATATGCGACCCTGCCGTGGCAGCGGGTAAAGACGCCCCATCTTCCCGCGTAAACTCGTAGAGTTTGGTCCCCTGAGCCAACTCAGTAAGCGATGACAACCGCACGGCCATTCGATCAACCGGAATTTTCATTCGCCGTGTAGCCGTTTTGTCGGTTGAAGTCATTCCAGACACCGAAGGAAATAAGTTTCCGGTCATTCCTATCCCTGCTTGAAGTCTCTGACCTGAAGCGCTTGAAGTCTCTGACCTGAAGCGAATTCGCCTAGCCAGGTGATTTGCGCATCACCTGCCAGAGATCCGTGATCATCGCAAAGACATCATCGCCTTTGTGCATGTAATGAACAGCGGGAGACGGAGCGGCCGAGCAAACTAAGCCGCTCCACGGTACGTGATGCCGCAGAAATATAACTCGTCCAACGATGGACCAGATTATGTCTCTCACCATCGCTTCGGCCGAGATGCGTCACAATCGGTGATGCTGGCCCGTACCGCGCATCATAAAGGTTTGTGTAGGAACTGCCTTGAGCAACTTCTTCGTATAGGCGTGTCGAGGAGTATCGAAAATCTCCGTTTTGTTGCCGAACCAACTTGTTCGAATGCATTTGCAGGCGCCCCCGTGAAAGCGGCCATGCTCGCCGCTATAGTCGCTGCAGGAAAAAGCGCCTTAATTTTCATGTCAGATCCCCCCAATGTGTCGTACGCAAGATGCTCCAATGCACCATTTCGCTTTGTTAACACCTCGACTGCCGGACGTACTCTGAAGCATGCAGACGTCCGCCCTTGCCTAGGTGGGCGCCCCACGCCGACAGGGTGAGGCGCCGACTCTGGTGATGCTTAAACGCGAGGCTTCGCAAAACAATCCACTGGGCCGGCCCAAGCTGTCAATTTGCACGCGCTTGGTCCGTCGC
>Ga0116129_1001334_pt1 | contig 13766 bp, 12 predicted proteins | sample June2015DPH_17_2_FD_89732 | JGI IMG/M metagenome (GOLD analysis project Ga0116129, IMG submission 89732) | Peatland microbial communities from SPRUCE experiment site at the Marcell Experimental Forest, Minnesota, USA - June2015DPH_17_10 | ecosystem: Environmental > Terrestrial > Soil > Wetlands...
ACGCGGCATGGGCGGCATCGGCCCTTGCTGCACGACACCGACCCTGAGCAAAAGCTCAAGGAATTGATGTCGCGCCGCGCCGCCTTGTATGCCGAGATAGCCGATCTGACGGTAACGACCGACGGTCGCAGGGTGCAGCTCGTCGCCGAGGAAATTCACCACGAACTGTGGCGGCACCAGAAATCCTAACTGTTCGTATAATCACACCGTGCAAACCATTCAAGTCGACCTCGGCGCTGCCAGCTACCCCATCACGATAGGCCCGGGGCTGCTGACCGATCGTGAGGTCTTGGATGTACAAATTCCGGGCCGCGACTTGTTGATCGTGACCAACACCACCGTCGCCAAGCTATACCTTGCCAAACTGGCCGCAAGCTTTACGCAAAGACGCATCGCCGAGTGCATCTTGCCGGATGGCGAGCAGCACAAGACGCTGCAAACGGCGGGGTGGGTGTTCGACGCATTGGTCGCCAACAAGATGAATCGCGATGCGACCGTGTTGGCGCTGGGCGGCGGCGTGGTTGGGGACATCGCGGGTTTTGCGGCGGCGTCCTATCAACGCGGCATCGGTTATGTGCAAATGCCCACGACGCTGCTGGCCCAAGTGGATTCGTCGGTCGGCGGCAAGACCGGGGTGAATCACCCGGGCGGCAAGAATCTCATCGGCGCCTTCTATCAGCCGCGCGCCGTGATTGCCGATACCGACGCCCTGGCAACCTTGCCGGACCGTGAACTGAAATCAGGCCTTGCGGAGGTGATCAAGCACGGGTGCGTTTGGGATCCCCTGCTGTTCAATTGGCTGGACCGCAACATTGCCCAATTGCTGTCCAGAGATGCCGGAGCGCTCACCTACGCCATCGGCAGGTCCTGCGAGATCAAAGCCACGGTGGTTGCGCGCGATGAACGCGAGCATGATTTGCGGGCAATATTGAATTTCGGCCACACCTTTGGTCACGCCATCGAAGCGGCGACGAATTACGAAAAGTACTTGCATGGCGAGGCGGTGGGTCTTGGGATGCTCATCGCCGCGGATCTGTCCCACCGCATGGGCCTGATCGACGCCGCGGTCAAGGACCGCCTGCGCGATGTGTTGGTACGAACCGGGTTGCCGACCGAATCGCCGCGCATCGGCGCCGCCAAGGCTTACGAACTGATGCAAATGGACAAGAAAGTCGTGGCGGGCGCCGTGCGGCTGGTCCTTCTGGAAAAGCTCGGCCGCGCCATCATCACCGATCAATATCCGAAGGCCGCGCTCGACGCCACGCTTGCGGAGCATTTTGGATGAGCGGGCTTGCGGCGTATGCCGCCCATCCTGAGCATTCCCGGGGGCGCCGTTATACGGAGCCTGCGCCCGAGTATCGATCCGAATATCAGCGCGATCGTGATCGCATCGTGCATTCCACCGCGTTTCGGCGGCTGGTCTACAAGACCCAGGTGTTCGTCAACCACGAAGGCGATCTATACAGAACCCGCCTGACTCATTCGCTCGAGGTCGCGCAGATCGCCCGAACGGCCGCTCGGGCACTGAAGCTCAACGAGGAATTGTCCGAGGCGATCTGCCTCGCCCATGATCTCGGGCACACGCCGTTCGGTCATGCGGGGCAGGATGCCCTGAATGAATGCATGACGGATTTCGGCGGCTTTGAACACAATCTGCAGTCGCTGCGCGTGGTCGATGAGCTCGAGGAGCATTACGCGGAATTCGACGGTTTGAACCTGACCTTCGAATGCCGCGAGGGCATTCTCAAGCATTGCTCCTACAACAACGCGATTCTGCTCGGCGAGGTGGGCGAGCGCTTCATCAACCGCCAGCAGCCCGGGTTGGAAGCGCAGCTGGCGAACTTCGCCGATGAGATCGCATACAACAACCACGATGTCGAGGACGGCATACGCGCCGGCCTCATCAGCGTCGATGCGCTGCTGTCCGTGCCCCTGTTTCGCCGTTATCACGACGAAGTGCAGTCGAAATACCCGTCGCTCGCAGGTCGCCGCTTCGTTTACGAGATTTTGCGGCGCATGATCAATCATCTGGTCACGGACTTGATCGACTCCTCCGCGGCGCGGCTAAAGGCTTCCGGTGTCCGTTCGATAGCCGAGGTCAGATCGCATCCCAACGCACTGATCGGATTCAGCGACGCCACGCGCGAACTGAATTACGCACTCAAATCCTTCCTGCGCGAGGAGCTTTACAAGCACTACAAGGTGCGGCGCATGACGACCAAGGCGCGCCGCGTGGTGCGCGACCTATTCGAGGCCTTTTTCAGCGATCCTAAGCTGATGCCCGATGAACACGAAGCACGTACGCGATTGGAATTGGTGCCCGGTCCCGCCGGCCGCGCGCGCGCCGTGGCCGATTACATTGCGGGCATGACGGACCGGTATGCCATTCTCGAGCACGGCCGACTGTTCGATCCCAGGGAACGTACTTGAGCGAGCACCCAAAGCCGATGAGCGAACCGCTGAAAAACGATTTATTGCTGCGCGCACTGCTGCGCGAACCCACGCCGCGGCGACCGATTTGGCTGATGCGCCAAGCCGGCCGATATCTGCCGGAATACCGTGCGACGCGTACGCGCGCCGGGGGCTTTCTGGAGATGTGCACAAATCCAGAAATCGCGTGCGAAATCACCTTGCAGCCCGTCGACAGATTTCCATTGGATGCCGCCATTCTGTTTTCGGACATTCTCACCATTCCGCACGCGATGAACTTGGGCCTGGAATTCGAGGCGGGCGAGGGTCCGAAGTTCGAGTTTCCGGTGCGCACGCCGGCCGATATCGACAAGCTCGGCGTGCCGGACCCCGGTCAGGAGCTCAAATACGTCATCGAGGCTGTGTCTCGAGTGCGCCGTGAGCTGGCCGGCCGGGTGCCGCTGATCGGTTTCGCGGGCAGTCCGTGGACGGTGGCCACGTATATGGTGGAAGGCGGCAGCAGCAAGACCTTCGGCGTGATCAAGCGCATGATGTACGAATCACCCCGCGAACTGCATCGGTTGCTCGAGCTGCTCGCCAAGGCGACGATCCTTTACCTCAATGCGCAAATCGCCGCCGGTGCGCAAGCCGTCATGCTGTTCGATACTTGGGGCGGTGTGTTGACGCCGGCGCAGTACGAAGAATTCTCGCTGCGCCACATGGCCCAGGTGATTGACGCACTCACGCGCCAATCGGCGGGACGCAGGGTTCCCAACATTGTCTTTACCAAGGGGGGCGGCGCCTGGATGGCCAAAATCGCCGCCATCGGCTGCGACGCGGTAGGCGTGGACTGGACCACGGACTTGAGCGACGCCCGCAAAGCGGTCGCAGGAAGCGTGGCTCTGCAGGGCAACCTGGACCCCTCGGCACTATTCGCGCCGCCCGACGCCTTGCGCAGTGAGACCTTGCGCGTGCTCGACAGCTATGGCCCAGGCCCCGGCCACGTGTTCAATCTGGGGCACGGCATTACACCGGATGTCGATCCCGAGCGCGTCGCGCTGCTCGTTGAGACAGTCCGCGGCTACAAGGTATCACCCGCCTAGCTGGCGGTGGCGGGCGGGGCGCTTCGCAACTCATCGCGCAGCGCGCGGCGCAGAATCTTGCCCACATTGGTCTTGGGCAACTCGGCACGGAAGTACACGTGTTTGGGCACTTTGTAGCCGGTCAATTCTTTGCGGCAAAACGCAATCAGTGCCTCCGCGGTCAGGTTGGGATCTTTTTTGACCACGAACAGTGCCACGACTTCGCCGGAGTTTTCGTCGGGCTGCGCAACCGCGGCGACTTCCAGTACGCCGGGATGGGCGGCGGCAACACTCTCGATTTCATTGGGGTAGACGTTGAATCCCGAGACCAAAATCATGTCCTTCTTGCGGTCCTCGATGTAGACGAAGCCCTGGGCGTCGATGCGGCCGATGTCTCCGGTGCGCAGCCAGTCACCGAACATCACCTTCTCGGTTTCGTCAGGGCGGTTCCAATAGCCGCGCATCACCTGGGGTCCAAACACGCAGATTTCACCGACCCCGTTGACGGGCAGCTCCTGGCCGGCATCGTCTCGAATGGAGACATCGGTGGAGGATACGGGTAGCCCGACCGAGCCGTTGAACGGCAAGCCGATGGGGTTGGCCGTGACCATCGGCGAGGTTTCAGTAAGCCCCCAGCCTTGGGCGATGGCGTTGCCGGTAACCTCCTTCCAGCGCGCCGCCACCACGGACTGCAATGCCATGCCGCCTGCGAACGTGGCGCGCAGCCCGCTGAAGTCCACGCTCTCAAATCCGGGCGTGTGCAGCAGCGCATTGAAAAGCGTATTGACGCCGCTGAGAAAGTTGAATTTGTACTTCTTCAGTTCCGCCACGAATCCCGGGAAGTCCCTCGGGTTCGTGATCAGCACATTGCGGGCGCCCAAGGGGAGGAATGCCAGGCAATTGCTGGTGAGGGCGAAGATGTGATACAGCGGCAGCGCAGTGATCACGGTGCGGCCGCCGCCGGCTTGCAGCGCAGGCCTGATCCACGCCAGGGATTGCAGCAGGTTGGCCACCATGTTTCGATGCGACAGAATGGCTGCCTTGGCAACGCCGGTGGTTCCGCCGGTGTATTGCAGAAAGGCGATGTCCTCAGGTCCCAAACTCACCGGCTCCATTTTCAGTCCGAGACCCATTCCCAGAACGTTCTTGAGCGACACGGCTCCCGGCATCTTCCAAGGCGGCACCTGTTTGCGCACATGCCGCAGAACGAAATTGACGATCAAGCCTTTTGGAGTTCCCAGTAAATCGCCCACGCCGGTCACGAGCACATTCTTCAAGTTCGTGCGCGGCAAGACTTGCTGCAATACGTGCGCAAAATTCTCCACGATGACGATGGCTTTGGCTGCGGAATCCTTCAGCTGATGCTCGAGTTCCCGAGGTGTGTACAAAGGATTGGTGTTGACCACCACCATGCCGGCGCGCAGCGCGCCGAACAGCGCGATGGGATACTGCAAAATATTGGGCATCATCAATGCCACGCGATCGCCGCGGACCAGCCCGGATTTGTGCTGCAGCCATGCGGCAAAGGCGCGGCTGAGTTCGTCGAGCTGCGCGTAAGTCAGGGTCGCACCCATGTTGGTGAATGCCGGCAACTGACGGTAGGTTGTGAAGGCCTCTTCTATCGCTTCCTTGAGCGACGGATACGCGTCAGCGTCGATGTCCGCGGGCACGCCGGGCGGGTACTGATTCAACCAATTTCGATCCAAAAGGGCAGGCCTCTGAAAATTTGTAACGCGTGTCAATTTGTAACGCGTGTATAGCATCGGATCATGATGCCAGCAACGTTCGAACAACCTGCAGGTACACTAGGTCAAATTTGGATATGCAAGGCACGGCGATCGGTGCAAACTTGAGGCCACGGAGCGAAGAATGATCGAAAAATTGCGGCTTCTCGTCGGCGTCGGTATGTGCGCCGCGCTTTGCGGCTGCGTCATCGGCAGCGGCCCATGCCTGTGGCTGCAGGCCAGGCAGGACTTTAAGGGGTACATCCACTTTCGCGAAATCCCGCGCTCGGATGGCGTCGACACGGTGCCGATACTCATCCTCGACAAGACTCTATACGTCTATGCGCCGCCGCAGAGCCTTTTGTGTCTGCCCGCAACCGATCTGCAGCTGGTGGGCGTGACCGAGTTTCCGGACAGCATCGGGGAGAATTCACATGTCATCGTCAACGGCAAAATTCTCGAAGGCGTAGCGCAAGGCCAATACACGAGCTTTGTAGTTAAAGTGAACGGCATATTGCCGCTGCGGGCGCCGGAGCCGGCGCACTGAGGGCCCATCGCTTAGCCCACACCAAACGCAGCCGGTCGGCGCGCCGGGCCGGCACGGGCGGCCTCGTCGGCCTGCCGCCGCGTGAGCTACTTTTTTAGCAGCGACTTTAAGGTCGGCCAGACGTTCTCGACCAATATGGGCTGGCCGGCCGCGTTCGGATGAATGTCATCGCCTTGCAGAAGCGTCGGGGAAAGCGCGATGTCGGTGAGCAGAAACGGCACCAGGGGCAGCTTTTTTTCGCCTGCCAAATCGCTGAAAACCATGGAAAATTGTTCTGTGTACTGGGGCCCATAATTGGGCGGCATGCGCATTCCCAACAACAATACCTTCGCCCCGGCGGCGGACGCCAGATCCACCATCTGGGTCAGATTGCTGCGCATCTGGGCGATGGGCAATGCGCGTAGCCCGTCGTTGCCGCCCAGTTCCAGGACAACGATCTTGGGGTGATGAAGCTCGAGTGCACGCGGCAAACGCGCCAGTCCGCCGGCGGTGGTTTCACCGCTGACACTGGCATTGACGACTTGGTAACCGTACCCTTGAGCATTGAGCCTCGTCTTGAGCAATTCCACCCAGCCTTGTTCTACGTGCGCCAGCCCGTAGCCGGCGCTGATGCTATCGCCGAATACGAGAATCACCGGGGCTTCGGCTTGGGCTGAAGCGGATGCAACCATTAATACTGCCAAGGCAAAAAGCCGTTTCACGAGCGCTCCTGATGCAAGATCAAGTCAAACAGATTGTCCTAGAAGCCAGGAATGTATCGAAGACTGTCGCAAGTCCCGACGGTTCCCTGACCATTCTCGCCGATGTGAGCCTCAACGTGCGAACCGGAGAGACCTTGGCCATCGTCGGGGCTTCCGGCGCGGGCAAATCCACCTTGCTGGCGTTGCTGGCGGGACTCGATTCACCGAGCACCGGACGTGTGTTGATCGCCGGCGTCGACCTGACGGAGCTCGACGAAGATGGACGAGCGGCAATTCGCGGCAAGCACGTGGGATTTGTATTTCAGTCGTTTCATCTCATCCCTTCGCTCACCGCCATCGAGAACGTCATGCTGCCGCTGGAATTGGGCGCAAGGCGCGATGCGCGCCAAACGGCGGCGGCGGCACTGGCGCAAGTGGGATTGACGCCCCGCATGGCTCACTACCCGAAGCAGTTGTCCGGCGGGGAGCAGCAGCGCGTGGCCATCGCGCGCGCTTTCGTGACACACCCGGCGGTTCTTTTTGCCGACGAGCCCACCGGCAATTTGGATACGGCAACCGGGCAGCGCATAACCGACCTGCTGTTCGAACTCAATCGCAGCACCGGCAGCACGCTGGTGTTGGTCACACATGATCGCGGCCTCGCCCAGCGCTGCAATCGGGTGCTGGAGCTCGATGCCGGGCACACGGTGAATTGATGCAAGCCGTGCGTTTCGCGTTACGCAACCTTTGGCGCGACCTGAAGTCGGGGGAACTCTCCGTGCTGCTTCTGGCGCTGGTAGTGGCAGTGCTGTCCTTGACCGCGGTGGGTTTCTTCACCAGCCGCATTTCACAGGGCGTGCGCGCGCAAGAATCCGAGGTGCTGGCGGCGGATTTGCGGCTGGAGGCGCCGGCCCCTATTCCTGCGCGCTATTTCGAGGAGGCGCGCAAACGCGGCATGCGCAGCGCGCAGGTACTGTCTTTTCCCACGGCGATATTCAGCGGGGATTTGAGCCAGCTGGCGGCAGTCCATGCGGTGACGTCGAATTATCCATTGCGTGGCCACCTGCGCATTGCCGACGCGCCCTTCGGCGTGGCGCGCACCACGACTCAAATCCCGGGCCGCGGTGAAGTTTGGATCGATGCGCGCATCATCGCGCAGCTCAAACTGGAACTCGGAACGGAGCTGCGCATCGGTGCCGCCAACTTCCGAGTCACCGAGGTTCTCGATTACCGGCCGGACCAAGGCACCGGCTTCGTCAATCTTGCGCCCGCCGCGTTGCTCAACTATGACGATATCCCTGCCACCCAGCTGGTTCAGGCCGGCAGCCGCGCCACGTATGCGGCGCTGTTTGCCGGCACACCGGCCGCGGTAGCTGATTTCCGCGAGTACTTGAACCGGTCCAAGGCCCTCGGCGAGCGCCTGCGGGATGTCGAGGAGTCGAGCCGGCAGCTCAATTCGGCCATCGACCGCGCCAGCCGGTTTCTCAATCTGGCCAGCCTCGCCTCGGTGTTGCTGTCTGCCGTGGCAGTAGCCATGGGCGCGCGGCGCTATGCGGCACGCCACATCGATGCCGTGGCCTTGATGAAATGCATGGGCGCGGCGCAGGGTTTTGTGCTCGCCATCTCGATCATTGAATTGGCGCTGCTGGCGCTGTTTGCTGTGGCCATCGGAACGATGCTCGGCTACCTGGCCCAATCGGGATTGGTGTGGCTGCTCAAGAGCCTGATTCCCAGCGAACTTCCCGCCGCCTCGCTATCGCCGCTGCCGATCGCGCTGGTCACTGTGCTCGCCATGCTCATCGGCTTCGCCCTGCCGCCGCTGCTGCAGCTGAAGAGCACGCCGCCGGCGCGGGTGTTGCGCAAGACCGTCACGGCCCCGCCGCTGCGCTATGGCGTGAGCTATCTGTTGGCGCTCGCTGCCCTGTTTGCCATTCTTTGGAGCATGGTGCGCGACACCGAGCTGGTGTTGAGCGTCCTGGCCGGTGTGCTGGGGGTTGGCGTGGTGCTGACCCTGGCGGGCTACGGATTGGTGCGTTTGACCGGCCGCCTGCGCGGCGGGGTGGGGGTGGCCTGGCGCTATGGCCTTGCCAACGTATCGCGCCGCGGCACCGGCAGCGTGGTGCAAATCGTCGCCTTTGGCCTAGGATTGATGGTACTGCTGTTGCTGGCAGTGGTGCGCGGCGACCTGCTGGCCGACTGGCGCCGCAGCCTGCCCAGCGATGTGCCGAACAACTTTCTCGTGAACATCCGCCCCGATCAGCGTGACAAGCTCCAGGAATTCCTCACCTCGCACGGCTTCGGCACACCGCAGATGTATCCCATGGTGCGCGCGCGCATCACCGCCATCAATGGAGAGTCCCCGCAGTCGCTGCGATTGCGCGGCGACGCGGCGCGCGGTTACGTGGAACGCGAACAGAACCTGACCTGGTCGGCCCATATGATGGAGGACAATCAATTGACTGCCGGCCGATGGTGGACGGCCGCGGATGCCGGCAAGCCGTTGGTTTCCGTCTCGTCCGAATATGCGGATGCGCTGCACCTGAAGCTCGGCGACCACTTGAGCTTCGACGTGGCGGGCGAACCACTGACCGCGGAAGTGGCGAGCATTCGAAAAATCCGCTGGGACAGTTTCAGGCCGAATTTCTTCCTGGTGTTTCCGCCGGGCCTGCTGGACGGCGCCGCGGGCACGTACATGACCAGCCTGTTTCTCACCTCGGCGCAGCGCGCGTCGCTGGCCGATCTGGTGCGTCAATTTCCGACGATCTCGGTATTCGATGTGGACGCGATTCTCAAGCAAATCCGCGACATCATCGATCGGGCATCGCTGGCGGTGCAATACGTATTTCTGTTTACGCTGGCGGCAGGAATCGTGGTGCTGCTGGCGGCGGTTCAATCGACTCGCGATGAGCGGCGCTACGAAAGCGCCATGCTGCGCACGTTGGGCGCGAGTCGCGGCACCGTGCTGCAGGGCGTGGCCGCCGAATTTTCGGCGCTGGGATTTCTGTCAGGCACCTTGGCGGCCTTCGGTGCCACGGGCGTGGGCTGGCTGCTGGCGCGGCGGCTGTTTTCTCTCGAATTCACGCTCGACCCTTTAGTGTGGGTCGCCGGCCTGGTGTGCGGCACGGTGTTGGTGGGATTGAGCGGAACCCTGGCGACGCGCAGCGTGATCAATACGCCCCCGATCGTGACACTGCGGGACGATTGACCCGAAGCGAGGCCCCAGCGCCTACTCCACTTCGAGTATCAGCCAGCCGATGGGAATCGGAATTCCGCGCGGCGGCAGCGCCTCGATTCGCACCCGGTAGATGCCCGCCGACAGGCCGGTGGAATTGAGCGTGACCCGCAGTTCCCCATTCGAATCCTTGAGCACGTTATTGAGCACCAGCGCCCGCCCCTGGTCCTGCTTGTCGACGAGCAGGCGAAATTGCGTGAGCTTTTGGGTGTAGCCAAGATCGATGTGCACATCCAGTAACAAAGGCGCGGTGCGGCTGAGCTTGATCCGCGCGCGATCAATACCCGGCGCGTGATCCGGAGAGACCAGAATGGCTTTTGCGGTGGCCGGCTGAACCAGCGGCCCTTGGCTCAATGCGCGCTTGGTATCTTCGAGTTTTCCCTGCAGAGACGAATATTTCCCCGCCAGCGACCAAAACGCCACCAGGCAGATGAAGGCGGCGACGCCCAAACCGATGGGAACATAGATGCTCTTCCACCATGGGACCTTCGGTTCGCCCAGATCCGGCGGGCGGCCGCTCGCTTCCAGCAGCTTGATGCTGGCGTGGGCGCGCTCCGACAATTTCAGCTCATTCAGGTAATCGGGATGCTCGCGGCACCATTGCTCGAGATCGCGCGCGCCCTTGAACGGCAGTTTGTTCTCGAGGTACCGCTCGACGAGCTTGTGATCCTCGATGAATTTACGATCGAAGCGCGGCGAAACGGGCGGTGCTTTTCCTTGGGCAATGGTGCGGGCATTCATGACAAGAATTTCCTAGTCCCGCTATTTTGCCGGGTCGCACGCGCGCAATATGTGAAAAGATCGGCATATGGGCCCTCGCAAGTGCTTTAGTCTGCGACGGCCGTCACGAAATATTCAGGCCGTTTTCACCATGACGCCGGCCATCACGTCGCATACCGCCGCGATCGCCGCCTCGCGCGTACTGGACTTGCGCCAGACCGCGCCCACGGTGCGCGAGGGCGCGGGTTTGCTGAATTGCCGAATCGTCAGGCCGCGCTGGGAGCCGAACGGGGGTTCCACCGCCAACTCCGGCAGCAGGGTGATCCCCAGGCCGGCAACGACCATCTGGCGCAGCGTCTCCAGACTGGTGGCGCGGAAGTCCTCCGCCTCGCGCACATCGACACGGCTGCAAACTTCCAAGGCCTGATCGCGCAGACAATGGCCGTCCTCGAGCAGCAGCAACGTCTGGCCCTTCAGATCCTGCACCTTGATGGCTGCCTTGGCGGCCAGCGGGTGATGGTTGGGGAGCGCCACGGTAAAGGCCTCATCGTAAAGGGCGCGTGATTCCAAGCCGTCCTGGGGCACCGGCAGGGCCATGATGCCCAAGTCGATTTCGCCGTCGCGCAGGCGCTTGAGCAGCGCTTCGGTTTGGTATTCATAGAGCATGAGTCCCAGATGCGGCACCGCCTTGCGGAGCTTTTGCATGACGCGGGGCAACAAGTACGGACCGATGGTGGGGATGAGCGCCATTTTGAGCTTGCCGGCGAAAGGATCGGTATTGCTGCGCGCCAGCGCGATGATTTCGTCGCTCTCGTCGAGCATGCGCCGCGCACGGACGACGATTTGCTTGCCGACCTCGGTGAGCTGCACGTTCTTCGGCTGCCGCTCGACCAATTTGACCCCGAGGTACTCTTCGAGCTTCTTGAGCTGCGCCGACAGGGTCGGCTGGCTGACGAACGTACGTTCCGCCGCCTTGCCGAAATGCCCCGTGTCGGCGAGGGCCACCAGATATTTGAGATCCTTGAGATTCATCGATTTACACCCATAGATACAGTCTATCAATACCATCACTACAATCAATATGATAAATGAAGAATCGGCTGCTATCATGGCCTCCAGTTTCAAACCCTGCCCGAGGAGTTCTCCATGTCTCTGATCAATACTGAAATCAAGCCGTTCAAGGCGACCGCCTACCACAACGGGAAATTCGTGCCCGTGACAAACGAAACCCTGAAGGGCAAGTGGTCCGTGTTCGTGTTCTACCCCGCCGATTTCACGTTCGTATGCCCGACGGAACTCGGCGATCTTGCCGACAACTACGAAGAATTCAAGAAATTGGGTGTTGAGGTCTATGGCGTGTCCACCGATACGCACTTTGCGCACAAGGCCTGGCACGACACGTCCGACACCATCAAGAAAGTGCAGTACCCGCTGGTGGGCGATCCCACCGCGACGCTGGCGCGCAATTTCGAAGTGCTCATCGAAGAGGACGGCCTTGCCTATCGCGGCACATTCGTCATCAATCCGGAAGGCAAGATCAAGGTGATGGAAGTGCACGACAACGGCATCGGCCGGGACGCGAAGGAATTGCTGCGCAAGGTAAGGGCAGCCCAGTACGTGGCCTCGCATCCGGGTGAAGTATGCCCAGCGAAGTGGACGCCCGGCGCCAATACCCTCAAGCCCTCGCTCGACCTGGTCGGCAAGATCTGAGGGATACATGGGTCCGGCGCAAACGCGCCGGACCCGCTTCCGACACAATGCGGAGTGCGCCATGCTCGACACCAATCTGAAGGCTCAGTTACAGGGTTACCTGGAGCGGATCACGCAGCCCGTGGAAATCGTCGCGTCGCTGGATGATGGCGATCCATCGCGGGAAATGCTCGAACTGCTGAACGACATCGAGTCGGTGTCCAGCTTGGTGAAAATCGACGCTCAGCGCGATGAGACCCAGCTGAAGCCTTCCTTTGCTTTGCGCCGTCCCGGCACCGCAGCGCGAGTGCGCTTCGCGGGCGTGCCGATGGGCCATGAGTTCACCTCCCTGGTGCTCGCACTGCTGCAGACGGGCGGCTATCCGCCGAAAATCGACGCGGCCACCGCCGATCAGATCCGCAATCTCGACGGCGACTTCAATTTCGAGACCTTCGTATCGCTCACCTGCCAGAGCTGTCCGGACGTGGTTCAGGCGCTCAATGCGATGGCGGCGCTGAATCCGAAGATCCGCCATACCATGATCGATGGCGCGGTGTACCAAGACGAGGTCGCGCGCCGAGAAGTGATGGCCGTGCCTGCGGTATTTCTCAACGGCCGGCCTTTCGGACAAGGCCGCATGGAACTCGATGAAATCATTCATAAGCTGGACTCGGGCGCCGCTGCCGCCCAAGCCGAGAAATTGAATGCCAAAGCCCCCTACGACGTGCTGGTGGTGGGCGGCGGTCCCGCCGGGGCCGCAGCGGCCATCTATGCGGCGCGTAAGGGTATCCGCACCGGCATCGCCGCGGAACGTCTGGGCGGTCAGCTACTGGACACGGTCGGCATCGAAAATTTCATTTCGGTGACGGAGACCCAAGGACACAAGCTGGCCTCGGGATTGGAGCAGCATGTGACCACCTACGATGTCGATGTGATGAGCCTGCAGCGGGCAGAAGCCCTGGTTCCGGGCGAACTGATTCAAGTGAAGCTGGCGGGCGGCGCGTCGCTCAAAGCGCGGTCGGTGATCATTGCAACCGGTGCGCGCTGGCGTGAAATCAACGTGCCCGGCGAACGCGAGTATCGCAATCGCGGCGTGGCCTATTGTCCGCACTGCGATGGCCCGCTGTTCAAGGGCAAGCGCGTCGCGGTGATCGGCGGCGGAAACTCCGGTGTCGAAGCCGCGATCGATCTGGCAGGACTGGTCAGCCACGTCACCCTCATCGAATTCGATCCGCAATTGCGCGCCGATGCGGTGCTGATCCGCAAGCTGATGAGTCTGTCGAATGTGACGGTGATCACCGGCGCACAAACCACCGAGGTCATCGGCGATGGACAGCGTGTGGTCGGGCTCAAGTACAAAGAGCGTGCCGGCGGCGCGATGCACGACGTCGAACTCGCCGGCGTGTTCGTGCAAATCGGGCTGATCCCGAATACCGATTGGCTGAAAGGGACCGTGAAGCTGTCGCCGCGGGGCGAAGTGGAAGTCGATGCGCGCGGGCAGACCTCCGTGCCGGGCGTATTCGCCGCCGGGGATTGCACCGTCGTGCCCTACAAGCAGATTGTCATTGCGGTGGGCGAGGGCGCCAAGGCCTCCCTCAGCGCCTTCGACCATTTGATTCGCTCGCCCCTGTCGGCGGCCGCATAGGAGCCGGTCTGAGTACTGCGCATCCCCGCAGACTCTCG
>Ga0116129_1001336_pt1 | contig 13764 bp, 19 predicted proteins | sample June2015DPH_17_2_FD_89732 | JGI IMG/M metagenome (GOLD analysis project Ga0116129, IMG submission 89732) | Peatland microbial communities from SPRUCE experiment site at the Marcell Experimental Forest, Minnesota, USA - June2015DPH_17_10 | ecosystem: Environmental > Terrestrial > Soil > Wetlands...
ACGGTCTCACTCAACGCGACATTGACTTCTTGAGCCCCTTCAACGTTCAGGGGGAATTTTCGCTCTGTTAGTGTTAACTGAATCGACCTCGATTTATTCCAAGAACCCGGTGTGTTTGTTGGCGAGAGATTTTTTGAGAATCCCCACGCTACATCTCATTCAATTAGGCCAGGCAAGGTCAGAAGCCGCCCCGGTGATAGGACGATTTGTCGGTCCTTCCAGATGTCTCACTTGGAATCGAAGTGTAGGCTGCGGCAAACACTCCCCGTGCAAATGGAATTGTTCTAACTGGATCCCGTAATGAGTGAACACAACAGCGCAGAGTTGCGTGATGTTTTTTAGAACTTGCGGATGCTCCCGCCCAAGACGAGGACTTTAGTTAGAGGACGAACTTATAGGCCATTCGGTGTACCGTGCGCAGGTGTACCGGTTTGGCGATACCACGCTCCAGTGTCTGGCGAAGTCTGAGGATATGATTGGCCACGGTACGAATGGAAGGATGATTCTGGTATCCCACACTTCTTTTCAGCGGTTCATCGCGGCTGATCACCCGATCCGGATTTTGCACAAGAAACTGCAAGGTCTTGAAACGTCAATAATGACTACCGAGGAGCCTTAACCGAACCTCGGTCTTGAAAATGCTGAAGTGGTTGTTCAGATTCTCATCAGGACGTCTTCCGCAGGCTCCCGAGACTCCGGCCCAGACTTGAAAGTTGAACAAAGGTCGCAGTTCCCAACCAATACGTGAGAGCAGTCGGTCTTGCCGGCCCCAGGCGCAGCATCGAGTTCGGCCGCGAGTTGAGACTTTAGAGCACGTGTCGCATTCTCAAGTTCAGCTTTAGCTCGCGCCAAGTGACCCAGCATTGTGTGCAGCCGCTTTGGGCCTAGTACCAAAAGCCCGAGGAGAAGCACAAACAGGATTTCCGTGCCAAATCCCACAATTCACCCCTTGGTTGCGTTTTGCTCGTTAGCGACAGTCGTTGTTATGCTGGCCGGCTTCTCTTCCTCGGCCTTCATTGCTGACTTGAAGCCACGGATACCCTCTCCGATTCCTTTGCCCAGCTCGGGAAGTTTTTTAGGTCCGAACACTAACAAAGCAATTCCGAAAATGATCAGCAGATGCATCGGTTGAAACAGACCTTCTAACATATATGCTCCTCAATTTCTCGTCGAGAGACGTGCAAGCAATGCATGGTTGGTGAAAGGCAGGCGCCGCAACTCGTGTTTCAGGTGCGGCGCCCCCACTTAAACAACAAGCGATCCGCATACGGCGGACAGTTAGGGTTCAGGTTATGGTGCTAAGCGCACTGCGGCATCAGCTTCGACAGCCATAGCTTGCACGGTTTTCAGGAACTGCTGGCTTTGGCCGATAAATAGTCCATCTGCAGTGAAGCTTTTGATCGTCGCCACGGCGCCCCCAAATTTATCGGTCAGCGGACGAATGATCGAGACAGGGGGAAGGTGGGGCTTGAATTCAGTAGGAACCGGGAAGATCAGGCTGGGCTGAATCAGCGGATTGAGTGGGCTGAAAAAATTGGGGAATGTCAGACCGGATATGGGGTCCTTAAACGGTGCTACAGGGGCTTGCACTCCATTGCCCGCAAAATCAACCCACTCCAGAAAGTGCGCGACCTCATCCCCGCCGATGCCAAACATGATCTTAACCACTTCCGGATCCGTCGCTTTTTGAATCAAGGACGCGTAAAGGCTCGAACCGCCTTGCTCGATGTATCCGAAGTGAAAGCCCGCGACATTGGCGATCGCCTGGATATGGTCGTTACCCTTAAAGTTGGGGTTGGATCTGCCCTCGAAATCGGCATCGGTTCTGGGAATGGCGGTCACTCCATTCAGGGTAATCGCCTGGGGGAAGGTGGCGCCAAGGTCTGGATTGGTCACGCTGCGGTAGCGAACGTACCAACTGGTGTCGACGTTGAGATTCATGAGGTTCGTTAGGCGCCCAATGCCCGTTGATCCGGTGGCTGTGCTTCCCGGCAAAGTCTCGAACTCGTCGAAGTTGACTGCTTCGGTGCCTCTGGACTCGAGATAGGCATTGAGGAAGGTGGCGTGGGTGATTTCATCGTTCGTGTTACTGGTTATGTACTGAGGGCCATCGGAATCGAGATTTGACAAGGCGATCTGATAGTTGTTCAACGTTTGGTTCGGGTCAACCTCAATGGGTGGATTCGTGCCGATACCACCCAGTTCCGCATACTGTGTCCAAAGGTCCGACTCGATCAGTTCTGCCGCCGCTAGAAAACGGAGGATGGCTATGTCGCCCTTATTGAGCGAACCGCTTGTTTGAGTCTGGGCCTGTGCACGAGCCAGAGGTCCAGTTGCTAACAAACCGGCGCCCACTGCTGCGCCTCCTGCCAGAAGACCACCTTTCAGAAAAGAACGGCGGTCCACCGGACGACTAATGCTGTATGGGTGATGCTTTTTTTTCATGTTCGTGCTCCAATTCCTTTGCTCCTGATTTTGTTCCAGCAGTACTGTGCGTTAGACGCGACGATCAACCACGAGATACATCGAGGATGTCATGTGATTGTCAACTCTTAGAAGAACCGTTGACAGTCTGGTTGCGATAGTTGGAACAGAGACGCCGGATAAGTGGCTTGAGATTGCCTTCACCTCCAATTCATCCTGGCCCGCGATTTTGACCTTGCAATAAACAAAACTCGGCGAGCGGCCTTTTATTCCCAAGTCAACGAAATATTCGTACACAGGTGTACCTAAACTGCGCTGTGGGACCTCGGGATTGACGTCGCGAGATGCAAAGGGAGAGCGGTACTGCAGACTAGAAAGCGCCGGTGGCGCGTTTGCGGGCGGAATTCACCAACCATGCCACTCCCATACTGATGGCGTAAAGAGCTAGCATTGGGGCGGCGAAAAGACACATGTTCAGGATGTCGGCAGTAGGTGTGATGATTGCCGCAACAACGAAAATGGCGAGAATGGAATATCGGAGATTCCGCAACATCCAGCGCGCGGTGATCACTCGCATTAGGGCCAAGAAGAACACGAGAACTGGCATTTCGAAAATCAGTCCGAGACCGACGATGATTGTCACAAACAGCTTCGTATATTCTCCGATCGTTATCATCGGTTGGAAGCGTTGTCCGTAACCGATTAAGAAATCCAGGGACGCCGGGTAGACCATCTTGTAACCAAAAAGACCTCCAGCTATAAACAAACCAACGGTACTGAGTAAGAACGGCATAATGTACCGCCTTTCCTTGCGATACAGTCCGGGAGCGATGAACAGCCATAACTGATAGAACACAAATGGAGAGGCTACAAATAGTCCGCCTACAAGCGCCACCTCAAGATAGAGATTGAAGGGCTCAGTTGGGTTTAGGTACACCAACCCGCCGCCGATGCCGTGGTGACGCAGCGCCCCGATAATGGGTTGCTGCATTAAACCGAAAATACGGTCTGCAAAGGACCAGCACAAGATAAATCCAACAAGGACACCGAGGACTGAAAAGATGATTCGTTTTCTCAACTCCTCCAGATGAGCCAGCAGCGGCATGGATCTCGCGTGTAATGACAGTACAGAAGCAGCCGCATCAGCCATGGAATGCCTCTAGTGTCTCGCGATCGTTTCGAGAACTACCGCTGTAGATTGCGCCGTGGCCTGTCTCAACCCGCGATGTTTTCTGCAGCAAGGATGCCGAGGCAATCTCTTGTTGCTTACCGACATCCTCCCGGAACCATAGGCTTCGCGCCCCGGTCTCGACCAGCGGAGAATCATTCACATCTACGTTGTTGAGTAGATCGTGCGAGGACTTCTCGCGAGTCCATGGGAGTTCATCGCCGCAGGCAAAACAGAACGCCATAACCAGCACTGCGGTCACCCCTGTAAGTCCGTAAGACGTTAGTTCCACCACTCTTGCCTCCCGTGCGTTTCTTGTCGATTCTTGGCGGTCAACCGAACCAACATGGGCCAAAAGGATTGCCCTGGGGGGGCGCACCGAGTGCGCCCTCCTCAGGATTTGCTTAATTGACGGTGACCGTTACTGCAGCGGATTGGGTGAGTGAGCCAGAAGTGCCAGTCACCATCAGGGTGACCTGCTGCGCTGCTGACATTGGTGGGGTGGTTGAAGCCTTGCTGCCGCTGCTGCATCCCACGGCGAACAGTGAGACCACAAGCAGCAAACCCAGCAAGCTCATCCACCGAATGTTCTTGCGTGTAATCGGCTTTCTTTTGCGAGTGGTGAAAACGGTTCCGAACAAGCCCAGGCCAGGAAGCAGATCTGCTGCCATGCCCGGCACGTTGTAACCTCCTCCACCCGTGGGCGGTGCTGAGGCGACAGAGATGGTCAAGGTTGCGGCAGGAGTGCCGGGAGAGATCGTTGAAGGACTGAAGGCACAGGTCAAACCAGCGGGAGCGGCGCAGGTAAGCGCAATCTGACCGCTGAATCCTCCCACTGCGGCGGCACTGACCATGAGGTTTGCCGAACCGCCCGCGTTGACCGTCGCGCTTTGCGCCGAGAGACTCAGAGAGAAATTGGCGCTGCCGGCAGCTGCCGCAGGAGTAAGGCTGGCGAATACGGCAGTGCCGCTCCCTCCAGCGGGGAAATTGGGCTGGCCGAGGCTGCCACCTGCCGTGAAGTAAAGCGAGCCTGGGGTTCCCGGACCGGTGGCTCCAACAAAGACCATATCCCACAAGCCGGGATTGACTATCACGTTGCCCGAAGAGTCGCTGAGCTGGCCCATGAAATTACCCTGCGTGTCAAAGGCGTTGATGGTGCCATCGCCAAAATTTCCCACGAGGATATCGTTGGCGAACGTTCCGAAGCTAGCCGGAGCTTGCACCACGCCCCAGGGCGCGTTGAGCTGATTTGGAGTCTGGGCGTTGTATTGGATGAAGGTGCTCACAAAGTTGCCGTTGGCATCGAAGATATCCACCTGCCCGAGGCCCTTGCGGGGCTGGGCGTCATGCTTAGCGCTATCCTGCATGGCATACGCGATATAGACCTGATTGTTGATCACGTGAATGCCGTGAGGAGCGAAGCCGGCAGGAAGATTCGGATCGGTGAACGAACCGGCCAACACAGCGGGTTGAAAGGTTTGATTGTAGACGTCGACTTTGCCGCTGTTGAAGTTTGCCGCCAAAAGCGAAGTGCTGTTCAGCAACGCAAGGCCTTTGTAGACCGCACCGCTGGCGGAGTTGTCGAAGGCCACAGTCGCCTGTGCGTTGTCGCTCGATTGCCAGTTGATGATCAGGCCATCTTCGGTGCCGAAAATAAACGCACCACCGCTAAAGTAGCTGCTGGTGGCATTGGCCACGGTTCCGGTGGGGCAGCCTGGAGTGCAATTACCGTTAGGATTTTTGCCGGCCGCTGGGATGGTGACGACCAGCGGATTTTCGTTGCCGTTGCCGTCATAGAGCGTGGAGGTTCCGTTGTTGTTGTTGGCGATCCAGAAGTCTTCCCCGGGAAGAACGGAAATCCCCCAGGGATTCAACAGATGAGGATCGGTGGTGGTGGCAACGCCGGCGACATTGGAGACCAGGTTGGTCTGGGAGTAGCCGGTCTGCTGTGCCCACAACCCTGACGGAATCGTCAACGTCGTGAGCAAACCGAATAACAAGAGTGCTTTTTTCATATTGTCCTCCTTAACTTTCTTTTATATTTTGTACGACGTTGCTGAATACCGTTGTTTCCTTTTCTACCGTGAAGCTGTTGTTGCGGAATGAAGGGGGAATTCAGGTAGACCGACGTACTTCTTATCCCGGAACTCCCCCCATAACCGTATGAATGCTGATATGGTCTTCGACTCAGTTAGTACCACCCGAGGACACGGTACCTTGATCCTTCACCCGCGCTAGCGCGACCATAGCCCGCGGTGACGCGAAAGTATAAACGCCTCCCGGTGTCTGAATCTCGCTGAGAAAGTACTTGCCCCCTACATGCTCGAAACTAAGCTCTGGCTGCCCAGCAGGAGTGCCATCGACGACTATAGGAAGAACAAACACAGCATTACCGTCGCCGCGAATTGCTACGCCTGAATATGCGCTAACAGAGAGACGGCCAACACTGTATGTGCCGGCAGGCAGGGTCGTGCCTCCAGCGACAAACTCAAACGGAACGTTCACACGAACTCCCTCGGTGTCCTGAGCACGGGCGCTTATGCCCACCGCAAGCATGCAAGTTAGAGTAAGTACTGCTGTCAAATACGTTTTCTTCATGATTTCTCCTTATTAAAATGGTGTTACCTTGTTCATTAGTGATAACCGAGCTCGTGAGACTTTATTCCACAGGTCTGTTCTTGGCCTCACTTATCAACTGTTTTCACAAGGTATGGTAGTTAGACGCGGCGATTAAAGGCGAGATACGGGACAGGATGTCATCTGATTGTTAACTCTTTGTCGAGAGCTCGCAAACACTTGGCGGGAACATCACTGGGAGCGCGGAGTAGAGAGTACTGCGTAGTAGAAACTGACGAAATCACCGTGAATCATGCGTTGTTGAGGCAATGGTTGACACTGTCGATTGCTGCCGTGCGCGTCGCCGCATGCATCTCAGACTCGGGGACATTGATCGAGCGTGTCTGATACATCGAGTTGCGCAAGCACTCGGCAAAAAGGCCGAGAATCCGGCCTGCCCGTCCGCCTGAAGGGAATAACTGGGCTCGCGCCAAGTGTGTCTGCTTGCTGAAGTACTTGGTCAGATTCTCGCGAAGCAGCATCCGAGCTCGCAATAGCCGTGCTTTCACTGCCGTCTGACTCACGTTCAGCACTTCTACAGTCTGATCTATTGTGAGCCCTTCAATATCCCGCAACACAAAGACCGTCCGTAAGATTGGGCTTAGCTCTTGCAGGCACTTGATCAGGATGTCTCGTAATTCAGTAGCCCAATAGAGCTGTTCCGGATTAGGAGCCCAGTCGGTGACCTCTTTCGGAAGCACGTCACCATCGGCCTTAAAATCCTCATCCAAGGACGTCTCTCTTGTGGTGCGTTGCTTGCGCAGCTTCATGAGCGACTGGTTCACGGTGATGCGAAAGAGCCAGGTTGAGAATTTGGAATCCTCGCGGAATGCGGACAGGTTTTGGTAGGCCTTCAAAAATGCTTCCTGAACTGCATCTTGCGAATCCTCCCTGTTGTGCGTGATGCTTTGAGCAATTCGGAGAAGTTTGCGATCGTATCGCCTTACGAGTTGCTCGAAAGCGGCAATATCCCCGTTCTTGGTGGCGTGGACAAGATCCAAGTCATCGTCTGCCACATCCCTCACTGCGAATTGTGCCGAGTCTACAGTCATATTCGTGCACTCTGCGCGGCAGAGCGTTGTTCTCTAACGTGCTGCCCGCGCCCTAGAAATCTGCGTTCACTGCACCACGACTTTGCCAGTCATCTTCGGGTGAATCGTGCAGTAGTAGGGATACGTCCCCGCCTTGGTAAAGGTGTAGGAGAATTTTTCATCCGTGTCCATCACCTTGGACTTGAACACTCCCTCCGTACTGACCGAGGTATGTGGAATGTCGTCAGCGTTTGTCCAGGTAACGGTCGTTCCGACGGGGACCGTGATCGTCTGCGGCCCAAAAACGAAATTATCGATTTTCACTGCCGCGTTTGCCGCGGAGGGCTGGTCACTTGCCTTGACGCTCGGTGATACTGCAAACAACAGCAGCATCGCAATCATTACCGGTGTCGCCACACCTGCAACCCACATGTTTTTCCTCAGCATTGTTTTTCCTTTCCAGTTCGATGTTCTTGCTTGACCTTTCTTGTTTGGGATCGGATCCTTTCCGATCTCTAGCCATGGATCGAGTCAACTACCGCCAGGGGCGCGCCTGCGGTCCCAGAAGCCGAAGCGCCCGCGTCCCCGAGGGGTGAATCGACGACTGCCAGGCTGCGACCACTAACCACGTAGTTCACATCAGTGATACCCAACACCCGCTGCAACTGGTCGGCCGGCACCTTCATAGGTCCTGCTGAGGGAGCTGTTCCCGGCGCAGGTTGAGGGAAAGCCGTCGACATCGCGGTGTGAAACGAAACCTTGCCTTCCACCTTCTGCATGATCTGGTGAATATGACCGTTTAATACTGTCACGGACCCAAAACGCTTGACGTAAGATAAGGCTTGTTCACTGTCGTCGGTTCCCCAGCCCCAATCGGGATAGATGGTCCACAGCGGAATATGGGCAAACAGCACGATCGGAGTGCTGACAGAGTGGCCCTTGAGATCGTTCTCCAGCCACTCCAGCTGTTCGTTACCGAGCGACCCCATGCCTCCAGCTTTCAAATTGGCGACATTCACGAGACCAACGAAATGAACGCCCTTGTGATCGAAACTGGACCACCCCGTGCCTTTGGTGCCTTTTCCGTAACGCTGGAGAAATTGCTCGCCGTTGTCGGAGAGCATGTCATGCTCACCCGGCACGAAAAAGATCTGTTTTGCGGATGCTCCTTTTAATACCTGGTCCAGCGTGTCGAACTCACTCGGCTTCGAGAGCTGACTCAAATCGCCAGTGTGAATGATGAAATCCGGTTTGTGCGGCATGGCGTTAATCTTGTTGATTGCTGTCTGCAGAGTTGCGGTGACGTCGGGATTGGCCGGCTTGTTAAATCCGATGTGGCTGTCGCTGATCTGCACAAAGGTGAAGTCCGCGCCTTTGCCGGCATCCTTGCCGTAACCTTTGGCGAAGGCCCGGGATACCGGAATGCCTCCGCTCATGGTCCAGACCAGCCCGGTACCCGCCCATGCCATGCACTGCAGGAACCCGCGACGATCGACTCCGTCGTTGTTGAGGTCTTGCAACGTCTGATCGATAAGATCTTGCTTCTTGTCTGGCATTTGTCCTCCGTTGTTTGTAAAGTTCTGAGTTGATAACTGAGGCGGTATATTTTTATTCCAAGAAAATCGAACAAGAACTTTCTGCCGTAGCACCGGACGAGATCGTTCCCTGAAAAGTCAAAAGGAAAAAGTGCACGAGAAATGTTTCGACCAAAGGAAACATTTCTCAGCCCGGTTTGCCGTCAATTTACGAACTGGAAGCTAGGACCCCTCGGGGCATTTAACCTGGCAGGTTTACGCCGCTGAGAAAGCCACCCAGATGCCCGGTCACCGCAACAACGGCGATTGCCAGAACTTCGACCGCCAGTCGATAACTCGGCAAAGATGCTGTTCGTCGTCGAGCGCGGAAGTGCACCCACCACACCAGCCAGATCATCATCGTCGAAACACACGCCAGAACCACGTGCAGTAATAGGATGCCCTTCAGCTTCTGCCCCTCGAGTTGGAACTGCCAAGCGAGTATTCCGGAGGCGAGAACGGGAACAGTCGAAATCGCCGCCACCAGCAGGTTGTAGTATGCCGCGTCCGCCAGGCCACGACGCTTTGTCCATTGCGCGATAAGGTCGAAGGCGACCGCCGTGATGAACAGCGCGATTGGAAAATGGATCAGCACCACATGTTGCGCATGCTTGGCCAAGAATACCGTCTTAAGGTCGAAAGGATTAACCATCGCGATTACCTCTTCTGGATTTGGCGCGCGCGTTCATTCCGATCCGTGCGAGCAGTAAAAAATCCCCACCCCCGCGCAAAAGGAGAGAGCAACCGCGAGGGTGGGGTTCGCACACGCTACGGTAAGTAGTAGCGGAACGAAGTGAAGATCATTCCATCCAGCCCGTGCGGCTCCCCGCCCACCCCCGACCAGGTGTTGCGGTCTACGTAGGAAAACTGCGGTCCCCAACTGGATTCGGCCGCGGTTCACCTTTTCTCTCGAGCCGTCATAAGGCTTGAACCAAATGCCAAAGGTGCCTTCGATCAGCACTCGCGTGTCGGCCGTGCAGTTCGAAAGGCCGGCGGGAGTGAACCCGTTGTTGACCGTAGGCGCGATTTCAGTGAAGCAGCCGGAGTTGTTGAACATGGGAGATCCGTAGCCGATGTACTTCCCGGAGATGGGATCGAAATCAGATGCCGGCCGGCATACTCAGCGCCGGCGCTCATGTAAACGTCTAACTTCGGCCCGTGCCATTCGAGAGTTCCGAGGGCTTGGTAACTCTTGATCAGATCGAGCGTTCCGTCAGCATGGATTGAAGCATCGGGAAGGCTGCCGGTACCATAACGGCCCGTGAGGCATGGCTAACTGCTCGAGCGACTCCGATGGCAGGCTCTCTCCGACATGCACACGAGGGTAAACCAGCGGACGATCGTTTTATTCCCATAGCCCACAAGAAATACCACGGAATAAAACCGAGCGCCGTCGGTTCTGCACAACGAGTCACAGAGAGCGAACTGGAGTCACCGAGGGAATGATGGTGCGGAAGAACCACAATGCCCTTTAGCAATTCCTTTAGGAGGAGCAAAATGAGAAACAATCTGAGAGTGCTTGGTTTGGCGCTGTGTGTGCTGCCGATGTACCTGCAGGCCGCAACCGGACAAGATCCCAACAGTTTGCAGAAAGGGTGAACTAAAATGGTGACCCATGGTTTGTGAGTCTTGGAAGGCGAAACTCGACACTTACCTCGACGGTGAGGTTCCAGAGGGGGAGATGCACAGCTTCGACGCTCATGTGCGCAGCTGCCCCTCTTGCTCGGTGGATGCGCTTACGCGCGTACAAATGAAGCGCGCGATTCAAGCCGCTGGAAAACGTTACACTCCCGGCGCTGAGTTCAGGAAGCGGATGCAGCAGAAGATTGCTGCAAAACCACAGCACCGCTTTGGTCTGGGTTGGACTTTTGCTGCGGCGGCAGCGGTCATTCTCGTGGTCGGGACGTTGACTTCGGCTTATCTGGGAGCTCGATCCGGCAGAGATCAGGTTTTCAGCGAGATTGCAGACTTGCATGTGGCAACCCTAGCCAGTTCATCGCCGGTTGATGTGATCTCCACCGATCGGCACACAGTGAAACCCTGGTTCCAGGGAAAAATCCCCTTCGCGTTCAATTTGCCGGAACTCCAGAATAGCGAGTTTTCTCTGCTGGGCGGTCGGATGACCTATCTTGAGCAAACGCCGGGCGCGCATCTCATTTACGATGTGCGAAAGCACCATGTTTCCGTACTTGTGTTCCAGGAACGGTCATTGCCGGCCAGGTTGGACGAAAATTCTGTCTCAAAGAAACATCCGTTCAACATGGAAACATGGAGTCAAGGTGGGCTTCGCTATTTCGTAATCGGCGATGCAAGTGCTGCGGACATCGATGGTCTTGCGAAATTGTTTAAAGCCGCGTCATAGATGTGACGTTGGCATTCTGCTGCTTTGTACAGTTCTTTAGGGTTGATTTCCCACATAGGGGACCAGTACTCTTTGCCTCTTTTAGGGTTTAACTGGGCGAAGTACCCGATAAGCTTATCGTGGTAATTTCCCTGGTGGAAATTTGTTCTTCTCTCATTCCAGGCCGTTATCCAAAACTGAGAATTCACAGTAGCAACTCCTTCTCTCTCTTAAGCTCGATGGACACCTCCATCGCCCCGGCTCATTGCGCTGCTCTTGCTTAAGGCAAGAACTTGTAGCCCCGCCCGTGTACCGTGAGAAAGTGCGACGGGTGTGAAGGGTCGCTCTCCAGTTTCTGTCGTAGCCTCAGCATGTGGTTGTCTACCGTCCGCGTACACGGGTAGTTCTCGTACCCCCAAACTTTATCGAGAAGTTCATCCCGCGAGATCACGCGTTGGGCGTTCTTCGTCAAGAACTCCAGTGTCTGAAATTCCTTTGGGGTAACCGTAATCGTCTCGCCCCCACGAATGATCTCCGTCTTGAAAAAGTCCACCGTCACATCTGCAAAGACATATACGTCTGCGTCCTCCGGACGGAAGCGCGACGCACGCCTGATTAACGCGCGCAAACGCGCAACCAGTTCCCGCGGGCTAAACGGTATGGTCACGTAATCATCGGCGCCCATTTCCAGGAGAAGGACCTTGTCCGCAACTTTTGAGCTCGCACTAAGAATCACCAGGGGCAGACCGGGGGCCAGATCACCAATTTTCCTGCAGAGATTACACGCCGAAGGTTCTGTGTCCTGTAGATCAATGATCATTGCGGACGGTGATCGTTGGCGAAGCATCTCCAGACCAGCCACACGATCGGGAACAACATCGACCTCATATCCTTCCGAGCAGAAAAGTCGTCGCAGGACCTTTCGCAGCGCGCCATCGTGCTCGATGACCAAAATCCGCTCCGTCAGAGCCGATTGCAGTTCGAATACTGGAGCGTTCAAGGTTGCTGCCAAGGTGGTGGCTGCCATAAGCGTTCCTTTCCCTAGAGCGCCTCAATGTGAAGAGACAAGTCTCTCGATTGTGGTGCATCGGGAGCGCTAAGGAGTGACTCGCGAACGGCCTTCCGCGCTCTGGCCAGACGTGACATGACGGTTCCTATTGGGATCGTCAATATTTCCGCGATCTCCTGATACGACATTTCTTCCACTTCACAAAGAAGGAGGGCCTCCCTGTAATGCACCGGCAGATCGTCGATGGCGCGCTGAACCAGTTGGGAATTAAAGCGATTCATCAGAATCGTTTCGGGAGTTTCCCGATCAACTGCTAGTTCAGGTCCGTCCACCTCCGTCGCAACGGTCATGCGGCGATCGAGTTTTGAGCACGAACTTAGGAAGTTGTTCCTCAGGATTCGAAATATCCATGCCCGGAAATTGGTGCCTGACTGAAACGATGCGAAACTGCGCAAAGCCTTGAGATAGGTCTCTTGTACGAGATCTTCGGCATCGTTCGAATCGTGCGCCAGCCAGCGCGCGAAGTTGTAAAGGGCATCGAACAGGGGCATGGCCAGGTCTTCGAACCTTCCCAACGGTTGATCGTCCTGGGAGGACGAAGCCCCGAATCCGACCATCTCTTGTGAGCCAAGTCCAACAAGCCTCATTGGTCTTCTCCTGAAATTAGCTCGAACCCCGGTCGCAGCCCACTCTGACGGATGGTCGTTGCGGCGTCAATTAACTGAGGACTTTTTCAACATATCCAACTCATTGTCCGCTAACTAATAGATGGCTAAAGAGTTAGGGGCGCGTATATCCTGAATCCGGAAATTTGGCGCGAAGTGCTAGACTTCTGTGCGAGCCCAAATCCGCTATGGAACTCTTACGGCCCAACTCCGTCATACGATTCGGAACCTATGAGGTTTCTTTCCAGTCGGGCGAAGTGCGGAAATCGGGTCTGAGAATCAGAGTGCAGCAGCAGCCGATGAAATTGCTGCAGATCCTGCTGGAACATCCTGGGGAGGTCGTCACCCGGGAGGAATTGCGCAGCCGAGTCTGGCCCAACGAAAGTTTTGGTGATTTCGATCAGGCTCTCAATATCTCCATCGGGAAGCTGCGGAGTGCTTTGGGGGACTCGGCTGAGAATCCGCGATTTATCGAGACTCTTCCCAAACGGGGCTATCGCTTTATCGCGGAAGTGTCGGTTGTCGGTCACAATGCCCACAAAAGAGGGCCGGAATCGGCGGCGTCTCCTCCGCCGGCGACAGGATCTGTGACTAAGGTCCAAGATCCTGGGCTGGCCATATCCCGAACCGGCCCAAAGCGTCGGTTGTGGACAACACTTTTGGTGATTCCCGCCTCGGCGCTCGTCTTGAGTTTGGTGATTCTCTCCGTCTGGCTATTTCGTTCGCCTGTCCGTCCGCCCACGGGCATCCGATCCCTGGCTGTGCTTCCGCTGGATAACCTTTCTGGCGACGCTTCCCAGAATTACTTCGCTGACGGCATGACGGACGAGCTGATCACTGACTTGGCCCAGATCAGCGCCTTACGGGTAATCTCCCGCACCTCCGTAATGGTATACAAAGGAGCACGCAAGCCTCTGCCGCAGATCGCTCGTGAGC
>Ga0116129_1001337_pt1 | contig 13742 bp, 12 predicted proteins | sample June2015DPH_17_2_FD_89732 | JGI IMG/M metagenome (GOLD analysis project Ga0116129, IMG submission 89732) | Peatland microbial communities from SPRUCE experiment site at the Marcell Experimental Forest, Minnesota, USA - June2015DPH_17_10 | ecosystem: Environmental > Terrestrial > Soil > Wetlands...
CGGCGCCACTTCGAGCGCATGCGCACAAAGCAAGCCAATCCCCCGGCCTATTTGCGCCGAGGCCGGCCCGTGAGCTTCGCTGCGCAAAGCGCCGGGACCGATGGGGTGTTCCCCTGCATAGGCACGAGTCGAGGCATGGTCACCGCGCGTGCACGTATCGTGATGGATCTGCGCGACATCGGCCGTGTGATGGAAGGCGAGATTCTCGTCACGCAGAGCACGGATCCCGGCTGGACGCCGGTGTTCAATCTGATCAAAGGCATCGTCTTGGAGACAGGGGGAATGCTGGCGCACGGCTCATGCCTCGCCCGCGAATACGGGTTCCCCGCGGTTCAGCTTGCCTCGGCCACCAAGCTGATACCGGATGGTGCGCTTATCAAGATCGACGCGGATGCCGGCCTGATAGCAATTCAGGAGGAGACGAGAACGGACAACGATTCGACCAACCGATCTGCCGACGGACCTGCCAGAGCCGCGGAGACGCATTGATTCGTGACATAAAAATTAACAAGGCTCATTCGGCTCGGCTGCGGCGATAGAACGCCTCGCGACCAATTTTGCGGGGATGGCGCGATCTCGCCACCGGCGAAGAGGGCTTCGGGATGGTACGGCAACATAGCAATAAATCGGGGGGAGACTGAGATGAAACGCTCGTGCATTGGTAAGACCATGGTGGTGGCACTTGCGATTGGTGCCGTTGCGCTCGGCGCTACGATGCCTTTCGCCGGTTATGCGGCGGATACGACCCCATCAAGCAGCGGGAATTCCGACGAGCTGGAAGTTATTACCGTTACAGCTCAGCGTCGTACGGAAAACAATCAGCAAGTGCCGATAACCATCACGGCGATCGGCGGCGACGCTCTGCAAAAGCAAGGGATATACGACACCACATCGCTGGGAGCCGCGGTGCCGGGCTTGATATTCACGCGCGAGGGGAATGAGGGCACACCGTATATACGAGGCATCGGTACTACGACCACCGGGCCGGGATCCGAATCTTCGGTTGCAGTGTATGTCGACGGAGTTTATCAGAGCGGCCAAACTGCACTATTGTTCGGATTGAACAACGTGGACAGCATCGCGGTCCTAAAAGGTCCGCAAGGGACATTGTTTGGCCGCAACGCGTCGGGAGGCGTCATTCAGATCACGACCAAGGATCCCTCCTTTACTCCCAGCATGGACCTGAGCGTCGGGTATGGAAACTACGATACCGGGCGCACGTCCCTTTACGCGACAACAGGATTGACGGATACCCTGGCGATAAATCTGGCGGTGGAGGGGGAGGACCAAACTCAAGGGTGGGGCCGGGATCTCGCCAATAATACCCAGGCATTTGACGGCTACAATGGGAATATACGCAGCAAGCTACTCTGGACCCCGGACGAGAATACGCGCGCCATGGTTGCCTTCGATATCAGTTACGATCGGGACGAGACTGGCTATGGATGGACGCTGTTTCCCGGCGCGAGAAACATCTTCGATGTTGCGACCAATAATGGCTTTTACAATCCCGACGACTCTCCCGCCGATGTGGATCGATGGAGGAACGAAGGCATTTCTCTGTCGCTCGATCACAACTTTGGGTGGGCCAAGGTCGTTAGCATTACCGCCGACAGATATTTACTGAGCGCGGGCATGCTTGACTTGGACGTGTCGCCCGTACCCCTCTTCGAGGAGGTGGACATAGACACCAAATGGACGACCTTTTCGCAAGAGGTTCAGCTGCAATCGGAAGAAGGATCGGCCGTTCAATGGATCGCAGGGCTATTTTATCTGAACGACGTGGCAGAGCTGGATCCGGACCACATTTATGGCACCGCCTTGGGCACCGGCAACTATGAGAACATTGCCAACACCATCACGACAAACTCATTGGCGCCTTTTGGCCAAGCCACTGTTGCAGTCGCCAAAGATACCCGTTTAACCCTGGGCTTGCGCTATACCAGAGATATGAAGGAGATAGAGGGTGAGTCCACTTTCGACGGCGCTACGATTCCTGGCACGGCAGGCCGCCAATCGAAAATCTGGGACAAGTTGACATGGCGGACGGCGGTGGACCAACAATTCACCCCGGATGTACTCGGATACGTATCATATAACCGGGGATTCAAGAGCGGCAGTTTCGATATATCTTCTGCGCTTGCTCCACCCGTGGCGCCTGAGGTCGTGGATGCTTATGAGGCTGGCTGGAAGACGGAATGGCTGAATCACAGCCTGCGCTTCAACGGATCCGGATTCTTCTATAGGTACAGCAACTTGCAACTCGAGACCATAGACGCGGCATCGGGTACCGAACAGTTTCTGAATGCGGCGTCGGCCAAGATATATGGCCTCGATCTGGACGCCGAAGCGCTGGTGACGTCGAATGTCAAGATAACAGCTGGACTTGAATTCCTGCACGCTCGCTACACCAACTTCCCCGTGGCACCGTCGTACATTCCGAATCAACCCCCCGGCGGAACTCCTCCTTATGGTGGAAATATTCTCACGAGCGTAAACGCGGATGGTTTTCAACTCCTCTCTGCGCCTGACTTCTCAGCCAACGTCGCTTTGGACTATACGTACCCGACTTCCGTGGGTACTTTCGACTTCGATGTTCGTCCCAGTTTTACGTCGAGATATCCGGAAACGTTCGACGAACGTCTCTATCAGCCCTCCGTTCCACTTCTGAGTAGTTCCCTCACTTGGACTTCCAGCAACGGCAGATGGAGTATTCGCTTGTGGGGCGCCAATCTCCTGGATAGGCAATACTTTACATTTGCCGGGGAGGTTTCCAGCGGCGACGTCTACTCGCCGGCTCCGCCGCGGACCTACGGAGTTATCTTCGGTATGCATTTGTAGTTGAGCGCATGCCTGTCCCAACGGTGGGACAGGCATGAGGGTGTTCAATTCAGCAGCTGTTCTCGCAGGTCGCGGAGGACGTCGGGCCCCAAACCCAGGTAGACATGCAAGTACTCATCGATCGAGCCGCTTTGCGCGACGACGGCCTCGCGCATGGATTCCAAATAGATTGCGCGCGCTTCGAACATGGGTGCGATGACCGCCGGTGCGAAGCGATCCAGCTTCCCTCCCAGTGCCGATTCACCGAGTTTGCGCACGATGTCGGGTACGAATTGCCCGGTCAGAAGATAATCCGCCATCACGTCTTCCCAGCTCACACCGATCGCGCACAGAAGCAGTGCGGCAGCTACGCCGGTGCGGTCCTTGCCCGCCGCGCAGTTGAAGACCAGCGGCAGCGCGCCGTCGGCAATCTTGCGGAACAGTTGCCGATAAATGTCGCCGAATTCGTAAGGAAGCCCACAATACAAGTGCATCATCGCGTTTTGTAGGTGCGTTTGCTCGAGGTCCGGACGGTCGAGCATGCGCAACAGATTGCCGCCCGCTCGGGTGTGTTCATATGAATAATAGGCTACTCGAGCGTCGTCCTTGAGGCCATGTGGCAGCTCCGACCGCTCTTGATTGCTTCGCAAATCCACGACCGTGCGGATCCCGAGGTTGGCGAGTTTCGTTCGGTCGGTAGGGCTCAGCGCATCGGTCGTTCCGGAGCGGAACAAACGGCGGAAGCGTACGCGTCGTCCGCCGCCCGTCTCGTAGCCACCCATATCCCGGAAATTGAGTCCGCCGTCCAACGCGATGACGCGAAGGTCGTGTGCTGATTCATCCATCGCATTCCTCGCTCGCTGACCGACCGACTCACCCCGCAAGAAAATTCTTACGTAGCGCGGCGAGCGTCGCATCGCTCAAGTGAAGCCCCTGATGCAGGTAACGGTCGAACGAGCCGTACTCTTGCATCACCTGATCGAACGCGGCGTCGAGCGACGCAGGGTTGGCGACGAGTTTCGACGCTGTGACGCCGCCCACCGACTGGCTGATGCTGTTCAACGCCGCGCCGCGCAGATATTGGTTGGTCAGCACGTAGTCCTCGACGACCGTCGGGCGCGGCACGCCGAGAATCGTCAGAAACACCGCCTGCGCCCACCCTGTCCGGTCCTTGCCCGCCGTGCAATGAAACACGGTGGGCAATTGCGTGGGATCCGCGAGTCTCTCGAACAGTGCCCGATAGGCCTTCTGCGCACTCGGCAGCCTCACGAAGTCGCGATAGATCCGTTCCTCCAGCCCCTCTCGTGAAGGCGGCGGTGCCGGGGCGGCCCCGCCGCCTGGCGTATCGGTACCGCTTGCCGTACCTGGACCGTTTGCCGCCCCGGCGCCGCCCTGCGACGCGCCGCCTCCCGCAATCATGGAATGCATGAGATCGGCGTCGTCCGAAAGCACATCGGCGGAGATGTCGACCGCGCCCTCGGGTACCCGGTCGGGGCCGCGGCGTATTTCCTCGGCGGTGCGCAAGTCGCAAACCAACTTGATATGCAGCCGCTCGATGCGCGCCAACTCCTCGTCGGTGAGGTGCTCGAGGCCGTTCGAGCGGTAAACCAGCCCCATGCGAACCCACCTCCCATCCTCGGTCCGATATCCGCCGGCATCGCGAAAATTCATCGCCGTCGTCAAATGCAGGGAGCGGTCGGTGATGACCAGCGGCTCGCCTCGATCCGGCAGTAACTCAAAATACCAGCGTGATGCGGACGGAAGGTCCGATACGGTGAGCTGCCCCGTGCCCACGCCCTCTCCGACGAGCCGATCGCGGCCGATGTGATCCGGGTCCGTTCCCGCCAGGATCCGAATATGCTGAATGTGATCCGCGCGCCACGACACGACGAAGCTATGGCCGTCTGCGCTGACGGCGGCCGCCTCGAACGGGATGCGTGGCTCGACCGTCGCATGTTGGCGAGCGTCCCCGGCCAGCGAAAAGAAGACGCCGTAGAGGAGCAGAGCAAGCTGCCCGTGGCGAAGGATTCTCGTAGAGGTCATTTCCGCGTTCCTTTTGGCGGCGTCCGCAAAACCTGAATCTTGCAAGCGTCATATCATAAATTGATTGCCGTCAGGCGGAAATTACCTTCTGCGGTGAAACACTCCGACCAAGCGTTGAGACTACGATTGACTGTGAAACACGGCGCGGCCGATGGCACGCGCCAAGCAGTCAGCGGCGGCCGAGCCTATGCGGCCGATGTGTGCGGGACGCGACAAGTCCGCTCCCAGCGGCAGCGCGCCGCTGGCCAGTGCGAACACGGTGTCGCCATCGAAGGGGGTGTGCGCCGGGCGCACGGCGCGCGCAATGCCGTCTTGCGCCATCATGGCGACGCGCTGGCATTCGACCGTGCTCAAGTCCGCGTTGCAGGCCACTACGGCCAATGTCGTGTTCGCGCCGGGTTGCAGCCGGCCGATCGCGAGCAGGCGCGCTTGGTCCGGCGCGGGATCGCTGAGATCGATGGGCGCTTGCGGCGGACCGCGGCCGCCGAATTCTCGATCGAGTTCATAGGGCCACGCCCAATAGGTCTTGCCATCGGGCATCAGCGCGGAGCCGATGGCGTTGAGCGCCACCAAGGCGCCAACGATGAGACCCTCGCTCAAATCGATGGACGTGGAGCCGATGCCGCCCTTGATCCAGCCGGCCATGGCGCCGCGGCCCGCACCCACGGCGCCGAGCGCGAAGTGCTCAGCCGCCGCAGCTGCTGCTTGCAGACCCAGTGCGCGGTACGGCGGCTCGAGTCCCCAGTTCTTGTCGCCGCCATTGGCCAGATCGTGAAGCACGGCGGACGGCACGATGGGAATGGCGGGAGCGCCCGGCCGCAGATTGATGCCGATTCCCTGGGATGACAGCGCAGCGGCAACGCCGTCGGCAGCGGCCAAACCGAACACCGAGCCGCCGGCAAGCACCACGGCGTGCGCGCGTCCTACCAGATTCTCCGCGGACAGCGCATCGGTTTCCCGCGTTCCGGGGCCGCCGCCACGGACGTCCACCGCCGCCGACCAACCCGTAGCGCAAAGTACGGCGGTGACGCCCGATCTGATTTTCTCATCGGTAGCGTGACCCACCTTGAGTCCCGCGATGTCCGTGATGAGATTGCCGGGAGCGGGGCGAAACACGGCGACTTAGCGCGGCTGAGCCGCGATGACCGCAAGTCCTTGCAACACCAGATCGGGAACGTTCTCCCCATGCGTGCGCATGGTGCCGGTGATCATGCCGGCGTCGCCTCCAGTGATGAAGAGCTTGGGTACCGTGCCGGTGCTTTGTGCGATGATGTCGGCGGCGCGGTCGGCCATGCCGGCGAGCGCGAAAACCGCGCCGCGCGAAACCGCACCGACGGTGTTGTTGGCCAGCACGCCGGCCAAGGAAGGGGAGCTTTGCGCCGCCGCCCTGGCGATGTCGCTGGTCTTGCTCATCAACTCTTCGCGCATCATGTGAATGCCGGGGGCGATCAGCCCGCCCAAGTGCTGTCCGTTGGCATCGACGCCGTCGACCTTAACTGCGGTGCCGGCATCGACTACACATAATGCGCCTTTGGCCTTGGTCCAAGCGCCGATCAAGGCCAGCCAGCGATCGGCGCCCAACAGCGTGGGATCGAGATAGCCGTTGGCCAGGCCGTTGAATTCCGCGGCTGCGGTGATGAATTCGACTTCGGCGCGAAACACCTTCTTGGTCAAGCGGACCAGGGTTTTGGCCATTTTGGGGCCGGCGACGTTGGAGACCAGCACCCGCGATGGACGTTGGCCGGAACCGAACAGCGCGGTGGTCCACAGGCCGGGCTTCGCATCGCGATGCACGACAGCCTGCTGATCCGATAAGCCGGTGTTGGTGAGCCATGCCCATTTCAGGCGGGTGTTGCCGACATCGATGACCAGAATCATACGCGGTTCAGTTCCCTGGCCAAATCCAAACGCGCAAGGATAGCATCGCTGCCATCAGCCTGGCTTCGAAGTCGGGACGGGCCGCGCCGCCAGATCCGCAACGATGGGTATCAGCTGCTGCGACACCCGGTCGTCGATTTCCGCTGCATTTCTCAAGTGAACCGGGTAGCGGATCCGTGCTTCGACGCCCGCCGCCGTGAAGTTCAACTGCACCCGCGGCTGGGAGTCGGCGCCGGATCTGGATGCGGTGGTCTTTTGGATCTCCATGGTTTGACGGACGATTTCGTCATGTGAGTCCTTGAGCGCCACGGTGACCGCCGCCGTCAATTTATCCTTGGCTGCGCCATAGTCGATGCCCGACGGCAGGTTCAGGCCAATCTCATGCCAGGCGAAATCGACCCCGGGGATTTGCTTGAACAGGCCGCTCGCTACCTGGAAAACAATGGAATTGGGGAACGCCACCACGCGTCCGGTGGGACCTTGTTGCCCGTGACCGCCGAGTTCCATGAGATAGAGCCTCACCAGGCCGAGCTCGATCACCTCGCCCGTCACTTCCCCGACCTGCACCCGGTCGCCGACGCGGATGCCATATTTTCCGATGAGGAAGAAGTAGCCGACGATGGACACCAATACGCTCTGCATGGCGACGGCAAGACCCGCGGTGATGAGTCCGGCGAAGGTCACCACCGACCCCAACTCGCTGGCGAACGCGAAGCCGATGATTATCACGGTCAAGGTCCATAGGGCGATCTTGCGCAACAGCAGCAGCTGATAACGGCGCCGCGAATCGTGCACGTAACGCATCACCGCTCGCCCCCACAATTCGGCGGCGACGAACACCACGGCGAGCAGCGCCAACAGGATCAGCAGCCGAATACCCAGCGTTTTGAGCGCGCCGGCGTATTGGTTCTGGATGATGCCGCGCCAATTCGCCAGGTTGCGCCGGTACTGAGCCAACAGCACACCCTGCTTGCCGAGAGGGATGAGCAGTGCGGATTCTTGTTTGATCTGGTCCGCCAGCGCATCCAGTTGAGTGCGGATCTGATTGAGCGTGCCGGCATCGGCGCTGTCCGCCGCTGCGGCCAATGCGTCGCCGCGAGCCGACAGGCCGTGCATTTGAGCCGCGAGCGGATCGCGGACCTTGGCGAACGCGTCCTGCAACGCCGCCGTGCGCCGGTCGAGATCGTCGATGGTGGCGATCTTCTCCGATAGGCGCAAAACATTGGCAGCCAAATCCCAGATTCCGAAGCGAGTGGCGGCAGTCACGCTGGACGCGGCCAGCGGCGCGAGGACGGCGGATACGGTATTGGCGCCCTGCGTTCCAGAGGCGGCGGGCGCTGCGCCGGTATTGGCCGGCGATGGTGCGCCGGCATTGGCCGAGGAAGGCACGGTGATGGCCATCGCGTCGATCTGTGCCTTGAGGGAGGTGGCACGGTTGCCGTTTGCGTCGCTTTCGTTCGAGATGCTCAGCAAGGTCGCGAGCAGACTCAGTCTGGTATCGAGAAGACCCAGCTCGCCTTGCAATTCCGAAATCTTTGCCTTCAGCTCAACCGCCGCATTACCCCTTGCGGAGCCGAGCTGCTGCTTCGCCGCGGCCAATTGCGCCTGCACGGCGCTGCTCTGCGCCGTGAATTTGCCTTGCAGCTGAGCGAGGGATTGCGAGGCGGGGACGGCATCCGCGCCGCTGCTTGCAGCGGGCTGCTTCGCGAGCATGCCGGCATCCGCCCGCGCAAACTCGAAAGCCGAGGCCATGACGCGGCTCGCCGTTTGCCGGTTGTCATATAAAATCGACAGGTCGCTGGGCTCGTTGGCCGCCTGCTGCTGTATGCCGAGCGTTCGATACCAATCGATGGTCTGATCCAAGAGCTGAATCAGCTGCGGCCCGGTCATCGGCGCGGCCGCGGCGATGCCGGCAGGCGGTGCGTTCTGCGCATTCGCCGTGGGTAGCGGCGCCGCGCCGGCCGCAGCATGGGCGGCCACCATCCAAAAAGCAGGCGCCGCCACGATGTATCTGACGATCGGCGGTCGGACTGTATTTCGCATCGGCGAATCGTACAGCAAATAGGTAAACTGATGCCCTCATGTCCGAGTTAGAAAAAGCCATCAGGAACGTGCCGGATTTTCCGCGCCCCGGTATTCTATTCCGCGATATTGCGCCATTGCTGCGCGATCATTTTGACGCGACGATTCGGGCCCTGGATGCATTGTTGTCCGAGGAGGAGTGGAGCGAACTGGATGCGGTGGCCGGCATCGAGTCGCGCGGCTTCATTTTGGGGGCGGCCATGGCGGTGCGTCGCGGCAAAGGATTCGTGCTGGTGCGCAAGCAGGGCAAGCTGCCGCCGCCCGTCGTCGATATAACCTACGATCTGGAATACGGCTCCGGGATACTGGAGATGCAGCGCGGCAACGGGCGTTTATTGCTCGTCGACGATGTTCTGGCCACGGGCGGCACAATAACCGCCGCTGCTGATCTGTGCGACCGAGCCGGCTACCAGCTCAAAACGCTCGCCGTGCTCATTGATCTTGGCATCGTTGCCGACTATTCCTGGCGCGACATGACGGTGCGCACGGTCATTCAGTATTGAGCAGCGCGGCCATCGTTGAATGCATGTTGCGTTCGATTGCATTTGTCCTATAACATCATTATTGTAGAAGATATGCGCAAGCGTGAGTATCTCGGGCAATTGGAATTGATGGTGCTCTTGGCCGTCATCCGTCCCAGCAAGGACACTTACGGGGTGCAGATCTGCAACGAGATCGCGGACAAGAGCGGCCGTGAAGTGGCGCTTGCCAGTGTTTACGCAGCGCTGGAGCGGCTTGAGAATAAAGGATTGGTGACGTCTGCATTGGGCGAACCGATGCCTGAGCGCGGCGGCAAGGCACGTACGTACTTCAAGGCGACCGCTGCGGGCTTGAAAGAGGCGCGCGATGCGCACAACACGCTGGTGCGCTTGTCGGATGGCCTGGTGCTCGAGAGGTAACGGATGCCGCATCCACGTCCAACAGTGATGTCTGTTGCGCCGGCGATGCCGCCGCTGGCAATTTGGTTGCTCAGGAATTGGGGATCGCCGCGCTACCGCGAGTCCTTGGTCGGCGATCTCATCGAGCAGCGCCGCGCGGGCCGCTCGAGGGTCTGGTGCTGGAGGCAGGTGGCTCTGGCGCTGTGGCTGGCGCGAGTCGACGCGCCCCGCTCCGCGCGATGGCTGGCGGCGATCAAAGCGCTGATCCTGGCGTTCGGCGTCATCACGCTTGGTGCGGGTACGCTGGCCTGGGCGGAATCGGTTCACGGCAACGCCTGCAGGGCGGTGAGTTGCGGCGGACATTTCCAAGCAATACCCGGCCGCTGAGATGGACCTTCCGACGATATTCGTATTGCTGTTGTTCGCCGCGGGCGCGATCTGGTTGATCGACGCCGCGCTCCTCAAACCCAGAAGAAAGCGCATGGGGGCAGCGCAGAGTACGGCCGGCGCGAGGTCTGCGGACCCGTTGTTGGTGCAATACGCGCGTTCATTCTTCCCGGTGATTCTCATCGTCGTCTTGATTCGATCCTTCGTCATTGAACCGTTCCGAATACCTTCCGCTTCGATGATGCCCGGGCTGATCGACGGCGACTTCATCTTCGTCAGCAAATTCGCTTACGGCCTGCGTTTGCCGGTGATCAACACGAAGATACTGGACACGGGCCGGCCGAAGCGCGGCGACGTAATCGTGTTTCGATTGCCATCGGACCCATCGGTGAATTTCATCAAGCGCTTGATCGGTCTGCCCGGAGATCATGTGCTGGTGCGTAACAATCAGATTTTCATCAATGGGACGCGGATTGCCCAGCAGCCCGACGGACACTACTTGGGCGGCGATGAATTTGCCGGTTCGGATCTCGCGCTCGAGTCCTTCGGCAACAAGGCGCACGTCGTGATGTTTGCCCGCGATCGGCCGTCGAAGGATTTCGAGGCAGAGGTACCCAAGGGCGAGTATTTCTTCATGGGGGACAATCGCAACGACAGCGAGGATGGCCGCTTTTCCGTGGTCGGCTTCGTGCCCGACCAAAATCTCGTCGGCCGCGCGGTGCGAATCGCGATGAGCTGGTCCTTGCCCGGCTGGCCGATCTGGCATCGATTCGGCATGAAAATCAAATAGGTTCCAAAAAAATTCCGCCGTGGCCACCTCCGAAGTCTCTGTCGCCCAGCGGATTGCACTATACACACTGATCAGCACCCTGGTGTTGATGGCCCTGTGGATGCTGCAGCATTTCCTGGCCGCGCTGTGCTGGGCGGTGGTGCTCGCCATCGGCACGTCGTCGTTGTACGACCGCTGGCTCGACAGATTCCCCGGCAAGCATCGCCACATCCTGGCGGCTCTGACATTCACTTGCCTGGTTGGAATCGTGTTGATCGTACCTCTGGTGTACGGCGGAATCATCGCAGTGCGGGAAGCGATTTCCCTGGCGCGACAATTTGTAGAGTCATCGAAAGAGGGTGGGACGCCTGATCTCTTGCGTTGGCTTTTTCAGGTGCCGTTGGTGGGTGACTGGCTCGCCGGGATGATGGAGAAGGTCAACCACATCGGAAACGCAGCGGCCGCCGTGCCGATCAAGCCTGCTGTGTATCAGTGGACCCGGCTGGTCGGAGTGCAACTGCTGCGACGCATGAGCACGCTGGTATTCACGCTGCTGACTTTGTATTTCGTGTATTTGAACCGCGATGAGTTGCGGGCCGACGTACCAAAAGTGAGTCGCCGGTTGTTCGGCCCGACCGGGGAGGGCTTGCTCACGCGAGCCGCCGAAGCCATTCGAGCGACGGTGGACGGGATCGTGCTGGTCGCCGTCGCCGAAGGAGCGATCATGAGCGGTGTGTACGCCGTGGCGGGAGCGCCGCACCCGATCCTGTTCGGCGCGGTGACCGGTATATTCGCGATGATTCCGTTCGCCGCGCCCGTGGTGTTTGGTGCTGTTGCCCTGCTCTTGGGAAGCCAGGGCGCCGTCGGCGCTGCCGCGGGCGTTCTCGTGTCCGGTATCGTCGTACTATTCGTCGCGGATCATTTCGTGCGGCCGGTGATCATTGGCGAAGGCGCGAAGCTGCCATTCCTGTGGGTATTGCTCGGCATTCTCGGCGGCGTCGAGTCGTTCGGATTGGTCGGTATTTTCCTCGGCCCTGCCTTGATGGCGGCACTGGTCTCGTTGTGGCGCAGTTCGAGCCCGCCGCCTGACTCCCCGCCCGGGGCCGCCGCTTAGTTAATCCCAGGGCAGGCGCTCAATCAGATCCTAGGGCATTGTTGAGCAACCCGGCCATGCGGATCCCGGCCTTCTTCAACTGTATCGCGGCATCTTGCTGAGCGCGGGATTGATACTCGGTGGACAAGGCAATTGAGCCGGGAGATCGGCAGGTCGGCAGGCCGGCCGTCGGCTGTTCGCGGCCCGGCCCGTCCGCGATGGCGTAGACGTCGTGCCGAGCGAGCGCAAAGGACTCCATGGTCCATGTGCGCGAGCTGCCGCTCGTCCACGCCTGCAATTCCTCCCTGGTAATTTCGGCATCGAGCTTCGCTGCGATCTGCGTCGCTGAATTACCCAAGGCCGCGACGGCTCCGACGTCCCAGAAGGCGTGCAAATTCTTGTCCTGTCCGAGGGTAGGCGATAGTGCGATGCAATTGCCGCCGCGATCGGCGTGATCGGATGCATGCAGCGGCTGATGCAAGTCGCCGATGAAGTGGATCAGAAATTTGAGCGCCAGCAGACGCTCCGCGGACGGCGTGGCCGGGTCCTTCAACTCCGCGAAGAATTCGTTGATCTTGTTGACGATGCAATCCTGGGCGGGTCCAGCGCTCGCCGGCTGCGCGGCCGCCAGCGGCGGAAAGCCGAAGCACGCGGCCGCGAGATCCGGGCGGTCAATCTCGATATCGACGAAATGCCAGGCCGCGGTTTCCCGATGCGTGGACCGGTATTTGTCGGCCCAGGTCGCTCTGCTGGCAAAATCCGGTGCGGTCAACTGATCGGCATCGCCGGCCAGCAGCGCGTTCAAGGCATCGCGCGCCTTGGGCGTGAGATGACGGTAGGCAATCAGCGCGGTTACTTCGTGACCGAGATCGCCCCAGGCGGCGGCGGGCCCGGCTATCAGCAGCAATGTCGCGAGCAGCCACGCTGAGGACGCCGGCATTCGCGAACACATCGCTCTCATGGCGCCGGCGACGCCTCAGCCCGCGTCGGCGTACGCCTTCACCAGGTCGTTGAGGAAATCCCGGCCGATGAACACGGAACGCTCGCTCCTGCGTTCGTTCAACCCGTGTACGCCGTTGCCATCCGGATCGCCCCAGCCGCCCGGCACGCCGTACACGGGAATGCCGATTGCCTCGAGAAATATTCCGTCCGTCGCTCCGGTGGACATCGAGGGAATCAGCGGCACGCCGGGAAAGTACTTCGCGACCAGCTTTTCGGCGGGGCCGATGATCTTGGGATCGAGCGGCGGGGGCATGGCGATCGGCCGGATCGGCCGCACCATGGAAATCTTGACGCCGGAATCGCCGATCACCGCTGCCAATGTGTCCATGGTTCCTTGCACCGTTTCGCCCGGAAAAATTCGGCAATTGATATTCGCCGTTGCATGCTGCGGCAAGGCGTTGTTGGCGTGGCCTCCCTCGAGCAGGGTCGCAACACAGGTGGTGCGCAGCATGCTGTGATAGCTGCGGTCCTTCGACACGAGCGCTTCGGCGGCAGCGTCGGCCGGATCCTTCGCCAATGCCATCATGGCGCGGCCCACGTCATCGTTGCGGGTCGCACCCAATTTGGCGAAGTAAGCACGCGTCGTGTCGGTGACCTTCACCGGAAATTCGTAATCGCGCACTTTCGTCAGCGCATCGGCAAGTTCATAGATGGCATTGTCACGGATCGGAATGGAGCTGTGGCCTCCCGCATTGACCGTTTCGATCAGATAGTTTTGCGCCGCCTTTTCACCGACCTGGATCGACTCTACCAGCAGCTTACCGTGGCCATCGGTGCGCCCGCCGCCGCC
>Ga0116129_1001338_pt1 | contig 13731 bp, 12 predicted proteins | sample June2015DPH_17_2_FD_89732 | JGI IMG/M metagenome (GOLD analysis project Ga0116129, IMG submission 89732) | Peatland microbial communities from SPRUCE experiment site at the Marcell Experimental Forest, Minnesota, USA - June2015DPH_17_10 | ecosystem: Environmental > Terrestrial > Soil > Wetlands...
AACAACGCCGTGTGCCAGCGCTGGGCGCTCAAGGCGCCGGCCGGTACCAAAAAAATGGCTATTGCTGCGCTGAAGCCGACGAAGGTCTCCATCTGCGGCAGCACTGCAAACGAAATGATCGCCGCGCATACCGTGGCAAGCGCGCAACCGGCGAGGAAGCTCAATGCCCAACTGTATCCCTGATCGCCTTTGGCTCCAAACAGAACCACTGGGACAGCCGCCCAAGTGATGGCCGCGGCCCCGCTCGGCCATCCGGTCAGCACCCAGAAAATCTCTACGGCGCCGAGCGTGACGAACGTGCGGCCCGCGCTCACGAAAGCAGGAGCCCAGTCGGCCACATAGAGCCGAAAACGACCCTGGCGCGGACGAGGCCGCACCGGATCGGCTACGAGCAGCGCGAGACCGTTGAGCGCCTCCGCGATACCAAGGAGAACCTGAGCGGTCTGGCCGATCAACAGCCGTAGCGAGGGCGTGCGCACGGAAACTGAAAGCAGAGCGCGGACCGCCTGCCGACAGATTCGGCGCATACCGGCAGGATTCGCCAACCAGTGCGAGTCGCCATATTCAAGGCCCTCTCGCAGCTTGAGCGGGAATCTTTTTAGCACTTCGCCGACCTCGTGCTGCGACTGACGATCGTGCGACGGTCGATCGAGGTGATTCGCGACAGCCCTCCAACCCGCCAGAGCACCGAACAAGCCGTCGACCGCCCGCCGTAGTAGCGGTGAATTGTAACGAAGCTGAGAGGATTCACCGATCGCTTGGTCTATGGCAGGATCGAGCGCTATTACCTGCCGGATGAGCTCGCGTCGAAGCGGCTGCGTATCCGGCCGCTCCGGACCACTTGCCGCCAGCGCGCCCGCAAATCGACCTATGATTTCCGCCGGCAAGGATGCCAGTTGCAAAGCCAGTCGGTGTCGCGCGCCGCCAAAATCAGTCAGAGCGAGAACAACTCCAGCACAGACAATCCCAATGCAGATATCGCTCGCACGGTCAACCGCCAACATGAACGCTTGCGCGTCCGGGCCACCCGTGGCTCCAAGCTCGTCACTCGCTATGATGGCGGCTGTATAGCCGGCGAGCGCGGCCGCGTAGGAAGCGAAATTGCGCAACAGCGTCGCGACCAGAGTGCACCCGGCGCCCCACAGCGCCAGGGCAACGAGGAACGCAGCGCGGCTCTGAATGAAGTAGGCTGTCAGTACCACGATGACGGTCGCACCCACCACCGTGCCAATCATCCGGAACCATCCCTTGCGGAGCGATGCGCCCAGGCTCGGCTGACAGACAATCCCCGCGGATGTTCCCGCCCAATACGCGCCGTCGAGTTGGAGCCAGAAGGCGATGTAGAGCGCAAGACACACGGACGCCGACAGTCTCAAGCCAAAGATCAAAGCTGGAATCCAAGCACTCGCTGTTCTTCTCAATGCCTCCGCATCAAACATCGTGCGCAAGCGATCCGTCGGATTTCCTATCCAAGTAGCCAGAGTACGCACGGCGAACTCAGCCCCTCCTGTCTCGACCTGCGGGGAGGATCATCCTAACAGCGAACAGCGCAATACGAAGAGTCGCACCGTTCACGAGGATCTCCCACTAACGCCATAGATTCGTTCGAGCGAGGTCGATGACCTCATCGCCCTTGCCGCTCAGGATGGCTTTCACCATGTACAGCGTGAAGCCTTTCGCCATCTCGACGGTAATCGAGGGCGGCATCGCCAGTTCCGTGCGGTTGACGACGGCATCGACCAGGACCGGTCCGTCGTGGGCGAGCGCGTCGGCAATTCCGCCCTCGACTTCGCCCGGCTTCTCGAGCCGGATCCCACGGATGCCGACCGCTTCGGCCATGGCGGCAAAATTCGGATTGACGAGCTCCGTGCCGGTATTGATGAATCCGGACGACTTCTGCTCGATCTCAATGAAACCCAAGGCACTGTTGTTGAATACGACGACTTTCACGGGCAACGAGCGCTGCGCCAGAGTGAGAAAGTCGCCCATCAGCATGGCGAAACCTCCATCACCGGATAACGAAACGACCTGCCGGCCCGGGAATGCCGCCTGTGCGCCTATCGACTGCGCCATTGCATTGGCCATGGAGCCGTGCCAGAAGGACCCCATGAGCCTTCGCTTGCCGTTCGTCGCCAAATAGCGGGCGGCCCAGACCGTCGGCAAACCCACATCGCACGTGAAAATCGCATCCTCCGCAGCGAGGTCACTGATCGCCTTGGCGATCTGCTGTGGATGGATGAGTCGTTTGCCCGGTGTGCCACCCGCCAGTTGGTCGAGCTCCTTGCGCGCCCTGCCGTAGTGGTCCTGCGCCTGCCCCAGGTGGGTGCCGTCCTCTTTTAGCGTGAGGAGCGGCAGCAAGGCTGTCAGCGTCGCGCGCACATCTCCGACGATGCCCAGATCAACCGCTGCGCGGCGACCAATGTTCTCCGCCCGGATATCGACTTGCGCGATCCGCACGCCTCGGCCCTGGGGGTAGAACTGCCGATACGGAAAGTCTGTTCCGAGCATAAGCAACACATCGCAGTCGAGCATCGCGTAGTAGCCGGACGAAAAGCCGATCAATCCAGTCATCCCAACGTCGTTCGGGTTATCCCACTCGACGTGCTCCTTGCCACGCATCGTGTGTACCGTGGGCGACTTGAGACGCCAGCCCAGTGTCAGCAGTTCTTCGTGCACCCCTTGGCAACCGGAGCCGCATAGGACGGTCACCCTGCTCGCGCCATTCAGCAGCTTTGCAAGCCGATTGAGGTCCTCGTCCGCAGGGACGACAATCGGTCGTGGGGGCAGCAAACCCGCGATGTTGGGAGCCGGCGCTTCAGCCGCTGGCCGCAGAGCGACGTCGCCGGGTAGCACGACGACAGAAACCCCACGTTTGCCAATCGCCTCGCGGATTGCGACCTCGAGAGTGCGCGGCATTGCGTTCGCGCCGGAGACGAACTCGCAGTAGTGGCTGCACTCCCGGAAGAGTGTTTGCGGATGCGTTTCCTGGAAGTACCCGGAGCCGATCTCGGCCGAGGGAATTTGCGCGGCGATGGCGAGCACGGGCACTCGCGATCGGTGGCAATCAAACAGGCCATTGATGAGGTGCAGATTGCCCGGTCCGCAGCTGCCGGCGCAGACCGCGAGATCACCCGTGAGATGCGCCTCCGCACCCGCTGCAAACGCCGCGACTTCCTCATGCCTGACATGAATCCATTCGATCTTTCCCTGGCGACGAAGCGAGTCTGTCAGACCATTGAGGCTATCGCCGACGATGCCATAGATGCGCTTGACGCCGGCCGCTGTGAGCACTTCCGCAAATTGATCCGCGACTGTTCGTACCATGATATAGCGATCTCACCAGATGCGAGGCGAGGAATCGATTGTAGGATGGTATCGATCGATAGATTGGTATCGGCCGGCGCCACGAGCACTGCTCGCACTTCAGTTTCCCACAGCAAGCCTCAACAACCTATGGATTCAGAGCAGGGCGATCTGGCCTGGCCATTTGCTTCGGGTCCAGTAGGAATGCACTCGTCCCCTCCACTGATAGGAAGGTATCGATCGATACCTTCCTGTAATCGACCCGCTTTCCTGCGTCTGGTGAGATTGCTCACAGTCTCATCATTGCTGTGTCTGCCATGTGTCAAAGCAAATCGCCCGGACAACGATCATGTTAGCCACCGTTTTAGGCGCAGTTCTCCCGATGGTCGTCACCGTCCTGCTCGGCTTCGTGGCGGCATGGCACCGCGACTTCGGGTCGAAGGATGCGCCGATCCTGAATCGGATGGTGCTGGTTTATGCCGTACCGCTGGCGCTATTCGCCGGAACGGTGACTACGTCTCGCGCTCAACTGAGTCAGGATATTCCGTTGGTCATCGCATTGTGCGTGTCCATCATCGGATTGTACGTAGCGGTTTTGCTGTTGTGCCGGTGGACTTTGCGCCTACCGATGAATATCAGCGCGCTGGCCGCGCTGACGGCGGCCGCGCCGGCGGTGCCCTTCGTTGGTCCGGCCATCCTGGGGGATCTATTCGGAGGTGCGAGTGCCATTCCAATCTCGATCGCCAGTCTGGCGATCAACCTAACGGTGGTGCCGGCGACACTTCTCTTGCTGTCGCTGAATGCCGCAGAGGGAGACTCACCGGGGACGGGCTTGGGCGCGCAGCGGGGGAAGGCTGTGGCCTCGCGTCCAGGGTCACAACTCTCGGTTCTCACGGCCAAACTCGGCGAAACGATCAAAGAGCCGATCGTCTGGGCGCCCGTTCTCGGCTTCCTGTTCGTGCTGGCGGGACTACGCATTCCGCAGATCGTCGTCCATTCGCTATCCATGCTGGGGCAAGCGTCCGGGGGCGTCGCCCTGTTCGCCTCCGGAATCGTGCTTGCGGGGGCCGCCATCAAAGTCAATGGACGTGTGCTGTCAGCTGTATTCCTGAAAATCATCCTGCAGCCCGCGCTGGTACTGCTCGCTATGCGATGGCTCGGCTATCGCAACCCCATTGTCAACGAGGCGGTGCTCACGACAGCGATTCCATGCATGCCGATCTTGATCATGTTTGCCGTCAAGTACCACGTCGCAGAGGCGGAAGCCGCTTCCGCCGTGCTCCTCAGCGTGATCGGCTCGGTGATCACGATGGGAATTTTCCTCTTACTCACACCCTAGCAAGTGAACCACCCAAGTAAACGGAGTATCTCGTCATGACTCAAGTTGAAGCTCTCGCTAAGTACGCCGCCCGCGCCAAGTTCGCGGATCTGTCGAGCGAGTCACGTAAGCAACTGCCGATTCACATCCTCGACTCCCTCGGTTGCTGCATCGCCGCCCTCGGCGCAGGCCCGATCAAGGCTTGCCGCGAGCAAGTGACTGAGTTCGGGGGGGCCGGTCCGTGTACGCTCATCGGCGGCGGGAGCGCCAACCCTCTCTACGCGGCGTTTTGGAACACGGCCCTCGTACGCTATGTCGATTTCATGGACAACTTCTTGGCCCAATCCGAAACCTGCCACACGGCGGACAATTTCGGCGTGGCGCTGACCATCGCCGACTACGTCGGCGGCAGCGGCCGTGACCTCATGCTGGCAGTTGGTTTGGGCTACACCGTGCAGTCACGCTTTGTTGATCACGCCAACTTCATGACGCGCGGTTTTGACCACACATCGCAATTGGCCTTCTCACACAACGCGGCCGCGGGACGCCTGCTGGGTTTAAGCGAGCAGCAGATTGGTCACGCGATCGCAATGGCGGCGGTCAGTGATGCCTCCTTTGCCGTCGTTCGAGCGAAGCCGCTGTCACAGTGGAAGGGTCTCGCCTCCGCACAGTCGGCACTCGGTGCCATGAATACGCTCTTTCTCGCCCGCCGCGGCGTCGAGGGGCCACTGCGGGTAATCGAGGGCTCGTTGGGTATTGACCATCTCCTGGGGATAAAAATAGACATCGACTGGGAGCATCAGGGGTACGAGGGCGTCCCGGAGAGCACGATCAAAAAGTACAACGCTATGATCCACACGCAGTCCGCGGTCCATTGCATGGTCGAACTCGTCAGGCAAAACAAAATCGACCCTGGCAAGGTGCTCTCGATTGAGGCAGAGGTGTTCCAACTCTGCTATGACTTTGCCGGCGGCGGCCTCTACGGCATCGATAAAGTCGTCCAAACAAAGGAACAGGCGGATCACAACCTGCCGTATCTGCTGGCGGTAGCCCTCCTTGACGGCGATGTGATGCCGGCGCAATTCAAGCCCGAGCGAATCATCAAGCCGGATGTGCAGGGGTTACTGAAGAAGGTTTCTGTTCGGCCGAACCACGAATTCACCGAAGTGTATCCCAGCAAGATGCCCGCCAAGATCACCATCCGTCTACAGGACGGGAATGTAATCGAACATGAAGTTCAAGACTATCCCGGCCTTGCTTCCCATCCATTCACGTGGGACGACGCGGTCGGGAAGTTTGACAGCCTGGTCGCCCACCGCATCGACGAGAGGCTCAGCGGCGAAATCAAGGATGCCGTACGCTCGCTCGAAAGCATCCAGGTCAAGGACCTGATGAAGCTCCTTGGCTCGGTCAAGACAGAATCGGCGGGCGCCACGCTACAACCCAAGTACAGCCCCCAAGACAATGGCAGATTGCAAGCGCGGAATGCTTCATGAACCGCCGATACCACACGCTCAATCTAAGGAGAAGCTCAATGGCTACTACAGGCGACTCGCGCGCTCAGTCCAAAGGTGAAATCCACGCGCCCATTACACCCGACCTTGTTCGCAAAGTCTTCAAAGGACTAGAGAACGGCGACGGTGCAGCGTTCTTCGAACACGTTGCAGATGACGTCGACTGGATCGTGATGGGTACTCACCCCCTCGCGGGTCACTACCGCAGCAAGAAGGCATTCATTGCCGGCACATTCGACAAGCTCGCTCAGGTCCTTCCACAGGGAGCGCAGCTCCGGGTGGAATACCTGATCGTCAAAGACGATCAAGCGGTGGTGGAGCTTCATTCACTGGCCACGGCCAAGAACGGTATGCGGTTCGATAACCGTTACTGCTGGGTCGTGTATTTCCAGAACGGCGTCATCGTACGCATACGCGCCTATCTTGATTCGGCCATGGTGACGCGTTTGTTCGATGAGAATCCACTCGCGTGAGGCGACTTCCCGACCCTCCATCGAACCAAAAAGGGGTCCCCGGGCGTGACGCGCCCTCAGTTTACCGCCTAAAGGAGTTTGTATGGTCAGCCGCAGAACATTCAACACATTACTCTCCGCAGGAGTCATAACTGCAATGACACCCGAAATCATCAAAGCTCAGGACATGCCGAAAGCGAAGAACGTTGTCCTGGTGCACGGCCTTTACGCCGACGGATCCTCTTGGCTCGATGTAATCGGACATTTGCAGACCGCGGGTCTCAACGCGACTGCGGTACAAAATCCGCTCAAGTCGCTTGAGGAGGATTCCGCCGCCGTGCGCCGCATCCTGGCACAACAGGATGGGCCCACCGTCCTTGTCGGCCATTCATTTGCGGGAACCCTCATCAGTGAAACAGGGGGAGAATCGATCGTCTCGGCGCTGGTCTACGTGGCGGCTCGTGCGCCCGATGCAGGCGAGGACTTCGGGGCACTCGCAGCGAAGTTCCCGAAGCCGCCCGCAAGCGCAGGGACGGTAAAGGGCGATGGGTACTTTTGGCTCAATCAGGAAGCCTTCCTCAGGGATTTCGCCAACGGCGTAAACCACGCGCGCGCTCTCTCTCTCTACGCCGTCCAAGGACCGGGCGCCGACGCGCTGGCAACCGCGAAGACCTCGACGGCCGCCTGGAGGGTGAAGCCGAGCTTCTATCAGGTATCGACAGAGGATCGCACGATCAATCCGGAGCTCGAGCGATTTCTGGCCAAGCGAATGAAGGCGACGACGATTGAACTGGCATCCGGCCACCTGTCACTGGTGTCTCATCCGCGGGAGATCGCGGATCTGATCCTCGCAGCGGCCGGTCACGGAGGATAAAGGCAATGGTAGCCCAGATCACGGATCAACCAGCACAACAAGTATCGTCTCGCTCCTGGACCACGCGGCGTGACGAAAAGCAGCGGCGGCTGCGATTGGTCTATTCCTGGATGAAGGGGCCGCTCCTCCCGCGAGACAAGCTGGTGGAGTCCCTGCAATTGCTGATTGCGCCAGGCGATCGAATCGTCCTCGAAGGCGACAACCAGAAGCAAGCCGACTTCCTTTCACGTTCCTTGGTCCGGGCGGACCCCAAGAAATTGCACGACTTGCATTTGATCATTTCCAGCATCAGCAGGCCGGAGCACCTGACCCTTTTCGAGCTGGGAATCGCAAAGAAGGTCGACTTCGCATTCGCAGGCACCCAAAGCCTGCGGGTGTCGCAGTTGCTCGAGGATGGTGTGCTCGAAATCGGCGCCATTCACACCTACGTGGAGCTGTATGCCCGCCTGCTTGTTGATCTGGCGCCGAATGTCGTGTTGGTTTGCGCGCTGCAGGCGGACGCCGCGGGGAATTTATATACCGGCTCCGAGACGGAAGATACGCCGGTGATTGTCGAGGCAGGTGCATTCCATGACGCCATCGTCATCGCGCAGGTAAACGAAATCGTCGACAAGCTTCCCCGCGTAGACATTCCGTCTTCATGGGTTGACGTCATCGTCGAGGCGGACCGGCCGTTTGCCCTGGAGCCGCTGTTCACGCGGGATCCTCGGCATATCGACGATCTTCAGATTCTCATGGGAATGATGGTCATTCGTGGCATCTACGAGCGCCACCAGGTTCGCTCACTCAACCACGGGATTGGCTTCGACACAGCGGCGATCGAGCTATTGTTGCCGACGTACGGTGAATCGCTCGGGCTGCGCGGAAAGATCTGCAAACACTGGACCTTAAATCCACATCCCACCCTGATTCCCGCCATCGAGAGCGGGTGGGTGGAGAGTGTTCACTGTTTCGGAAGCGAGCTCGGAATGGACGACTACACGCGCGCCCGTCCCGATGTCTTCTTCACGGGCCGCGACGGCAGTCTGCGCTCCAACCGGGTCCTTTGTCAGCTGGCAGGTCAATACGCGGTCGACGCATTCGTGGGGGCCACTCTGCAAATCGATGCCAATGCCAACTCATCGACGGTGACCGCCGGCCGTATCAGCGGCTTCGGTGGAGCACCGAACATGGGACATGATCCGCATGGCCGCAGGCACAGTAGCCCGGCGTGGCTCGACCTGAAGACAGACCCGAGTCCGACCGCGAGGGGACGAAAATTGGTCGTTCAAACCGTGCAGACATTTGCAAAGGGTGGAGTACCTGCGTTCGTCGAAACATTGGATGCAGTGGCGGTCGGCAAGAAGGCAGGAATGCCCATCGCTCCGGTGATGATTTACGGCGACGATGTAAGTCACGTCGTAACCGAGGAGGGCATCGCGTATCTGTACAAAACAGAGGGCATGGAAGAGCGGCGCCGCGCCCTGGCCGCGGTAGCGGGCGTGAGTCCCGTCGGCGTGCGCGCAAAACCGCAAGAAACCGCGGCGCTTCGGCAAAGAGGCATCGTTGCTTTCCCCGAAGATGTGGGCGTGAAGCGATTGCAGGCCAAGCGTTCATTGCTTGCTGCGCGCAGCATGGAGGATCTGGCGGCATGGTCCGGCGGCCTTTACAAGGCACCCAGTCGGTTCAGGAGTTGGTAAGTGCAAATGATTCCAATGCTTGAAAACGACGCTGGCCTTCTGCCGCTCTGCGTGAGCCGAAACCATGCGCTCGCCGCGCTTGCCGAACAAGCGCTGATCGCGGAGGCAGAGCTGACGCCGAAGCCAGGGCTCGTCGACCGACGAGGATCCGGAGCACACAACGACCTGTCGCTCAACCTGATGAGGCTGTCCGCGACAAGCTTGCGACCGTTCTTCGCCGCGATGGGCGCGATCGCCACAGGCCGCGATTTGGATGTCAGCTTGCGCCGGGATCTTGCAGCCATCGGACGCGATGCGGAGCGCAAGATGTACCAGGTGACCGGTGGGGTCAATACGCACAAGGGGGCGATCTGGAATCTTGGACTTTTGGTCGCCGCGGCCGCGCGCAACGGCCTCACCCATTCAGGCGAGATCGCTGCGGACGCGGGGACCATCGCAAGACTCCCCGATAGGCCGCAACCCGCTCTCATCACGCATGGCGACATGGTACGAAAGCGCTACGGCATCGTCGCGGGAGCCCGCACAGAAGCCGCGAGTGGGTTCCCGCGCGTGCTCGAATCAGGCCTCGCGATGCTGCGTATTGTACGCGCCGCGAAATCCGCCGAAGAGAATTGCCGCCTCGATGCGCTGTTGAGCCTGATGTCTCAGGTCGACGACACCTGTGTTCTTTATCGAGGCAGCGGTGATGCTCTAAGTGTCGTGAAGTCGCGGGCCGAAGCGGTGCTCCTGGCGGGCGGCTGCGCCACCGCCGAGGGCCGGCGGCGCATGCGCAAGCTGGATCAGGAGCTGATCGCAAGACATGCATCGCCCGGCGGAAGCGCTGACTTGTTGGCCGCGACAATCTTTCTGGACGCAGTCGAGCGTCAAAGTGAGATACGCAGGGACCACAGCAGATGGGAGGAGCAAGATGGAACATCTCAAGTTTGATTATCCCTCGGCAACACGGCTCGTCACCAACAAGGCGCACGTCGGGGTCGTGGGATCCGGCGAATTGGAAGTTCTGATGCAGCCCGATGTCACTGGCACCGCGCATGTATCGATTCTAACCAGCGTCACCGGGTTTAGTAGCAGCTGGAAGGCGGTGCTCGACCGCTTCTTCTCCAAGTTTGACGGGGCTGTTCGCATTGATATCAATGATGCGGGCGCGACGCCCGGCGCCGTGATGCTAAGGCTCGAACAGGCCGTAGAGGTGATCGAACAATGAGCAACGCAGACATGATTTCGGCATTTGTCAATCGGCAAAGTTTCATTGAGCTCGATGCCAGAGAAAGGGCGCAAAGCCTGATGGATTCTGGCTCATGGCGGGAACTGGTGGGTCCGTTTGACCGCATCGAATCTCCTTGGTTGCCGGCGCAAGGCATCGCGCCGCAATCTGATGATGGCTGCGTCGTCTTGAAGGGCACCGTCGCAGGTGAGGCGGTCGTCGTCATCGCGCTCGAGGGCGGCTTCCAGGCTGGCAGCATGGGAGAGGTGTCGGGTGCAAAGATGTCCACGGCTCTCGATCTGGCGGCCCAGGATTCGCAAAATGGCACGAAGACGACCGCAATCCTGTTACTCGAAACGGGCGGCGTGCGCCTGCAGGAAGCCAACCTCGGACTCGCCGTCGTTGCCGAGGTGATGGCATCGATGCTTGCGCTGCGCCGGCACGCGCCCATCATCACCGTGATCGCGGGGACCGTCGGCTGTTTCGGAGGCATGTCTCTGGCGGCGGGACTGTCGAGCTACCTTGTCATGACGCGCGAAGCGCGGCTGGGCTTGAACGGCCCCGAGGTGATCGAGCAAGAGTCCGGGCTAGAGGAGTTTGATTCCTCGGATCACGCCCTCGTTTGGGCAATCGACGGCGGGGAGCAGCGCGTGGCCATGGGAGTCGCGGACGAGCTCGTCCTGGACGATGTGCAAAGCATTGCGGCAGCCGTGCGGCGGTACGTCGCGGCCGGCCTGCCGCCTGTACATCGCAGCGAACAGTTCGAAATCTACCGAAAGCGAACCGCAGCGCTTGATACATCCTCGCAGATCGATCCATTGACTTTGAGAGACAGCTGGAACGGCAAGACAGCTATAGGGGGCGCGCAATGAGCGAGCAAGTGGGATTGCGGGGCAAAGCATGGTTCCGTGCGCTGACCGGCAAGGAGCTACCCATGATCGGGGACCCGGCATCGGTACTCACGGCGGACGCCAAGCTCGGTGACGATACCGCGCGATTTCTCTGCGTGGTGCCGAATGCGCAGGCTCGCTTTCCTTGCGCGAGACACGGAGAAGTCGGTTTGGAAGAGGCTTATACGCTGGCAGCGCGCGTGCGCGAGGCGATCGACCAGGACACGAGCGGCAACCGAGGGCCGATCGTCGCCATCGTGGATGTAAAAAGCCAGGCGTACGGGCGCCGCGAGGAAACCGCCGCAATATTTCTGGCGGCGGCGAGCGCTGCCGATGCCTATGCGTCCGCCCGAATGAAAGGACATCCGGTGATCACCTTGGTCGTGGGACAAGCTATCTCCGGTGGTTTTCTGACGCACGGCTATCAAGCCAACCGCGTACTCGCCTTCGACGACAAGGGTGTGGTGATCCACGCCATGCACAAGGAGGCGGCGGCGCGGATCACGCTTCGAACCGTTGCGGACCTGGAGCGGTTAGGCCATGAGATCGCCCCCATGTCGTATGACATCCGCGACTTCGCCAAACTCGGCTTGCTGCACAAAGTGCTGCATGTCGAGAATCCCGACCGGCCAGCGCCGGCCACCATCGCCCAGGTGCAAAAAGAGTTAATCGGCGCGATTATCGATGCGCGCGCGGGCTCTACTGATCTTAGCAATCGGCTCGACTCGGAGGGCGCTCACCAGATGCGCAAGGCAGGACGCAGCGCACGGGCATATTTGCAAGCACAGTGGACAAAGCCTTAAGGACCAAGTGATGCCAACGGTTCTTGCCGACGCGCTGGTTCCAATTTTTGCCGGCATTCTGCTTGGTTATTGCGCGGGACTTTGGCGCAGGATGGACAATCAAAACGTGCAAACGCTCATTACGTTCGTGATGAGCTTCGCGGTGCCGGCGGCGCTCTTCCTTGCAATCGCGGACACGCCGAGGGAGGTGTTGCACAAGGAGGCGGCCGCGGCCACTGTGCTGACTCTCGTCTATGTCGTTCTGTACGTGGTCGGTTACCTTTGGTCCCGTTCGGCGGAGGGTCTATCCCGATCAGAGAGTGCGGTCGTGGCGTTGACCGTGAGCTTCCCAAACGTGGCGGCGGTCGGACTGCCGTTGTTCGCCTCGGTCTTCGGTTCGAAGTCCACGGTCACCGTGGCAATCTCGCTAGCAATCGGCTCGATCACTGTATCGCCACTTACCCTGGCAATACTTGAGGCCAATCGGCAAGAAGGCGGCCGCGGTTCTGCGCTGGGGCACATCGCTCGTTCGTTCGTCCACTCCTTCAAAAGGCCTATCGTTTGGGCCCCTCTGCTTGGGCTCGCTTTTTCTCTCGCGGGATGGAGTTTGCCTTCTTTTGCGGCCAGATCTCTTGACGTGATGGGAACAGCGGCCGGCGGCTCCGCCCTCGTGCTGACGGGATTAGTCGTCTCTGCCCAAAAGTTCGAAGTCGCGTGGGGCACGCTCATTGCAATCGTTCTGAAGAACGCGCTGCAGCCGGCACTGGCGCTGGAAATTGCCATGCTGCTTCATCTTCCCCTCGAGCAGATGCGCTACGTGGTCCTGATCAGCGCCATGCCCTGCGGCTTTTTCGGCGCTGTGTTCGGCAAGGTCTTCGACGCAAATCCAAGACTAGTAAGCTCTGGCCTGATTGCCTCGCACGTCGTCAGTGTTGGCACGCTGGCCGCATGGATCGTGATCGTTCAGCTTCTCAAGTGAAGGGGGGTAATCGATGATGCTCCTGGAGTTCGACTCTCCCCAGGTTCACGATCTACTCGAGATCGAGTCAGGTTCCCTCGCGACGGGAGGCATCGCTCAACCACCGTGGGTTAGAAAGACGCTCATCAACTGTCCCTGGGTTGTCGTTCGCCGGGCTCTAGCCCCTGGCGGGCATATTGCGGTGGGTGTCCGAGGGGCGGACCGAAGCGGGCGCTGGGGTGGATATTGCGCAGAGCGCCACGTCAAGCGCATTGCCCGGCCGGCAACTCTACTGGCTCTCGGCCGCACGGCCGGGCACACTTATCGAACGCCCGCGTTCCTGGCGCTGCGAGAGGTCATCAAGAAGTGGCGAGGTGTGCCCTTCCTGTGGGGACCGACCGGGAGCGTTGGGTTTGAACTGGCAACCGGACGACCAGTCACCACGGAGGCGAGCGATCTTGATCTCGCGATACGCGCGCCGAGCCCGATTGGCGTTGAGCAGGCGCGTTGGCTCTGGGATCGCGTTTTGGGACTGCAGACCAAGGTAGATGTTCGTGTGGAGACTCCCCTATGCGGGTTTTCACTCGAGGAATATGCCTGCGCCTCGCCGGCGCAAATACTGCTGCGGTTTCCCGACGCACCGAGACTGGGCGATCATCCTTGGGGGCTATGAGCGTCGCATTCATATTTCCAGGTCAGGGTTCCCAGCATCCCGGAATGTTGCACGAACTGCTTGATCATCCCGCAGTGCTCGGCA
>Ga0116129_1001339_pt1 | contig 13716 bp, 11 predicted proteins | sample June2015DPH_17_2_FD_89732 | JGI IMG/M metagenome (GOLD analysis project Ga0116129, IMG submission 89732) | Peatland microbial communities from SPRUCE experiment site at the Marcell Experimental Forest, Minnesota, USA - June2015DPH_17_10 | ecosystem: Environmental > Terrestrial > Soil > Wetlands...
GCCGCACCGCTGACCCCGAGCCCTCCCACCAGCTCGGATGAAACAAAGAGCGGGATACCGCCGCCGAATGCGATGAAACGTCCGCCCAATGCCGTGCTGAGACCCCAATCGCGCTTGCCGGGCTGAGTGCGCTCTGCCCACGCGGCGGTGGGCAATCCGCAGGCAACCGCCGTATAGGCCTTATCGATGGCCAGCGGCATCGCGCACAATTGCGCGCCGTCCATGCGCAAGGAGGCGACGATCTGTCCGCCGGAATCCACCACCGCGGCCGAGATGGCAAGGCCCAGCCGAGCCGCTTCCTCGCTTGCCGCCTGAATCAGCGCCAGCGCCGTGTTCAGCCCCACGTCCTTCTTTGTCACGAATTGCGGCCGCTTCGCCGCGCGCTTACGCATAGGAGACATACACATCGGCCGCGACGTCCTTCGGCTCCGGCCGCGGTGCCGCGCGCGCCGTTCTCACCGCCTCATCGATCTTGGCGGATACTTCGGCGTCGATGGCCGAGAGCTGATCCTGGCTCATGGCGCCGCTCCCCAACACCTGCGCCCTGAAAATCTTCAGGCAGTCGCGTTCGCGCCGCATGGCTTCCTTTTCCTCCCGCGTCCGGTAAGTGTCGGAATCGCCGCTGAAATGCCCGTAGTATCGAGGCACCATGACATGCAGCAAGGTCGGGCCGCCGCCGCCCCGCGCACGCTCGATGGCCTCGCCCGCGGCCGCATACACGCTGAACACATCGATGCCGTCGACGCGCGCCGCCGGAATGTCGTAGCCGGCGGCGCGCTTCAGCACGTCCCCTGCTACCGCCCAGCCGCTTGCGCTCGCCTCGCCGAAGCCATTGTCCTCCACCACGAAAATCATCGGCAGGTTCCACACCTTGGAAAGGTTCATGGACTCCGCGGTCGTTCCCTGATTGACCGCTCCGTCCCCGGAGAAGGACACCGCCACTGCCCCGGTGCGCCGGTATTTCGCAGTCAGAGCGGCGCCGCAGGCAATGGGCGGGCCCCCGCCGACGATGCCGTTCGCACCCAGCATGCCCTTCTCCAGATCGGCGATGTGCATCGAGCCGCCCCTGCCTCGGCAGGTACCCGTGCTGCGCCCGAAGATCTCCGCCATCATGGCATTGATGTCGCAACCCTTGGCGATGCAGTGCCCATGTCCCCGATGCGTGGAAGCGATACGGTCCTTGTCGCTGAGATGCATGCAGATGCCCACGGCCGACGCCTCCTGGCCCGCGTACAGATGGACTGCTCCAGGAATATCGCCGGTCGCCATCTCCCGGTTGACGCGTTCCTCGAACGCACGGATGGTCGCCATTTGCCGGTAGGCATGCGGCAGAAAAGCCTTCGAAATTTGCATGCAAGTCTCCCAGTAGAAAAAAGAGCGAAACGCTAGGCCACCTGCCAGCCGCCGTCCACGGTGAAGGACTGGCCAGTGCAGTATTGGCAGAGTTCCGACGCCAGATAGACATAGATTCCCGTCAAATCCTGCATGGTGCCGAGACGCCCCACCGGAATTCGGCTGAGCAGCGCGGCTTCCACCGCCTCGGGCGTTCGACCGGTGAGTTTGGCGCGGTCGCGGAACAGCTCCTGCATCATTGCCGTATCCATCTGGCCCGGGCATACCGCATTCACCAGAATGCCATGCCGCGCCAGCTCGGCGGCCAGACTCTGCATCAGTCCGATGAGGCCAAATTTGGATGCGGAGTACGCACCGTTCTCGACGCTGCCCCGCAGACCGAACAAGGACGAAGTAAAGATGATTCGTCCCCCGGTTCCCTGACTCAGCAATTGGCGCGCAAACTGCCGCGCCGTGATAAACGCCCCCGTCAAGTTGACGTCGATCACCTTGCGCCACGCCGCCAATTCCAGATCGACGACGTGTTTCAGAGCCAATATGCCCGCATTGGCCACCACACAGTCCACGCGCCCGAAGCGCTCGATGGTTATCTTGAGCGCGTACGCCGTCTGCGCCTCATCGGTCACGTCCAGAGCAATGGCAAGCGCGGCGCGCGGATCTGCAAGCGTTGCCACCGCCTTCTCGAGCGCGTCCTGAGCGATGTCCGCCAGCACCACCGACGCCCCCTGCTCCGTGTAGGCGCGCGCCACGGCAAGACCGATACCCTGGCCTGCACCCGTGATGAAGGCCACCTTCCCCTTCAGCAAAGCGCCGTTCACATTGTTTGTCGTTGCCATGAATGGATTCCTGTGTGCCTGAGCGTCAAACCGCCGTATAGCCGCCATCGATCACCATCGAAGTGCCCGTGATGTAGCGAGCCTCGGGTGAGGTAAGAAATAGAATCAGTCCGGTCACATCGTCCGGCGTTCCCTGGCGCCGCATCGGAATCCTTGCCGTGAGTTCCTCGAGCGCGGCGCGCGCGTCCGCTTGGAACGACCAGAACGGCTGATTGAACGGTGTATCGATCCAGCCCGGACAGATGCAATTCACCCGGATTCCCGACGGCGAGAGCTCGTCCGCCAAGCTTCTGACCAGACCAATGAGCCCAGCCTTGGAAGCATGATAGGCAGGCATGCCGGCATGGCCTCGCAGCGCGCCGGTGGACGAGGTAAAGAGCAAGCTGCCGTTGCCGGATTGCTTCAGATGCGGAGCCGCCGCCTGCGCGAAGAAAAATGGCGCGCGCAGATTGACTGCCAGCGAGGCATCCCAGTCCTCTGCGGTCCAGGCATCCAGCGGCATCGACTTCAACATTCCGGCGTTCACGAACACCGTATCGATGGCGCCGTACGCATCGGCGCAAGCGGCAACGCAAGCGGTGACGGCATCCACCTGCCCGACATCGGCCGTGAAGGCAGTGGCACGGCCCGGCAGCACCTCGGCAGCCGCGCGCTGCGCCAGTTCGGCGTTTCTATCCGCGAGGAACACCGAATCGCCTCGCTCGCGGAGCGCACGCATCGCCGCAAGACCGATGCCCGTTGCTCCGCCGGCAATCAACACTACGCCCATGCCAGGGCCTGCACCGAAATCATCAATGAATCACGCGAATTCACGGCCCAGCCTCAGCCCGAGGCCGCGCGCGGATCCCAGAGCTCACGTGTCGCCGTGCGCGCGTACGCCTTGCCGTTCGGGTAGCTGCACAGCTCCATCTGCAGACCCCAGGGCGCGAGAAAATACACCCAGGTCGCTCCGGCCGAGGGCCCCTCGGTGATGGTCATGGGGTCGCCCAGCACTCGCACGCCGTTCACGCGCAGGTGGCGCACGGCGGCATGGATGTCGTCCACATAAAGCGCGACGTGATGTCCGCCGATGTCGCTGTTCTTCGGCGGCTCGCGCACTTGATCGGGACTTTGATATTCGAACAGCTCAAGGTTGTAGCCGTTGCCGCAGCGTAGAAAGCAGTAGCGGTTGCTGGCCGACGGATGCACGTTCAGGCGCTCCACCATGAAGGCCGGATCGCCGGCGGTTTCGCCGCCGTAGTAGATGTACACGCAGCCGATCACCGTGGTGAAAAAATCGACGGCATCCTCGAGATTCGGGACGGTCAGTCCGAGGTGGTCCGCTCCGCGCAGACCGGGCATGGTGCTAGGCATTAGCGTTTCTCCGATGAATCGGCTGCCATCATGGCCTGCGCCAGCCATTCATTGACGAGACCGGCCTTCTCGAGATGGGCCATGTGCCCGACATTCGGCAAGAGCCGCACCGCCGCCCGGGCCGCCAAGTCTTTGGAATGCGTGCTGGGAATGATTGCATCCTCCTCGCCCCAGATGATCTGCACGGGCGCGGCGGCCGAGGCGATCACCTCGCGCAGTACCAGCCGTTGCCGTCCGCCAGGAAACGCATCGCCGGCCAAGGAGCGCAAGGCCGCGGGCACTCCGTCGCCCCGCATGAAGCGCAGCACATCATCGACCATCTCCCGGCGCACCAGCGAGGGGTCGGCAAACAGCGCCGACAGCGACTTGCTCATCTGCGGCCGGCGCTGCGCACTCAAAAATTCCTCGATGTATTGGCCGTTGATTTCACTTCCCAATCCCGCGGGACTGATCAGCGACAGGGACGCTACCAGAGCCGGCGTATCCCGCGCGAGCAGCAGCGCAATGACGCCGCCGAGCGAATGCGCGACGAAGTGCGCGCGCACCGTCCCCAGGCTCTCGAGCGCCTGTCGGACGGTGATCGCCAGGGATTCGAGCGACATCGGCGCCGATGGCATGCTCGAGCCGCCGTGCGCGGGAAGATCCAAGGCATGCACCACGCGGCCGCCAGCCAGTTCCGCTTGAGTGAACAGCCAGGAATTGAGGTCGCCGCCGAATCCGTGAATGAGTACCGCGGGTACCGCGGGTATGGAGCTTCCCTCGCCGAGAGTCATGACATTGATATGGCCGCCCGGCACTGTCACGGTTCTCGCGGCGGGCGCTTCTGCCTCGACTGCGCCTGCCGCCGTGTGCCGCACTTGAAATCCGGCGATGAACTCTTCGATCTCGCCGTCGCTGACCTCATGATCGGCCGCCACTCCGAGCAGCGATCCCACACCGGCTGTGGCCTGTTCTGCAATCAGCTTCTTGCGCAGCACCCCAGCGGCCGATGACTCCAGCACATTGGCGATTTTCTCGGTCTCAATCTCGAGTATTTCCTGGCCCGGCGCAACCGTGTCACCGACCTCCACCAGCCACTTCACGACCTGTCCTTCGGTCATGGTCATCCCCCAGCGCGGCATCGTAATGGCGTGTATGCGGGTGATCATGAAATTAGCGCCGAAATTCGAATGCTTGCTTGACGGCCGCTTCCACCCGCGCAACGCTAGGCAGGAACGCGTTCTCGAGCTCCGGAGCGTAGGGCACCGGGCAATGCGGCGGAGTCACTTTGAGAATGGGCGCCTTGAGCGCACCGAACGCCTGCTCGGCGATCAACGAGGCAATATCGGCCGCGGCGCCGCAGCGCGGATAGGATTCATCGACGATGACCGCCCTGCCGGTTTCTTCCACCGACGCCAGAATGGAGTCTGCATCGAGAGGCGAGAGCGTTCGGGGATCCAGCACTGTGCACTCGATGCCCTGCCGGGCAAGATTTGCCGCGGCCTCGTTTGCCCGCTGCACCATGCGCCCGAGAGCGATGACGGTCACATCGCCGCCCTCGCGCAGAAAATTGGCTTCGCCGAATGGGATAGTATAGGAACCGTCCGGCACTTCGCCCACATCGTCGTACATGATCTTGTTCTCGAGGAACACTACCGGATCATTGTCGCGAATCGCTTGGATCAGGAGTCCCTTGGCGTCATACGCGTTGGAAGGAATCACTACCTTGAGCCCGGGAATGTGGGCGAACAGCGGATACAAACTCTGGCTGTGCTGGCTGGCTGATCCGCTGCCCGCTCCGAACGATGCCCGCAGTACCAGGGGCGTTACCGCCTTGCCGCCAAACATGTAGCGGAACTTCGCCGCCTGATTGAATATTTGATCGAAGCAGACGCCGAGAAAATCCACGAACATGAGCTCGACCACGGGCCGCAATCCCGTCATGGCGGCGCCCGCCGCCGCGCCGACGAAGGCGCTCTCCGTGATCGGCGTATCCAGCACGCGGTCCGCGCCGAACTCCTTCAAGAGTCCCTTGGTGACTCCGAAGGCGCCTCCCCATGCATCTTCCTCGCCGCTGGCTCCCTTGCCGCCTGTGATGTCCTCGCCGATGACGATGACGTTGTCGTCGCGTCGCATCTCCAGGTGCAGCGCCTCATTGAGCGCCTGACGGAAGGTTTTCTTTGCCATATCGACTATCTCTGAAGTGTTAGAGGGTTCAATTGTGGGGGCGCGATCGCCGGCTATCGGACTTGAGTGCTGAGCCGCCGCGCCGCGAGCCGCAGCTTGGTCAAAATGTGGTTGGTCGCAATGTCCTCTGCCTGAGGGCCGGCGGTGAGGCTCACATTCAGCGCCGCGACCGGCACGCCGGCCGCATCGAGAATTGGCGTGGCGATCCCGCACATGCCCTCTTCGTACTGCTCCGACACGAATGACCAGCCCTTCTCGCGGTCCTCGCGCAAAGCGCGCTCGAGTTCTTCCTTGGAGGCAATGGTATGCCGCGTGAGCTGCGTCAATTTGACGCGGTTCAAGTAGGCGCGAAGTTCGGCCTCCGATATCCGCGCCAACAGCACGCGGCCAATCGAATGCACATACGCCGGTACATGGCTGCCGATGCTGGGATCGAAGGACAGATACCGGCGCGTCGGAACGCGCAGTATGAACATCACATTGTCCCCATCAAGCACGCCGATGGAGCAGGTCTCCTGCACCTCCGCCACAAGCTCTTCCAGCACCGGCTGGGCCAGATGCCAGAACGGCAGCGAGGCCAGATAGCGATATCCTAAATTCAGTACGCGCGGCGTCAGCCAGAAATGCTTCCCGTCCGTGCGCACATAGCCCAAGGCCTCGAGCGTGAGTAGGATCCGCCGGGTACCGGCGCGATCCAGCGCCGAGGCCTGCGCCAGATCCGCGATGGTCATGGGCGATTGCGGATCGAAGGCGCAGATCACCGACAGACCCTTCGCAAAGGACTGCACGAAACGGTCCGGCGAGCGTGTCATGCCCGCCGCTTCCTCGCCCGTGTCCTCGCTCCACCCTTCCTGGCCCTCCCCCGTGCCGTCACGGGCATCGTGCTTCGCAGGGGACGAATCGTGCGGCTCCTGATTAGTCATAAAACTCCGGTGCTAACCGGGTGCTCTGAATGGCAACCGGATCGTGAAACAAAATCATCTGTCCGCCCGTGTCGGCGACTATGGCGTTCAGCCGGCGGATGGACACCAGGGCCGCCGCATCGTCCACGCATTCGCCGGGCAGAATCTCCCGCTCAAAATTCTCCCGCAAATCCCCGGCGTCGAAGGGCAGCACGCACGTGCCGGACTGCACCAGCTCGACCACCGCCGATTGATGGCCCGGGGTGTGGCCGCGAGTGCTCAGCATGCGTAGCCCCGGCACCACGTCCCAATCTCCGTCGCGCAATTGCCAATCGATACCGGGCGAATTGTAGTCCTCGAGAAAGTACGAATCCGGCCGCGCAGCCGAGAAGCCGTGCTCGTATTCGCGCCGCTGAATGTAGACCGTCGCGTGCGGGAAATACTTCAAGTAGCCGGCATGATCCAAATGCAGATGGCTCAGGACCACGCGCTTGACGTCGCCGTAGGCGATGCCGATTTGCTGCATCTGCCGAGGCAGTTCGTTTTCCGGCGTGACGATGGGCGGATAAATGCCCGCGGAGTGAAAATACCGCTCCGCCAACTCGCGGTCTCTGACGTAGCGAGGATCGAAGCCGGCATCCAGCAAGATCCAGCCGCTCTCGGTATCCAGAAGGTAGCAGCAGATGGGCTCGCACATCATGAAGCGGTCGCCGAGATTCTTGGTCGATACGCTCTTCGGCAGGATCTCGTAGCCCACCAAGAGGACATACAGCCGCCGCACGCTCGTCACCATGGCAGGCTCCGGCATCGACGGGGGCTTCTCGCGGATCGTTGACTTCGAATCAGGTGAATGGCCGTGTCCTTTAGAATTTCTTTGAAATGTTGATGCCGAGAGTGCGAGGACGCAGCGTATAGCCTTCCTCCCTGAACAGCAGCGACGGGCGCTGAATGATGGTGTCGTCGTTCAAGAGGTTCTTGCCGTAGAAGAACACCCGCAGCGTACCCCAATCGATTCCCGCGCTCGCATCGAAGGTTCCATACGTCGGCCGCACGTGATCCGGATCGGTATCGATGTAGGATCCGTAGGAACGTCCCGTCCAGGCATAGCTGGCGTGCACGAAGGCGTCGACATCGGCGCCCACGCTGCGAACGTACTCGGTATGCAGGGTCAGTGTCCATTCCGGGGTATTGAGAATATGGTCCCCCGGCGAGGCGCCCACCGAACCGATGACTCGGGTAAGCGTGGCGTGGGTGGTGCCGCCGGTGGCGCCCAGCGTCCATTCAGGCGTTGGCTTGCCCGCAATCTCGAGTTCCGAACCATAGATTTGGGCGTCGCCGACATTGGTCGTAATGGTATAGCCGCAGGTGGGCAGGTTGACCGTCTGTTGAATATTGTCCCAAGAGATGTAGTACAGCGCCCCACTGAAATTCAATCGGTCGTTGAGCAGCCGCCCCTTCGCGCCCGCCTCATAGCTCCAGAGAGAATCAGAATCATAGCTGGTCGGCGCGCTCTTGAGCCCGAAGCTCGCGAGATCTGCGGCGCAAATATCGCTGGGCACGAAAATGCCGGCGCCGCCCAGCCTGAAGCCCTTGCCGATCGCGGTGTAGGCGGTGACGTCCGGGTTCACGTCATACGTCATGGAAAAGCGCGGCGTCGCCGCATTGAAGCTCGCCGTATTGGTGAACACCGGAGGGCTATCGCCCGCGAAGTAGCCGCTCTCTTCCTGAGTGAAGACCGACTTGCCATGCGCCGCGCGCACGCCGGCGGTCGCCTTCAGCGCCGGCGTGAAGTTGTAGCCCAGTTCGCCGAAGACCGCATACTGACGATCGTCGGTCTGCAGTCCGGCGAGCGCGACCGCGTCCCGGGGAAAGCTCTGTCCGGCGAACAGCTGACTGTCCTGCGGCGGATAGCCGAACAGCGAGGTGAACGTGCTCACCAATCCGGTGACGTAGTCATCGACCACGCGATTCACTTTTTGGTCTGAATAATAGACGCCGCCCAGCCAAGTCAGCGGGTTGCCGCCCGCCTCATAGGGCTTGGACGCGAGACGAATCTCCTGGCTGAACTGTGTCGTCTTGGTCCAGGAATACTCCGGCCCCGGCAACGCACCGATTTGCGAGCCCACCTGCTTCGGCCCGAGGATGGGATCCGAATTGATCAGGGAGCCGAGATATTCGCTGTTGTAGTACGTGGCATCGCCCGTGCGGTCGAACTGCTGGCTGAAATAGCTGGTGACCGATGTCAGGTCCGCCCAACCAAGCCCCGCATTGACGGTGAGGCTCGGCACCGAGAATGTGATTCGGCTGGGCTCGGGCACAATCTTGTCTTGCTCGTACAGGCCCACGGAGGGATAGAACACCGAAGTGTCGTCGGTCGTCATGTGCATGTAATAGAGAGACGGCTCGACGCTGAATTGATCGCTCGGCTTCCACAGCATGCTGATGCGGGTGGCCTGAGTGTGATCCGAGTTGACATCCGGCCGCACCAACGCGCCGGAGGACGAATAATTGTCGATGTAGCCGCTGTCGGTCGTGGAATCAGCGGCGAGGCGCAGTGCCGCCGTCCCCGACACCAAGGGCAAATTCACAACCCCCGTCGTCTCGTAATTGGTACCGCCGTGAGAAGTTTGGGAGACATCGGCCGAGGCCGTTCCCTCCACGTTGTCGAGGTTGGGCTTGTTGCTGATCATGCGAATGGTGCCGCCCATGGAACTCGATCCATACAGAGTACCCTGCGGACCGCGCAGCACTTCCACCTGCGCCACATCGAAAAGCTTGGGCTCAATCGCGCCGTTCCACAGATTTTTGACGGAGATCGCCACCTCGTCGAGATACAAGCCGACGGTCGACGCGCCGGAGGTCGAACTCACGCCGCGAATGGAAATATTGTCGAGGCCCGGGCCGCCGCCGCTCAGAAACGCGACCCCCGGCATAGTACGCGTAATATCCTCATAGGACTCGATGTGGCCGGCGCTCAATGCATCGCCGCTCAGCACCGAGATGCTGATGGGCACCTCCTTGATATCTTGAACACGCTTCTGCGCCGTAACGACGATTTCCTCCAGCTGTCCACTGGCGACGCTACCGCCCGGTGCGTCCGAATCCGCGGCTCGCGCCATAGACGGAGTCACGTACGAAGCCATGGCCGCCGCCAGAATCGCGCCACCGCTCCACATCCCCGTGGCTTTATACATTGAGTCTCTCTCAGGCAATCTTGCCAAAATGTTCATTGTACGAACTAAAAGTATTTTTATTGTCAGAAAAATTATTATATAATCATCCTAAGAACAATTGTCAATGTTTAGTTCATAATGAATGGATCTGTGGAGTCCACCGTGCCGCTCGACGGATTGATGCCTACTAAAGAACGCGACTTTGAACTGCCTGGCCGGTCGGTCGCCCTCGGGACCCGCTGCATGGCAGCCACTTCGCACCCGCTCGCTACCGCAACCGCGCTCGACATCCTGCGACAAGGCGGAAATGCCGTGGATGCCGCCGTGGCCGCCGCCGCCGTGCTCGGCGTGGTCGAGCCCACTCAAACCGGCATCGGCGGAGACTGCTTCGCGCTCTACATGCCCAAGGGCAAAGGCATCCCGCTTGCCATCAACGGCTCAGGCTGGGCGCCTCGAGCCGCCGCCACGGAATGGTTCATCGAGCGTGGCATTTCCGCCATCGATCCGGCAAGTCCGCACTCCGTCACCGTTCCCGGTGCCGTCTCTGCGTGGGAGTGTCTCGCCAGGGACCACGGAACCCTAGGCATCGACCATCTGCTCGCGCCGGCCATTCGTGCTGCAGAAGAGGGTTACCCGGTAACCGAGCGTGTCGCGCGCGATTGGCGGCGGCAGACGGCCAAGCTGGCAAGGCCCGGCGCCGCGAGCGTATTCCTCCATGACGGAGCCCCGCCCGTGGCCGGCGCCCTGCACCGCCAGCCCAAGCTGGCCAAGGCATTGCGTGCCATCGCCAAAGAAGGCGCTCAGGTTTTCTACCGTGGATGGATTGCGGAGGACCTGGTCGCCTGTCTCAAGGATCTCGGCGGATTACACACCCTGGACGATTTCGCGGCGTTCCAGCCTGAGTATGTTGCTCCCATCCGCGCTGCCTACCGCGGCTACGACGTTTGGGAGTGCCCGCCGAACGGCCAGGGCCTGATTCCCCTGTTGATGGCGCGGATGCTGGAGCGATACGACATCGGCGCGCTGCAGGTCACCGGCGGTCAAAGGCTGCACCTCCTCGCCGAGATCGCACGCCTGGCCTACGGCGTCCGTGACTCGGTCATCGGTGATCCGCGTGCCGTGATCAGCGATTCAATCAGCAACGATTCGCGCGCGGGCGCGGTGGATCGATTGCTCGCCGATCGGCATATCGACACCCTGGTTGCGGGCGTGGCCGGCGAAACCCGCATCGCTCATGTCGCGCCGCCGTCCGGACCGGCCCACCGCGATACCGTGTTCTTGACCGTAGTCGACCGGGATCTGAACACCATCGCCTTCATCAATTCCATCTTCGACGATTTCGGTAGCGGCATCGTCGCGCCGGCATCGGGCATCGTGCTGCACAACCGAGGTTCGGGCTTCGTTGTCGAGCCGGGACATCCCAACACCATTGCCGGACATAAGCGGCCCCTGCACACCATCATTCCGGCCCTGCTCACGCGCAACAACCGAGCGGTACTGCCCTTCGGCGTGACCGGCGGCCACTTCCAGCCCATCGGCCAGATGCAACTCTTGAGCAATCTCATCGATCACGGCATGTCGCTGCAGCAGGCGATCGATCAGCCGCGTATTTTCGCGCGCGGCGATCTCTTCGAGGTTGAGCGCCTCATACCGAAAACATCGGTGGAAGCGCTCGGCCGCCTGGGACACTCAGTCACCTACGCAGAAAACCCTCTGGGGACCGCGCAGGCAATCCGAATCGACTGGGAGTCGGGCGTACTGCACGGCGGCGCCGACGGCCGGCGCGACGGCGTTGCGCTCGGTTGGTAGCCACGCGAATCGCAACCACATGGGTAGCAATCACACGGATCGCCACCGCGCGGCGTGCAACAAGGAGTAGCGCATTTTGCTTTCATCATCACCCTTTCGGCTCCTGCACAATCGACGCGTCAATCGCACCGAGCCCTACGGCGCCGTGCGCGGCACGCTGCTCGGAGGCACGGCGTTCGACCAGGCTCAATCGGAAATCACCTCGTGGCACGGCTATGCGGTAACGCCCCTCGTCTCTTTGCCCTCCCTTGCGGCCGCCGCGAAAGTTGGGGCAATTCTCTATAAGGATGAGGGATCTCGCTTCGGCCTCGGCAGTTTCAAGGCCTTGGGCGGCGCTTATGCCGTATTCCGGCTTCTGGCCCGCGAGATCGAACGCCGCCAAGGAATTCCTGCCGTCACGGTGGCCGATCTCGGCTCAGGCAGGTATCGCGAACTCACTGGAGGCATTACGGTGACCTGCGCCACCGACGGCAATCACGGACGCTCGGTCGCCTGGGGCGCGAGAATGTTCGGCTGCCGCTGCGTGATTTACGTGCACGAGACTGTCAGCGCAGGCCGTGCGGCGGCGATCGCCGCCTATGGCGCGGAAGTTCGCCGCAGCTCCGGCAATTACGACGATGCGGTACGCGCCGCCGCTGCCGCGGCGGCCGCCGAACACCGCTGGTTCGTCGTCTCCGACACTTCCTACGAAGGCTACGTCGACGTGCCCCGCGACGTCATGCAGGGCTATACCCTGATGGTCGAGGAGGTGCTGCGGCAGATTTCCCCACAGCCCCTGCCCACGCATGTCTTCGTTCAAGGCGGTGTCGGCGGGCTGGCTGCGGCGATCGCCGGACATCTGTGGGAACGCTTCGGCGCCGATCGCCCGCGACTCATTGTGGTCGAGCCAGAGAATGCAGCCTGCCTGTACGCCAGCGCGAGCCGCGGCGAATTGACGGCGGTGCATGGCAGCCTCGACACCATCATGGCCGGCCTCTCCTGCGGCGAGCCCTCGCTCGTTGCGTGGCAGCTGCTGGCCGAAGGCGCCGATGACTTCATGACCATCCCGGATGAACCGGCGGCCGAATGCATGCGCCTGCTCGCGGCAGGCAACAGCAATGACCCTGTCATCGTCGCCGGCGAATCCGCCGTCGCCGGCCTCGCAGGCCTGCTGCTCGCCTGCCAGAGTACCCAGACCATGTCCGAGCTCGGCCTCGCGCGCGACAGCGTCGTCCTGATCTTCGGCACCGAAGCAGACACCGATCCCGAACTCTATCGGCGGATCGTGGGGCGCGCTGGCGACAGTATTCGCGCCAACGTTGATGCCGATGTTGGCGTGGGCGCCGGCACGAATTGCCCATCGAAGCAGGTGTACTCGTGATCCAAACCTTATTTCAGGACGTTTTCCGCGACATCGACGCTAATCGCGAACCGCTCATCGGTCTCTGCGCCAAGCTCGTTGCGGCACCGAGCGTGAATCCGCCGGGCGACACCCGGCGAGTGGCCGACATCGTGCAGGAATACCTCGCAAGCGCCGGCGTCGGCACCGACATTCTGGTGGTCGACGCCGCCGCCCCCAATGTCATCGGAATCGTCAACGGTCACAGTCCCGGCAAGCATGTGATCTTCAACGCTCACATGGACACCATGGATCCGGGCCAGGAATCCGACTGGACCGTGCCGATTTTCGAGCTGACCCGCAAGGAAGGCCGCCTCTACGGCCTGGGCCTCGGCAATATGAAGGGAGCACTTGCCGCGATGTGTCTGGTCACGGGACTGCTCGCGCGCCGGCGCGACGCATGGAGGGGCCGATTGACCATGACTGCGGTATCCGATGAAGTCATGTTCGGCGACCGCGGCTCCGCCGCGCTGCTGCGAGGCCGCAGCGATCTCTTGGGAAATGCGCTCATCAGCGGCGAGGGCCCCGGATACATGGCGCTCGCCGTCGCCGAGAAAGGCCTGATGTGGCTGGACATCGAATCATCGGCCCCGGGCGGACACGCATCGCGAGCCGTCCGCGAAGGAACAGCTATTTCGGAACTCGCCGCACTCCTCACCCGGCTCGACGCCCTCAACGATGTGTACGCAAAAGTCCCCGCGGATCTCGCCGGCCTCGACGCTGGCAAGGATCAGGTCGGCCTGCGA
>Ga0116129_1001340_pt1 | contig 13711 bp, 8 predicted proteins | sample June2015DPH_17_2_FD_89732 | JGI IMG/M metagenome (GOLD analysis project Ga0116129, IMG submission 89732) | Peatland microbial communities from SPRUCE experiment site at the Marcell Experimental Forest, Minnesota, USA - June2015DPH_17_10 | ecosystem: Environmental > Terrestrial > Soil > Wetlands >...
TCGCCCAAGATATTGTCGAAGCGCCGCGTCTTCACGCCGCCTGCCGTGGTTTCGGTGTTGCCATGCATGGGATCGCACACCCAGAGCACCTGCGAGCCTGTCGCCCGGACCGCGCGGATCATATCGGGCAGTCTTTGTTCAATATCCTTGATGCCAAATCGATGAATGAAGGTCAGGCGGCCGGCCTGATTTTGCGGATTGAGCACTTGGATCAGTTCCTGCAGCCACTCCGCGCTCATCGAGGCGCCCACTTTCACGCCGATCGGGTTTGAAATCCCCCGAAAATATTCCACGTGTGCGCCATCGATATTGGCGGTGCGCATGCCGATCCATGGCATGTGCGTGGATAAGTTGTACCAGCGCTTCTGGCGCTCGATGTAGCGCGTCTGCGCCTGCTCCGAGAGCAGATGCAACCCCTCGTGACTGGTATAAAAATCGACGCGCGTTGCCGCGTGCACCCGCTGTCCGCTCATGGACTCGAAGAAATCCATCGACTCGGAAATTGAATCGACGATCTGTTGATAGGCATCGCGCAGCGGCGCGTCCCGCAAAAATCCCAAGTCCCAGTATTCGGGGTGGTGCAGATCAGCGAATCCGCCGTCAATCAGGGCGCGCACGAAATTCAAGGTCAGCGAGGCTCGCTCGTAACCGCGAAGCAGCAGCTGCGGATCCGGTTCTCGATCCGCCGGGGTAAAACCGGGGCGGTTGACGTTGTCGCCGCGATAGGATGGCAGCGTGACCCCATCACGGGTTTCGGTATCCGCGGAACGCGGCTTGGCGTACTGCCCAGCGAATCGCCCGACCCGCACGATGGGCTTTTTCAGGCCCTGCAGCAGGACCAGGCTCATCTGCAGGAGTATCTTCAGCCGCCGCGCGATATTGTCCGATTCGCAATCCTCGAAGCTTTCAGCGCAATCCCCACCCTGCAGCAGGAATTGCTCGCCGCGCTGCGCCTGGGCCAGCTTTGCCGTCAACGCCTCGACTTCCCAGGACACCACCAGGGGCGGCAGACGGCTCAAAGAGGCCACCGCGCGCTCCAGCGCCAGCCCATCGGCGTACTTGGGCTGTTGTGCGGCCGGACGGCCGGCCCAAGTCGCGGGATGCCAATTCGTCAAGGCGGGGGTGTTCGACATCGCAGGATGCTAGCGTTGTACGCAGTGCCAAGTCAAAATGCGCCCCCTTCACCACCGACCGCGGCCCACTTATGAAGCACAGCAACAATCCGCTCCAGTCCCTGGGACTCAAGGACATCAACGCCGGCACCTGGTCGGGAAGCCACGGCTGGAGCACCGAAACCGATGGCCCCCTCATTGAATCGATCAATCCCGCCACCGGCGAACGCCTCGCGCAAATCCGCGGCGCCACATCCGCTGATTACGAACATGTCATGGCCGCGGCCGTGGCGGCGGCCGCCGCGTGGCGCGCCGTGCCCGCGCCGAAACGCGGCGAGGCCGTGCGGCTCGTCGGTGAGGAACTTCGCGCGCACAAAGATGCCCTCGGCAGCCTGGTGTCCTTGGAAAACGGCAAGATCAAGGCCGAGGGTGACGGCGAAGTCCAGGAGATGATCGACATCGCCGATTTCGCGGTCGGGCAGTCGCGCATGCTGTATGGCTATACCATGCACTCAGAGCGTGCGCAGCATCGCATGTACGAACAATGGCATCCCCTCGGCGTCGTCGGCGTCATATCGGCATTCAATTTCCCCGTGGCTGTATGGGCCTGGAATGCCTTCCTGGCGGCCATCGCCGGCAATGCCACTGTGTGGAAACCCTCGCCCAAGACCTCGTTGTGTGCACTGGCCGTGCAGCATGTTTGCAATCGCGTGATGGAACATCATGGACTGCCTGCCGTGTTTCAGATCTTCATCGATGCGGGCACCGAGCTCGCCGGCCGATTTGTCGACGACCGGCGTGTGGCGCTGGTTTCATTTACCGGCTCAACGCAGGTCGGCCGACAGATCGGGGTGCGCGTCGCCCAACGCTTGGGCAAGAGCCTGCTCGAGCTTGGCGGCAACAACGCCCTCATCGTCGATGAAAACGCCAACCTGGATCTTGCGGTACCGGCGATTGTCTTCGGCGCGGTGGGAACCGCCGGTCAGCGCTGCACCACCACGCGGCGCGTCTTGGTTCATCGCTCCCGTGCCGCCGAACTGGAACGGCGTCTGGTGGCGGCCTATGCTCAAGTGCGCATCGGCGATCCGCTCGACGGCGACACCCTCATGGGTCCGCTGATCGATGCCGGCGCGGTCACGCGCTTTGGTGCGGCCATCGCGGCGGCGCAGGCCGAAGGCGGCGAGCTGTTGTGCGGCGGCAAAATACTCGGGCGCCCCGGGCATTTTGTCGAGCCCACCATCATTCGCGCCACGGCGAACATGGCCGTGGTGCGCACCGAAACCTTCGCCCCCATTTTGTACCTGATGAGCTTTGACACGCTCGACGAGGCGCTGGCATTGCAGAACTCGGTCCCCTATGGACTCTCCTCGGCGATATTCTCGGACAGCTTGCGGGCGGCCGAACGTTTCTTGTCCGCTGACGGCAGCGACTGCGGCATCGCCAACGTCAACTTGGGTACTTCAGGAGCCGAAATCGGCGGCGCGTTCGGTGGCGAAAAGGATACCGGCGGCGGCCGCGAAGCGGGATCTGATTCTTGGAAAGCGTATATGCGGCGCCAGACAAACACCATCAACTGGAGCGGGAAGATGGCGCTCGCCCAGGGCATTCGCTTCGACGTTTAGACAGGCTCCTGGGAGCCTGCTCCTAACGGCGTAACCAGGCTTCGATTTCAGCGGCACGCTCGCCCAAGCGCCCCGCGGAGATCGGCGCCAAGGTTTTCAGCTCCTGGGCGTACAGGGACACCCGGTATTCCTCGATCCAACACCTAAGCTCATCGAGCTTGGGCGTCCAGCGCTGTTCCGCGGCAAGCTGTCTCTCCAACTCCTGGTAGCGCGACGACCACTGCAGAAGTTCGCGCGCAACCGTCGGCGGTTCACCGCCGCGCACGGCATTGCGCTGCCAGCGGCGCTGTTCGGCTTTCAAATAGCGCGGCCATTGGCGCAGCCAATCCGGCGACACGGTTTGCATCATTCGATGGTCCAAGAGCCGGCGCAGGTGTTGACGGGTTTCCTCCGCGGCATCGGATAGAACCCGGATGCGAGGGTCATCCAACGCCTGGCGCACCGCGCCTGCCTCCTTCAGCCACCCCGACACCATGGCGATTGCGGCATCGAGACTGGGGTAGAGGCGCTCGCGCCCGGCATCGACGGCGGCTTCGTAGGCGGCACGCGTGCGCGGCGCATCGTCTTCGCCGAAACATGCGCTGCGAAAGCTGAGCTGCAGCAGCGTGTCGGTGAGCTCATCGCTGTTGATATAGGGACTCGCACTCAGCAGCAATTGAATCGCGCCCGCCACGCTCTTGGTGAGGTCGCGCGCCTGGCGCTCGAGCATCGTCCTGGCCAGGCGTACCGCGCCCTCGCGCCAGGTGCGCTGCGCCTCCTCGGGGGACCATTCGTATTGAACCTGCAGCGCGGCCTCGTGCCGCATGAGCGTGGGGTACACCGGTACCGTCCCCTCCTCCACCGACAGCGCCGCGCTCTCGGGCAATTCTTCTGCTTCGAATCGGCGCCAACGCCCTAGCACCGCATAGACCTCGCGTGCCCGTCGCTCGAGTTCTGTGCGTCCCGCGGCCGCACAGCGGCGCCGCAGATCCGCAAGATCGCTGCCGCGGGCGATTTCCAGGGTCCCCTGCGTCACGCGCAGGTGCACCGTCAAGTACCCAGGTACCGCGGCAAGATCAAACCGTATCAGCGGCGCGGCGAGACCGCGCCGTTCTTTGAGCCAGACTTTCAGATGCGCCGCGTCAGCGCCGCCAACGCCGGCGTCCGCCAGAAAGGCCGCGATCGTTTCTGCAATCGGGATCAAATTGCGGCGCGCTTCCTTGGGCAGAGAGCGCAGCAGAGCCTCCACGCGCGGCGCGGCCAAGCCGGGGATCGCGGCATCGATCATGGCGCGGGTCAGCCCGGGCAGGGCCAGCAGCGGCACATTGAGATTGGCGCCATCCTGCGTCTCTCCGGGGGCGAATCGATATTCAACGTCCATGCTCAAAGCGTCCACCCGGGTGTTCTCAGGAAACTGTGCCAAGGCATTGGCGTCGGGCAGGCGCGCGAAGATCACATCGGGCGTCAGGGTCAGCGCGCGCCGCTGCTCAGGGGACAAGTGTCTCGAGAAGAATTCCAGCGTCGCGGCGCTCGACACCTGGCGCGGCAGGCGTTGGTCATAAAACTCGACAAAAGATTCGGCGCTTTGCAGCAGATCGCGGGTACGCAGGCGCTCCTCGATTTGCTGCGCCTCGTGTATCGCGGCATCGTTGGCCAACAACCAATCCGGCCGCCGGCGCAGCCGCTGATACACGATCGCCTCGCGCGCGAAGATGAGGCGCGACTCCTCCGGCGCGATGGGTCCATAGTTCACCAGCCGCCCGGCGCTCAAGATGAGACCGAGAAAACCCACGCGTTCGCGCGCCACGACTTCTTCGCGTGCCTCATCCCAATCAGGTTCGAGATATTCTCGCTTCACGAGATGCGATGCCGCGGACTCGATCCACGTCGGCTCGACTTCCGCGACGCGGCGCGCAAATACCCGCGAGGTCTCGATGATGCTCGCCGCCATGACCCAGCGAGGCCGCCGCCGCGCCAGCTGCGATCCGGGAAAGATGTGAAAATGCACGCCGCGCGTGCCGGTATAACTCCCGTCCTCGCCGCGGGTGCCCACCATGCTGCAGAAACCCGCCAGCAAGGAGCGGTGCACGCCGGTGTAACTGGCGGCTTGGCGCTGCGCCATGATGCCAATCTCGCGCGCTCGATCGATCACCTGGGTATACACGTCGTCCCACTCGGACAGGCGCAGCACGGACAAATGGCGTTCCTTGCACCAGCGGCGAAGTTCACGCCGGCTGCTCGCCTCGCGTGCGGTCCGGTACGCGCGCCACAGCTTCAGCAGCGCGGAAAACTCCGATTTGCCGTCCTCGAATACCGCGCCCGTCGGGGGATCCTCGCCCACGCGAACATCCGGCACACTCAATCCCGACACGATCGCCAGCAGCTCGCTTTCGGCATGGAAGCGCTTGCTTTCCAGCAGCGCCCGGCTGAGCCTCGGATCGAGCGGCAGCTGCGCCATCGCACGGCCGCGCCGCGTGATGCGGCGGTCCTCGTCCAGCGCCTGCAACTCTTGCAGCAGGCGATAGCCGTCATTGAGCGCGCGCGAATCCGGCGGGTCGAGGAAGGGAAACTCCTCCGCTGCCCCCAGGCCGTCGGCAGCCAGCCGCAGCAACAGGGCGGCCAGATTCGTGCGCAGGACTTCCGGTTCGGTAAACGGCGCCCGCCGGTCGAAGTCCTCCTGGCTGAACAGCCGCATACACAGACCGGGCGCGAGCCGGCCGCAGCGGCCCTTGCGCTGATCGGCACTGGCCCGGGAAACCGGCTCGATGGGAAGGCGCTGCAGACGATTGCGCACGCTGTAGCGGCTGATGCGCGCCAGACCCGAATCGATGACGGCGCGGATGCCCGGCACGGTAATCGAGGTCTCGGCCAGATTGGTCGACAGCACGATCCGCCGGCGGTCGCCGCGCTGAAATATTTTGCTCTGCTGTTCCCAGGACAGTCGCGAGTACAAACTTAAAATCTCGACGCCGGATTGCAATTCGCGCTCCAGCAGTTCACCCACATCGCGGATTTCGCGCTCTCCCGGAAGAAAGACCAGGACATCCCCGTTGCCGATGTCTCCGGGCTCAGTCGCGATCTCCCGGTAAGCCTCGAGGACCGCCATCGGCAGATCGGGATCTTCCTGGTCCTCGTCCGCTGGGCTGTAGCGGACTTCGATGGGGTAACTGCGCCCGCTCACCGTGATGATGGGCGCACCGTCGAAGAATTCCGATACCCGCTCCACATCCAGTGTTGCGGACGTCACGATGAGCTTCAAGTCCGGGCGGCGCGGCAGCAAGCGCTTGAGCACACCCAGCAGCAAGTCGACGTTCAGCGTGCGTTCGTGCGCCTCGTCCACGATGATGGTGTCATAGCGGCGCAACAAGGGATCGGAGGCCAGCTCCGCCAGCAGCAGGCCGTCGGTCAGCAGCACCAGGCGCGTCGCCTCGGACACCTGGTCGGCAAAACGGACGCGAAATCCCACACTGCGGCCGACGGGCTGGCCCAACTCCTCGGCGATGCGGGCGGCCAGGGCGCGCGCGGCCAACCTTCGCGGCTGCGTATGCGCGATTCTTCCAGCGATGCCCCGCCCGAGCTCGAGGCAATACTGCGGCAGCTGCGTGCTCTTGCCGGAACCGGTATCGCCCGCCACGATGAGCACTTGCTGCGCTTGCAGCGCCTCCAAGATCGCCTCGTGCCGCGCAGTGATCGGCAATTCCGGATCGCGCTTGAACTTGAGCTGCGGCGCTGCGCGGGCGGTGGCCGCGCGGGCGGCGCCGCCCCGATCATCATTGTCCCGATCGGCGCTCACTCGCGACGCTTGACGGCTTGCCACAGACCTTCCTGCGCGGCCAGGTCCAACTCCGCAAATACCGAACCATGCTGGGCGGCGAGCGACTCCATGGCGCGAAAACGGCGTTCGAATTTCGCGTTGGCCGCACGCAGTGCCGCCTCCGCGTCGACATCGAGCTTGCGCGCCAAGTTCGCGGCCGCGAACAGCAGATCGCCGATTTCCTCGAAAATCTGCGCGGACTCGCCTGATGGCCCGGACGCGTCTGTCGAATCACGCCACGCGGCGCGCACCTCGGCGAGCTCTTCCTCGACCTTTTCCGCGCATTGGCCGGCATGCTCGAAATCAAACCCGACGCGCGCCGCCCGCTTGCTCAGCTTGTAGGCGCGCACCAACGCCGGCAGCGCAGTCGGCACGTTCTGCAGCGCCGATGGGTCCGTTGCGGCACGCTCGGCGGCCTTGATGTCTTCCCAGGCCGCGCCTTGCTCGGCGATGCTCAACGGCCCCTGATCGCCAAAGACGTGCGGGTGGCGCCGGGTGAGCTTTTCGCAGATGGCGGCGGCAACGTCCTCGAAATCGAACTCGCCCGCTTCGCGCGCGATCTGCGAGTGGAACACCACTTGGAATAACAGATCGCCGAGCTCGTCCTTCAGGTTGCCCATATCGCCGCGCTCAATGGCATCGGCGACCTCGTACGCTTCTTCGATGGTATAGGGCGCGATGCTGGCAAAGGTTTGCTGACGATCCCACGGGCAGCCATCCGCGGCGCGCAGGCGCGCCATGATGGCCAACAATTCGGAAACCTTGGAACTCATCGCCCAGGAGCCGTACGCGTCTGCAACCGCTGCCGCAGCGTCATCAACATGCCCGCCGTCGCGCCCCAGATATTGCGCTCGCCATAGGGAATGTCGTGGATGTCGAAGGTCAACTCGCCGATTTTGCGCTGCCGGGATTTATGATTGGCCGCATCCAGAATGAAATCCAGCGGCACCTCGAAGACATCATGCACTTCGGCCGCGGCGATTTGCAGCTGATACTCCGGCTTGACGAAGCCCACCACGGGTGTCACCCGAAAACCCGATATCACGATGTGGTCCGGCAGATAACCGGCGAATTCAACCAGCTCCGGCCGCAGGCCGATTTCCTCATACGCTTCGCGTAACGCCGCATGCCATGCGTCGGCATCTTCGGGTTCGATGCGGCCTCCGGGGAAACTGATCTGGCCGGCATGATCTTTGAGCGTTGTCGCGCGCTGGGTCAGCAGCACCGTCATCCCGTCCGCTCGCTCCACGAGCGGCACCAGCACCGCGGCCGGCGTGCGGCGCGTCGTGAGCGTGGCGCGAGCCCTGGCCACCGCGTCAGGCGAGGCGCCGGCAAGCCAATGGAAGTCTTCCGTAGGCGTCGAGGGTGCAGGGTCCAGCGCCTCGCGAATGTGCGATTTGGTATAAGGCGTATCCATCGGCGATATCAGGTACCGGAGCCCTTGATGCCCCCTTCGGTCAGGGACTTCGGATCCAGCAGTCGGCGCAGTTCATCGACGTTCAAATCCGTCATCTCCGCCGCCACATCGAGAATGGGCCGGCCTTCCCGATAGGCTTTTTTGGCAATCGCCGCACCTTTTTCATAGCCGATCAGCGGATTCAGCGCGGTCACCAGGATGGGATTGCGCGCCAGCGCATCATTCATGCGATCTCGATTTACCGTAAAGTCCTTTAGCGCATGATCCGCCAAATTGCGGCAGGCGATGCCCAGCAATTCCATGCTCTGCAGCAAATTATAGGCAATCACCGGAAGCATCACGTTGAGCTGGAAGTTCCCCGATTGACCGGCCAGCGTAATGGTCGCATCGTTGCCGATCACCTGCGCGGCGATCATGGTCACGGACTCGGGAACGACCGGATTGACTTTGCCGGGCATGATGCTGCTGCCCGGCTGCAGTGCCGGCAGCGCGATCTCGCCCAATCCGGCCAGCGGCCCGCTGTTCATCCAGCGCAAATCGTTCGCGATTTTCATCAGGCTGACGCTTAGGACCTTGAGCTGGCCCGACAGTTCAACGGCGGTATCCTGGCTCGACAGCGCCTCGAAGTAATTGTCGCTGGGGCGAAACGCGATCGTCGTGCGCTCGGCCAGATGGTGCGCGAACACCGCGCCGAATTGCGGGCGCGCGTTGATGCCGGTGCCGACGGCGGTACCGCCTTGCGCCAGTGCGTACAATCGCGGCGTCACCGACGACAAGCGCGCCTCGGCGGCCGAAATCTGCGACATCCAAGCGCCCAGCTCCTGAGCCAGGGTGATCGGCATGGCATCCATCAAATGGGTGCGCCCTGTCTTGACCACGTCGGCAAACTCCGCACACCGCGCCGTCAGAATCTCCCGCAATCCCCGCAGAGCCGGCAGCAGATGTTCATGCAACATCAAGGCGGCCGCGACGTGGATCGCGGTGGGCACGACATCGTTGCTGCTCTGGCTCATGTTGACCTGATCGTTCGGGTGCACGGCGGCTCCCAGTGAACGTGCCGCAAGCGTTGCAATGACCTCGTTGGCGTTCATGTTGCTGCTGGTGCCGGAGCCGGTCTGGAATACGTCCACCGGAAACTGATCGTCGTAACGTCCCGCGGCCACCCCGAGCGCGGCCTGCTGAATGGCTTTAGCCACGGGTGCAGGCAGATCGCCCAGCTCGGCGTTTGCGCCGGCAGCGGCGTGCTTGATGAGGGCGAGCGCGCGAATGAAGGCGCGCGGCATGCGCAATCCGCTGGGCGGAAAATTCTGTATCGCGCGCTGCGTCTGGGCGCCCCACAGCGCATGGGCGGGTACATCGAGAGGACCCATGCTGTCGCGCTCGACGCGGGTGGTTGCGGTCATCGCGCCTTACTCCGCTGGTTGTTTACGGTAGAATCCCTGCATTCTACCACTCCAGCCGCCGGCACCTTCAGATGCACACCTCTTTCACCGATGCCCTGTCGCCCCTCGATGGCCGCTATGCCGGCAAGCTCACCGACGTGCGGCGCATCTTCAGCGAAGCGGGCCTCATGCGCGAGCGCGTGCGCGTCGAATGCGCATGGTTTCTCGCCCTTGCCGCCGGACCCGCCGAAAAGATGCTCCGTGATCTGCCGCAAGCCGCCAGGCAGCTGCTGGCAGCGCTCGCGAGCGATCCGCAGCAAACCGATGTTGCGGCCATCAAACAGATCGAGGCGCGCACCAACCACGATGTCAAGGCAGTGGAATATTGGCTGCGCGGCGAACTGAAATCGCGCGGCGCGAGCGCTGCGGATCTTGAATGGATGCACTTCGCGTGCACCTCGGAAGACATCAACAACCTGGCCTATGCGCTGATGCTGAAGAACGCCCGCGCGACGCTGCTCGAGCCGATGCTGGCGGATCTGGGCGCGAGGATCGATGCGTTGGCGGCCCGGCACGCCGCCGTCGGCATGCTGGCGCGCACCCATGGCCAAACTGCCACGCCCACCACGGTGGGAAAGGAACTTGCCAACGTCGCGGCAAGGCTCGAAGCACAGCGCTCCGGCCTCGCCCGTGTTGCGATTTTGGGGAAAATGAACGGGGCGGTCGGCAATTTCAATGCGCATGTGGCCGCGCTGCCGCGCGTCGATTGGCCGGCGTTGAGTGCCGCATTCATCGAATCGCTGGGACTGACGCCCAATGCCTACACGACGCAGATCGAGCCTCACGATTGGATTGCCGAATACTGTCATGCGCTGATGCGTGCGAACACGGTGCTGCTGGATTTTTCGCGCGACATGTGGAGCTATATTTCGATGGGGTATTTCAAACAGCGTCCCGTTGCCGGCGAAGTCGGTTCATCGACGATGCCGCACAAGGTCAATCCGATCGATTTCGAAAACGCGGAGGGCAATCTCGGATTGTCGAATGCCTTGTTGGGGCACTTCGCCGACAAGCTGCCGGTATCACGGTTGCAGCGCGATCTGACCGATTCGACCGTCATGCGCAATGTCGGCGTGGCGGTCGGACACGCCGTGCTGAGCTTCAAGTCGCTGCTCGCCGGGCTTTCAAAAATCGACCTTGACCTGAAGCGCGTCGCAGAGGATTTGGACCGTGCCTGGGAGGTGTTGAGCGAAGCGGTGCAAACCGTGATGCGCGCCCATGGCATTCCCGATGCCTACGATAAGCTCAAGTCCTTCTCCAGAGGCCGCCCCGTGGACGAATCCGCCATGCGCGCGTTCATCGCCTCCCTCGCCCTGCCTCCCGAGGACAAGGCGCGCCTGATGGAGCTGACCCCCGGGGCGTATGTCGGCCTGGCCCCCCGGTTGGCGCTGCGCGGGCGCCTTCCTAAAGAGCCTGTCTGAGGTAGGCGCATGGGTCTTCAGGGTTGTTCGAAACGTGACGCAGTTAGCACGGTATCCCTCCGGCCAGACGGTACTATCGAACTCAAACTACGCGGGGTCGGGGTCAAAGCATATGGCGGGTAATACGGAAGAACGCTCGAAACCGGCGGCGGACAAGGTGCCTGCGCCCGGCGGCGATACTTCTATGGGATCGGGCACGCGCACGATCTTGAGCACGATGCCCGAAGTGCGCGATGCCAGTCTCAAAGTGGCCAAGTCCGCGCAGCGTCTGCTGTCGATCTTTACGCAGGATTTGGAGCCCTTGGTGTACGGCGAGGAGCCCTTCCTCGAGGCCATCAAGCGGCTGGTGCTGGCGCGCTCCTATGCCAAAGTCAGGGTGCTGCTCGCCGACCCATCGCGCGCCATGGTTGATAACAATCGATTTCTCGCACTGGCGCGCCGGCTTACCAGCTGCATCGACCTTCGCGCGATGAGTCCGGAATATCCGGCCAGCGCGGGGGCTTTCATCATCGCCGACGACAAGGCGCTGGTGTACCGATTGCAAGCGGACCGCTGGGATGGAATTTCGGACATGAATGATCCGGCCGTGGTGCGCCGCTACCTGAACTTCTTCGATGAAGTGTGGCAGACGAGCATGCAAGAATCGCAAATGCGGCAAATGCTCATGTAAGTCTTCGTCTTCTGGCATTGCCCGTATAATGGGGGGATGCCGAAGAGCCTCCCCGATTCCTCCACAGACGGCACCGTGATCGTCGGCATGTCCGGCGGCGTCGACTCGGCCGTCGCGGCTCTGTTGCTGCGCGATGCCGGCTATTCGGTGCAAGGCCTGTTCATGTCCAACTGGGAGGACGATGATGGCTACTGCACCACCGCGGCGGACTTCCAAGACGCGCGCCGGGTTTGCGAGACTTTGGGCATTGCACTGCATCGGGTCAGTTTTGCCGCCCAATATCGCGAGAGGGTCTTCAGCCACTTCCTGCGGGAATATGAGGCGGGCCGCACGCCGAATCCCGATGTCCTTTGCAATCGCGAGATCAAATTCGGCGTCTGCCTGGATTACATGCAGCGTTTGGGCGCCGCTTGGATTGCCACCGGCCACTATGCGCAGATTCGCCGCACCGCCGGCTACCCTGAATTGCTGAAGGCCGCGGATACCGCCAAGGACCAGAGCTACTTTCTGCACAGCGTCGCGGTTCCGGCACTGTCGAAAACGCTGTTTCCCATCGGCGGACTGCAGAAGGCGCAGGTACGACAAATGGCGCACGCGGCCGGCTTGCCGGTATTCGACAAACCGGACAGCACCGGCATCTGCTTCATCGGCGAGCGGCCGTTCCAGGAGTTCTTGAGCCGCTATCTGCGCACCGAACCCGGACCGATCGAGACCGCCGAGGGCATCGTCGTCGGCGAGCATCGCGGACTTGCGCTGTACACGCTGGGGCAGCGCTCGGGACTACGGGTCGGCGGCCGCGCCGGCGCCGCAGCCGCACCGTGGTACGTGGCGGACAAGATCATGGCCCGCAACGCGCTCATCGTCGTCCAGAACCAGAACCATCCCCGGCTCTTGTCGGACGCTTTCGATGTCGAGCAGATGCATTGGATCAATCCGGCCGACGCGGATGATCGCCCGGCCGACTGCATGGTGAAGACGCGCTATCGTCAGGGCGATTTGCCGTGTTCGATCCGCGCCGGCCAAGACGGGCACTGGCGCGTGACGTTGATGCGTCCGGCGCGCGCGGTTACGCCGGGTCAGTACGCCGTGCTCTATCGCGGCGAGCGCTGTTTGGGCGGCGGCATCATTGCGCAGCGATTCAATGCCGAGCTCGCGCCCGGCGCGCACAGAATCACTTATAATTCTCTTATTTCCGCGGAGGGGTCATGACGGACAGCTTCAAGGCACGAACCACGCTCAAGGTGGGCGCACAGCAATACGATATCTTGAGTCTCGCGGCGCTGAAGGCGCTCAATGTAGACCGCCTGCCCTTCTCCTTGAAAGTGCTCCTGGAAAACCTGCTGCGATTCGAAGACGGCGTGAATGTCACCAAGGACGACATCGAGGCGCTGCTCAAATGGGATCCGAAGGCGCTGCCCAGTCATGAAATTGCCTTCACGCCCGCGCGCGTCATCATGCAGGATTTCACGGGAGTTCCCTGCATCGTGGATCTGGCCGCGATGCGAGAGGCCATCGTCAAGCTCGGCGGCGATCCGCAAAAGGTCAACCCGCTGGCGCCTGCGGAGCTCGTCATCGACCACTCGGTTCAAGTCGACGAATATGGCGCGGCCAATTCGTTGCAGCACAACAATGAGATCGAGTTCCAGCGCAACGGCGAACGCTACATGTTCCTGCGGTGGGGACAAACGGCGTTCAGCAACTTCAAAGTCGTCCCGCCCAACACCGGCATCGTGCATCAGGTCAACATCGAGCGCCTGGCTCGGGTCATTTTCGCCGACGACGCGGGCGGAAAAAAGACCGCCTATCCGGACACGCTGGTGGGTACGGACTCGCATACCACCATGGTGAACAGCCTGGGCGTCTTAGGCTGGGGCGTCGGCGGGATCGAGGCGGAAGCGGCCATGTTGGGTCAGCCGGTGACCATGCTGATCCCGCAGGTGATTGGCTTCAAGCTCTCGGGGAAGCTGCCGGCGGGAACGACCGCGACGGATCTCGTGCTCACCGTCACCGAGATCTTGCGCAAGAAAGGTGTGGTGGACAAATTTGTCGAATTCTTCGGAGACGGCCTCCAGGGACTGCCGCTCGCGGATCGCGCCACCATCGCGAACATGTCGCCGGAGTTCGGGTCGACCTGCGCGATTTTTCCGATCGATGAGGAAACCATTCGATACCTAGAGCTGACGGGCCGGCCGGCCGAACAGATCGCCTTGGTGGAGGCCTATGCCAAAGCGCAA
>Ga0116129_1001341_pt1 | contig 13696 bp, 19 predicted proteins | sample June2015DPH_17_2_FD_89732 | JGI IMG/M metagenome (GOLD analysis project Ga0116129, IMG submission 89732) | Peatland microbial communities from SPRUCE experiment site at the Marcell Experimental Forest, Minnesota, USA - June2015DPH_17_10 | ecosystem: Environmental > Terrestrial > Soil > Wetlands...
ACGGGAATGCTGCGCAGGGGATTCGATGTACGGACCGTGCAGCACTGGATGGGCCACAAGTCCCTCGAGACCACGATGCGCTACCTGGCGCCGGCCACCGATGTTCAAGACGAGTTGGACCTGGTGACTATTCCGTCCGTCGGGAAGGCTGCCCCGGTGCCGCGAAAGGACCCGGCGCGCGAGACGGACCAATCTCGAAAAAGACGGACCGCACAGTTGGCTGCTGAAGTGCGCAGAGCTGAGAGAGTTATGCCTTGAGATAATAAAGCGAAGGGCGTCGCCATGCGGATCACGTTGGACCTGCCGGAAGACATCGCACAAGAACTCGAATCCAGGTGGAAGGATCTGCCTCGTGCCGCGCTCGAAAGCCTCGCACTTGAGGCATCCCGGTCCCATGCTCTTACGGCCGCTCAGCTTCGCAGATTGCTCGCCTTCGAAACCCGCATGCGAGTGGACGACTTTTTAAAGGAGCACGAAGTCTACGACTTCACCGTGGAGGATTTTAAGCAGGATTGCGAGACGCTCCGTCAGGTTCGGGCAAGGGAGCTCAGCCCCGGTGCGTAGTTCGCGGCGAAGCGAAATGCCATCCGGTTGATCGGCATCCTCGGCTGATGGCCGGTGATTCTGATTTTGCCGGGTAAGACAGCTAATATGGCTGGATGAATTGGTCAGGCTGTCACTCCGATTCGCGAGTCCACAAGCCAGTGCTTCAGGACACAGTGGCCCAACGTCTCTATGATTTGCAGCCTTTCAACTCGATCCTCTCAGGAGCAACTGCATGAGCGGTCTCCTGGTCGACACACAGGCGGTCCCGGTCGGCTCCAGCATGGATTCGAACCACGAACTTGACAGGTTCTTGAAGTTCCGTATGTTATTGATTTTACAAAGTCGCAGAAGTCGCCGAAAGCCTCAAAAGCAAGGCCACGGTACAAAATCGGTACAAAATCTTCTTCGTTGCCCAACCGCTTACTCAGAGACATTCATCAGAGCCCACCATGACCTATAGTGGATCTACCGTGGCGCCCAAAGAGCTGACGATCGGCAAGGAGGGCGCGCAATTCTTCGAATCTGCGCTGTCCGTATCACAATTGAGCGAGCTTGAGAGTGTGCTTGCCGCCCAGCCGCGAGTTCACGCCGGAGTGCGGCTCTCCGCCATCCCAGAACTACGGCTGTTCCTCAATCAGGCCGGTCCAGTAGGTCAAATTCCGGCTTTGGTACTCGGTCCGGGATGCCTCCCGGTGCGCGCAATACTCTTTGACAAAAGCGCCGAGCAGAACTGGTCTTTGGGGTGGCACCAGGACCGTACGATTGCAGTCAGGCAGCGCATCGACATGGACGGATTCGGACCTTGGAGCATCAAGAGCGGCATGGTCCACGTCGAACCGCCATTCGATCTGCTGGCTCGCATGGTCACAGTGCGTGTCCACCTCGACGCCGTGCCGACTACAAATGCGCCGCTGCTAGTTGCGCCGGGATCACACAAGCGCGGCCGGATTCCGACGGCGGAAATTCCCGATGTCGTTCGTCAATGCGGCGTCATTCCATGTCTGGCCGAAGCTGGGGATGTCTGGCTTTATGCGACGCCCATTCTTCACGCGTCCGATGCCGCCGTCGAGGCATTGCACCGCCGAGTGCTACAGGTTGACTATGCCGTGGGCCAGCTTCCCGGCGGGTTGCAATGGCTAGGCATCTGAGCCGAACTCGTCAGCGGCGAGTCCTACTTTGAGAGGCGCCAGACTGCAGATCGCGAAAGTGCGGCCACGCCATTCAGCATAACCACAATGACAATCAAATTTAGCTTTTATGAACGACCTCGATATCGTGGCCGTCCGGATCGAGCACCCATGTCGCATAGTAGCCAGGATAGTATTCGAGACGAGCTTGAGGCGCTTCCTTGCTCTTGCCTCCGGCGTCCACAGCCGCTCTGTAGAACGCATCTACCTCAGCATGGTCCTTCGCCACAAATCCAACATGCACCGCTCGGGGATCGGGCTTTCCCTCTTTGAGCCAGAAAAAAGCTCTTTTGCCGTCACCAAAACCCTTCAAATCGGGGTGTCCGTCGTGGCCTTCGTAATCTGTAAAGTTTGTGATCCCAAGTGGCTTCAGGGCCTTGGCGTAAAAAGCGACTGAACGCTTGGAATCAGTGACTGTGAGGATAACGTGGTCTATCATATTTTGCCTTCTTTGGTTTGCAATGGCACTGTGCCTTGGTAGCCGAGTGAGTCACTTCCTTGCGAGCGCCCTAAGCCCACGAGACCTCTGTTTCATCGCCGCATTTTCGAGATACACGACGCCATTGGGGGCAGAGCTACTGATGAATTCAGCGGCAAATGCGCGTCCGATATCATCCTGCTCAATCGTTCCAAACCGTCCCGGAATGAGACGCCCCAACCAAGCAACATAGCCCGGCGTGTGGGCATTGCCTCCGATGATTCCCGGGCGGAAAATCGCCAGACTTTTGAAGCCGATCCCTTGCACCGTTTCTTCTTTTAACCCCATAACCCGCACATAGCGAAACCTGCTTTTCGCCGTGCTTCCCACCGCCGAGAGCAGCGCAAACCGAGCAACACCTCCGGCATGGCAACCACGGGCAAAACCACCGACAACACCAATTTCGAGGGCCTTCAATTCCTCCTCGCTCCACTTCATGCTGCCTTTACCGACGCCAACACAGGAGGCCCCATAGACAGCGTCGCCTAGCGCCGCCATGTTCAGTGCAAGCTCGGTCACTTCTGCGGGAAACTGCGCAGCAGCCGTATCAAAGATGACCTGCCGCAAGCGATGGTTAGCGGTCAGAGGAATCGCCTTGCGATTGACCATCACCACCTCAGCGCAGGACGGCTCGGCAACCAGCGCCCGCACCACCGCGGCTCCGACCTGCCCCGTGCCACCGATGATCAAGACGCGGAATGCCATTTAGACCTCTCTTTTTAGATTTTTGGCGCCCGATCCTGTTGCAGCATACTATCGTGATCGACAGCGATCAATCAACCCAGAACAGACACAGATCCCTTTCGCGAGTGCGGCGAGGGTTCTTGCGACCAGAGGAAGCGCGTAGCGCCACCTTTACTTTTTCAGCAGATAGACAACCACCTGCGCTCTCTTATTGCCTTCAGGCAGGATTCGCAAGCCTGTGTCGTTTCGAAACATGCACGTGCACCCCTGGTCGGTACCACGATCGGATGATCTTTAGTCGGATGGCAGAGTTTAACGCGGCGGATTGAACTGGGAACACAGCGCGAAGGTTTTCTCGATATGTTCGATGAAGACGCGTACTTTGGCGGACAGCCGGCGGCTGGCAGGCCGAACCGCAAGGATCGGCACAATTCGTTCGAACGGAGTCAGAAGACGGATGACAGTACCTTCCCTGAGTTCCGCGGCGAATAGCCACGCCGGCGCCTGGGCGATCCCCAAGTGTTCGAGGACACCCATCCGCATCTGTTCAATATCGCTGGTTCTAAAGACTCCCGTGGGAATGACACGCCTCGCGTCCTGTCCGGAGCCAAAGCTCCACGGCTGTACGGAGCCCCGCTCAACAAAAACGACAGATCGAAAGCGTTTGAGATCGTCCGGCGATTCCGGTGCGCCGTGCCGGGAAAGGTACTGAGGCGTGGCCACGAGAATGACCATCGTCTGCGCGAATCTTCGGGCAACCAAGGTGGAGTCTGGGAGCTCACCTGAGTGGATCGCTAAATCGAATCCGTCTTCGATGATCGTTGACGGGCTCTCCGACGCCGCCATCTCAACTGCCAGGTCGGGGTAGGCGGCAAAAAACGCAGCCAGCTTCGAGACCATATGGAGGCGAGCGAATGTGGGAGGAACGGTAACGCGAATGAGGCCTTTCGGTGCGGTTTGGCCCCTGCTGATTCGTGAAGTCGCGCTCTCATAGTCGTCGAGAATATGCAAAGCAGACTCGTAAAAGTCGCGACCCGGCTCAGTTAGTGCAATAGAGCGAGACGTGCGGTGAATCAATTCGGTGCCGAGCTCATCCTCAAGCGCGGAGATCTGCTTGCTGACGGCAGGTTGGCCAATTCCACGTTCCTTTGCTACCGCGGAGAAGCTCCCTTTTTCGACTACTCGGACGAAAATCTGCAGGGCATCAAATCTGTCCACACGCGCCTCCGTATTCCTCTATGGAATAGATTCTATCCAACGAGAAACGATTCTGTCGTGCGCTGTCCGCTCAGAGAAAAACAGGTAAAAGACACTTCCTCTGTCCGTCATGCATTCCTGTTCGGAATAGCCGGTATTCCTCAGAGTGCCAAATCTGATCGCCATGCTGGCACATCAACTTACCAGGCGATTGAAATCAGCTAAGTGCTGAATCGGTCATCACAAACCACAGGAGAACAAATGTCGACATTAACTCAGAAAGTTGCACTCGTTACCGGCGGTTCGCGCGGCATCGGCGCAGCGATAGCGAAAAGACTGGCTAAAGACGGCGCAAGTGTGGCCATCACGTACGCGAAGGACGACAAGGCGGCTTCCGCCGTGGTCAAAGCCATTGAACGCGATGGCGGAAAGGCTGTCGCGATCCAGGCTGACGCCGCCGACGTCGAAGCGGTCAAGAGCGCGGTTGAAAGGACGGTTACGACCTTCGGACGGCTTGACGTGCTTGTGAACAGTGCCGGCACGGCCATTCCAAAACCGTTCGAGGAGGCGACGCAGGAGGAGATGGACCGCGTGATTAACATAAACCTCCGAGGTGTCCTCGCCACCACGCAGGCGGCGCTGAAGCACATGAAGAGCGGCGGCCGCGTCATCATGATCGGTTCGGCAGTAGGCGAGCGTGCCGTCGCGCCAGGGCTTGTGCCCTACGCGGCCACGAAAGGAGCCGTCAAGATGTTCACTCAGTCGCTTTCCAGAGAGCTCGGGAGCCGCGGGATCACGGTCAACAACGTCCAGCCGGGTCCGATCGACACGGACCTGAATCCGGCGTCCGGTGATTGGGCAGTGCCCCAGAAAGCTGCCACAGCGCTCGACCGCTATGGGCGTGTTGAAGAGATCGCTGCGATGGTCTCGTTCGTTGCCGGTCCGGAGTCCTCCTACATTACCGGGACGAATCTTACCGTCGATGGCGGAATGAATGCCTGAGGTGCATGAGCCTCCAAAATCAGGGACGGCATAGCCATGAGTTCACTCGTTGTTTTGATCACCGGCGCACTGACAGGCATCGGTCGCGCTTCCGCACGAACGTTTGCGCAGGCGGGAGCACACCTTGTTGTGTCAGGTCGTCGAGATAAAGAAGGACAAGAGTTAGTAGCCGAGTTGCAAGGGCTCGGAGCAGAGTCTATTTTTGTTCATACGGACGTCTGTAATGAAAATGAAGTGCGGGATTTGGTAGATCAGGCCGTCGCGCGCTTTGGTCGTCTGGACGTTGCCGTCAATTGCGCGGGGACTGAGGGTAAGCCCGGCCCGGTCACGGAACAGACGGCTGAAACCTACGCTGCGACTTTCGATACAAACGTCCTGGGTACGCTGCTCAGCATGAAGCATGAGATGCGCGTGATGCTCAACCAGGGAAGCGGAAACATCGTCAATGTGTCGTCCACCTACGGGCGTACCGGCGCTGCTGGCGCCTCCGTATACGCGGCGAGCAAGCATGCAGTGGAAGGACTGACCAAGTCGGCCGCGCTCGAAGCCGCCGCATCGGGGGTACGTGTCAACATGGTGGCCCCAGGTCCAATCGAGACCGGGATGCTGGATCGCTTCACCGGGACCCCTGAAAGAAAGGCGGGCCTGGCGGCGACGGTGCCGCTCAACCGGGTAGGGAGACCGGAAGAGATCGCTCAGACCATCATGTTTCTTGCGTCGGACAAGGCGTCGTTCATCACGGGAGCATCGTACGTCGTCGACGGCGGCAAGACGGCCAGGTGATTCCTTGGGCGGATCGGCTGCCCTGCGGGCGGGTGCATAATGCGTCCCTCAACCCGTCGTTGTTGAAGTTGCATTCAAGAGGATAAAACATGAATGAAAAGCAGGTCACGCTTCCAGGTCCAGATCATCCGATTTCCGTCGAACGCAACCCTGCTCGCGTCGTCGTCTCCGTCGCGGGCCGTGTGATTGCCGATACACGCAACGCGCTCACGCTCCGGGAAGCGGCGTATCCGCCCGTTCAATACGTTCCAGGCGAGGACGTTGATTTCTCACAATTGGAACGGACGGATCACGTTACCTATTGCCCTTATAAAGGCGTTTGCCACTACTACAGCGTCCCCGCTGGAGGCAAGAAGTCGGTGAATGCGGTGTGGTCATATGAGAATCCTTTTCCTGCCGTTGCGCAGATTGAGGGGCATGTTGCGTTCTATCCCGAGCGCGTAGATGAACTAGGGGAACATCTTCCGACCTGAAGAAGATCCCGGACATGTGGGAATTCTCTGCATGATTGTCCACCGGATAGAATAGTGTGGTCGAGTGGTGTGACTCCCGCCGCCTTGATCCTTACTAGTACGCGCCCCTCCGAAACTTGCGGTTTGGGAATGTCTGCCGGCTTCAGATCCCCATAGCCCCTGAAACCTTCTGCTCGCATTGCGCGCATATCACCTTCTCCTTTTTCTTTCTTCGTATTACGGCTTGGCCGCACGCGCCGATCCCCATAGCGAGCCCGGGTTGGCGCGATGCGGATAGAGCTGCAGCATCTCGTCGTAGAGTTCTCTGGCTGTTGTAGTCATCGCGGCCAAACGCTCGAAATCGCGGATGTACTGCCGGGTTTCTTCTATAATTCTGGGGCTGTCATTCTTCTCGGGTTTCTTGTGTCCGGCGATCACAGCGCGCGGTTTCAGCGATTCGATGGTGTCCAGGGCGGCAATCCACTCGCGGCGGGCTTCGGTGTTTGACTCCGCGAGATAAAGGTGGACGTCGTTGTAAACGGCATCCCCCGCGACTACCAAACCTGCTGAGGGGACGTGCAGACACGTCGTATGCTCAGTGTCTGTATGCCCGACCTCCACGACGAGAAGGTCATGCCCTTCGAGCTGGATTACATTTCCCTTGAGTTCCTCGGCGATCACCAGATGTTCGGGGATTTGGCCGGGATATCGTGCTTTCCAGAAACTCGAAACGAACTCCGGCGAGGCCTGCCGCCGCATGGATTCCACCACAGCGGGCGTTGCGACCGCTCTCGCTTTAGGAAAGCGATTCAGGACCGCTCCTATGCCAAAAAAATGGTCCCCATGGCCGTGAGTGATATAGATCGTGGTTAGGTTCTTGCCGCTCGCCGCCACCCACTCGACCAGCGCCGCAGCCTGCTCGATCGTCAAAAAGGCATCGACGAGAACAGCATCCCGTTGGCCGAAGATGAGGGTGGCCGATGTGGGCACCCAGGCCCACTGCTCCTTGCCCGGCGGCAGATCGCGGACGAGTCCTTGGCGATTTGTTACTAATACGTCCCACTTCAGGGTAGGACTAACAGTGGTGGCTGGCATCACGCTCCTCCTTTAAATTCGGTGCTGATCTCGCAGCAAGACAAGTTGCCAGGGCTAAGACGGCCGTTGCTCGCCCACACTTGCCGGTGAGAGACTCAGACGAAGGTCGTCGATGGTCAGAGGTCCGACGGTTTGCTTGTGGTCGTAATGGCTCTCGTATACCACGCGAGAATCAGCCCATCGGCGAAGAGTGCACCAGGAGATCTGGCACATCCTGCCTGACACCCCGATCAGATCAACCGACCAGGCCGAATGTGTTTCACCTGCCGTGTCTCCGTGAATCGGGCTTTCTCGAACCTGGACCAACAGGCCGCCAATCTCAGCCATCACATGAATCGGAACGAGGAATTTGTAAAGGAGTGCGCGCATTCGCTCCTTGCCAAATACCGCGCTGCCTTCCGTCCCGTCGGTGATCTCGACATCATCGGCGTAGAACGCGTCAAAAATCTCAAAATACTCTTCCCAGCCGCTGCTGATGTCGGCGGCGATGATTGCGGAATTCAGGACCTTCTCTCGCGCGTATAGATCGCGATCCGTGCGCTTGAAAGAAGCCAAATGCTGTTGAGCAATCATTAACATGTCTCCTAACCGGGGAGCCGCTTAGACCTGCGCTCTGCCCCCATCAACGAAAAGTTCGATACCTGTAACAAAACTTGAGTCGTCGCTTGCCAGATACAGCGCGGCCTTGGCCACCTCTTCGGGTTCGCCCATGCGTCCCATCGGAATGGTGGACACAATCCGCGCAATGACGTCCGGGGCTTGCCGGTTTACTAACGGCGTCTTGATTGGACCAGGGCTAACGACATTTGACCGGATATGACGATCTTTGAGATCCGTAGTCCAGGTGCGCACGAAAGAGCGAATCGCCGCCTTGCTGGCTGCGTAAACGCCAAAGGCAGCAGTGCCTTTTACGCTCGCAACGGAACCCGTAAGAATGATGGAGCCGCCGTCGTTCAGGAGGGGTAATCCTTTTTGAACCGTGAAGAATGCGCCCTTTACATTGATATTGAGCAGCTTGTCAAAATGTTCTTCGGAGACGTCGCCGAAGGGCACGAATTCGCCGACGCCGGCGTTGGCGAAGATAATATCGACTCGTCCCTTCACTTTACCGACTGTCTTGTAGAGAAGGTCAAGATCGGCCATTTTGGCAACGTCGCCCTGAACACCGGTCGCATTGGACCCGATTGCCTTCACAGCCTCGTCGAGTTGCTTCTGGCGGCGCCCTGTGATGAAAACGTAAGCGCCTTCATTGACGAACAGTTTTGCTGTCGCCAGGCCAATCCCTTCTGTTCCGCCGGTGATGACGGCGACCTTGCCTTCGAGCTTTTTCGTCATTGCCATTTCCTTTGTTGCTGAGCTAATAACTCTCCAGCGACCTAACGGGTGTCGAGCCACTTCCGAATGTTCGAAACGGTGTCCTCATAGAAAGTCTTGTAAAGACCCTGCGAGACATAACCGATATGCGGTGTTGCGAGGATGTTGTCCAGCGCCCGGAAGGGGTGGTCCGGAGGCAGCGGCTCAACATCGAATACGTCGATCGCTGCGCCTGCGATTTGCTTGTTCTTCAACACGCCGATCAAAGCTTGTTCTTCGACGATTGGCCCGCGCGACGTATTGATTAGCCGCGCCGTCGGCTTCATTCTCGCCAGCTCCGCGGCACCAATCAGGCCGCGCGTTCGGCTGCTAAACACCACATGGATCGTCAGGATATCCGCCTGCTCGAATAACTGATTCTTGGAAACCAAGGTTGCGCCCGCAGCTTCGGCGGCCTGGGGCGTCATGTTCTCGCTCCAGGCAATCAAGTTCATTCCAAAAGCCTTCGCAATCCGCGCGACCTCTGATCCAATACGCCCAAGCCCCAGAACGCCCAGCGTTTTTCCGCGCAGATCAGCGCCGATTGTTCGTTGCCAGCCGCCAGCTCGAACAGAGTTGCTCTCCGTCACGACATGTCGCGCGGAGGCCAGGATCAGCGCCCAGGTAAATTCGATAGCCGGGTCCGAGCGATACCCCGTGTGAACTACTGCGATCCCGCGCTCGCCGGCTGCGGCGACATCGATCGACGCGTTTCCAGCTCCCGTTGAAGCTATGAGCTTGAGATTAGGCAGACGCTCAATGATGTTGCGAGGCAGCGGGGACCGCTCGCGCATGACACAAATGACATCAAAAGGCATCAACCGCTCAATCACGGCCTCCGGATCGGCGAGGTGGTCCTGAAAGACGGTGATGTCCGCTCGCTGGTAGAGTACCGACCAATCGGCGCTCTCAAGCGCCGCATTTTGGTAATCGTCCAGAACAGCAATCTTGTACGTTTTCATGGCATCCATTAGATGATTTGATTCGAGCTTTAGCCGTCGCCGATCATTCCTCTACCCGCTGGGACGGAGGCGCCCGTGACGACTCAACTAATCCTGTTCAAAACAAGCCTGCGCTATCCTGTACGTTGGCCCGGGCCACTTCGAAAGTGTTCAGAGCTTCTCTAAACAACTTGATCTTTCCGTTCTCGGCAACCAGCCTCGAAAAGAAGAGTTGATGAACGGTTCGTCCCGTTTTGCTCGACACCGCAGTAGCCTCGAATTCTGCAAAGACCTGGTCGGGAGTATCGATCAGCACCTTGGTATTCTCGAATTGGAAGCCGGGATAGATATCGAGCACGGATTGGAAAAAGGCGGCGATCGCGTCTCGGCCTCTGTACTCGGTAGGAAGTCCGAACGTCGCAAGATACGGCAGCTCAAAGGCGCCATCTTCGGTGAACATCTCCGCCGCCTTCTTCGGATCTCTGAACGAGAAGGCGGTGTATTCAAGCATGAGTTCCTTGGCGTTTTTCATAGATCTTTCTCCTGTTCCTGACCATCAGTTAGTCCGAATTGTTTACAGGGTTTCCGGAACCCTCGCCTGCAAACAGGCGCAACCGGAGTCACCCGGGGCTGAGCCTATCCGCTCTTGGTTTGCGGGATGATCCGCATGGATTTGTGAAGCAGATACACCACGAAGAATTGGAGGACAGCGATAAAAAGCGGCCCAGCGGATTTCCCAGGATCATGCTCAAACAGACCGATTCCGGCATCCAGCAATTGCATCCCGCCGGCGAGCGCACCCAGGATCAATAACGCTGGGGCGGCCTGCTTGTAGACAGCCCACAATGCCAGCAAAGCCAGAGGAATTCTGGGCGCCGCCGCGTACATCGCCAACAGCAACGACCCCTCCGTTGGAGCGGCGGCAGGGATTAGGTATTGCGGATTGATGATCGCCGCGACGGAAAAGCCGGTCGCGACCACGACATTGATCGCCGTAACCACCGAAGCCAGCCGCATTGCCTTTATTACTGTCATTGATTCATCTCTCCCTGAGTAAGCTCGTCCAGGCCTAAACGCCGGAAGCCTTCTTTTTAAACGCAGGCGCAAAAGCATCCTGCACAAATTGTTCAATCGAAGTAGTTGTCGTGTTCTCTTTCGAACGCGCTTCCAACGGAACGAGGACGCCTGCGTTGATCGCTTTGTACATCTCGATGTACATGGCAGCTCCCTTCGGCGGAACACCCAATTGCGTTAATACCTGCTGCACCTGCTCATACGGAAACTGCTGATAACGGAGGTCCGGTTTTCCGACGCCCCGCGCAATCACCGCGGCAACTTCCGTCATCGACAAATCACGCTCGCCAAGCACCTCGCGTATTTGTTTGCCGGAGAAATCCAGATTGAGGAGGCTCTGTGCCGCGTAGTTGCCTACATCGCGCGTCGCGACCATGGGTAACTTCAAGTCGGGTATCAGCGCATTTCCGAAAAGTTCCATGTGATGGATCATGCCGATCGCCGCCAGATTGTTCTCCATGAAATAGGCGGCGCGCACGTGCAGAACGTTCAAACCGCTAATGGCGTTCAGTTTTTGCTCCGAAGAATGCAGCCCTGAAACTGGACCCGCGCCTTTCGCAACCTGTGCGCCGTAGCTGCTCAAATGCACCGCGTAGCGAAGGCCAGAATCCTTCACGGACTTGGCGACCGCATCGCTATCTCGCTCCTGCTCTTCGGGGGATTTCGCCGGTGGCAATAGCAGGTATGCCGCACGCGCACCGCTGAAGGCTTTGGCAAGCGAAGCGGCATCGCTCATATCGGCCGTGAACGCCTCCGCGCCTTTGTCCACAAAGCGCTGCAGTCGTCCCGCGTCGCGCCCAATGACGCGCACCTTCTGGCCCTTCGAGAGAAGGAAATCGGCGACGATCGACCCGGTATGGCCGGTCGCCCCTAAAATCACATACATTTCATTCGAAACAACGGGTGAACTCATGGTTACTATCTCCTTGGTCTTGTTAAAGGTGGTCGAACGCTTTCAGGACGATAGCGTTGTCTTCGGCTGTCATTTGGGGAATGTGTCGCCGAACATGGGAAGGCCGCTCACAGATTCGGCCTTGGTCGCCTCGTCCTGTAAAACGTCCCAATGCTCTTTGAGAACACCGTCTTCGAACCGGATAACGTCAGCCGCGATCCAGGCGGCGGGCCGTCCCATCCCCGTAAAGCGGCCATGCGCTATGACGTAATCGCCTTCTGCGATGATGAGCTGGTTCTCATAACGCAACGTCTCCGGCGCTGAGCGGACGAGATTAAAAAGCCCTTCGCGACCTGGTGGTATGTGTGCGCTGTGTTGGATGTATGTCGGTGACCAGAAGCGTTCCGCCGCGACATAGTTACGCTTGTTAAACAGCGTTTCGAACGCTTCGAGCACGATTGCCTTATTTCGCTCTGGGGACGGGTTGCTCATTGCTTCTCCTGTGCTTGCGGGAGCTGATCTCGCGTTTCACTATTGTAGAGTATGATAGTAATCCATAAGTTTCAAGATATTTTCTTTAAACGTCTTTGTTCCTCGTTTGTTCGAACCCCGGCATCGATACTATCTGTGCGGTGATCTTCTTTCAGACAACTAAAACTGGACGGCTCGCATCCATATTAGGTAGAGTACGAGAATACTCTTGCGGTTCTTACTGCCTGGAGCGATCCATGCGGATTCAGGAAGAAATGGTGATGGCAGATGGGTTATTCAAAGAGTGAGAAGGCGGCGACACACACTCGGATCGTCAAGGTGGCCGCCAAGCGGTTTCGCGAACGTGGTCTCGAAGGCATCGGCGTCGCCGATGTAATGAAGGAAGCGGGCGTTACGGTCGGGGGCTTCTACAAACACTTCGGTTCACGCGATGAACTGGTCGTGGAGGCGCTCGCGACGGCATTCAAGGATCTTGACGTTTGGGAGGAGCATACGCCGGACATGGCGCATGTTCTCCAGAACTACCTGACGGAGGCACACCGCGACGCGCCGGGAACCGGCTGTGCAATGGGAGCGTTACTAGGCGACATGTCCCGAGGGAGCAAATCCGCGCGGGCCCTGTACACCGAGCGGGTGAAGCGAAGCTTGGCATTCTTCGGCTCGCTTCTTCCATCGAGCCAGCGCCCGGATAAGCGCGGGCGTGCCTTGCTTATTCTGACCGCGCTGCTTGGGGCGCTCAATCTCTCCCGTGCTGTGTCCGATCCGAACTTATCGCGAGAGATCCTCCAGGGGGTTCGCGACGAGCTGATCGGTTTGGTTAAAACCGGAATCTCATAAGGGGTTGCGCGCGCAAGCCTTTGTCGAAAGGCGCCCGATTTGTCAATTCCGATCAACAAGTTCGGCGCTTTCTAGGGACTTGTTTGAAAACAGTACCGCGAGAGGTGTATTCTTCAGCTAGGCTGGAGGTCTCCAGGTAGAACTCGCCATGCATAAAACTCAGGGTGAACAGCTCGGGAATCGGGGCTACGGCCCGAGGCTGGGCCCGAGACTCTCGGCCACAATGACGCGGCAGCCCGGAGGCATTCATGACATCTCCATCGCAGGCGGCAAGCGCCCATGGTGCGCAGATGGCGAAGTATTTCACCCTGAACCAACCGCCCCATGTTGCCATCGATTCCGCGGTCTCTGTCGTCCGCCCGCAACTGGCGGTTACCCGGCTGATCGCACGAAGCGGCATCCCGGAGCGAACCGCGTCCATTCCCGCCGAAAAAGCCTATGTGGTTTCGGTTCATCTAAATCATGCGAACTCCGGGGAATGGGAACTCTGGACCGACGAAAAATACACAAAGACGGGGGCGTGGCCCGTGGGCGGCGTCGCCATGTGCGACCTTGAGTCAAATTCTAGTATTCGAAACCCGGGGCCCATCGACTGGGTCCATTTCCATGTTCCCCGGACCACTCTCAATGCCCTTACGGACGATGCTGGAATGCGTCAGGTTAAACGCCTCCACTGTGTTTAC
>Ga0116129_1001342_pt1 | contig 13691 bp, 14 predicted proteins | sample June2015DPH_17_2_FD_89732 | JGI IMG/M metagenome (GOLD analysis project Ga0116129, IMG submission 89732) | Peatland microbial communities from SPRUCE experiment site at the Marcell Experimental Forest, Minnesota, USA - June2015DPH_17_10 | ecosystem: Environmental > Terrestrial > Soil > Wetlands...
CGCCCAGGCGGCAGGGTTCCGAAGCCACGCTCTTGCCGCAGGAGACGTTGAGCAGATCCTGCAACATTCTCTGGATGCGTTGCGAGGCGTGGTAGATGTTGGCGGCCAGTCGCTTCACATGAGCGGGAGCCAGATTCCCGTCCACCAGCATCTCGGCGCCGCCGTAGATGGCGGCCAGGGGATTGCGCAAATCGTGGACGATCGAGCTCGAAAGGTGGCCGATCGTAGAGATACGCTCCTGACGAATCAGGCTCTTCGCGCGCATGCCGGATGGAGGCGCACATCGTATTAAACGTCTGCGCCAGGCGGCCCATCTCGTCTTCGGCGCGGACCCCTACTTCAATCGCGTAATTCTGCCGCGCCATCTCGGCCGCGGCGCGGTCCAGTTGTTTCACAGGTTCCACGATACGGCGGGCTAGCAGGTAGGTCAGTCCCAACCCAACGCACATGGCCGCCAACCACAGCAGCAAAATCGTGGTGGAAAGGCCAGCAATCCGGCGCTCGGTATCATCGAACGAGCGAAGAATCCAGACCTCCGCCACCTGGCTGCTGGAGATATCTTGCAGAGGCTGACCGTCGCTCACCGGGTCTGTGGCTTTGGCGCGAAGCAGATTGGCGCGGGCGATGCCGGCGGTCCGTGGGTTCAGAGTGGAGGCGATCGTCCCGTCGTTGGTCTCGAACAGATGCTCCGCACCGCTTCCTTTTCCTGCAAGCTATCGGACATGCTGCGGTTGATGTTGTCCAATATAACCAACATGGCGATGCCGAACAGCAGCGTGATCGCGCAGGAAGTAGACAACAGGATCTTTACCAGCAGGGATAGCCGGGAAAAACGTAATCGCAAAATGTCCTCCGGACAGCGTTAGGGCGTACCTCCAGCGGCGCGGTGGTCACGCAATCCGTGGTTCCTGCGCCTCGTAAGGGACGGCGTCAATTGCTCCTCGTTCCGCGTAACTCAACAGGGACTGCTGCAGCCGTTGCCGTCCCCGGTTAAGGCGTGACATCACAGTACCAAAAGGAATTCCGGCGATTTCCGCGATCTCGCGGTATGAGAGTTGTTCCAGTTCCCGCAGTACTAGAACCTCGCGATATTCCGGCGGCAATTCTTCCAGGGCATTTCTGAGCGCCGTGGCTCTTTCAGCCAGCAGCAAGGCGGTCTCCGGATTTGGAGTCTGCTGGCCGGCGCCGTGAATGGCTTCATCGAAATCTGTATTCTGAACCGAAGCCCTCTTCTGCCTCAAGCGGTCGTAGCAGACATTGCGTACGATTTTCAGCAGCCAGGCGCGCCCGTCTCCGCCCCGAAAAGCGGCAAAGTGGCGGATGGCGCGGAGGTATGCGTCCTGAACCACGTCCTCCGCCTCGGTTTCGTTGCGCATCAGCCAGCGCGCAAGGTTGTAAGCCGCGTCCAGGTGCACTACGAGCATCGCCGTATCGCTTCGGTTTCCCAGATGCTCGTTCGACTCCGTGCTGAGTGCGGTCGCCAAGTGTCGTAACACTGATTGCTGTTCTCCTCGCTTGGAAGATCCTAGCGGTTGCCGCCGAATCGCTCAATGGACAGCCGACCTTCCCTGCTTCAACTACTCATCAGCCGGCAACTCATTGAAAAGCAAAATACTTATCGAAAGACTTCACTTTGTGGGCAGGACTGTTATAATGGCTTCCTTGTTGTAAATGTGCTGGTGGCCGACCGCTTAGAGGCGTTATGGGAGAATTCCCGTCATCCGTGCGCTCGGTCCGCTTCGGCGTTTTTGAAGTCGATCTTCGATCGGGCGAACTCAGGAAAAAAGGCGCCAAAATCAGGCTGCAGGGGCAGCCGTTTCTGCTGCTGATTACATTGCTGAAGCAGCAAGGAGAGGTCGTCGCGCGCGAGGAACTCCGGCGCACGCTGTGGCCGGAAGACACATCCGTCAATTTCGATCACGGCCTGGGCACGGCCGTTAACAAGCTTCGCGAGGTGTTGGGCGATTCCGCCTCCAATCCTCGCTTTGTCGAAACCGTCCCCCGGCGAGGCTATCGGTTTATCGCTCCAGTTGAGACCATCGGCGAGAGTGAAACCGTGTTAGCCGGCCAGGCTTCCCCCAATGAACTGGAACCTGGAATGGGAGGTCTCCTGGATGCCAAGGATGAGGATCGGGTTGAACCTCTCGGCGCTACGGCGGTAGTAGTTCGCCCCAGGTGGACGCTTCTCTGGAAGGTTTCCTGCCTCGTTTTTCTTCTGTTGTTGGCAGGTTTCGTGAGCTTTCTTTTGCGGAGCCGGCCGTCGACGCTGATTCGATCGTTGGCAGTGCTCCCGTTGGAGAATCTCTCTGGCGACCCATCGCAGGAATACTTTTCAGACGGCATGACCGACGAGCTGATTACCGAGCTGGGGCAGGTCGGCGAATTGCGAGTGATCTCCCGTACCTCGGCGATGACCTACAAAGGCGTGCGCAGGCCTTTACCGGAGATCGCTAAGGAATTGAACGTCGACGCAGTGGTGGAGGGTACCGTCTTGCGCTTAGGGAACCAGGTTCGCATCACAGCGCAATTGATCCAGGCTTCCTCCGACAAGCACTTGTGGGCCCAAAGCTATGAGGTGGAGTTGCGCGATATCCTGACTGTCCAGAAAGAAGTGGCTCGCTCCATAGCCGAACAGATCCGGCTCAAACTGAATCCACACGAACAGGCAAGGTTGGACCAGCCGCAGGCCGTAAATGGGGAAGCCTACGAGTCTTACCTGAAGGGACGATTCTTCTGGAATAAGCGAACCGGCGAGGGCTTGAAAAAGGCCATCGATTATTTCAGCCAAGCCATCCAAAATGATCCGGACTACGCCCAGGCGTACGCGGGGCTGGCCGACTCTTATGCCTTGGCGGGAGATTGGAAGTATGGGATTCTGGCTCCGAGGGAAGCCTACCCCAGAGCAAAGGCGGCTGCGATAAAAGCCATCGCGTTGGACAGTACTTTAGGCGAAGCTCACATCTCGTTGGCATTTTGCTTAGATGGCTTCGACTGGGATTGGGAATCTGGTGGGCGGGAGTTCACGCGTGGAATCGAACTTAACCCTGGCTACGCGACCGGTCACGAGTGGTACGGCTGGCATTTGGCCGCGCTGGGGCGCAACGGCGAAGCTGTCGCCGAAGTAGAGAAGGCGGAGAGTTTGGATCCACTTTCCCTCATCATTAGCGCGGATTTGGCGGAAGAACTACTGGTCGCACGTCGTTATGACGAAGCGATAAAGCAAATTCGAAAGGCAATATACTTGGACCCTTTCTTTGCCAATGGACACTATGTACTGGGCCAGGCGTTGGCGCAAAAGCATATTTACAACGAAGCCATCAAAGAACTTCAAATAGCGGTCCAGTTGTCGCCGGAGAGTACGGCATTCACAGCCAATCTCGCTTACGCCCACGCCGTATCGGGGATGACAGATGAAGCGGTAAAGCTACTGAACGATCTGAAAAATCGATCGCATGGCGCCTTCTCAAACGCTGCCGAGGTTGCCTTGATCTACGTAGGTCTGGACCAGAAGGATCAAGCCATGGCCTGGCTGGAGAAAGCCTATGCCGAGCGCTTTAGCCCGCTGGTCCTCATGCGTCCCTGCTTCGACCCATTGCGCTCCGACCCGCGGTTTCAGGATCTGCTGCGTCGCGTTGGCATAGGCCGGTAAGAAGCTCTATGCGGCACAAGGCGAACTGGATCTCGGAAGACTTCGCAACAGCTCTGCCGTCTCGAGTACCCGGTCCGGGCTGCCCAAATCGCTCCACCCGACGTGATTGGCCAAAACGACTGAGAGTTCGTCCGGACAACAAGCCAGGACGGCTCCGGAAAAATCTACGCTCGGAACATCACGATAAACGGATGACAGCTCCTTGTGTTCCGGATCGGATGTCGTCGGCAACCTCACCGAGGCGAAGAGAGCCGGATTCGCCTTGCGGATCAGGTTGACGAACGCACGCGCAGTTCCAACCATCACTAAACTATTCCAGACGCATCTCTGTTCCATCAAGTTCTCGGCGATGTCTAAAGGCGGCTTCTCCCAGAAACGCTTTACCGGGCGTAGGGAACCATCGACCGGCAGTATTCCCGACCGGGCAGGTTCAATCCACCCGTATTCCGTCTCGGGGCGGTCGGCGCGAATTCCGAGAAGCACCACCCGCTCCGGCAGATACTCAGCCCCGGTAAACATGAATTCGACATACTCTGAATAAACGGCCTCGTCCGAGAAGTGGTGATCGGATGGGAATATTCCGACTACCGCACATGGATCGAATCGTATAACCTTCAAAATACTGAGCAGAATTGCGACGCCTGTTCCCCGGTTGGCTGGCTGTTCGAAAACACGCCGAGGATGCACACCTTCCAACAACGGTTTGTAATATCGTTCGTGGGGCCGTGTCACCACATACGCAATCTGGTCTTGACTGATGTTGCGGCCGACCCGATTCGCGGTGTGTTGGAGGAGCGTGGAGCCACTACCCAGCATGTCGCAGAATTGCTTGGGCCGGTCATCGCCGGCGATTCGTCGGGACAGGCCTCGCAGGCGGGAACCATCGCCGCCCGCTAACACCACACCCCAGCGCCTGCCGCGTGAAGTTCCATACGTTCCAGTCTTTTCATTATTTGTTGTCATGGGTTAGATGTCGTTGACCATACCGCTGGAGTAGTGCGTGCCTGGGCCTGGAAGCCTGCGCGCCCCGCGGGAGGTTGTCTTGCCGATCCCTCCGCCCGCGCCGCCGCTTCCAGGCCGGCGAAGACGGCTCACGAAGTGTAGAGACATTCAGCCTTGGACCGCCGTAACGCGGCCTGCGGTCCGCCTGGAAACCAGAAACAAACGGCTGCTAAGTCTCTTCGCATGAGTTTCTAATTTCTACTACCAAACGGCCGACTCGGATATTCCCAAAACACCGCCTGGCAGGTGTAAACGAAATGACGCGTTGAAAGCATACAGCACGCTCACGATATCGCCATGGTCGGCCGCCGCCGTTAGCGAACTGTTCCCCAGACGATTCCTGTGCCTTCTTTGGAACCATCGGCGAAAATGCCGGCCGGTCCGCCAGAAGAGCCGCGTGAACCGACCGGGCTTCTGGCGGAAAAGGCGGGTCAACTAAACCATCTCTGAAATGGTACGCCTTGAGTAAGTTGCTCTCACTCCATTGATAGATGGCGGGACCGGTGGTCCTTCCGAATAGGCGGGTCCGGGAAACATGTTGCCACCTATGGTCTCGACGCTCTGAATGACACCTGGACGGCGCCCCAGGTTTCGGCAATCTGGAATAGCAGGCGGCCAAGATGGGTATACAGAGTAGAACCCGGAGTCGTCGACCATGACCAGACGAAGTTTGCTTACCAGAATTACCGGCAGGGGAAGGGTAGCTGGCGGCTTGCAGTCTCTCGGCTTGCTTTGGCTGCTAGCCGGGTCAGCAGGGGCAGGGTGGCCAGGAACCAGTGTGGAACTAGATCCCCCTCTTCCGTACGTCGACATGGCAGTGCTTGCATCCCGCGAGCCGCGTGCGGATCTTTCCTGTCGCGTTACATCCGACAAACCCGGCTTAGGATTCGATTTGCGCTTTCATTCCGGCTTCCGCGCCAGCGTTCCCACCAAGGTACTTGCAGATGCTGGCTGGTTGCAAGTGGTGATGCGCATTACGCCTGCAGCAGACAGCCAAAGCCCTGTGTACTTGCTGCACCGGTTCGCCATTCGAGATCTTCCCTCGGGGGCATACGGAGAGACCACCCTGACGAGCGGGTTCAGTCTCGGGCTCGGCAGCTATCGGGTGGACTGGATGATGCGCGACGCTCGAGAACGGGTCTGCTCCTCGCACTGGGATCTGGAAGCCAAGGCGGGACGCGGCCAACGCGACCTGCCGCTGACGCTTGGACCGAATATGGTCGCTGGCTGGGAAGAGGATGCTCCCCCGGTCAAGAGGGACCTCGCCCAGCCGCAACACATCAAGATCCTGTTGAACCTCACTCCAGCCAAGCCGCAGGAGAGTACTTTAAAGCCCAGAGATGTCATGGCTCTGTTTTCAATGCTGAGCAGCATTGCCCACGAACCCGGAGTCGACCGCATCGCTTTGGTAGCTTTCAATCTGCGCGAGCAAAGGATCCTTTATCGGCAGGACGCAGCCGACAGGATCGATTTTGCCGCACTGGCCAAAGCGGCGCAATCGCCCAAGGCGGGGACGATCGACTATCGCCTTCTACAGGACCCGCGGAGCGAAACCCGTTTCGTAACGAGACTACTTACCGATCAACTCGGCGCACAGACCGAGTCGCCGGATGCAATCATCATCGCCGGCCTCAAAGTCTTACTCGATAGGAACGTGCCTCTCGAATCGCTGAAAGCGGGAGGTGCGGCCAAGTGCCCGATCTTCTACCTGAATTACAACCCCGAGCCGATCGATGAACCGTGGGGCGACACTATCGGCTCGGCACTCAAAGCGTACAAGGGGGCGCTCGCATACAATATCATGCTTCCCCGGGATTTGGGCATTGCAATGAGGGACATACTGTCCCGGATCGCCAAGCGATCAACTTCGGAAGCCGCTGGGGCCGCGTTCTGACGTTACGGGGTTCGGGCACAGTCAGGTTAGCCGCCGCGTGATTACTCTCTTCAAACAGAAGACAGCAAGCCGCTCACAGTTAGCCTCGCGCAGATTGCACCTGTTTGGCTGAACCACGAACAGACACTCCTCAAAGTCAAGACGCACAGCGAACGGGCTGCCTTGCCGGCTGCCAGAGACGCCTCTCCCGCGCGCGGCTCTTTACGCACAATTTCACGTCAGCAGTCGGCCGAAAGCTTGTCGTAACACCGCGATATTACACGGCTCATCGCCTTGGAATCCCGGTGTTATGTTGTGACTGTCTCGGGACTGGCGGGGGTACGGATATCGGCGCCGGTTCCGGATGGCAAGAGATGGCCGCGGCAGAGAGCGCGGACACTCTTGCCGAGGCGGTCCCGCCGGTTCCTCCGGTAGAGACGCTGCCAACGTCGACTCTGGATTATCAGCGCGTCGTAGAAGAGAGTAGAACTTTCGATCCATTCGGTCACTATGCACGACCAGATGTGACGCGACTCCGAGCTCCAGAGCATACTTATCCTAGCCGATTAATCCGTTCGCAGTCATGCGGGAGGTCGTGGCCGTCGGCCGCGCGTAGGGGTTTCACCCGACCCGGGATATGCGGAGAACCGCCTGTCCGTCCGCGCAAGCCGGCCGACGGAAGTGACATCATCTACGCACAAGGATCTTCAGCGAGGCAGCCGTTTGGAAATCGATTGGCAAATGCGGCAACGTCGTCTGCCTGGGTGACCTGCTGCAGGCGGCGATACGAGTATGGAAACACCGATCGAAAGACCTCGCATGGCCGGACGTCTCACTGCGCCACCTCGCCTCGGCCGGCATCGGCAGTCGAGGCGAGGTGAGATCTCGATCAGTGGTGGCTTCGGGCTTAGTTCGTAGCTGTACTGACTCCGGCTGGCGTTGCGTGCTTAGGCTGTAGAAACTCAACACCGCTGGTGTCGCCCGCGAAGAACCAGGTGTGCAAAGCTGCAGGCTGCTCTGCGGGCGTTTCGTAAAATGACAACTTGGGGCCGTCGGTCGCCTCCTGCCGTAACGCTGGAATAGCCAGTATCGTAGCGATAATCCGCGTTCCTTCTTCGTTGTAAATCTGGACGACATCCCGGTTAAGTAACGAATTCTGCAGCTTCAGTACGTAATGGCCGGCGGGGAATACCGTCTCTTCCACTGCGAAGGACTTGGATACGGTGATGTTGGTCTTCTTATCCCACTCGTCGGCTTTCAGCGAAGGGATGAGCGCGCTGCTGATCAGACTGGTGGCCAGAGCGGCGAAAATCGGCAAATAGCGAAACATGGTTGTTCTCCTTTTTGTTCGTTCAGAGCTCAGGCGCGCCTCGGCGCCGAGCCGGCTATCTTCGTTGATGTACATGGCGGTCCTTCACTTCACCTTGCCAGCGGCGAGCCTCGGGCGATGGCGACGATCCGGACTGCGGATAATCCAAGAGTTCTTGGAACTGTTCTGCGTGTTTCCGGGCAACTTAAACTTCGTGCGAGTCCGCCCGCTTACTTGCAGTTTGAGCAAGGCCGCTGCGAATATGTGGCCGGTCCGGGATCTTGCCGACAAGCAGCCAAGCACAAAGCCGGCCGTCGTTCCGGATCGTTTCAGCGAAACCCTTCCTTGTTTGCTTCATTCACTTATGCATACCATCCACAGTGGTCAGGCATTCCCAACCTTATGATCGCTTTACCAAACCTTTACGAACTCGGTGTAAGTCTACATAACGGTTTGGTCATGTCGTCGGCTGCTTATCGTACGATCTCTCGATTCGTCATTTGCGCATGGGGGGAAACCGGCTTCGCGGCACTCATCGCTCCCGCAAGGTTAATACCTCCTTAATACCTCACTCGACACTCCGTGGGCGCCCAGACAGACCGTTCACCGTGCGCGGACGCCTTCTGGGCGAACTATCACCGTTAGTTCTCTTGCAGAAAGTAAAACACAAAACCCGTCCTCCACAGGGATTCGGTCGGTTCCAACACCTTGTTAACTGGCTTTGCATTGGGACCCATCGGCATAGTTCCTTCCGATTGTTGTCGTCACTCGCGCCGCTGGCATGTTACTCGCTGCCACCGATAGAGTCGCTGTTCTTGCGTTGCCCCTCCTGTTAGTATCGAAGTCACTTATGAGTTACCCCGTTTGGTGGGCAGTGTGCATGACGCCTTCGGCGTCGCAATCGCGAATGCGAAAGTGGTTGCGACTCACGACGCGACCAGGCGAAACGCGGAAACCACGACTACCCCCCCAGCGGCGAATTCGTTCTCTCGGCGCTACAGCCAGGCACGTACACCCTGAATGTCAAGGCAGCCGGGTTCAGCAAAGGCTTGGTAACAGGTCCGGAACTTAGCGCCACGGCGAACGCCTCGCAGGCGGTCACTCAGCAAGCCGGGCGAATAACTGAAACGCTAAAAGTCAAGGCAATGTGACGCAGACGGAACGACAGTTCCGCAGACGATGTACCTTGACGGTGCACAACAGACGACGCGCTTAAACGGGAGGCGGCGAAGAGCCAGTTCGCCTCGGTGAAGACCCGAAGGGCCTTTCAGGAAGGATCGAAGCGGCAGCGTCGGGTGCGGGACCGAAGGCCGGGCTCACGAACAGTTGATGGGGCAACTATACGGTCGCGGCCGAGCGGCTGCCTTAACCTCGCGGATGCGGATGGCTGCAAATCGTCAGGTCGCCGGTCGTTGAAACGAACGTCTGTGAACGTCTCAACTGGTGAACAAGCGGTACGTATGCGTACTCCCGCCGGGCGCGTTAACCGAGCCAGCACGCCAGGCGGGACGGATGTCATTCACATTATCGCCTGATAAGAAGCTCGCAACCCTGAGGCTCACGTCATCCTGCGGAGGTGTTATTTCTCATATAGACCCTTAAATTGGGCAAGTTCGGTGAGTGCAATGTCGGAAACCGCCCAAAAGGTCATCGATCCATTTGACCAATGAATGGCGTTGTACCCATTTCGCGAATAGCGACTCTCCGCCATCGGAGTCGGGTCCGCCGGCCACGTGAATACATTGATGACATGTTGGCGCCGCCCATAGACGAGCGCCGCGACCGGCCTGTCCATTAAATAGTCGAGCCGGCCGCCGATCAGCGGAAATCCTTGCGAAGTGAAATCCTTCACGTCGGGTGAAAAGTCGAGCTTGCCGTTGAACCATGGCTTCACTGTGTGCTGATTGGAGGAAGGCACGTCCAAGAGGTGGGTTCCGATCAGCGAGCGGATGTGATCGGAGAGGATGTTCTCCGCCACCAGGTCGTTTTCTACTGTTCGCCGTGGAGACGGGCGCATGTTCCAGGAAACCGAAACCGCGAGAAGAACGGTAGCCGCGATAGCAAGCCAACGCCAGGGTGGACTGCTCGCCACCGGCTTCGGCTCATTCGCAGTCGCCTGCCGCGAAGCGTTGCGGACGGAGCGCTCTAATTGTGCAGACGCCGTGTAATAAGGGGCAGCCGCTCTGATATTCGCTTTCTGCGTACGGAATCGCAAGTAAGCTTCGGAGCAGGCCTGGCAGCTCAAAAGATGGTCTTCGACGGAGCCGCTTGGGCCGGGATCCAACTCTTCATCCATGTACGCTTCGATCAAATCTAAAGAACAGTTCATTTATCAGACTCCATATCCCGCCCCTTGGCGCACTCCTCCAGACGTTTGCGCGCCCGGGAAAGCCTCGACATTACGGTGCCTACGGGCAATCCAGCCACATCAGCTATTTGCTGGTATGACATCTCCTCAAGCTCGCGCATCACAAGCACCTCGCGAAATGCATCCGGCAGGCCTTCGATGCAGTTTTGCATGATGCTCCTTTTGCTGGCCTTGACAAGCGCCTCCTCGGCATTCGGCGGGCTTACGGCCGGTGTGTGAGACGCTTCGTCAAACACCACGCTCATGACATTGCGCTTTTCGCGCCGGTGAAATGTGAAGCACGTATTGCGCACGATTTCGAGCAGCCATGACTTCCCATCGCCGCCTCTATAGCCGTCAAAGAATCGAAAGGCGCGCAGGTAGGCTTCCTGTACCGCGTCCTGTGCATCATCCTCATTCCGAGTCAGCCATCTCGCCAGATTATAAGCGGCATTCAAGTGCGGTAGCATGAGCTCTTCGAAGAGCCGCTGCCTGGACTCGGCGCTGGTGACGGAATTCTTCACATCGTAGGCTCCCGATAGAGATGGGTCGCTGCCATAGGGACGCCCAAAATGGCCGGCTGCGGAACGGTGACTTCGTTCCTTCGCTGTTTGCGCAGAAGTTTTGAAATTCATCATATGCCCGCCGGCTGCCCAACTCAGAGACTTTTCAAATATTCGACCAATTGATCCAGTTGCTTCGCGGATAGGGTCTGCTCGTACGACGGCATCCCATCACCGCCGTTCTTGATCTTAAGGCGTATACTTTGTTCGTTAGCCGGTGTGCCGTTGACCAGTTGGCCTCTTCTAAACAGCCCCTTCAGCGAGGGCCCCACTTTCTTTTCGCCCGTCTCCGCACTGTGGCATCCAATGCACCTCTCAAATAGCCTCTGCCCGGCCGCCGTGCTCTTTGCACGTGCGCCTTGGTTGGCAGCCGTCCCGCCTGAAGCGACAAGTGTTACGACGGCCACAAAGGTTCGCGCTGAGATCATTTGCAGCCGTCCACATCCAGGTGACGGGATACTGGGAGAAATATTCCCGCGTTCGAATCATTCTTCGCCGGAGGTACGTCAAGTCGAGATTCGAAGCGAGTTCTCCAAGACTTTATCGGCTAAGGGGAATAAACCGCCCCGCGTTCGAGTCTGGTATTCAGGAACGCACCAAACGAACTTGACGCGAGGTAAACTTGTCGAAAATAATCACTCACAACCACAACACCGATGGCGTTGACCGCCGCGGGTTTTTGAACTGCATGGCTTGGGCCGGCACCGGCGTCCTCTGGACGCTCGGCGGCGGAGTTCTGACGTCGGAGGCGTTTGGCCAGAACCAGAAGAACGCCGCGAAGGGAGAACTCCACTTCGTCCAGATCAGCGACAGCCACATGGGGTTCAATAAGCCGGCGAATACCGATGTAACGGCCACCCTGCAGGCGACCATCGACAAGATCAATGGACTGCCGCAAGAGCCCGACTTCATTATTCATACAGGCGACTTGAGTCACACGTCCAAAGCTGCCGAATACGATACGCTCGACCAAGTGCTGAAAGGCGCCAAACCGAAGCAGGTGTTCTTTGTTCCTGGCGAGCATGACACGTCAATCGACGACGGCAAGATGTACCTGGAGCGCTATGGTAAGGAAACGAAAGGGCGCGGATGGTATAGCTTCAATCATGAGGACGTTCATTTTGTCGGGCTAACCAATGTCGCGGCGCTTGAAGGGCTTGGTAAACTCGGCCCTGAGCAAATCCAGTGGCTCAAAGCCGACCTTAAGAGTCAGCCGGCCAGCCGCCCGGTGGTAGTTTTTGCGCATATCCCGCTGTGGTCGGTCTATCCGGACTGGGGCTGGGGGACGGAGGACAGCGCTCAGGCCCTTGAATATCTCAAGCGCTTCGGGTCGGTCACGGTGCTCAACGGGCACATCCACCAGGTGATGCAAAAGGTCGAGGGCACGGTCACGTTCCACACGGCCATGTCTACGGCATTTCCGCAACCGACTCCGGGCGCAGCCAAGGCGCCGGGCCCAATGAAGGTAGCGGACGACAAACTGCGCAGCGTGCTTGGGATCACGGACGTAAAGTCAGTCATGAAACCGCACAGCCTGGCTGTGGTGGACTCGACTCTGGCAGGAGGCTAATCATTTGATGCGACAAGACCGACGCTACCCGCTTCAGGCGCTCATCGCCGGATTCGTGGTCTTCATAACCGGATGGAGCTTGGCCGTCTCGGCGCAGGCGCAAGCTGGATCCGACGGCAAAGCGCTATTTGAAAAGCGCTGCAGTGGATGCCACGCCTTGGATCGCGATAAGGAAGGTCCGCGTCTCGGGGGAGTCTATGGGCGCACCGCTGGGAGCGTCGACTCGTTTCAGTACTCCGATGCACTCAAGAAATCCGGAATCAAATGGACCGAAGAGAATCTGGCCAAGTGGGTCACAGACACTGAGAAGCTGGTCCCCAATAATGACATGGCCTTTCATGTCGAGAAGACTGACGAGCGAATGGAAATCATCGCCTACCTGAAGAATTCCAGTAAGTAGATCCGCAGCCGCTGTGTCACGGACGAGGGATCGACAACGCTACTGAATCGGAAGGGCGGTGCCTGTCGAAATGGAACGGCCCGCGAGCTAGAGTCGGAGTTGTTGAAGTGTGCCGGACCGGCGTATGCGGATCGCAGTCTGCGCGAACCGGCCGGCATCAATTCGGTGGTTTGGAGGTCATCGAACTCCGCTTCGGGTGATGAGGGATCGCATGCATCCGAACGAGCATTTCTCCGTGCTGGATGCGGGAGCCGGTTCAGGAAATATGGCCGGAGCCCTTATCTGTCATTTTCGCAACGTAAAGGTCGTCGCGCTCGACCATCGTGCAATACACTTGCGAACGCTCCTTCACCGCAGGTCGTGGCGGATGCGCGTCACCTTCCCTTCGCAAAGCATGCCATTTCGTCCTTTGCTCGTCGGTGCCGCATCATTTTTCCGATCGCGAAGTGATCGATATGATCTCGACGCGGCGCCAATTCGCGAGCCGCGCATTGCTCTTGCTGCAACCGCCGATTCTGCTTTCGTTACCACGCCCTTCTCGTATACCTCTCAGGGAACGGTCCTTTAGACGCCGAACAACAGCAGCACGGCCAATGCAGTTGCGCTGCGATCGAACGTGCATATCCTGGTGGGCGGAAGCCTCACCGGCTCAGCTAGCGGGTTAACTCCGGTAGTGTTTTGGCCTGGCGCGGCTCAATGCCGACGGGCACGTTGGATTCCACTTTTGTCAGCGGCCGGGGTCACGACAGTATTGGCTGCCAATGCGGGGATAAACAGCCTGCTGATCGAGACCGACGGAGACGTCGTTGCCACAGGCGGCGGCTTCAATCCATCGGCGGGTGTGGGAAGCGTCGCCCTAGTACCTAATTGCAAAAATCAACGTATTCGCTTATAATCTGGTCATGAGCCAACGATCGACGATTTCTTTGACCTCTGAAGAAGAGCAGACTCTGCGACAGTGGGCGCGCTCTGGTACCA
>Ga0116129_1001343_pt1 | contig 13688 bp, 16 predicted proteins | sample June2015DPH_17_2_FD_89732 | JGI IMG/M metagenome (GOLD analysis project Ga0116129, IMG submission 89732) | Peatland microbial communities from SPRUCE experiment site at the Marcell Experimental Forest, Minnesota, USA - June2015DPH_17_10 | ecosystem: Environmental > Terrestrial > Soil > Wetlands...
CCATGGGCCAATCGCGGGAACCAAGCAAGCGGCACCGTGATCGTCCGCCCATCCGCAAGCTCCGCAACCAAAGCATCGTCGCTCAACCTTACGCTCTGCGCAAGTGCTTCGCTGAGTTCAGCGCCCGAAGTACTCACGCAATGACCTCCCTAACGAATGTGCGCGCTTGTCGCGTCCAACAATAATGCGATCAAAAAATAGAACGACGCGAGCGGGTGCGCCTTCCATCACAGGCATATAGAGGCCGAAGGACCACCACGGCCCCACTACGTCGTTGTATCCAATATGAACACCGTTCTGGGCAACGACCGTTTCATTAATCTGAACGCGGATGCTTCCCCGGCTATTGTGCGGACTAAGATGCTCCCGAATGCTAACGAAGTTCCACTCATCGAAAAGGGGTCGCCCAGCGAAACAGTCTGAACTGACGAAAAGACCGGCTTACCGTCCGGCCCCCAAGGTGTCACCGCCTCCTGACTTCCACGGAAGGTGTACTGAAGGATCCCACCTTGAAGGCACAGTTCGCTGATGGGATTTTTCCATACTTCGCCGAGCTGAAAGTCTGGCATGTCGTGCGTCTGCGATAGCACAAGCGGAACGGACATGTTGCTGTATTCCGCGGAAAGAAAAACACGATAGGAACAGGTGAGCGCACCATCGGGCTCGAAGAATCCTGTTGCGAAGTCGGCGCTCATTGTGCGACGAGTACCGTCCCAGTCGGCGAGTCTCCATTCGAGACGAAGGCACAATTCGCTGTCACGGAGCCGCTATATGGAAGCCGCAACCCCTGGCCCCATGCCCAACTCCATTTGCCTCCTCGAAAAGTTTCTTGAAAGCTAACCAGATTCAACGCAGCGCGCAGGCGACCCTGCAAAGAAGATGGGAGATTTCGCAGGATACCGGCGTTTGAGATCAAGCGGCCGAGCCGTGTCTTGCAAGACGCGCGAGCGAGAGGCAGGATAGCGCGAAACACAAGAGAGGGCATTCAATCAATTGTATGGGACGGAACCGGGACGGACGAGACCGTCCCAACTGTGGTCGTCTGAGCGCAACGCTTCGAACTCGCCCGACTCTTTCTTCAGAATGCGATCAAGGTCCCGCCTGCCATGCAACACGCGAATGACCCTCACCGTCTCCCCTACCGCCACATAGAAAATGAGAAACTCTTCGAACTCTTTCACCGGCCAGACCCGCAGTCCCTTCAAGGCTGGATTCCTGATCTCTCTTGGAGCCCCCACGTCGCGCATGACCAACAATTGCTGCACCGACTCCTCGACCGCATCCACGAACCGGAACGCGGCATCGGGCGCGTCCTGCTCGATCAGATACCAGCGGAACTGCCGGATGATATCGTCGCGCGCTCCCGGCCGAATCACCGAGTTCACGTTTACTTGCGAGCCTTATGCTTCAGCGCAATGCCATGCGCTTCCGCCTTGAGATCTTTCCAGAATTCCCGCGTCAGCGGAATGTCCTCGCCGCTCGCTAAGCCTTCGAGCAGCAGAGCCTCCAGCCGCGCGTCTTCTTCTTCCCTCTGGGCATCGCGCAAGAGCGACCGGAAATACTCGCTCACATTGCCGTACCCTTTGGTTGCAAGCTGGCGGTCGATGAAGGCCTTGAGTGATTCGGGTAGAGAGATGGTGACGGTCGTCATAAAACTCCTGGCCTCGTGCCAGTTCTTCCTGCAAATCAGATTAGCACCATTCTTAACTGTTCTCAATAGATAAGGCCTCACTGGCCTCGAGTCCGGCGATATTCCTCAATAGTAACGGTGCGGCCCGCGCGAATGTCTTCGAGGCCCTCTTCAATGGCGGCCTCGGTTTCCGGGCTGATCTCGGCCGTGTCTTTTCAGATCCGCCAGATAGTCGAACACGTCCGCCAAACGGTCCTCTGGCAGCGTATCGACGAGTTGGTGAACATTTTCACGGACAGTCGTAATGGCCTCTTTCTCGATCATACGACGCACTCGTCCGTCCCCGTACTCCGCAATTCATCCAAAGAGTCAAGCCATTATAGTTGGTCAAAGTGTCGGCCCACGAACTCTGTGGAGGATGACCAAGCGTATTGGATTGCTCCGGTGTCGGGATCGCGATACCACGTCTCCCCAAAGGGCCTTCTCACATTCCATTCCCAAGAGACGGGCTTTCCGATCCCGCAACCAGTCTTCGTTGTTGGAAAGATTCGACGAAATGGTTTTCCGTCTTCACCAGTACTTTCCAAAATCAGCCCGTAGCATCGTTCACCTCAAGGGCGCCCGCATCATCAGTAAATAGTGGTACATCTCTGCGGTATACCTTGTGGCTTTCTCGTGGGACAGCTTTGATGGCCTTCAAGATGGTGATGCCAGAATCGAGAGCGCCGACCACCGCTTCTTGATTTATGTCATATCCATGCACCAACCGATTACGCATCTACGAAAACAAATCAACTGAGGCGACTAGGGATGGCGGGAACCCATGCCGCACCAGCTGATCTATTCCTTCACGGATACCTGTTCTTCTGGGATAATGCCCTCCGCTTGCAAGAACTTCTCGCAGCTCTTTTTCTATTTCAGCCGACAGCGCGATCAGCGCAAGTTTAGGCGAACGAGTGGCATCGTCAATTAATGGCGCTGGATCTGGAGGTAACTCGCCTTGGGGCAGTTTCGCGACGTCGGAAGCAGCGTTTTTGGCTGTGACATCGAGAACACTAAGGGAGTCTTGTAATTCAATCTCCTGTCCGAGTACCTTTCCCTTTTTAATGCGCGTTAATATATCCCCAATCTGGTGTTTGAAGAGATGCAGAAACCAGAACGCGAAGAGGGGCCAGAGAAGGCTGGCCAAAGCTTGTATTACTGCAGTTACATCCTTCATACTCTATCTCGTGTTTACAGGGGAATCGGGGCGGACGGGACCGTCCCGCAACCTCAGCAGGTACAGGGTAACGTGGGATAGCTGCGAATCTCACACCACTCCCCTCCACTGCCGAACTCTACTCCCCCGTACGCCCGCCCTTCTGCAAATCTCGCAGCCCATTCACCGACCGCGCACTCCCCGGCAAATCCTCCAGGCAGCTCCGGAACGCGACCTCCGCCATCTCCCGCTTCCCGTGCCGCATGGCGACTTCGCCCAACGCCTCCGCCACCGGCCTCGGATAATAAGCGGGCTCCGAGTATCGCAACTTCCGCTGCATCTTCGACGCATTTTCAAGTGTCTTCAACCCCTTGCCGACCTTCCCTTCGGCAACTTGAATGTGCCCAGCCAGTTCTTCCCGCGCCACCGTCAATTCCGCCGGAACCTTCGGCTTCACCGTCTCCTCATACAGCCGCAAAGTCGCGTCCATTTGCCGAGCCTCTTCATTGGCCGCCGCCGCGTTGCTTTTCGACGCCCATGCCAGAGCCATCGCCCAATGTCTCCAAGCCTGCTCCCGCGGACGATCGTAAACCGGCAGCGATTTTCCATCCAGAATTTCGTCCCAGCTCTCCGCAATCACCATCGCCCGCATCAGCGCGAACCAGCCTTGCCGATGCGCCGAATAATTCCCGTCTACCAGACTCAGCTCGCGCGGATTTTCTTTGAACTCCAGCAGCGAGCGCGCCGCCTCCTTCGCCTCGTCATACTTGCCATCGAGCGCGAACGACATCGAGAGATATTGCACATTATGGCCATGATGACCGGTGCCGTAAAGCGCGTCCGCATGGATGTAACCCAACTCATTCTGCGCCGCGTCGCCGAACGATTTTTCCGCCTCTTTGAACTTGCCCGTCTGCGCGTAAATATGACCCGGCATGTGCAGCGCATGTGGAATATTGGTCACCAGTTGCGCATATTTCTCGCAGCTCGGCCATGCATCTTTGGCGAAACTCGATCCCTCCCACGCGTGAATCACGTAATGATGCACACCCGGATGCTCCGGCACCTCTTTCAACAAGGCCCGCAGAATCTCCACCGCTTCCATCGTGTTTTCGCGAGGCGCGTGCGAAGGCAGTTCGTAGCCGCGCATCAGGTGCAGCGATAGAAACAACCGCGCCTCCACTTCATGCGGATACTTCGCCGTGATCGCGCGCAATCCCGCAATATATCCCTCGTCGGGACCGGCCGCGCCAGGCATTCTCCGCGCCACAATCGACGCGATGTACATTTTTTCCAGATCATTGGCCTTCCCGCTCAGCGCCAGCGCCCTTTCCGCCGCCGCTTTCGCACGAGGCGCCGGACCCTGTGTATACGCGCCCTCCAGTTGATGCCGCGGCCGGTAGTCTCCTGCCGAAACCATCGCGATTCCCCACCACGGCATCGCCGCTTCAGGATCAAGCTCGGCAGCTTGCAGGAAACTCCGCTCCGCCTCCACAGCCCAGAACGAATGCAACTGCGCGAGGCCCTGATCGAAAAATTCCTGCGTCTTGGGATTGGAAGTCGTGATCGCGAAATGAACGGTCCCCTGTCCGGTCATGATGTGCGCCGGCAGCGCCGGAGCCGTCCCCGAAGGCGGCGGCACGCAAAGGTCAGGCGATTTCGTCTGCGCAAACGCAGCGATGCAAATTAAAGCCCCAACAAGAAATTTCGACATGCAATCATTCTACATTCCTACGGCGACCCCAGTGAGCGCTCCACCAGCGCCCGCAGTTCATCCGGACGATAACCCGCTCCATCGATCTTCGCGACCAGTGTTCCGTCGCGCCCGATCACCGCCGTCGCCACGGTGTGCGTGATGGACCCTTCTTCCGGCCAATAAATCAATCCGAACAATCCCGCCACTTCCTGTATCTGCTCCGCCGGTCCCGTCAGAAATCGCCACGAGTCTCCGGCCTGCCAGCGCCGCGCATACTCCGAGAGAACCGCCGGCGTGTCGTACTGCGGATCGATCGTGATCGACAAAAATTCCACATCGCGCCCGCGCAGCTTCTTCGATACGGACGCAAAATTCGCCGACAGGCGAGGGCAGACATCAGGCAGGGGACAACGCGTGTAAATGAAATCGACCACCACCACTTTTCCCTCGAAATCGGACAAAGAGACCGTTTTGCCGTTCTGATCGATAAGCGAAAAAGATGGCACTTTAAGGCCCACTACGACGTTGTTTATCGGTGTTTTTGGCAGTTTAAGGTTGCTTCTCGATGCGCGTATCTGCACTTTTTGAACAATCGACGCATGCTTGTTGACCCTCAGTTCGAACCCGACCCGCGTTCCCGGAGTCAGTTGGTCCAGCCCCACCCCATGCCCGACTGTGAACGCCATCGTCATGGCAGGCATATAGTTATCGATCGGCCTGTGAGCCACCACCATCTGCCGCAGCTCGGGATGGGTTTCAACCACCACTCCCTCCACCGCGTAGCGATGCCCGAAAAGCAATAAGAGCCAGAGTTTCACCAACTTCGACTGTACACCGGCTGCGGGATTCCACGTCGAACCAGTATGCTTGTTTCGCGCCGAAATTTGTTATTGTCCGCCGCGGCTTATTTCCCGCTTCGCGCGCAGGAGAAAACGGACGCCAAGTTCTCCGGCGGCGTCAACGTGGTGAATGTTCTGGCCAGCGTACGTAACAGTAAGAACGAAGTGGTGAAGGACCTGAAGCAGGAAGACTTTTCGATTGAAGAAGATGGGCATCCGCAGGAGATCAAATATTTTTCCCGCGAGGTCGGTTTGCCGTTAACCCTGGGCCTGATGGTCGATACCAGCGGCAGCCAATATCATGTACTCGGCAAGGAAAAAGAAGCTACTTCGAAGTTCATCGATCAGGTGATTCGCGAAGACAAAGATCAGGCGTTTCTCATCAAATTTGATTCTGAAGCTGAACTAATGATGGACCTTACGCCTTCGCGCAAGAAGCTGCAAACCGCGCTCAACGATATCGAAGGCACGCCGCGCCAGTTGCAGCGCCGCGATCCAAATTCCTCTTCCTCATCCGGAGGCGGACGGGCCGGTACGGTGCTCTACGATTCAATTCTGCTGGCATCAGATGAAGAGATGAAAAAGCAGAAAGGGCGCAAAGCATTGATTCTGCTCACCGACGGCGACGATCACGGGAGCAGAACGTCGCTGTCCCAATCGATCGAGGAAGCCCAGCGAACAGACACGCTGATTTATTCCATTTACTTTTCCGATCGGGAAGAATCCAATTTCACCCCCAGCTTCGGAGGAGGGCGCCACGGAGGCGGCGGTGGCCACAGGCCGCAGCAAACTCATGGAGATGGCAAGAAAATCCTACAGCGAATTTCCAAGGAAACGGGCGGATCTTATTTTGAAGTGACAAAGAAAACGCCAATCGAAAAGATCTACGAGCAGATCGAGGAAGAGTTGCGCAGCCAATACAGCTTGGGATATGTAAGCGACCAGAAAGATGCGGGTTCATTCCGCAAACTCAAGGTGACGGCGAAGGGCAAAGGCCTCGTGGTGCAGACTCGCGACGGGTATTACGCGACCACTTAGAACATGCTGCGGGCAAGGTCGCAAAACGCGTTGACCAGCGCGCCGGGGCGATCCGGGCGGTAAACGAGATCGATGCTGGTGGCGCCGCCGGAAGGCGATAATTTACGGCAGACCACATCCGGCGCGGCGATTTTTTCGATGGAGGCGGGCCCGATCGTGACGCCGAGGCCGGCGCCGATCAAACGAAGAAGGGTTAGCCACTGCGGCGCCTCCTGCACGATATTGGGATGGAATCCCTGCTGTTCGCAAAGGCGAATCGCGTTTTCCCAGGCGTAGCTACCGGCCGTGCGCGGGAAGAAGACGAAGGGCTCGTCTCGCAGCTTGCGAATCGGGATCGACCGGCGGCTTGCCAAAGGATGCTTGACCGGGACCACGGCCACGAACGGCTCGATGAAGGCGCGTTCCACATGTAAATCCTCCGGCGTACCAGCGTCGCGAGCGAGCGCTACGTCGGCGGAGCCGTCGCGCAGTGCTTCGAGGAGCTGGCTGGTGTGAAATTCATTCAAATGGAGCTGAACGCGCGGATAGAGGCGCCGGTATCGGCCGAGAATCGCCGGCAAATTGGTGAGCATCGCGGAGCCGACGAAGCCGACTTTGAGCACGCCTACTTCACCGCGCGCCACGCTGCGTACGGCCTCCACATCGTCATCGACTCTCTGCAACGTGCGGCGCGCGCGTTCGAGCAGAGTCTTGCCGGCGGGCGTCAGCTTCACGGAGCGCGAAGAGCGCAGGAAAAGCGGATATCCAATTTCTTCCTCCAAACGGCGGATCTGCTGCGAAAGAGGCGGCTGGGCGATATGCAGCCGCTGGGCCGCGTGACCGAAATGCAGCTCCTCTGCGACGGCCAAAAAGTAGCGGAGGTGGCGAAGATCGATATTTTTATTCATATGATAATCGTCCTAATCATGATAAACAATATATTGGACGTTTTGATTCAATTTGTCTAGATTGGATGCATGGAAGTGCTCACGCCGATCGAATTTCGACCTTTTGCATTGGGAGACGAAACCGCTTTTCGCGCATTGAATGAGGCCTGGATCGCGAGCCATTTTGTAGTGGAGGAGACGGATCGCAGGCTATTGAACGATCCGGTGACCCAAATTCTTCGTCCGGGAGGCGCGCTTCTGATGGCCGTTCAGGATGAAGTGGTGATCGGGACGTGCGCACTGCTTGCGATGGGCGATGGCGCGTTCGAAGTGTCTAAGATGACGGTCGCGGAGCAATATCGCGGACTCGGCATCGGGAAAAAACTATTGACGTATGTGATCGGGCATGCGCGGGAGATTGGGGCGAAGCGGCTGTATCTTGAAACGAACAGCAAGCTTGGGAATGCGATTCATGTTTATGAGTCGCTGGGATTCCGCCATTTGCCGCCGGAGCGGGTTCATCCTTCGCCGTATGCACGGGCTAACGTTTATATGGAATTGTGGCTGTAACGGCATAGGCGTCGCCACGAGTGGCGCCGCGGCACGCCGCGGGCGTGCGCTACGAGCGCAGCGTGGCGAAGAAATAGCATGATGAAGATCATACTGGCGCGGTGAGGAGTCTGAAGTTGATGGAAGCCGGACCAGGGGGTCCGGCGCGGACGGGGCGTCCGCCCTACAAGAATATATTGCAGGAAGCATTGGGACAGGAGACTAGCATGATGAAAAAAGCATCCTACTCAAACTTGACTGTGGGCAAATATTGTGGGGGTTTGCGGGCGTTGGTGGCTTGCTCGAATGCGTAGGCGTAGCGGATCAGCTTGCTCTCCGTACGAGGGGATCCGAACAACGACAGGCCCACGGGCAGGCCGTAGATTTGGCCGGCGGGGACGGTGATGTGGGGATATGCGGCGATGGCGGCTAGCGTCGGTGCGGAGGAGACCGCATGATCGCCGAGCACGTAGTCGATGGGCCAGGCGGGCGAATCGGTGGGGGAGACCAGCGCGTCCAACTTATGGTCGATCATCACGCGGTCGATGCCATCCTGTTTCGCGGCGCGACTCAATTTCGCTTCCAGGTCGCGATACGCTTTGCTCGATAGCGGTCCACGAGTCTCGGCCTTAATAAAAATATCCTGATCGAACCAGGGCATCTCCCGGGCGCGATTCTTTTCGTTAAACGCGATAAGGTCCGCGAGCGATTTCATCTGCGCTCCACGCGCGGCGAGGTAGGCGTTCAGATCTGCCTTGAACTCGTAAGACAGGGCATCATTCTCCATGTCGCTCAGCTTGGAAAAGGTCGCGATATTGACGGAGTCGATGATTTCGGCGCCCAGTTTCCTCAAGACGCCGAGCGCGTCGACCATCAGTTTATCCACTGCTTCGTTGAAGCCGAAAAGCTGGCGCGCGACGCCGATGCGGGCGCCTTTCAATCCATTGCGATCTAACGCCGAGCCGTAATTTCCGCCGGCGAGCGCGCCGAGCAACAGCGCTGCGTCGGCAACGGTGCGCGCCATCGGGCCCGCCGTATCCTGCCGATGCGAGATGGGAACGATGCCCGCGCCGGGGATCAAACCAACGGTCGGCTTGATGCCGACCAGGCCGCACATCGAAGACGGGGAGACGACGCTGCCGTCGGTTTCGGTTCCCACGGCCGCGGCGCAGAGGCTGGCGGCGGTAGCTGCGCCGGATCCGGAACTGGAGCCCGAAGGACCGCGGTCGAGCACATAAGGATTGCGCGTCTGGCCTCCGCGTCCGCTCCAACCGCTGATGGAATGGCTGGAGCGGTAGTTGGCCCACTCGCTGAGATTGGTCTTGCCGAGCAGGACGGCTCCGGCTTCGCGCAATTTCGTCACCAGCGCGGCATCCTTCGGAGCGGGAGCGCCGAGGAGCGCGAGCGATCCGGCGGTGGTCATCATTTTATCGGCGGTATCGATGTTGTCCTTAATCAGAATCGGGATGCCGTGAAGAGGGCTGCGCGGGCCTTTCTCCTTGCGCTCGCGGTCGAGCGCGGCGGCGATGGAAGACGCGTCCGGATTCATCTCGATGATCGCGTTGATTTTTTTATCGATGATCGAGATGCGGACGGAATATTGCTCGACCAGCGCGACGGAGGTGAAGAGGCCGGCGGAGAGACCGGCTTGAAGGTCGGTAAGCGTGGCTTCTTCAATGTTCAGAGTCTGGGCGGAGGCGCGGGCGGCGGTGAGAGCGGCGGCTGCGTAGAGGAAATCGCGGCGGGAGGGCATGAAAAGGATTCGACTACTTTAACAGATGGAATGTGAGCCGTCGATTGCGTGCGAATCCAGAATCGAAGGAAACAAGCGTGAATCGGGACCCGATCGCAAACGCGGATAGGTAGGCGTCGGTCCAGGTATTCGATCCCGATTCCGGCCGGTGCATGACCGTGCGCCATTCACTCAGATCGAGCGGCTCCTCCGCGAAGAAGATCCACGTATTTCGGAGAAGGTCGTCGAATGCTTGCCAGGCTTTCGCCGGGGTTAGTACGTTCGTTCCCATGACGTGACGATTGGTGAGCAGTCGCAAGAAACCCATTTGGGTGATGCGGCAAAAGGCGATGCCGTGTTCCTTCGAATGGTCGAACCAGCTCAGAGCGGCTGGGCGGTGGATGTGTCATCGCGATCCAGACGTTTACGTCAGGAAAGTAAGTCATCAAAATTGAAGTTGGTCAGATCGAGTTTTTTCTTGCCCTTCCACGGCATCACCGGGAGCTTCGTTGTAGGGCGCCCCTTTGGTCTCGGCTCCTGTTTCGCGAACTCGCGTTCCAGCGCCCGCACGACAAGATCTTTCAGGGTCGAACCACGCAATGCGGCCGTGGCTTTCGCTTTCCGAAAGAGAGTGTCGGGGATTTCAATGGTTGTGCGCATAAATACATATTCGCACAAAAGCATAAAGCGGCGCGATTACGCCGGGCGTCGACACTCTCCGTGAAGAGATCGCTCCCTGTGTGCGAAGAGCGGAATTCGGGTCTGAGCTTGACGCCATGTCCGCACGCTTACGCATGGCGGTTCCACATCGACCTCTCTAAAACATCTACGAAGGTTCCACCCGGTAGCGATCCGGAATCGATATCGCTGGCAGCGCATGGCGCCGCCCCACCAACACAAGTGTTCCCGTCCACGCGGCGTTGCTCCCTCGAATCTCTTTATACTGGGCTTCGTAGGTATGCAAACTTTCGACATGATCGTGATTGGCTCGGGGCCGGCCGGGCAGAGGGCGGCGATTCAGGCGGCGAAGTCGGGCAGGCGCGTGGCACTGATCGAAAGAGCCGAGGTGGTGGGTGGGACTTCCGTCAATACCGGAACCATCCCCAGCAAAACCATGCGCGAGGCGGTGCTGCATCTTTCGGGCTATAACTACCAGGATATTTACGGCTCTAATTACCGGGTGAAGGACAAGATCACGATGCCCGATCTGGCTTTCCGGGTGCAGCACGTGATCAAGACCGAAATCGATGTGACGCAGGCGCAGCTTTCGCGCAACAACATCGAAGTGCTGTTCGGGACGGCGAGCTTTGTGGATCCGAATACGCTGCGGGTGACCAATTCGCGCGGAGCGGTGGATTACCAGGCGGCGAAAATCGTGATCGCCACTGGAACGAAACCGGCGAGCTCGGCCAAGGTTCCGATCGACGGGCGGCGCATCATTAATAGCGATCAGATTCTCCAGATGCAGGAGATTCCGAAGACGCTGATCGTGGTCGGCGGCGGAGTGATCGGCGTCGAGTACACCTGCATGTTCTGCATTCTCGGGGTGCGGGTGATCCTGGTCGAGAAGCGTCCGCGCCTGCTGGAATTCGCCGATGCCGAAATCGTGGAGGCGCTGTCCTATCATCTGCGCGACCGGCGCGTGACGCTGCGCTTGAATGAGGGCGTATCGAGCGTGGAGGCGGCGGCCGACGGCTCCGTTGTGGCGAATCTGGAGAGCAATAAAAAGCTTTCGGGGGACGCGCTGTTGTACGCGGTGGGACGGCAAGGGAACGTGGACGATTTAAACCTGGCGGCGGCGGGCGTGGAAGCCGATTCGCGGGGACGCATTCCGGTGGACGAAAATTTTGTGACGAAAGTGCCGCACATTTATGCGGTGGGAGACGTGATCGGGTTCCCGAGCCTGGCGTCGGTCTCGATGGAGCAGGGAAGGATCGCGGCGGCAATGGCCTGCGGGATTGTGGCGCACTCCAATCCGGCGACCTATCCTTATGGCATTTACACGATCCCCGAAATTTCCTTCATCGGCAAAACCGAAGAGCAGTTGACCGAGGAGGACGTTCCCTACGAAGTGGGCGTGGCTTATTATCGCGAGATTGCGCGCGGGCAGATCCGCGGCGATACGACGGGCCGGCTGAAAATTATTTTTCATCGCGAAACGAGAGAGATTCTGGGGGTTCATATCATCGGCGAGGGCGCGAGCGAGCTGGTGCACATCGGACAAGCGGTTCTCACGCTGAAGGGCAAGATCGACTATTTCGTCGATACAGTGTTCAACTATCCGACGCTGGCGGAATGCTACAAGGCGGCGGCGTTTAACGGGATTAACAAGCTCGCGAGGTTCTAAGGAAATATGCCACGAAGTATTGGGGTTGTCGTCAGCGAACACATCGCCTGGGGAATTGTCGAAGGAGACTCCGTGGTGGGCGCGATTTCGTCGTACCCGGTGGAAGGCAGCGGAGTCGATCTGCTGCATGCGATGCCGTGCGACGAGATGGTGAAACGGATTGCCGATGAGATCAAGGCGCTGGCCGAAGGGGAGCCGGTGGAGGCGGTGGGGCTCGCGTTTCCGGGAATCGTGCGCAGCGGAGTGATTGAGGAATCGCCCAATCTGCATCAGTTGAAGGGCGCGCCGATGGAACAATTGATGCGGGCGGCGCTGAGCGAGCGCAATATCGAATGCGGCAAGGTGGGGGTGTCGAACGACGCCGATGTGGTATCGGCGGGCATCGCGGCGAAGCACGGGAAACTGGATCAACTGGTGCGGGTGTGGATGCTGGGCAATGGGGTCGGGTTCGGGCGATATCCGGTCTCGGACGGCGTGTGGGAGGGTGGACACATTGTGGTGACGCTCGATGCGAACGAAAAATTCTGCGGCTGCGGAGGGCTGGGGCACCTCGAAGGAATCATGGGCCATCGCGCGATGCGGATGCGTTTTCTCGACCTGGAACCGGAGGAAGTTTTCGAGCAGGCGAAGAACGCAGCGGACGCTCGCTGCGCGGAGTTCGTGCTGCTGTGGCATCGGGCACTGGCGGCGGCGACGGCGTCAAGCATCCACATGAGCGGTCCGGGGAAATTCTATATCTCAGGATTGAACGCGCGGTTCGTAAATCTGGGGTTGTTGAACCGGTGCGTGCAGGAGATGGTGAAGATGAGCTCGTTGCAGGGGTATGTGTTCGAGGTGGTGCCGAGGAGCGATGAGCACGGGCTGGTCGGCGCGGTGGTGAATGCGCTGCGCGGGCCCGTGGTGTGTGTGTAGGGACGCTAGGGCCGAAAATCCACGATCAAACGTTTTTGGGGATTGCCCGTCTCTGAATCCATGCGACTCGTGCTTCAGATTTCTTGCTGTTTTGCTTCACTCGCGATTGCGTATGCTCAACAGGACCTCACGGTTCCGCCGAGCGGCAACAATCAAAAGGCTTCGGTCAGCCAGTTTATCGGCCCGGTGAAAGTCACTATTGAATATTCCAGCCCCGCGGTCCATAGCCCGACAGGAGAGGATCGGCGCGGAAAGATTTGGGGCAAGCTGGTGCCCTACGGGTTGGCGAATCTGGGAGCCGGCAACGGCAATCCGGATCCTTGGCGAGCGGGTGCGAATGAAAACACTGTTTTTTCGGCCGCCGAGGGCGTGATGGTGGAAGGCAAGCCGCTGCCAGCGGGCCGCTATGGATTGCACATGATCCCCGGGCCGGAGGAGTGGACCATCATCTTCAACAAGAATTCCAGCGCCTGGGGAAGCTTCTTCTATGAGGTGAGTGAAGATGCGCTCCGCGTCATCGTGAAGCCGCACAAGCATGAATATCGCGAATGGCTGACCTACGATTTCACGGTGCGCAAGCCGGAGGAAACCACGGTGGAGCTTCAGTGGGAAGATCTGGCCGTGCCTATCACGATCAAGGCAGACGTGACCAACAGCTACCTGACCCACCTGCGCCATGAACTGACGGGCGGGGACGGATTCGATTACCGATCGTATGTGATTGCCTCGCAATTCTGCCTCGGGGCAAACACCAATCTGGAAGAAGGCATGCGATGGGCGGAGGCCGCGGTGAGCAAGCCCGGCATCGGCCAGGCGAATTTTCAGACCTTGAGCAACAAGGCGCAGTTCCTCACCAAACTGGGCAAGGAATCGGAGGCGGG
>Ga0116129_1001344_pt1 | contig 13656 bp, 13 predicted proteins | sample June2015DPH_17_2_FD_89732 | JGI IMG/M metagenome (GOLD analysis project Ga0116129, IMG submission 89732) | Peatland microbial communities from SPRUCE experiment site at the Marcell Experimental Forest, Minnesota, USA - June2015DPH_17_10 | ecosystem: Environmental > Terrestrial > Soil > Wetlands...
AACGGGGCCCGCACGCATCTATCCCTGGAGAAGGATGCGCCGGTCTCGCGCGCCGTCGACCGCGCCGGGCACATTCTTTGTCGCCCAATCTTGGGCGGACTGCATCACCAATATGGCCGGATCTAATTTACGACAGGCACAACCACCCCGAGCGGAGTGGGTTGCTCGTCAGATCACCGCGGCGTTTCCTTAAGATGAAGCTCCGGGTTACATGATCCGGGATCGCGATCGGATCTACGGTGCCGTCGTCAGACGTCGATTGCGCGCCATGAGCATCCGGGACAGGCCGACCGCACCGGCCTCACCTTGGCAGAACGGCTTTGCCGAACGGTTGATCGGATCGATCCGGCGCGAGTGTCTGGACCACATCATTGTCTTGGGCGAGGCACATCTGCGCCGAATTCTGAAATTCCATGCCGATTACTACAACGGGGTCAGAACGCATCGATCCCTGAACAAGGATACACCGATAAATCGTCCGATTCAGCGGACCGGTGTCATAACTTCAACCGCCCTCCTTGGCGGACTTCACTACCGATACTCCCGAGTTCAAGGTTTTCGGCACACACAGGTATGGGGCCCAGGGCGGTGGCATCGAGGCGTTCCATCGGGTTCGTTGACCGTCAGCCCGCTGCGGGATGACGGAGAATACGGCGCGGGCGACGGGCGGCGGCCTGCCGTGGCGGCTTGCAGGCCGCCGCCTGCCGTTCCACCGGGCGCGCCAGCGAGGTCGACATTCACCATGGACAATGGGATTCCGTCATTCGAACGCGGAAATCTCCCATTTCCGCTTGATCCGCCGGGATCGTCGGCGAATGATGCCGCCGGGGGAAAATCATGATCGTCGGCGCGAATAGCCAACGACACGGAATACGGATCGTCATCCGCGGTATTCGGCCGGGACGTCAAGCCGCGATGGATGTGGCGCTCCGGATCGAGGCCGGTATCTGCCAAGTCAACGGTCCAACGGTCCATGACGAAGCGCAGATGCCCTTTGGCGGCGTGAAGGCTTCGGGCTACCGGCGGTTCGGTGGAACGGCCGCTATTCACGAATTTACCGGGTTGCGCTGGATCACGGTTTCCAGCGGACCCGGCAACTATCCGATCTGAGCCATCCCAAAAGGTCTGGTCAGTCGGCGTCAAGGCTCGCTACGGCGAGAGGTCAACGAATAACCAACGGGAGGAGGATTTCATGAGGACGACGAAAAGCGAAGTGAAGCGCAATCAAGGCCTGTCGCGGCGCGAACTCATCATCAAGGCGGGCGTCGGCGGTATCGCGCTCGTCGCCGGCGGCCGGGGCGTCTATGCCGCCGATGCTGAAAAAGTCTTGAAGGTCGGCTTCATCAGCCCGCGCAGTGGCCCACTGGCCGGATTTGGCCAGGGTGACGGATACGTGCTCGACATGGCGCGCAAGTCCCTTGCCAATGGGCTCACCATCGGCGGCACGACCTACAAGGTCCAGATCATCGATCAGGATACCCAATCAAATCCGTCGCGCGCTGGCCAACTGGCCAACAACCTCATCAACGGCGACAAGGTTGATCTGATGTTGGCGACCTCGACGCCGGAAGTCGTCAACCCGGTGGCGGATGCGTGCGAAGCGGCGGGCGTGCCCAGCCTTTCGACCGTCATGCCCTGGGAGGCGTTCTATTTCGGTCGCGGCGGCAAGCCGGGCCAGCCGTCGCCGTTCAAGTGGAGCTATCTGTTCAGTTTCGGCACCGCCGAATTCGCCAAAACCTATCTCTCGATGTGGGATTCGATGAAGACCAACAAAAAGGTCGGCATCCTCTATCCCAATGATGCCGACGGCAACGCGGTGCGCGCCAATCTCGGACCGCTGCTGGCGAAGGGCGGCTATACCATCATCGATCCCGGCCCCTATGAGGACGGCACCACCGACTATGCGGCGCAGATATCATTGTTCAAAAAAGAACAATGCGAGATTTTCAACACCTTCCCGATCCCGCCGGATTTTGCCGCTTTCTGGCGCCAGGCCGCGCAGCAGGGCTACACCAGGATGGTCAAGATCGCCCAGATCGCCAAGACCGGTTTGTTTCCGTCGGACGTCGAGGCGCTCGGCAACCTCGGCTTTAATCTGGCTGGCGGGGCCTATTGGCACAAGGCGTTCCCCTATAAGTCGTCATTGACCGGACTTTCGGGCGACGATCTTTCGAACGGCTATGAGAAGGCGACAAGCAAGCAGTGGGAGCAGCAGCTCGGAGCCTCGATGGCGCTGCTCGACGCAGGCTTCGCGACGCTTAAAGCGAGCAGTGATCCGGCCAGCAAGCCCGCCGTCGTCGCGGCGCTGGCCAAGTTGAACACCACCACGATGGTGGGCAAGGTCGACTTCAACAGCGGGCCGTTCCCGAACATCTCGGTTGCGCCGATCGTGGGTTGCCAATGGATCAAGGCGCCCGTCGGCTCCAGGTACAAGTTCGATTTCGTCACGGTCGACCATGCGACGGATACCAACGTGCCGATTCAGGCCAAGCTCAATCCCTACAACGCTTGACCGAACAGTCGCGCTGATCGTGACCGGGATGTCCAACGACTTCGTGCTCGCCGCCACGGGGATCGTTAAGCGTTTCCACGCGCTGACGGTTCTCGACGGGGTGAACTTTACCATCCGCCAGAACGAGGCGGTGGGCATCGTTGGTCCGAACGGCGCTGGCAAGACGACATTCCTGAGCGTTCTTGTCGGTGCGTTGAGTCCCGAGGCAGGCACCGTGATGTTCGGGGGGCAGGACGTCACGGGCTTGCCGGCGGCCGACCGTTGCAGAAGGGGTCTGGTGCGCACGCACCAGATCCCGAAGCCGTTCGGCGGCATGACCGTGTTCGAAAACATATTCGTCGCGGCGGCTAACGGAACGCGCTTCGACCGCGACGAAGCCTATGAGCGGTCGATCGACGCGCTCAGGCGTTCCGCCCTGATGGAAGTGGCAAACCGCCGCGCCGAAACCTTGGGCCTTCTCGATCGCAAGCGGCTCGAACTTGCACGTGCGCTCGCGACCGGTCCGAGTTTGCTGCTGCTCGATGAAATTGGTGGCGGCCTTACGGACGCCGAAGCGAGCGAACTCGTGCAGATCATCCTCGATCTCAGGCGGCGCGGGATCGCCATCGTGTGGATCGAACATATCGTGCATTTGCTGTTGCAGGCGACCGACCGGCTGATCTGCATGGATGCCGGAAAGATCATCGCGGACGGCGATCCGAGCGCGGTCATGGCCGACCGGGCCGTGATCGACGCCTATCTTGGGGGCGTCGCATGAGCGACATTCTCGCGGTCGACAAGCTCGATGTGCGGCACGGCCTGCTGCACGCGGTGCGCGGCGTCAGCCTTTCAGTGGCGAAGGGCGAGATCGTCGCTTTCGTCGGAGCCAATGGCGCCGGCAAAACCACGCTGTTCCGCGCGATCGCCGGCGCGCACCGTCCCACGGGTGGCCGGGTTTTTTTCGAGGGAGCCGACATCACGTCAATGCCGGATTACGGACGCGTCAGACAAGGAATCGTTTTGGTCCCCGAAGGGCGGCGGCTGTTCACCCAGTTGAGCGTTGTTGAAAACCTGACGCTGGCGGGCGCGGTTCGCCGGCCGGGCAAATGGGACCTCGAGGCCGTGCTCGAGGTGTTTCCCAATCTGGGCCGCCGTCTCCACAGCAAGGCCGGAAATCTCTCCGGCGGCGAGCAGCAGGCCACCGCGATTGCAAGAGCCCTGATGACCAATCCGGACATCATCCTTCTCGACGAAATATCGCTCGGGTTGTCGCCGGCCGCGGTGGGACGGGTCTACGATTCCCTGCAAACTCTGATCAAAACCGGGACCACCATCCTCTTGGTCGAACAGGATCTCAATCGCGCGCTCTCGGTCGCCGACCGGGTGATTTGCATGCTGGAGGGAAAGATCGCCGCGCAGGGGCGGGTCTCGGACATGACGCGGGAGCAGATCACCGACGCTTATTTCGGACTGCACCGCGCCGCGGCGCAAGGTGCGGGCACATGATGGACTGGATCAATTCGATCATACAAGGCGTGCTGCTCGGCGGCTACTATTCGCTGATCGCGTGCGGGCTGGCCTTCATGTTCCAGGTGATGGGAATCATCAATCTGGCACACGGGACGCTCGCGATCCTGGCCGGCTTCGCGATATGGACCGTCTCCGAACAGTTGGGCGTCAACCCCTTTGTGGCGCTGATCGGCGTCTTGCCGGCGATGGCCGCAGTCGGCTGGATCCTGCAACGCGGCATCCTCGAACGCAGCGCGCGGGCAGGCCAGCTTGTGCCGCTGCTCGCAACATTCGGATTGGCCATCGTCATCGAGAACCTGCTTTTCGAGGGGTTCGGGGCCGACACGCGCTCGCTCGCGCCCTATCTCGACACGCTCGCCTATGACAGCTGGGCGATCGGCGACATTTATATCGGCCAGCTATCGGTGCTCATCTTTGTTGTGGCGGTGGCGCTGCTCGGCGGCCTCAGCCTGTTTTTGTCCCATACCCATTTGGGGCGCGCGATCCGCGCCACAGCCGAAGACCCCGACACCGTCGGGCTGATCGGAATCAATGCCAGGAAGGTCAACGCGGCGGCGACTTGCATCGCCATGCTGACGGTCGCGGTCGCCGGCATGTTCCTCGGCATGCGCGCGACGTTTACGCCCTACTCCGGATCCGCCCAACTGCTCTTCGCCTTTGAGGCGGCGGTGATCGGCGGTTCGGGATCGCTGTGGGGGACGCTCATTGGCGGCATCGCGCTCGGCGTGGCTCAGTCGATCGGCGCCCATATCAATCCGCAAGGTTTCCTGATCGCGGGGCATGTGGTGTTTCTGGTTATTCTGATGACGCGGGTGTCGGTGGTGATGCCGGCCTTCGGCTCACTGGCCAGGCGATTGAGGAGACAGCCGTCATGAGCGCGCCGTCTGCCCTCCGCGTCGAACGCTGGACCCCGGGTTCGATGACTGCAACGGCGATCGGGGTGGCGCTGATCGTTTTCCTGACGATCGGGCCGGCGTTTTTCAACGCCAATGTCATCGACAATCTGACGCGGCTTTTCATCTACGTGATCTTGGCTGCGATGTGGAACGCGTTGGCCGGTTATGGCGGGCTGATCTCGGTCGGCCAGCAGGCCTTCTTCGGTTTGGGGGCTTATGCCGCCGTGCGACTCGCCGATCTCGGCCTCAATCCGTTTCTGTCGCTGTTCGCCGGTGCGATTTTGGTCGGTGCCGTTTCGCTGCCGATATCGACATTCATGCTGCGTCTGAAGACCAGCGAATTTGCCATCGGCATGTGGGTGATTGCCGAACTCGCTCACCTGCTTGTCAATCTCGATGGTCTGATCAACGGCGAAACCGGGACCTCGTTCATCGAGCTCAACCATTATGACGCCGACGTTAGGCACACGCTGATCTATTGGTCGGGGCTTGCCGCGATGGTCGGCCTCTTGGGCATCGTCTTCCTGCTGCTGCGCAGCCGCGCAGGCATATCGATTCAGGCGATCCGCGACAACGAAGACGCCGCCGCGTCGATCGGAGTCAAGGTGCTCATCACCAAGCGCATCGTTTTCGTGCTGGCGGCCACCGGTGCGGCGATGGCCGGAGCCCTTTGGGTCGCAAACGCGATCACGTTCCAACCGCAAACCTACTTCTCCATACAGTGGACGGCCTACATGATCTTCATGGTCCTCGTTGGCGGGATCGGGACCTTCGAGGGCGCGATCGTCGGCGCCGTGATCTTCTTCCTGATCGAGGCGTGGTTCGGCGCCGCCGGCGTCTGGTACCTGGTCGGCCTTGGCGCGACGGCGCTAGTCTTCGCGCTGTTCCTGCCGCGCGGCATATGGGGCAGCCTGGAAGATCGCTTTGGCGTTCATCTTCTCCCCGTCGGCTATCGGCTCACATCGGCCGAAACGACCGCCAAGCCTCCCGATAGCTGACAGTCACCGCAGCGGATCAGGTCCAAGCCCTCAGTTTCCAAGCTTCCCATCAACAATCGATAACAGGCGCATAGAGCGTGATGACTTTTCTTCGAATCGTCATCTCGCTCTATCTTTTTGTTTTGAGCATGATCTTTTCGGAAAACCGGTACCCACTTTTCCGGATCATGCTCTGGATGCTGTTCGGGAAAACGATTCTCGTCACCGGCGTATCATCCGGCATCGGCGCGCGCACCGCCGAACTCGCCTCCCATCTCGGTGCTGTGTGTACCGAAGACCCTATCCGTGTTTATCGAATGACCGAATCGGCTAAGTTGGCGCGCTGGTCTGCTTCGTTCTGGCCGTACTGACTTCACCGTTCAAGTCGAAGAGCCGGCTTGAGGCGGAGAATGCGACGCTCCGACATTTTCCGGTCTACCCCCGACAACAGACGCCGCGATCACAGGCCTGCTGCGCGCCTGAAAGCCATCCGCATGTCTTCGCTATGGCTATGGCACCCTCTGAAGACTGAATATCGGAGTATAGCTGGGCAGGATGGTCAACCGGCCGACCGGCAACACTGGGCGCTCGCTCTCGATGGCGAGGGTGTAGCGCTGGAGCAGAGTTGCCAGCATGATCTGAGCCTCGGCGAGGGCGAAGACGGCGCCGATGCAGATGCGGGGGCCGGCGCCGAAGGGCAAATAGGCGCTGCCGGAGGTCCAGGGTGACGATTGTCCGACAAATCTGTCCGGCATGAATGCGGTCGGGTGTTGCCAGTGTTTGCGATGGCGATGAAGGACCCAGGGTGAAACGTAGACCAGAACGCCCCGCCGCACGCGCTCGCCCATGATCGTGTCATCTTCGACCGGCTCGCGCACCATGATAGGAACCGGCGGGTAGAGCCGCAACGCTTCCAAGAGCACCAGGCGCAAGCGTGGCCAATGGCCGAGATCGTCGAGGGTGGCCACGCGCTCGGGTGGAAACGCTGCCACTTCGGCGCGTACCCGCGCCTGCTCATCACGATCGAGCGTCAGTAGATAGGAGGTCCAGAACAAGAGGCGGGCCGTGGTCTCGTAGCCGGCGAAAATCATCGTCGCGCACTGATCGCGCACCTCGTCGCCAGCAAGGCAGTCACCGGTTTCCGGATCGCGCGCCGTAATCAAAAGATTAAGCAGGTCGCGATGATCCGTATCGTGCGGCGCGCCACGCCGGGCGGTGACGATCGCATCGACCGCCGCGGACCAGCGCTTTTGAAAGGAGCGCCGTCCGCGCAGTGCGAAGGCTAAGGATGTTTCAGAGGAGGCAAAAGCATCGAGGATATTGGGACTTCCTGGCCCGGAGAAATATTCGCGGACAAGACCGCCAAGCCGAGCGCGCTCCTCTTGATCGGGCATCGAGAACAGCGCGCGAAGCACCGCATCGAGCGCCGCAGCCTGGTACGCCGCGAGGAGATTGGTGCCAGACTGGCCTTCGAGCTGATGGATCAGTCCATCGGCGGCCGCAATGAAGTGCGGAAGCAAAATATTCACGCGCTGCGGCGTGAAGGAGGGCGACAGCAGGCGCCGCTGCCGGCGCCATGGGCTACCTTCGGCAAGGAATACCCCTTGACCAGCTAGAGGCCGGAACAAACGGGGCAAGATCGCCGGGCGAACATATTTCGCGGCATTCGTGGCCATCACGTGCCGAACGCCGGCAGGGTCATTGACAAGGACGCTTTCGATGCCAAGCGGCTTGTTGCGGCGGAAGGCAACATCGAACGCATAATCCGGCCAGATCGCGAGGCTGTTGCGGATGCTGCCGAACAGAAGCCGGATGGCGGGCAGGTCCTTCGGGTGGACGACCGGGGCCGGAGGAATGACTGGAGCAGTTCTGTCGAGCATGGACGATCCCGGCTTGATTGCAATTCCCGATTGATTCAATGTACCGGAAGGAATCCGGGGTGTATTGAACGGATCGGACATCGCCGATGATGCAGCGAGACGTGCAGAAAGCGCGACAATGACTTCGACGGCCATTTCCCAAATTGTCTGGCCGCGTGCTGCGCTCGCCGATTGCCTGTACTGTACGATCCTCCGGGATACGCGCGGCGTCGCGCTCGATCAGGATCAAAGGTTCAACTTCTTTCCAGCTTCGCCATTCTGCTCAGTGACTTGGCTGTTCGAGGGGGACCTTTACGGGATTGATCACCCGGACCAGATGGAACGCCCGTGGACCGGCACGAAAGTCCCTAACCCGTCCTTTGCGAGCCCGCTGCCTAAGCCGTCGGTGAGCTGGAATTCCGGCGATGTTTTCATGATTGTCGTTGTATTTTATCCGGATGCGTTTTCGGCGATGAGCGGGCTCGATTTAAGTCAATTCACGGGCCGCCCGATTACTGAGGAGGTCTTGCCGCCGTCAATAGTTGAACTTTGCCGCAATTTTTTTGACGCTGTTCCACGCGAAGGGACCGAAAAAAGCTTGTCGGCTCTCTACGACCAGATTGAGCTCATGTGGACCAGCATCCGCCCCGCCGGGAGCGAGCCGACGCGACGATTGAAAGATTGGACCAGAAGCCTCGCGTCGCGCGCTGCGTTCAGCGGCCCCGGAAGCAGTGCACGGCAAATCGCACGACGGATTAAATCATGGACGGGTGTCAGCGAGAGAGACTTGCACGGCATTGGCCACGCTGAGCACCTCTATGCCAAATTGCACGAAGCTATCGAGAATGGTGGTGTTGACTGGGCCGAACTTGCCGCCGCTGCCGGTTTTGCAGACCAGCCACACATGATCAGAAAAATGCGGCGGAGCAGCGGATTCACGCCGGAGCAATTGCGCCAAAGAGCAGGAGATGACGAAGCATTCTGGGGCTACCGCCTGCTGCGGCAATATTTCACCAAATATCAGTAGGTCTGTTCAGCGATGTTGTGTGTACTGAAAACCCTATCGGTGTTTATCGAATGACCGAATCGGCTAAGTTGGCGCGCAGGTCTGCTTCGTTCTGGCTGTACTGACCACATCATTGTCTTGGGCGAGGCACATCTGCGCCGAATTCTGAAATTCTATGCCGATTACAACGACGGGGTCAGAACGCGTCGATCCCTGAACAAGGATACACCGATAGGTCGTCCGATTCAGCGGACCGGTGTCATAACTTCAAACGCCCTCCTTGGCGGACTTCACTACCAATACTCCCGAGTTTAAGGTTTTCGGTACACGCAGGTGGTGTGCCGGCGGGCTGGCATTGGGAATGGAGGTTTGCTCGCTCGGTGTCGTTGCCGGCCGGGTGGCCGTGGTGCTCGGCGGAAAGCTGGTTGGGCTCCGGCGGGGTGCATGTTCAAAAGAAAGACGCTCGACGCCATGGATGCCGCGAGCGTCCTGAGATTAAGCGCTTTGGGTTTTATGTTCATCAATCTGCTCCTGTCAGATCAATGAGAACAACCCGCGCGGCCTAACGTTGCATTAGGTCTCCAGTTGCTTGCCGATCGGCAATGCGCGGATGCGCTTTCCGGTAGCGGCAAAGATGGCGTTGATCAACGCCGGCGCGAAGGGTGGTACGCCAGGCTCGCCGACGCCGCTGGGCGGGGTATCGGCACCGGGCGGTACGATGTGGACGTTCGTCACGAGCGGGGCTTCGTCCATCCGAACCACCGGGAAGTTGTCGAAATTGCCTTGCTGCACCTTGCCGTCCTTAAAGGAGATCTCGCCATATTTGGCGAGACTGAGTCCCATGATCGCGGCACCCTCGATCTGCGACTGGATGCGTTCCGGGTTGACATAGGTCCCGCAGTCGATCGCTGTATCGACTTGGTGGACGGTGAGCTTGCCCTTGTCGCCGACGGAGACCTCGACGATGGTCGCGACGTAGCTGACGAAGCTGCGGTGCACGGCAATACCGAGCCCATGTCCTTTGGGCACGGTTCGTCCCCAATTGCCCTTGTCAGCGACGAATTCGACCACCTTCCGCAAGCGGGCGGTATCGATCGGGTAGCTGTCATAGGGCTCGCCGTAGTTCCACAGGTCCTTCACCGAGGAAAGATTGACGATCCGCGGTGAGCCGATCAGCTCCAGCAGCATATCCTTCTGGTCGCGGCCGGTGGCATGGGCCAGTTCGCCCACCATCGATTGTACCGCGAAGGCACGCGGTATATTCGACACCGAGCGGAACCAGCCGATGCGGGTATGGGCGGCGGCTTCTGGATTTTCGCATTGGATGTTGGCGATCTCGAACGGCATGTCGACGAGTCCCATGCCGAGTTCGATGCCGATCTCATGCGTCGTACCGGCGGCAAAAGTCGCCCCGAAGCTTGGCGCGACGCTGCGGTGCCGCCAAGCGATCACCTTGCCGTTGGCATCGAGGCCGGCTTCGATGCGTTCGGCCGAGACCGTGTGCAGGAAGTCGTGGCGAACGTCGTCCTCCCGCGTCCATTGCACCTTCACCGGTAGGCCGAGCTCCTTGGAGAGCAGGGCTGCTTCCAGCGCGAAATCGCATTTCGATTTGCGCCCGAAGCCGCCTCCGAGCAGCGTGACGTTGACGGTCACATCGTCCTCGGGGATTCCAAGAGTCTTGGCGACGTCTTCGCGGGTACCGCCGGGGCTTTGCACCGGCGCCCAGATTTCGGCCTTGCCGTCCTTGACGTTCGCCACCGCGACCGGCGGCTCCATGCTGACATGGGCCAGATGGGGCAAATAGTACTCACCCACGATCACCTTGGCGGCGCCCTTCAGCGCGGCGTCGACGTCGCCCTCCTTGCGTACCACCAGTCCGGGCTTGCGCGCGGCGTCCTCAAGTTCGGCTCGATAGGCGGCCGACTCGTACTTGGCATTGGCGCCGTCATCCCAGACGATCTTCAATGCGTCACGTCCCTTGATGGCGGCACCGGTGTTGCGCGCGATCACGGCGACACCACCGAGCGGCTGGAATTTGGATGGCCACGGCCATCCCTTCACTTCCATCACCTTCTCGACGCCAGAGACCTTCATCGCATCGGTTGAATCGAACGATACGACCTTGCCTCCGGTCACCGGCGGCCGGGCAATGACGGCATATTTCATGCCGGGCAGCCGCGTATCGATACCGTAATGCGCGGTGCCGACCGTGATGTCACGAAGATCAACGATGCTGATCTGGCCCTTGCCGAGATAGCGGAAATCCTTCCGGTCTTTCAGTTTCAGACTGTCGATGCTTGGCACCGGTTCCTTGGCCGCGTCCGCGGCGAGGTCGCCGAACCCGAGGCGCTTGCCGCTTGCGGAATGAGCCACCTCATGGTTGACGGCCTTGACCTCGGTCACCGGCACATTCCAGCGCTTGGCGGCGGCGGCCTCCAACATCGCGCGCGCCGATGCGCCGATCTGCCGCATCGGTATCAGATAATGCCGCGTGCTGCGCGATCCGTCGGTATCCTGGTTTCCGAATTTCACTTCGTTGCCGTGCGCCTGTTGCACTTTGACGCGCGACCAATCGGCTTCCATTTCTTCCGCCACGATCAGGGGCAGGCTGGTGCGGACGCCCGTTCCCATTTCCGAGCGGTGCGCCACGATGGTCACGATCCCGTCGGGAGCTATGGCGACGAAGACGCGCGGATCGACCACGGTGCCATGCGGCATCTTGCCGGCGCCGGTCTCATAGGCGGCGAACGCCTGACGCGAGGTCACCGGCGCGGCCAGTACAAGGCCACCGGTGATACCAAGGCCCTTAAGGACGGTACGGCGAGAAATCTTCTCGACCTTGACGTGCTGTTCCATGGCGCGGAGTTGTTCGAGATTTGTGAAGATGTTCATGATCACACCCCCGTCGATGCGAGTTGGACGGCGTTTTCGATGCGCTGGTAACAGCCGCAGCGGCAGATGTTGCCCGCCATCGCTTCACGTATCTGGTCGTGGGTGGGTTTGGGATTTTCCGCAAGCAGAGCGACGGCCTGCATGATCTGGCCGGACTGGCAGTAGCCGCATTGCGGCACGTTGACCTGGCGCCAGGCCTTCTGAACCGCGTGGTCGCCGGTGGGGTGCAGGCCTTCGATCGTCATCACTTCCCGGCCGACCGCGTCGGAAACCGAAGTGATGCAGGAGCGGACGGCCTGCTTGTCGATCATCACGGTGCAGGCGCCGCAGAGTGCCTGGCCGCAGCCGAATTTGGTGCCCGTTAGTCCTGCTTCGTCACGGAGAAACCAGAGTAGTGGAAGATCCGGGTCGCCGTCCCAGCTTCGTTCCTGGTTGTTAATTTTCAACTTGATCATGATCGTTCCTCGCTCTTCATAAGCTGTTGATGTCTCTCCGGCGCGAGCAAGAACATGTTTCTTTGGCGCTCACCGCCGTTGTTTCAATCCACCGTCGTATCGGTTCGCTCTTAACGCGGCCGTGCAACGAGTGACTGCAGACGTTACTTTACGATCTCCTGGTTTTCCGAGTCCGGCTGCCCCCCTGTTTGAATTTGTTCTCCGTCCGATTCATAAGGCGGATGGATATCGCGACGCTACCAGAAAGCAGCGACGAGTCGAGTTCACAAAACGATGTCCGGCATTTCCCGAAGCGAATTCCATTTTCGGTCAGCATTCCTTACAGAACCTTTGGCTTCGCATGGGCCAACGTCGTTGATCGCCCTCAACCGGGATTTCATGGCGCAACACGTTCTTTTGCTTGTGTACCGAAAGCCCTATCGGTGTTTATCGAATGACCGAATCGGCCAAGTTGGCGCGCAGGTCTGCTTTATTCTGGCCGTGCTGACTTCGCCGTTCAAGTCGAAGAGCCGGATTGAGGCGGAGAATGCGGCGCTCCGACATCAACTGGTCGTCTTGCGACGCAAGTTGAAGGGGAGGGCCCGGCTTGCGGACAGCGACCGGTGGTTCTTCGTCCAGCTCTATCGCTGGTTCCCATCGATCCTTCAGTTTTTTCACCATCATCCGCCCCGGGACGTTGGTACGTTGGCATCGGGCCGGGTTTTGTCACTATCGGCGTTGGAAATCACAGAGGCAGGGAGGACGGCCGCCAATTGATGCCGCGCTGCGTAAGCCGATCCGGCAGATGAGCACGATCAATAACCCTGTGAAGCCAATTCCAGCACCGACAGTGCGGCACGCGACGCCTACCCCAGCCCCTTCAATGCTTCAAAAATCTTGCCGTTCATCAGGAGGGTGATTTCGGTGGCGGGCAGAGGTTTCTGGCATTCGGACAGCGGATTGAGCCAGAAATTAGAGTTAGGCAATATTTCGAACAGGTTGCGCGCTGCGGCGCCAAGGCACGTTTCGGGCTCCTTTATATAGTCGGATATCCGCTTCTTGGAAGTAAAGGCGGGGTGCCATCTCATGCCCTGGAACTCGACTGTGGCAACGCTGATCTTTTCCTGAAATTTGAGCGAACGGCGACGGCCAGGCTTCATTGTCGCTTCGGGAGTTAGAATATAAATTTCAGTTTCGAGCAGCGCTCGATAAAATGCAGAAACGGTGCCCGGATCCTTCCCAGCGGCCTGCATCAGGACTTCAAGACTGTTTTCCGGTTCGAACACTGAGACTCTCCGACATAGCGTGGAAGTGAAGGGGATATTTCGCGTGCAAAGCCTTCTGTGGAGGAGAGGTCGCGCCGCCTTATCGAAGGCCTCCATTATCCTCGCGATTGTGTTGGCTCTGCGTCTCGCGAAGGGCGCGATAGATCGTGATGCGTGACACGCCCAGCCGTCGTGCAGTCTTGCTGATGTTGTTGCCGGTTTCCGCGTAAGTGGTCAGCACATGTGAGCGCTGAATTGCATGCAAGTCGTGTTTGAGCTCGCCGTTGCCTGATGCCTTGCCGGGCA
>Ga0116129_1001345_pt1 | contig 13632 bp, 14 predicted proteins | sample June2015DPH_17_2_FD_89732 | JGI IMG/M metagenome (GOLD analysis project Ga0116129, IMG submission 89732) | Peatland microbial communities from SPRUCE experiment site at the Marcell Experimental Forest, Minnesota, USA - June2015DPH_17_10 | ecosystem: Environmental > Terrestrial > Soil > Wetlands...
ACCCAATGTCGCATCGATGAAGATGTTGCGCACGCGGAACGGCGGCGGCGAATGCGTCAGTAGGTAGAGGCGTAGACTCAGCAGCTCCGAGCCGTACGCGGGCTCGGCGAGGGGCGCGATAGAAGACGTCCATTCGGGAACCGCAATTGCGCGCTGCGCGCAGGCGTACTCGACCATCGCAGCAATGTAGTTATCGAGAAAAGGTGACAGCCCCGGTGGCGGGGGCGCCGCGACTGCATCGCGGAGCTCGCCTGCCGTGAGGTTCGAGAGCAATGAGTTGAGCTCGGCAAGCGCCAAACGAGGGGAGGCTGAGTCGGCGCAATCCTGAACACGGTCCCGAAACTGGACAGCCGGGACCGACAAGACCCGGCCGAGCACGTAAGCCGACATATCCATTCCCGCCTTCGCGGCGGCGCGCTGTATCGCGGCCTTCTCCTGCGCGGATACACGAATTTGCATCTGCGCCGTTTTCGGCGACTTGCTCATTCAGCGAGCATCCGCCATTGATATGAATTTGTCAATACGCTCGTATTGACGTGCTCAGCGTTGCGGCGCCGTCGTCTGAAACTCGGGCAGTTCCCGGCAGGCCGCATCGATCGCCAGAATCCGCGGGTAGGGATTCATATCGACTGCGAAGCGCCGCGCGTTGAACACCTGCGGCACCAGACAAATATCCGCCAAAGTCGGGGCATTGCCATGGCAGAAGCGCCCGTCCGCGGCGTCTCGCACCAGCCATCGCTCGAGGGCGTCGAACCCTGCTGCCACCCAATGCCGATACCAGAGGTCGCGAGCTTCCCGGTCCAAAGCCAATTTGTCTTCGAGATACCGCAACACCCGCAAATTGTTGAGCGGATGGATGTCGCTGGTGATCACCTGCGCGAGGGCGCGGACTCGGGCGCGCGCCAAAGGCTCGGCCGGGAGTAAGCGCGGAGTCGGATAAATCTCGTCCAAGTATTCGATGATAGCCACGGATTGGACGAGCACGGCGCCATCATCCAGGCCCAACGCCGGGACGAAACCCTGCACATTGATGCGCAAAAACTCCGATAGCCGGTGCTCGCCGGCGCGCAAGTTCTTGCTGATCGACGTGTAGGGCAAATTCTTCAGGGCCAGGGCAATTCGCACCCGGTAGGAAGCCGAACTCAGCCCGTAATCATATAAAATCACCAACGGAGTATATTGCACGGCGAATCGAATCTGACAGGACGGATTATTTATGCTCAAACAAGCGATCCTCGCGGCAGCGCTCAGCGGCGCGATTCTGGCCGGCCCCTGCATGGCGCACGCGAAACTGCAAAGTTCCTCGCCGGCCAAGGACGCCCAGCTCACCGAACCGCCCAAAACCCTGACGCTGACCTTCAATGAGGCCGCCCAGGTGGCGGTATTGAAATTGGTCGGCAGCGGCAAGGAAATCCCCATTGCCGTCGACAAGAACGCCAAAGCCAGCCCGTCATTCACGTTTCCTCTACCCACGCTCGCGCCGGGAAGCTATACGGTGCAGTGGACTGCGGTCGCTGCGGATGATGGGCACGTAACGAAGGGTTCGTTCGCTTTCTCGATCCGGACCTAAACGCTTTAGCTTAAGGGGCGCAATCCTTGGAGCTGAGTGGCTGGGATGCGGCGGCCGTGTGTGCGAAGACGATCACCTACGCCGCCACGCTCGGTGCGGCCGGTGCGATTTTTTTCCTGGTCTATTGCGGCAGTCTTCTGCAAGAGCCCCAGCGCTCGCGCATTCGACGCCTCATCGGCACCTTGGCCATAGCCTCTGCCGTGGCGAGCTGCGCGAGAATCCTGCTCAGTGCGGCCACGATGAGCGGCGATCTCGCCGGCATGTTCGATATGTCTTTTACACGCGTGATCTTGGGCGCGGGCGAAGGCCTCGCCACCGGCATGCGGGTGGCGGGACTGGCGCTTTGCGCTTTTGCGCTCACCTCAAATCATCGCTTCCGTGCATTGGCGCTGGCGGGCGCCGCCATCGCGTCGGTTTCCTTCGTAGGTGTCGGACACGTACATGGGTTACTGCCTAACGTCGCACCCAGCCTGCTGTTATGCCTGCACCTGCTGTGCGCGGCTTTTTGGCTGGGCGCATTGGCGCCGCTGTTAATCACTGCCCGCGACCGCGACGATTCGCAAATCGCTGCGGTGGCTGCGCGTTTCGGTCAATGGGCGCTCGGCGTGGTAGCAGTGCTGTTGAGCGCTGGGGCGAGTCTGCTCTGGACACTGATCGGCGACGCAGCGCCATTCTGGAGCAGTGATTACGGCCGAATGATGGCCATCAAGCTGCTCTTAGTCGCCGCACTGTTGGGTATTGCCGCCATGAACAAGCTGTACCTGACGCCGAGGCTGCTGCGCGGGCAGGCCAGGGCCTTCGTTCAATTTCGACGCGCGGTTCAGGCAGAGATGGTCCTCGGCGCGTTGATTTTGCTGATCACGGCGACGTTCACGACCGTGACAGGACCACCGCGATGAGCCGCGCGACCTGGTGGGCCCGAGGTTCAGAGCGGTCCGGCGTAATCGACGTACAGACTGGCATTGGTTCCGGATACGCAGGCATCCACCTCGAATGCAGAGCGTATCAATGCAGGGGTCAGCGTACTGGCGGTAACCCCGTCGCCCTGCACATGACCGTTCGCCAGCGCAAAGATACGGTTCGCGTAGCGCCCCGCCAGAGTCAGGTCGTGCAGCGAAGCGATCACCAGCTTGCCGCCGCCGGCCAGTCCTTGCAGACGCCGCGCCGTGTCCAACGCGTGCTTCGGATCAAGGCCGGCGATGGGTTCATCGACGATCAGCACGTCGGGATTGGCGACCAACGCCCGCGCCAGCATGGCGCGCGCCAACTCTCCGCCCGACAGCGTTGTCGCAGGCTGCAGGCGGTGGCCGAGCAAATCGCAAGCCTGCAGCGCCTGCGTAATCAGTGGCCCGAAACTTAAGGGTAGGCCGCCGAACACCGGGAGGGTCGGGGTCAGACCCAGCGCCACCAAGCGTTCCACTGAAATGGGCCATTCGCAACGCGGATTCTGCGGCAAATATGCGCGCCGGCGTGCCAACTTCATCCCGGAGAGATCATGAATCGACACATCATCCAGCATCACCGTACCCGAATCGGGTTTCAGCAACCCGGCCAGTACCGACAACAGCGTCGACTTGCCCGCGCCATTTGCGCCGATGACGGCGATGAAATCTCCGGACTCTGCATGCAGCGAGACATTCTCCAGAATTGTGCGCCCTCCCCGCCGCACGCAGATCTGCGAGGCATGAAGGATGCTCATGAGCCTCGCATCGCCTGCTCGAGGCTCGCGCGCAACGCCACCGCCGCATCCGCACTCTGCACCACTCCGCAGCTATAAAGCGCGCTCGGATAGGTCACTCTTCGTCGCGCATACAATTTCAGAATCAGCGGATGCAGCGCCAGATCGGTGTTGCGCCCGGGCGTGTCCGTGATATGGCTGGCATAGGCAAGAATGTCCGGGTGCGCCATGAGCAACTGTTCCACATCGAACGACGTGTAGGCGCCGTCTAGAGGGGCCGCGATGTTAATGCCACCCGCCGCTCTTAGAATGGAATCGAACATGGTTCCTCTGCCCGGAATCGCGCCGCCCTCACCCCAGGCAGCGACGCGGATGCTCTGCGGCGGCCGGGAGGCCGCCAACTCTTGCAACGTCGAATCCATTTTCGCAATGAGGGCCTCGCCCACCTCGTCCCTGCCGAGCGCGTGGGCCACTTGGCGCGTTACCGCACGGACCTCATTGAAATCCGCCGCCGGCGGAACTTCCAGCAGTGGCATGTGCAGCTTCTTCAGCAGCGATCGGGCGGCCGGCGTGGTGTATGTCCCGGCAAGGATCAGATCCGGTTTCTCGGCGAGCACCTCTTCCACCGTACCGGAGTTGATCCGCACCTTCGCAGCCTGCGGCCACTGATAAGAATTGCTGGGATCGCGCGAGTAATACGTGACCGAAGCAATGCGCTGCGGCGGCAACAGTTCCAGCAGCAAATCGTCGGTACACATGCTGAGCGACATCACGTGCTGAGGCGCCGGGGCCGCCGCGGCCGACGCCGAGCCGAGCAGCCCCGATCCCAGCATTATCAGGATCGCGCCGTTCAAGATTCAGCCGAATTTGCTGAAATCCGGCGGGCGCCGTTCTGAAAATGCGGTGAAGGCTTCCTTGAACTCCGCGGACTTCAGTTGGCGCACGAAATGCCCGGTCTCCTCGCTCATTCGTGCCAGCATGACCGGTTGGTCGCGCATCAGAGATTTTGTCGCGACGACCGAAGCCGGGGCGCGAGCTGCGATGGCGAGGGCGGCCGCACGCGCGGCCGCATGCAGCTCGGCCGGGGGTACGGCACGATTCGCCATCCCCCAGCTGACCGCCTTTTCCGCGTTCACGGGCTCACCGAGCACGAACATCTCAAACGCACGAACATGGCCGATGCGCAGCGGCATCAACAGGCTCGAGCCGGCTTCCGGGACCAGCGCCAAATTGACGAAAGGCGCGATGAGCAGCGCATCGTCCGCCAGGTAGACCATGTCGCAGTGAAGCAGCATGGTGACGCCGACCCCCACCGCCCGGCCGTTGACCGCCGCGACGATCGGCGTGCGGGCGCGCGCGAGCGCCGGCAGCAGCGGATTGGCATCCTCAGGCTTGGGCGCGGCGGCGGCATTGCCGATGGCGGCGAAATCCGAGAGATCGTTTCCCGCGGTGAACATGTCGCCGTTGGCCTTGATCAAAATGCAGCGGATATCCGGATCCGCATCGGCATTCGCGATTTCGGCCGCCAGCGTGGCGTACATGGCGCGGGTCAGTGCGTTCTTCTTATCCGGGCGGTTCAACGTGAGAACCAGGAGTTTTTCGGACTTCTCCACCAAAACATGCTGTGTCACAGAGTTCTCCTTGTTACGGTGCCGTCTTGCGCAGCCGCACGACGAGCCAAAAGAAAAATGGTGTTCCAATCAGGCTGGTCAGTACTCCGAGCTTCATGTCGGTTCCAATGTGGATCAGTCGTGTTGCCACATCGGCGAACAACAGGAGCAGCGCGCCGCTCAATGCCGCGGGAAGCAGGATGCGGCTGGGCTGATGCCCCATGAGCGGACGCACCAAATGAGGTGCCACGAGTCCGATAAAGCCCACCACGCCGGTCACCGCCGTGGAGGCTCCGACCGCCAGTGCCGTACCGAATACCGCCAGGAGGTAGAGGCGCCGAAGATCGATGCCCAAGCTCTGCGCCTGTGCCTCGCCCAATGCCAGCGCATCGATTCCACGAGCATTGAATAGCAGCATGATGCACCCTAGCAGAATAAACGGCGTCACCAGCAATACCTGCGCCCAACTGCGGTCCGCCAGCGAACCCATCAACCAGGTCATGATTTCAAACGCCGCGTAGGGGTTGGGGGCGAGGTTCAATGCCAAGGATATCCCGGCCGCCGCCAGCGCCGACACCGCCGCTCCCGCCAGCACCAGCGTGATGGAACCGCCGCCGCGGCCGAGTGCGAATGTCACCAGGCTGGCAAGCAGCGCGCCGGTCAATCCAAGAAGCGGCGCGGCCGCTGCGAAATGCCGCGCCAAGCCAAAATACACGGCGATGACGGCACCGAGTGCGGCGCCGGCGGAAACCCCCAGCAGCCCGGGTTCTGCCAAAGGATTGCGCGTCACGCCCTGCAGCACAGCACCCGCCAACCCAAGAGCGGCGCCGACCTCGAGTGCGAGAACGGCGCGCGGCAGTCTCAATTGCGTAATGATTGTCGCCGCCAGGTTGGCATCGGGCGACATCAGGCCATGCCATACCTCGCCCAGCGGCAACCAGACACGGCCTGCCAGAAGCGAGACCGTGAACATCGAGGCCAGCAGCAGCAACAGCGCGCCGTTGACCGCGTAATCGCGTCGCCTGGTTGATTCAATTCGCATGGGTGTACCGCGATTAGGCGTAGCTCCTGCTGACGAACCAAAACACTCCCAGCCCCACGAGAAATGCCGAAGCGACGTCGACGACGACGGGACGAGGCAGTGCGAGGTGCAGTTTTCGCAAGGCCAAGACCAGCATTGTCGCCCCGATGACCAGCAGCACTTGGCCGATTTCAACCCCCAGGTTGAAGCCGACGAGCAGCGCGGCCAGCCGCTCCGTGGGCAGCTGCAGCTCCAGCAGGTCCGCGGCAAAGCCAAAACCATGAATCAAGCCGAACACTAACGTAATGAGCACGCGCAATCGACCTGCATCGCGAATATTGCCGGAGATGAGCAGATAGTTTGCCGCGAACAATCCCGCGCCGAGCAGCAGCAAGCTCGGCAAGCCGCCAAAACCGAGCAGTTGACATACGGCCATGAGGCCCATGCACGAGGCGGCGCCCAGCGCGACCATCCTGGGTTGGCGCGTCTGAACGACGATATTTTCCGCACCGATGAGCGCGATGGTGAGGGCGACCAAAGCATCGATATACTCGGCGTGCGGCCTTAAGACCCCCGTAACCGCCAGCGCGAGCGTCAAGCTGTGGCCGATCGTAAATCCGGTCACGACAAAGACAAGATCGCGCAGACGCCGGGATATCAGCACCAAGCCCAAGAGAAACGACATGTGATCCACACCGGTGAAGATGTGCATCATTCCCATGCGTATGAATTCGAAGAAACTTGCATTCTTGAGACGGCTGCCCGCTCCGCCGGTGACCTCGATCGTCTGATGTTCACGGGTGATCAGCTGTTCGGTGAATTCCCCGGATTGGGCATTTTGCACTTGCGCGAAGTTCGTGTGGCTGGGGACCAGATCAAAAAAGGCACCGGAATGAATCTGCAAATTGGCGGCTGAATCGCACCGGAATGTAAAATCGAATTTGCGAAATCCTGGGAGTGCCGAAAGCGGCTGCACCGGAGGGATGAGCGCACAGCGTTTTCCGTCCGCAAGAGCGTAGGTTTTTTCGACCAGGTAGTCGCTCAAACGCTCAGTGGAAACGGGGATCGCGTCGCCGGCGAGCCGATTGGCTTCGGTGTCGGGAATCGTGACGACCACATCGATCGATCGGCCGTTGATTTCCCAGACTGAATGCGACTGACTTCGCGTATGACCATCGGCGATGCGCGGCACGGCCGCCGAAAGAATCAGGCAGAAGATCGCGGCGAACCTCAACGCAAGTCGTCCGCGACGCGCACGTTGGCGCGTTTGCGCAGGAATGACTCGTCGCCGGCCTTCAATTGCGCGATCGCGTGATTCCGATAGTCGGTCAGTACCTGAGGATATGCCTTGGCGAAGTCGAGGCGCACCGGCCGCGTGTTTCTAACCATGTAGAGCACATGGATGCCGTCGCTCATTGCAATGGGTGAAGACGCCGTGCCCTCCGGCAATTCCCGGGCATCGGCGAAAAGCTGATCGCCGAGATGAATCTGGGCGGCAAAATAGAATTCATCGCCCTTCGTCCTGCCTGAGTCGCGTCCATGGAGACGCGTCAGCGTTTCCGGAGCCGTGACGGCCGCTTTCAGGGCTTCCGGGCCGGCCGCCAGGTCGCGAAGCTCATCCGCTGGAAATACAAAATCTTGGACATTCATGATCCCCTCGCTGACGTAGCGCTCGGGGTGCTGCGCGTAGAACTCACGCAAGGTCGCCTCGCCGGGCTGGGCCGTGATGGCACTTTCAGAAATTTCCAGCTCCACCGCGTTGACCAGCGCGCTGCGCACATCCGGATCGACCGAAGCCAAGTCCAGCTCTTTGCCCCGCTGCACGAACAGTTCTTCGCGGATCATATCGTTCAAGACTTTCTGCCGCTGCTCGCGGGTTGCGTGGCTCAAATCGACGCCGTAAAGCGTCTGCAGCAGGAAGAGGAAATCGCTGCGGGAAATCGGCTGCTGATTCACCAGCGCCACATCCTCGGCCGGAACCGACAGCGTCGATGCACCGCGCGCGGTGAACAGCGAATATCCGGCCAACCCTAAGCCGATGAGCGCTCCCATCGTCATCAGCACGAACGAGCGGCGGCTGCCGGCCTTTGCCCCCTCGTGATCAGTCGGCATCAGGCACTTCATCGCGGTGCGAGATCGAGTAGACGTAGACAGCCGTTTCGCGGATGCCGGCCGCACTCATTTTCATGATCCATGCCGGGCACATGCCTTGGCGGCCATGGGCGATCGACTGAAAAAGCGCCTCGCGGCTGCCGTCACCGTAGAGGGTCACGGCATCGGTCAAGTTCGGCGCACCGATCGCGGCGTCCCCTTTGGCATCGAGGGCATGGCAGTCATAGCAGCCCGCATCGCCGCTGAACAATGCCGCGCCTCGCGACGCTGCGGCGGCATCCGCTTCGCGGCCCTGTTGCCGAAACAGAAACTCGATCAGATCGCTGATCTGGCCGGGGGCCAGCGGCTGAATGTTCGGGTCGGCCGGATTCGGATGTGGCCGCCCATAAGCCGGCATGATGGCCAGGCTCCATGTCTTCGAATGGCGGGATCGAATTCCGTACTCGATGATGTGTTCGATGTCCGCCACACGTCCGCTGCCATACAGCCAATCTCCATCGGTCAGGTCAGGCACGCCCTTGACCGGATCTCCGGCGCCCGAAACGCCATGGCATGCGGCACAATGAGTCATGAACAGCGGCTGCCCGCGGTGAGCCGCAAACCGCAGCAGCGCAGGATCTGCGGCCAATGCATCGGGATCCGCGCGCAGCAGTCTTCGTTCAGCTTGGCCGATCTCGGCGAAAACGGCCGCGCCGATCAAGAACGCCAGGATGATAACGATAGTGAAGCGCATTCAGTTTGGCTCGAGGTGCGTCCCGCCATCGACCGATCAAGTCGTAAAGCCTATCCAACGTCCCGCCGCGACAACCCCGGCCCACAGCAGCAGCGAGGTGCCCCCCGCAAATTTGGCCAGCCTGGGCGGTTCTTTTCTGTCCCATGCCGCGAGATGGCGGGTTCCCAACCAGTGAAACACCACCATGTTGATTCCGGCGAGCAGCAGGCAGCACATCTTCAGCCGGAACGGAATATTGCCGTAGTAGATGAGCGCCTTGGATGAAAACATCATGAGGCCGGCGCTGGCCGCCACCAAAAAAGCCACCCAGGTCCAGGGCAGCATTTCGCCCGCCAGCTCACTGAATGGGCGCTCGCGATTGGCAAACCCCAGGAGGCGCAGGTCCACGGTCATGATCGAACCGACGACCAGCACCAGCGCGAACACATGCACCGTTTCGATGGTCGGAAACAGCCAATCGGATTCGCGAATCTCGGTCGGAAACTTCAAGTCTTGAAGCCAGATGAGGGCCCGTTCCATGGCCATGCCTATCGCTTACACATAGGCTATCCAACGTCCGGCGGTCACGATGCCCGCGCCGACGATGATGAAGACGATTCCGATGGCGCGGGCCGCGCGGCGTCGCATCGGCGACTCGGTCCAGTACTGCGGATTGCGGCCTATGCGCGACAGAACGATCCACAGGATGACGGCGAGGATGAGCACCATGAGCATTTTTACGCGAAATACCCAATTGAGCAGCTCGCGCGCGGGCTCCGTGACGGTGAGCAGGATGCCGCTGACGAGGAGCACGGAGAGTGCCGTCCAGATCCAGGGTGCCGAGCGGGCGGCGAGCCTCGCCAAGGGCTGCGCGCCGCGGGTAATTCCGATGAGACGAAAACCGATGACATAGACGGTGGTCAGCAGAATCGCAATGGCGATAATATGGACCGTTTGCACCAGCGGGACGAACCAGTTTGCCGACTGAAACGCCACGCTGATACCCGTCCTCGACAGCCAATCGCAAAATTGCTCAATCACATCACCATCCGGTGCTTTGGGAAGCGGCTACTTTGAATGGAGCGCATCATCGGGGCAAGGGCCCGCGTGAAGTATAGTCAGCAAATGCAATTCGGACCGCTGAAAACTCGCCGCACCCTGCTGGGGCTGGGCGGTGCGTTGCTGCTGGCCTGGTGCGCGGGCATCTTGGCTCGCGGCTACTGGACCCCGGACGAGCCGCGCGAAGCTGACATCGCCTGGCGCATGAGCTGGCAGGCCGACAAGGCGGTGCCGTTATTGGCCGGCGAAGCCTTTTGTGAAAAGCCGCCTCTGACCTATTGGCTGGCTGCCATTCCCATCAGATGGTTCGGCGCACAAGCGTGGGCCGCGCGTCTGCCCAATTTGCTTTATGCCTTCGTCACGGCGCTCGGTGTCGGTTTGCTGGCTTCGCGCTGCGCCGGCCGGTTCGCCGGGCTGGTGGGGGCGGCAGCGGTCAGCACGTTCTTACTGTCATACCAAGTCGCCATCTGGTTGGCGACCGATGCGCCGTTGCTCGCCGCCGTGTCGGTGGCACTCCTCGGCGCCTACATCGGGTTCTACGCGACCACCCGTGCGCAGCGCCTGCGCGGCTATCTCTTGATGCACGCCGCATTGGGACTGGGGTTTTTGAGCAAGAGCGCCGTCGTCTGGATGGTGCCCGCGATGGCCCTCCTCGCACTGGCTATTTGGGAAAAGCGCTGGCGCGAACTGCTCCGCTGGGAACTGTATATCGGTTTGCTGGTTCAGGCAGCGATGATTCTCACCTGGGTGTGGTTTGTCTACCGGGGCAGTGATGGCGCGGAACATTTGAGAATTTTCTTTTGGAACAACCTCGTCGGCCGCTTCGCACCGGTGGACGCGCCGCCGGATTTGCAATATGCGGCGGCCCACCGCAACACGCCCGGGAAGTATCTGATCGAACTCCCCGTGTACTTGTTTCCCTGGACCTTGCTGGTCATTGCCGCCGCACGTCGTGCGTGGCGGCAGCGGCGCGCCCTTCGAGACTCACGCGCCGTCCGCTTCGCACTCGCCGCCTCACTGCCGCCGTTGCTGCTCCTTTCCTTCGCCGCCACGGCCCGCAATATCTACCTGGCACCGGCGCTTCCGGGATTTGCATTGCTCCTCGCCTGGTGGGCTCGGGAAATCCTCCCCGGCCCCGATCGCTGGGACGTACGCGCACTGCGCGCGACGGCCGCGATATTGCTGCTGGGCGTCGCGCTGTTTGCCGCGGCGCTGATCGTAATCGCGGGCGATTCCTGGAGCAGCATGCGCCGGCCCGCGCTGTACATCGCCGTCTCAGCAATCGGTCTACTCGCCGCCGCGGTGCTGGCCCTCCGGGCGTGGGCGGCGGCGCGCGACCAGCCGGTGCACGCTCAATGGGCGCTGTTTCTTGCCTATTGCGCGCTGCTCATCGGGCCCGCCTCCCAGGTATACACGCAGGTGGACCGTTGGCAGGACCTGGCGAAGATCAGTCGTGAGGTTGCCGCGGATACGGCGGGAAAGCCGCTCATTTTGCTTGCGCCGGATGAAACCACCCGCGCCATGATCGATATGTACGCCAGGCAATCCGTTGACAGGATCGCGGGGCCGCTCGATACGGCCGGTATTGGCCGCATCCATGCCATGGCGGCCGCCGCGCCCGACAGCCGTTTCCTGGTCCTATTGCCCGCCCAATCACCGCGACTGCCGTGGCGCAAGCGCGCGCCGGAGATGAGCGTGCCGCCCGCTTGGGCTGGGGCGGGGTTGCGGATCGCGAAGAGCTATTCCCTGCCCAATGGCCGGCGTTATGCCTTGCTCGAGGTCACGCCCGCCAAACTCCGGTAGAGCGCATCGTATTCCTTGACCTGTCGAGTCCAGGAAAAATCCTTCGCCATCGCATTTCGCTGAAGCGGCGTCCAGACGCGCGGGTCCGCGTACCAATCGAGCACCGTGTTGATCGCCCAGCGCGCGGCCGGCGCGTCATAGTCGTTGAAGACGCAGCCGGTGCCACGGCCCGTGCTCGGATCGAAGTGCTGCACGGAATCGGCGAGTCCGCCGGTGTTGCGCACCACGGGAACGGTGCCGTAACGCAGACTGTACAGTTGATTCAAGCCGCAGGGCTCATAGCGCGAGGGCATGAGGAAGATATCGCTGCCCGCCTCGATGAGATGTGCGAGCGGTTCATCGAACCCGCTACGATAGCTCACGCGGTCGGCAAAGCGCTGCGCCAGCCCTTCGAAAAACGCAGCGTACTTCGGATCGCCGCTGCCCAAGACCACCAGGCCAAAATCGCGCGCCTGCAGCAGATCCGGCAAGGCATCCATCAACAGATCAATTCCCTTCTGTTCGGCCAGCCGGGTGACCATGCCGATGAGCGGCCGGGATGTCGGCATTTTCAGTCCGGCCGTCGCCGTCAGCATTTCCTTGTTGATGAGCTTGCCGCGCAAGTCCTGAGGACTGAAATGCGCATTCAAGTGCGGGTCGTGCCGCGGGTCCCACTCCTGATAGTCGACACCGTTCAATATTCCCACCGCACGATCCGCGCGTTCGCGCAAGGTCGCTTCCAACCCCATGCCGAGCGGCGTCTCGCAGATCTCCCGCGCATAGGTCGGGCTGACCGTGCTGACCCGGTCGGCATGTTTGATGCCGGTCTTCAGCGCGTTGATCACGCCGCGCCCGATATCGCCTTGGTCGAGCAGCGCCCACGCCGAATCTAAGCCCAAATCGGCAGCGGCTGCGCTCGACATCACGCCCTGATAGCCGATGTTGTGGATCGTCAGAAGAGATTTGGCGCGTGCCAACTGCGAATCCGACGCGTAGAGAGTCCGCAAATACAGCGGCAGAAAGGCGGTGTGCCAGTCATTGCAGTGAAAAACGTGGGGGGCAAAGCCTAAGCGCCGGCAGCCCTCGAGGGTGGCGCGGGTAAAGAGCAGGAACCGGCGATGCTCATCGGGGTCGTTCGTGTATAGGCCGGCGCGATCGAACAATGCCGGACAATCGACAAAGTAGACGGGCGCGTCGCTGCCCGGGAAAGCGGACATGAGCAGCGAGAACCGGTACTCGGTGTCGCCTACGACCAAGGCGACTCGCTGGGCGCCGAGGACGGGCTGAAGGTCGGGGTGGTTACGCCGCACGATGGGATACAGCGGCATGAAAGCGCGGACGTCATGGCCCAAGGCGCTGACGTTGCGCACCAACGCCCCGGCGACGTCGGCCAGCCCGCCGGTCTTCGCGTACGGCACGATCTCCGAACTCAATATACACAGCTTCAACGCCGACATAGCCGCAGTCTAACAAGGCCTGACCGGTGCCGCGAGAAACCTGGTGCAGGTGTTTGCCGAGTGTGTCAGGCTTGACACTCATGCGACACGCTGCCCGTAACAACACCGGACGCTACGTCAGCCGCTTAACCAGCGGAACCCTGGCGGTCATCATGGCCGGCGGACGCGGCGAGCGTCTCAAGGCGCTCACTGAACATCGCTGCAAACCAGCGACGCCTTTCGGCGGAAAATTCCGGATCATCGATTTCGTGCTGTCGAATTGCGTCAATTCCGGAATCCGCCAGATCGCCGTGCTGACCCAGTACAAATCCCAATCGCTGATCCAGCACATTCAACGGGGCTGGAGCTATCTGCGCGGAGAACTGGGCGAGTTTATCGAGTTGATACCTGCGCAACAGCAAATCGGCACGCATTGGTATCGCGGTACGGCCGATTCGGTGTACCAAAATCTCGAATTCATCCGCTCGCATAATCCGACGCATGTGTTGATTTTGGCGGGCGATCATATCTATAAAATGGACTACGGTCCGATGATCGCGTATCACGAGCAGTGCGAGGCCGACATTACGGTCGGCGTTGTCGATGTGCCGATCGAGCGCGCCAATGAATTCGGCATCATGACCACCGACGA
>Ga0116129_1001346_pt1 | contig 13627 bp, 18 predicted proteins | sample June2015DPH_17_2_FD_89732 | JGI IMG/M metagenome (GOLD analysis project Ga0116129, IMG submission 89732) | Peatland microbial communities from SPRUCE experiment site at the Marcell Experimental Forest, Minnesota, USA - June2015DPH_17_10 | ecosystem: Environmental > Terrestrial > Soil > Wetlands...
CGCGCCGCGGAATGTCTTCGCCCCCATCGCATAGGCAATCGGCTCGACCTTCATGTGCCCTCCCTCGCCGTCACGGCGATTTTTGCTCGACGATTTTTATTCCGGTATCCGCTCACCCCACAACCAGCCGGCCTGACCCTAGCGTTGCGGGATCACCTCCCCGATCGCGCCGGCGTCGTGGGCGGAGAAATAGAGCCGGCCATTGGGATGGGCCACGATGGCGCACGCCCCCACGTTCGGCCCGTCGATCAGGTATTCGCCGACCACCGCGCCGCGCGCCGTCATGCGGCCGATGCGGTTGGCGGCGCTCTCCGTGAACCACAGGTCGCCGTCGATACCGACGGTGACGCCGCGCAGCGCGGCATCGGGCGTCTTCACCGGGAACACGGTGATGTTGCCGCGACGGTCAAGCCGGCCGAGGCTGTTGGCGCGGGTCTGCACGAACCAGATATGGCCGTCCGGATGGGTGACCATGGCGCGCGGCTCGCAAGCGGGCGTCGGGATCGGGTATTCGGTGACGAGCCCTTCCACCGTCATGCGGCCGATCTGGCCGGCCGCGCATTCGCTGAACCACAGATCGCCGTCCCGCACCACGATCGACAACGGTTGGCATCCCGGCGTGAGGCCGGAGAATTCCGTCACCACGCCCGTCGGGGTGATGCGGCCGATCCGGCTCACCGCCGTCTCGGAAAACCACAGATTGCCGTCCGGGCCGCACATGATGCCGCCAGGCGCGGCGTCGGGGGGTGGTAACGGGAATTCGGTGATCTCGCCGTGCGGCGTGATGCGGCCGATCCGGTTGGCGGCGCTTTGGCAGAACCATAGATTGCCGTCGAGGCCCGGGATGATACCGATCGGACGGCTGTCCGGCGTCGGCGTCGCGAATTCCGCAAAGCTCTCGTCACGGGGATCGAAGCGGCCGATTTTCGACGTGCCGCTTTCGCAGAACCACAGGCGCAGATCGGGCCCGACCACGACGACATAGGGCCGGCTGTCCGGGCTCGGGATCGGATGCAGCACGATCCTCACGGCATTGCGCTGCGCCGCCGAGGCCGCAGCGGCCGTGGGAAAACGAACGTCGGTGTTCACGCGTCCTCCGGGTTCCAAAAAGCGCCCGTTCTATACATCGAACACCGCGCCGCAACCACCCGCCGCGATCGCGGCGCCGGCACGGCCGCAGTCACTGCGGTAAGGCCTCAATTGCCGCTAGGCAAAGCCCGGCCGCTTTGTTATAGGCCACACGCTGCTTCCGGTGTTCCCCGGTAGCTCAGTGGTAGAGCAACCGGCTGTTAACCGGTTGGTCGCTGGTTCGAATCCGGCCCGGGGAGCCAAGCAAAATCAAAGACTTAGTTTAGACCGGCCCTTCCGGAGTTTCGCCGAAAAGACCTTCGGGACAGCATCCGGGACAGCAAAGCGCCGATTTGGGCCGACTTGAGCTTCCCAGGGCGAAACGTCCGCTGATGGACTTGTGGGGCGGTGCGGTTCCGCCTCTATCGGCTGCCGTCGCAAGCGCGGTCCCGGCCGGTCCATTAGGCGGTGCGACGGACGCGGGGCGCCGCTACCGGTGTCCCGGCTGGCGGTGAGATTGCGGAGGTCATAGGATTCGAAAGGCCCGGGCGGATGGCGTCCGCACCGGGCCAGAAACGTCTCCCAGCCGTCCAAAGCGAGGCCACGTTCAATGGCGAAAGGTAAGCGTCAGCCAAGGCCGCCGCAAGCCGCCAAAAATGAACCGCAACCGAGTCTGCACCTCTCGTTACGCGAAGCTCTGCGGGGCCAGTCCGAGTCCGTCCAACTCTTGCGAACGCAATCACAAGGTCAAGCAGAGTGGGCCGAGCAATTTCGCGAATTGCTGGAGGCTGCCGACCGTGCGGCTGGCAGGGTGAAATCGCCCCCCGACAGCATCCGAGCGTTGCTGGGGGTATCCCAGGGCGCCGCCACGGCCCCGCCAGCAAAACCGTCCTCGGCCCACGAGCTTTCGCGAAAGGGCGGCCGACCTGCGCGTGATTTTGATGGCGCAAAGGCTTGGATGCGCAAATATCTGATCGGCAGAGAGCTGCCCGGGCAGGACTCGCTCGTCGCCACGATGCGGGACGATTACTTCAAAAAGTATGACAAGCCGGCGCCGCATGAAAGCACAATCCTGCGCCGCGTTGTTCGCCCGATCTGGCGAGAGATAAAAAAGGGCGAAACCTGACACGATAGTTTCGCCCTTTTTGGCGGACAGTTTCGCCCCGTTTTGCCCTGCGGTTCCGTCTATTTTGACATCAATTTCTGTGGCCCCTTGGCAATGCGACGCGCTGGTCGCGGCGTTGCTACGAGGTACCCTGATGAAAATCATTGACCGGGAAGGGCTGCGCGAAAAGGGTGTCCGGTTCTCACGCCAGCATATTAATCGCCTGGAGCGGAGCCGAAAATTTCCGGCCCATGTCAATCTGGGCGAAAACACCGTGGGTTGGGTCGAGGATGAGATCGACGCGTGGCTGACGGCAAAGATAGCCGAGCGCGACGCCGCCACGACCACCTGAAAAAGAGCCGGCCCCGCAGAGGCCGGCCAATTTTTTTCGACCCGTGCAAGGGACGAACCGTGCCCCACCGAAATAGGCGAATCCCGCTCGCTGCGCAAGCTGGCACCGTGGCAGAACAGCTCGCCGCCTTCGGCGCAGGGCCGCCCAAGCCGCCCGCGCCGCCGGTGCTGCCGATCACCACCGTCATCGCGGACGCGACCCGCGCCGATCGGCAGCGCTACGGGCGCACCGATGCAGCGCGCGTGATCGCCGTCGTCGTCGAGCAGCTCAACCGCGTGCAGCTCATGGAGATCATCCTCGATCCGCAATTCAGTGATGCGTGGCGGGCAGCGGCGACACGGCGCCTGCACGCGTTGCGAGGTGCGCCATGAGCGACGCTGAGACGTACGACTACGAGCGCCTGAAGGAGCTGGCCGACTCCGAGGACCGAACATTTGAAAGCGTTCTCGCTCTCGCCACGAGCAATGACCCGTACAACGCCAACACACCGTCGCGACGAAGGGCGGCGAGGTGGTTTGCGGATATTTGGAAGCAATTCCAAATCAAGCCCGGCATGCACGATCGACGGATTCATTACCTGCTGGTCTCGCAGAAAACCCAGATCCTGAACATTTTCGGAGAGCCATACGAAAACACAGAGCGGCAGTGGGGCCTGCTGTGTGTCGCCATCCGCGACGCCCGCTATCTTGAACTGATTCCGCCTGGCGCCATCGTCGACCGTCGCAATCCCGAGCCTGCGATCTACTATGCATCCGAGGGCGACACAGAACCGCTGATCCGCTGTGGCGAAGGCGGTGTCATAAAATCGGAAATCAGCGTAACCGGGCCGCATTTCGTTCGGCCGTGGCTCACTCTGGAAAAACCGGTGATCTCGCAGCCGTACCACGTGGAGCTGTGGTGCGAAAAAAGCACCATGAACGATGTGCTCATGCCGTTGGGCCACGCCTACGGCGTCAACATCGTGACTGCCAGTGGGGAAATGTCGTCGACCGCATGCGAGACACTGGTCAATCGCGCTATAGAAAGCGAGAAGCCGGTTCGAATTCTTTACATTTCGGATTTTGACCCCGCCGGCCGAGCGATGCCGGTTTCGGCCGCGCGCAAGATCGAGTTCTACATCGCGAAAAGCGGCGTGCCGCTGGATATCCAAGTCAGGCCCGTTGTGCTCACTCACGATCAATGCGTCGAGTTTCGGCTGCCCCGAACGCCCATCAAGGAAACCGAGCGCCGCGGCGCCAATTTCGAAGCGCGGTTCGGCGAGGGCGCGACCGAACTGGACGCCTTGGAAGCGATTCGGCCTGGCGAGTTGGAGCGCATTCTTGTGCGCGAGATCGAGCGCTACCACGACGTCACGCTCAACGACCGCATTGAAGACGTGGCCACCGAAGCTTCCCGTGATCTCACCATGATAACCGTGGAGGTCCACAGACAGTTTGCGGATGAGGTCGCGGCGCTGGATACGTTGAAGGCAGAAATCGCCGCCGAGGCTGAACGTATGCGCGAGCACATCGCCGCAAGGGAGGCCGATTTTGCGCGACAGGCTCGACCCGTGTTCGATGCTATGGCTGAAGAATTGCAGGCTCGGGCGCCCGATGTCGACGACTACGAATGGCCGGAAGCCGACGAAGCCGAGGAGGATGATGATCCGCTGTTTGATTCCACGCGTGGCTACGTAGAGCAGATCGAACGCTACCGCGCCCATCAGGGAAAGTCTGCCGAGGATGCCATGCTGGGGAATCGTCGGCAGCTCACGCTGACGTGCCAAGTGTGCGGCGGCACGTTCACAGCCACCCGCCCCGCGAACGCTTGCGGCTCAGCCTGCCGAGCGAAGCTGTTCCGTGACCGCCAGAGCGGAAAGAGGTGATCGCTTGCCAAACCTCACGCGCGTTCGCTGCTTTCCAATTGAATTCATTGTCGAAATCCGGATCCGACTTCCGGTGCTAAATGACGGCGACCGCGAGGCCGCCAGGTGACGGCGCCTGACGGCAAAGACTTTTCCAAACTCAGGTTCGCGTTCATCGAACGGGCCAGCGGACGCGGCGTTCCCGCGCTTGCGCTCAAACTCGCCTATCTGATCGCCTTCAAATACATGAACCGCGACACGGCGGAAGCCTTTCCGTCGCAAGCGACCCTCGCCGTCGACCTGGGCTGCACGGACCGGACGGTGCGGACGATGACTGATGTTTTGCGGCCACTCGGCCTGCTGGTCGAGACCCGCCACGGTTGGCAAAATTGTAGCGTCTACCGCGTCGGAGAACCGGAAACTGATTTCCGCATTGTTGAGAGAGAACCGGAAGCCAGCTTCCTCAATGGTGAGCAGAGAACCGGAAATTTGGCGCAAGAGAACCGGAAATCTGGTGCAGAGAGAACCGGAAGCCAGCTTCCGCCTAACCCTTTAAGTAGAACCATCAAGAGGAACCATGGGGGGAGCGCGCGTGCGCGCGCGAGCCCCCCACCCGTCGCCTCCGATTTTAAAAATGGATCGGGGTGGAGCAAGCGAACCGCGATCGCCGACGATTGGTCGCCATCGGAAGCCCTCAACGCATTCGCAACGTCCAAGGGCTTCGACACGGCGGCGATCGCCGAACTGGTCGCGAGCTTCGTCGACCACAGCCGCATCAACAATATTCGCAGCGCCGATTGGGACGCCTCCTGGCGCCGTTGGGTAAAGCACTAGGTTAGATTCCAGAAGGAAAGACGCAATGAAACAGCTCGACACCGGCCCGCTAAGGGAAACGCTGCGGAGCTCTCTCGACAACGGTCCGAGCGATTGCTCGCAAGCAAGGGACTTGGAGTCGCAGCAGCGCCGGGAAATGGCGATCGTGTGCACGACGCGGCTCCTCGGCTCCTACCGGTCGTGCGAGGCAAGTGACCCGGAAATATACATCGGCGCCGTCGAGGAGGTGCTGAGCCACTATCCGTGTCGCGTCATTGAATCGGTGACCCATCCGCACACCGGCCTACCGAGTCGTTCCAATTTCCCGCCGTCCGTTTTCGAAATCAGGCAAGCCTGCGACGCGATCATGCACGAGGAAGCGCGCGCCGCGCGCCGCGCCGAAGACTTGCGCCAGCAGTTCGCGGAGCGGGAAGCCGAAGACGAGCGACGGGCCGCCATCACGTTGACGCCGCCGCTGTTGCTGGCCGACACCGCGGAACGCAAGCCCGACGACGCGCCCCGGCGACAGGCGGCCCTTTCCGCCACGTGGGCCGATTGCCGGGCCGGCATCATCGATTTCGAGGAGGCGGGCCGCCGCGACTTGGCGATCCGCGGTTCGCCGAACGTCATCATTTTCGCCGACGCCCACTTCGCGGGCGCGGGTGGGCTCGCCGCATCGGCCGCCGTGATCGAAGACGAGCTTACGCCGTTTTGACCACCGCGATCGGCCGGGCGCCGATCAACAGCGCCGCCAAGGAGATTGTGATGGATGACGAACAAGGTGACCCGTTGATGGACGCCGTGGCGAGGATACACCGGGCCTTTCTCGACGCTCACCCGGAGTGCGGCGGCCTCAAGCTGACGCTCTACCACGCTGACGGTAGCCTTTGGAAAACCTACCGCATGTCGCCGACGCGCGCACCAAACGAGCCGCCACCACGGGCGGACGTTGTGGTGCCGATCCAGCGCCACCTTGACGCCGCGGAGGCAATCCCGCCCGACGCGTTCAAGCTCATGTTTCGCACCTTGCTCGCCGACGCCCGCGACCTTGGACCTGATGCGGTCGAAGCGGTCGGCAGGTGGTGGCAGACCGAGCAGGTTCGCAAGATGCGCTACGACGCCAACATGGTCGCCGACGACACCGCAGAATGCTTCTTAATGGTCAGAGCCGCGCTCGATCTCGCCCGATCACCGGCGTCTCGTTTACGCGTGATCAGCCGGAATCTGAATTGACTTGGGGCAAATGCGTTCGCGAGACCGGCGTTCTGTATCGCGACGGATTGCGTGTGCAATGACCGCGATCGGCGGTACCGATCATCACCACCGAGGAGCACACCACCATGTCATGGCACGCACGCTGCGATAAATGCGGTACTGAGACGACGATCGATCAGGAAAGGCGCGTCGCCGTTCCTGGCGGCACTGTCTCTGTCCGCCCGGACGGCTGGTACGCTTGCGACGCCTGCCTTGCGGACGGACTCACAGAGATAGCCAAGACGCTCAAAACCGCGCCGCAGCCGGCCGGCTGATCGTCATGCGCGCGCCATTGCGGACCATCACCATCGCGATCGACGCGAAGATCCCGGCCGCCGACCCTGGCGACGTCGTGGCCCACCGCTGGCGCAAGCGATTCTGCACCGAAGGCGCTGCCCCATGACGCGCAACGCGCACCGTGATGCGATCCGGGCGCGCGCGGCGTGGCGCGCCGAGATCGAGCGCAGGGCCGCGCGCTGCAAGCAAGATCGCGGTTCTGCGATCTTGCCGACTGCGCCGAAGCCGCCGCCGTCCTTCTCGCAAGAGATCACCCGCCACGAATTCTCGGCCGCGCGATCGCCGCGTCGGTGTGCGAGGTCGCGATGAAGCACATCGGCCACAAGCCCAAGGCGAGCAACCACGCCGTTGCGAAGATGTTGGGCGTCGATCATCGTACCGTCGATCGCGATGCTGGGGAAAATGCCCCACCGAGCGATCAAAACCCGCAGCAAGATCAGAGTAGCGCTGGGGCAAATTCCCCGGCACCCTCCCTCGGTGGTGCCGAAGCCGCGCGCGTGGTGGAGCGTGCCGAGACACCCGACCCGATCGTGCTGGCCGTCATGGCGGCGCTCTCCGATCTCGGCCTCGTCGATCTCGCACAGCACGCCGTGATCAAACGGCTGGTGCTTTTGTTCAGCGAACACGACGTAGCGATCCGGCGGCTCCTTGCGAAGGCCGATCCGTCGCGGAAGCCACCGCTCGGCTGGCTCAATTTGAAAACCGCAGCCGCGATACTCGGCTGCACGACTGAAAACGTGCGGCAGCGGTGCGCGCACGGCAAGTTCATCGGCGCTGATCAGTTTCCGGTCCAATGGTTCATCCCGCCGGAAGCGGTGCAGGCGGACTTGGAGTCCAAGTGTATCACCAAGGCGGCATCCGGGCCTACGGTGCGCCAATGATGATCATCAAACACCCCTTCGGCCACCTCGTCGGCATGCCGCCACGTCCCCGCGTTCCGCGCAATCCGCACAAGGCAGGCACGGCGCAATATGCCGCTTGGCAAAAGGCATTCGATGAAACGTCGGCCTACATCGCGGCGGCGCGGCGGCGCGGCGAGACGTACGCCGCCATCGAACATTTCGTACGCACCGGCGAGGAGCTGCCGGAGGCGGCGCCGGTCGACGCGCCCGCGCTACCGTCGCCGAAGCCGCCGCACGTTCCCCAAGCGGTGCTCGATGCTGTGCGCGCTGCAGCCCGCGCCGTCGTCGATCCGGCGTCGTCGCCCTACGCGCACCTCGCCGACGTCGTCCCGATCAAGGGCGAGCATAAGGCGCAAGTGTCGAACGCGCAGGCTGCGGCCCGCCTCTATTATGGCCTCGAACCGCCGCCCGCCACCGGCATGGCCGCCGCGATTCTGCGCGCCGCTGAACTTGCCCGCGGCACCACCGATTTGACGGCACCAGCGCCGCCGGACCCGAACTCCAAGAATAGGGCCGAGGCGTTTGCCGCACGAGTGATCGAATGCGGGCGCCGCGCCCGGGGAGAAATCGAGTGAGCACTGCCGACAATGCTGCCGCGATCGCCGAGCTACAGCGCGAAGTGTCCGAACTGAAAGCGACGGTCGCCGATCTCGTGCGTCGCGTGCCGCCGGTCCGTGTCGCACCGGCGCCGATCGCTGAGCCGGCGACCGTGGTTACGTATCCGCAGGCTGCCGTGGCGATGCCCGACGCGAAGCAGCTCGGCGAGCTTCAGCGCATCGTTCTTCAAGCCCATCCGGCTTTGGGTTGGGACACCACTTCGCCGGTCGCGGTGGAGCTCGCATGGGGGTGGTCGTGCGAATTCGAGCGCGCCATGATGGCGGTGCAATCGTTTGCACACACCGCCGACGGCCAGCTCAACACCAAGTTTTATGCTTCGCACTGGCTCGATCAAGCGGACGATCTCTTGCGCAGCCTCGGTCAGTCGTCCGTTTCCTCGAAACCCTTCATTGCCGCGGCTCTCGCGTCTGGTGTTGAGCACAATTATTCCAACGACTCAGCGAACGGCCAGGTTCTCCTCCTTGGGCTGAGCGCCCCCGGTACCGGCCGGCCGGGGCGTTCTGACGGCTGGGTCGAAACCCTGCGTACCAGGCGCATCCGTGCAAAGGCTGCCTCGCCGCCATCGCCTCAAACGCAAACGGTGCCGGAGCGTCTACGGCCCCGCATCACGCAACAAACGCAGTTGCCGGCATGGGCGCGCGATGACGCGCCGAGCGGGGCGCCACCGCTGCGATGAACATGATGTTTTGTCGATCGCTGGGCGCACACCGGCGGTCGACAGGCGCGGCGGTGGCCAAAGGCTGTTCATGGGCCGATCTCCCACCGCCGCGCCAACACCTTCGAATTCCGCGCGCTGGGGCCCAATCTCCGGCGGCTACGGCGAGCCCGGCCGTGCACGAAACGTCACCACCCCGACCAGCGCGCGGACCGCCCCAATATCGAGACGGGGCCTTGGTGGCGAGGGGCTGCAAGACGAGCGCGGGGCCGCCGGCGGTCCTCCTGGTCACCGCCGGCGACCCGCCAATCAAACGGGGTGATCGAGGATGGCTGACGAAATGCGGATGGCTGGCCCGCGCGCCTTTCTCCGATATGCGGGTCCCAGGTCTGCTTAGGGGTGCAATCCTGCCGCGCCAACAATTTCGCGGCAGGGTCGAGTCTGACCCGGGCTGCGCGAAAACTCCGACGTTCTTTTAAAACATAGAATTTCCGCCTCAATTGCGGGGATTCAAAAACCAGGGGCACCCGCAACGCCCGTCCAGAGAACGCAACGGAGAAAATAAGAGCTTTTGCCAGGGCACGTTTGCACACAGGCTGGACCCAACCAGCCATACCCCCGTTCGCTGAGTGGTAAACATTATAAGCCCAACTTTTGAGCCATAGGCGGCCAATCGCATTCATTCGATCAGTTCCTCCGGCGCGCAGGAGAAATGCTTCCGGACTGGCAAGGCCCGTCTTCATATTGATCACCAGCTCGAACTTGGTTGGAGCCTCGATGGGATTGCAGCCGAATTCGAGCGCCTCGCTGACCGATTGTTGCCGGCCGTGACCGTGCATGGGTCACCCGTGCTTCGTGACCGTCTGGCCGCAGCGCTCGAAAGCCCACCTTTGCGTAGAATACGCTGATTTGTTGTCGGTTTCAGCGCACTAGAATGCAGGAGTTTTTTTTCGCCTTTGCCGGTTATGTTCGAACGCGATCGGAATACTCTTCCGGCTCGCCGAGTGGTGTTGCTAAAACAGCACAAGACAAAATTTTTGGTCACGCAGCCTACTGGTTGTGTTGCCTGGACTTGCTATTCATAAGGTTACAAGACAATGCTGAACCGCTTAAGTTCATGGGGGCAACATGCCAAAAGGGATCAAAGCAGGCGTTAAAAAAACAAAACAGAATTTGAGTATCATCGAAAGGCACACGGATGCCCTGAATAAGCATTCGAAAGCGCTGAACGCACATGCGAAGGCAATGCGTTCGGCGGCCTCCGCACAGAAAAATACTGACGCGTTGTTATGTCTGAGCCAATGGCTCATTGCGGCGAAGCACCTTTCGCAAGCTGATTCCACCGACCCCAGCAAAAGCATGGCGACTGATTTTCGCATAGCCGGCGCTCCAGAAATATCGCTTTGTCTGAACTCTGTGAGTAATTGCTTGTTGGGTAAGGGCCACACATACAAGCCCGGTCCGGCAGATGCCGCCACGCTCGCGACGAAAACGCTGGGCGAAGTCGTGTATTCAATAGCTTCGAAAATGACGTAGGATGGTTGATTTGGTTCTGAACGCCTAGCCCAATTGAAATTTGCTGTGGCGGACCAATCAATGAGTCAGGCGGGGGCGTCCGATAATCAAATCGCTGAATTTATTCATATTTCTGGCTTTGTATGGCGTCTTTCTTTCCGCCGCGCCTGCGGGCGCAGCAACACCAGAGGACGTAGATCCGAGATTACCACAGCACGACGCAGTGTGCGTTGGCGGCACCGTGCAAAAACGGAAACTCTCCGGCGTAATGCTTGCCAGTACCAAAAACGCCGATACTTTGCAGGCCGCTTTCAATGGCCCTGATGCGTGGCGCGCCATTTTCACCGATGACAACTTCTGCAAGGTACCGTCGAGTTGCGCCAAAACACCTGATTCCGATGTCTGTAAGGCTGCAATGAAGTGTTCTCTCGCCCAGTCGGAAGCCCGCAGTGCCGCGATATCATTTCTTTTATCGTTCAATTCAGAAGTCAAGAAGCCGAATGCCGCCTATACCGAAAGTCGATCCATGGCTGCCTTGGTTAATAACCCGGCGGCTCAGATGAATCTTTACTTCGCCGATGAAAGTAACCAGGCCAATTTTATAGGCTGCACCGCGGTTAACCTTCCCAAAGCTCCAGCACCTTTCGACCCGACCAAAGACCCCGTCATGTCGAATATCCGCGTTCGTGGATTGTCGGACGAACTCTACATCGATCGGAACCAATCTCTCTTCAAGGGCACGAGCTCAGCGACAGGGAATTTTAGTGGCGATACCACTGCCGCGCACACTTATACAACCAAGGTCAACGGGGCATTCGGTTACGCGTTTGGCGGGACCTCCGCAATTCAGTTCGTTCCCTATGTTTCCATTTACCAATCGCTCACCGATACTGCACTCAAGCCGCGTGTCATTGATCCAAGCGACAACGTAGCCGGCGGCATTTTAGCATACGGCTATTTCGACACCGGGGGACTTTCAAATGTAGTTTCGGTTAAACCCCAGTACCTTCTTAATACAAGTAACCAAGCTGAACTCGCCAGCGTGCGAGCGATCTATACACCCTTGATGGATATACCCTTCAACATAAACACGTTTGAGCATCTGAATTTCCTTCCCGGCTCGCCCTGGTGGGAGTTTACATTTAATCTGCGGAGCGATTCTGGGACCTATACTAATCGCGGTAATACGCCAGCAGTGGTCGCTGTTAACACAGATTTCGAAAGAGCCGGGGCTCAAGTGGGAGCTGTCTTTTCCACCGACGGTATTGCCAATCTGCCTTCCCTCACTTTGATTGCAACCGAAACATATCTATATGGATTCACGGGATTTTACCGACACATGGACGTGTTTCAGTCCAGTCTGACGTACAATTTGACCAACAGCTATGTAGATCTAACGGCGAGCTATAAACACGGCCGTGATGAGGATACGGCGGTCGCAGCACAGGCTTGGCTAATCGGCCTGTCAGGTCATTTCTGACCATCGGCGGACCGGTGGCCGGTAGTGGGCCGAAGGACTCGCCCCTTGGCCGGTCAGCGGGTCTTGGGGTACTCCTGCCGCGCTGGTCAGTCGGGAGGAACGGCGCTTTTAACCCTCAGCCGACATCGCAATCGAGATTCTGAGTCTGACAGTGAAGGCTTTCGACCGAGATACTCGCGATTAATAAAGGAAAATTTGAACGTCGCCTCTTTTGACCTCGTACTCTTTCAAGAGGGTCACCGGTGGCAGAAAATTAAACTGATCTATGGCCTTCTTCACCTCGTCCCCAGTTGTTTGACCTCTGTTCTTGTCGGCAAGAACGAAAATTGAACCAGGTGGCTGGTTGGAGCTTCCAACTGCGCCATTGCTGCCGCCCTCAGCGCGCCATCTTCGCCAGCGCCGCCCGCACCGTCTCGCGCAGCTCTGCCTCGAAGCCGTCCGGCAGCCCATCGTCGACCGGCGTGCCTTCGATCGCCACACAGGCCGCCACGTGATCCAACGGGCCAAGGTTGTCGGCTCAGTCAGCAGCAGATCATCCCAGGCGGCATCCGAGGGGGCCCACAGCGGCTCGTTAAAGCTGCCGGTCTTCGTATATGCAGCAACTCTGCAGGCGCCCCAGGCGTGGCGTGGCGCTCGATCGCAGCAAAGATCGGGTCGACGTCGGCAGCGATGCAATGCAAGTTGTTTTAAAAAAACATCTGCGGGCGTTTTCCGTCCTAAAGAAACGGGCGCCACGGCGGGTCGGGGTGTACTTCATGCCGTCAGCGTCTGGCACCGGCGGGCGGAAATCAACGCTTATTTGAAAATCGTCTTCCCAAAAGCCAGCTCCGAATTTCCACCTGGGGAAATGTGGGCTTTCCGGAATCGACGGGTCGAGCGGCGCGCTGGCGCTCGATCGCCGCAAAGATAAGGTCGACGAGCAAAGCGTTGGCGCGCGGTGGCGGGACTTTGCGGTTGGGGCGAGCGAGAGCATGGCGTTGCCCGGGTCGGCGTTGCTTTCATGCAAGTAACGTCCTGCAACAACGTGCGGGTGTCAATTTTCCATTCTCGGAAATTATTCCCCGGATGGAAATGCGGTTGTGTTCACGTTGACGGAGGCCGATTATTGAACAGGGCTTCGGCGATTGCGAATGTTCACCCTGCCCAATGAGTGGTGCGATGCAAGCGTGTCAACTTTTTACGTGGGAATGTCACGTTCAAGCTTTGGGGCCGAGCGTGATCGCCGTTATTGCTGCTCTGGTCGCCGGCTACATTGCGCTGAGACAATGGCAGACCGCGCATTACCGTTTGCGCCTGGACATGTACGATAAGCGGTTTGTGGTCTACGAGGCCGTAAAATCGCTGGCCAGCACCATAGGTTTGCACGGCCAAGTGACGATCGATGATTTAGGAGAGTTTTATCACGGGGTGCGTGGCGCGGAATTTCTGTTCGACGGAGATACCAGAGATTTTGTGGAGAAGATCGGTATCATGGCCTTCAAGGCGCGGATGATGCGCGCGTCGCTTGACAAACAGCCGGACCATCCGCGAGAGGCTAAACTGAGTGACGAGGAAGAGGACATACTGGATTTTATCAGGAATCAGAGCGAGCATTTGGAGCCACTTTTTAGACGATATCTGGACCTGTCTAAGGCTGGTCTGCTTTCTAAGCTTGGTCTTTTTTGATCGGCGTGCGGTTCGCAAGACCTGTCCGATAGTTTGAGCATGTCGGTCAAATCCGGTCCG
>Ga0116129_1001348_pt1 | contig 13622 bp, 13 predicted proteins | sample June2015DPH_17_2_FD_89732 | JGI IMG/M metagenome (GOLD analysis project Ga0116129, IMG submission 89732) | Peatland microbial communities from SPRUCE experiment site at the Marcell Experimental Forest, Minnesota, USA - June2015DPH_17_10 | ecosystem: Environmental > Terrestrial > Soil > Wetlands...
GGAAGCCCGGCGTTGAGGCGGAAATTCTGGACCAGGCGATCGGCGGAGAGGCGGTCCATGTAGGCTCGATTGGCGTCGGCGGCGTCTTTGAAGGGCGAGGCGGCGAGGCGGACCTGAGTCATCGGAAAGGGCTGGATTTTGAGGGTCAGCGGTTGACGGGTGAAGGTGAGGGGGGCTTCGAAGGGTTTGGTTTCGGGGGGAGTGTCGCGGCGCTGGGCGAAGGCGAGGCTGGAGGCGGCGAGGGTGGAAAAAGCTCGGCGGGTTAGCATGTTTTTTAGTTTAGTCCGCTATCTCGTGGGCGGCGAGTGGTGAGTCGGCTTTTCGCAGGGATGGGTGGACGGGGGCGAAAGCCGGTCCAGTACACTCTGTCCACCGGCGGCGGAGGGAGGGGTTTCTGCGCGACAGAGTGTACTGTCCCGGTTTTCCCGGTTTTCGCCGGTTTTCGCCCGGGTTTTCGCTTCAAGAACGGAACGGATGCTGGCGTAGGGGATTGTGGCAGATAATGTTTTCTATGGATAAAATTTGGGCTGTGTTCGCTCTGATTGGGACTATGCATGGTGCCACTAAGTTGGTTTCGGGGGATTTTGGGAAGACTCGCGAGGGGGTGTCGGTGCGGATCTTCACGCTGACCAACAAACACGGCATGGAAGCGACGATCACCAATTACGGCGGGCGGGTTGTTTCGCTGAAGGTGGGTGGTGTGGATGTGGTGCTGGGGTTTGATTCGCTCGAAGGATATCTGAATGACAATCCGTATTTTGGAGCTTTGATCGGGCGCTATGCGAATCGCATCGGACATGCGCAGTTCACACTGGACGGAGTTCTTTATAAGGTTCCGAAAAACGATGGCGATAATTCGCTGCATGGAGGCACGCGAGGGTTCGACAAGGTGGTTTGGACGCCGCGCGAGCTGCCGGATGGCGGGCTGGAGCTTACGTATTTAAGCAAAGACGGCGAGGAAGGGTATCCGGGCAACTGCAAGGTGACGGTGATTTATCATCTAACGGACGGAAATGAGTTGAAAATTGACTATGCGGCGTCGACGGATAAAGATACTGTTGTGAATCTGACGAATCATTCGTATTTCAATCTGGGCGGCGGCGGAGACGTTCTGGGTCATGTGTTGACGCTGAACGCGGACCGTTTCACGCCGGTGGACGGCGGGTTGATTCCGACGGGAGTGTTGAAACCGGTGGCTGGGACTCCGTTCGATTTTCGGAAGGCGACGGCGATCGGGGCGCGGATCGAGAAGGACGATGAACAGTTGAGGCTCGGGAAAGGCTACGACCATAATTGGGTGCTGAACAAGAAGGCCTTTGAGCTGAGTCTGGCGGCGCGGGTGGAGGCGAGCGGGCGGGTGATGGAGGTTTGGACGACGCAGCCGGGGATTCAATTTTACACGGGCAATTTTCTGGATGGGACGATCAAAGGAAAAGGCGGCAAGGTGATCGCGCGGCGGTCCGCGCTGTGTCTCGAGACGCAGCATTTTCCGGACTCGCCGAATAAGCCGAAGTTTCCGCCGGTGGTGTTGAAGCCGGGGATGGATTTCAAGAGCACGACCATTTATAAATTTGTGAAGTGAGAGAGTTCATGAGATTTCTTTTTTGCCTGATGCTGGCGCCTGTTTTCGGGCAGACGTTGCCGGCGAAGTGGGAGGAGTTGACGGCGGAGGATTTCCAGAAAGGGATCGCCAAGGCGCAGCAGACTTGCGTGCTGCCGTTCGGGATCATCGAGAAGCATGGGCCGCAATTGCCGCTGGGGACGGACTTGATCAACGTCCGCTACGTGGTGGCGCATGCGGTGGAGCAGGAGTATGCGGTGGTGTTTCCGGAGTATTATTTCGGGCAGATTTTCGAGGCTCGGCACGAACCGGGAACAATGGCTTATAGCGCGAAAATCCAGCTCGAATTGTTGCAGGAAACGACCGATGAAATGGGTCGCAACGGGTGCAAGAAGATCGTGATTGTGAATGGGCATGGAGGGAACAACCACCTGCTGCCGTATTTCGCGCAGGCGCAGATGGCGGCGCCGCACGATTATGTGGTTTACATATTTTCGCGTCCGTCATATCCGCCGGGGCGTCCGGAATTGAAGACGAAAACGGACGAGCACGCGGGCGAATCGGAGACGGCGCACACGATGATTTCGCGGCCGGACCTGGTGCATCAGGAACGGTCGGGCGAGGAATCCGGCGCGGACCGGAACCGGCTGGATCTGCCGAAGAGCGTGTACACAGGGATCTGGTGGTATGCGAAATTTCCCGATCACTACGCGGGGGATGGGGCGGCGGCGACGAAGGAATTGGGCGAATTCGACATGAAGGCATGGACGGCGGGGGTGGCCGACGCGATTCGGGCGATTAAGGCGGATCAGGTAAGTCCGCGGCTGCAAAAGGAATTTTTCGAGGGGTCGAAGGATCCGATCAAGACGAAGCAGTGACTGTAAAAGTATGTATTCGTTCGATTTAGGGAGTGCAGGCTGTGTTAAATTGGACTTGTATGCAGAATTTCCTCATCCCTGTGTGTGTTTTCTCAAGTCTCGCGATGGCGGCGAATGCGCCGACTTTTACGAAAGACGTTGCGCCGATCCTTTATAACCGCTGCCTGGAATGTCACAGGCCGGGCGAGGCGGGTCCGATGGCGTTCCGCACTTATCAGGAGACGCGTCCGTGGGCGAAGGCCATCAAGCAGGCGGTGATGGCGCATGAGATGCCGCCGTGGTACGCGGATACGAAGATCGATCATTTCAAAAACGACCGGCATTTATCGGCGGACGAGATCTCGACGATCACGCAGTGGGTGGACGCGGGCTCGCCCGAAGGTGCGGCGGCGGATTTGCCGAAGCTGCCGGAGTTCACCGAGGGATGGGTGATCGGCAAGCCGGACCTGGTTTTGACGCTGCCGAAGGAGTTCAAGATTCCAGCGAGCGGCGTGGTGCAGTATCAATATTTCACGATCGATCCGGGATTCACGGAAGACACCTGGATTCAGGCGGCGGAGGTTCGGCCTTCGCAACGCTCCCAGGTGCATCACATTCTGGTGTTCGCGCAGGACGGGAAAAAGCGCAATCCGCGCGGCGGGGAACAGTTCAGCGACATGCTGATCGGTTATGCGCCGGGCGTGCCGAGTCTGACCTGGGATGACGATACGGCGTTCCTGGTGAAGGCGGGATCGACGTTCCTGTTACAGGTTCACTATACGACCAACGGCAAGGAAGCGATCGACAAGTCCGTGGTGGGGTTGAAGATTCGCAAGGACAAGCCGAAGTATCGGGCGATTTGCGGGTCGGCTGTGCAGTTCCGGCTCGACATTCCGCCGAATGATCCCGGCTATGAAACGACGGCATCGTACACGTTCCGCGAAGATACGACGCTGCTGGATCTGACTCCGCACATGCACTTGCGCGGGAAAGCGTTCAAGTATGTGCTGACTTATCCGGATGGGCGGAGCGAAGTGCTGCTCGACGTGCCTCATTACGATTTCAACTGGCAGTTGGCTTACGTGCTGGCGGAGCCGCGCACGGTTCCCGCTGGATCACGGATGGATGTGACGGCGTGGTACGACAATTCGGCGAATAACAAGTACAATCCGGATCCGAGCCAGACGGTACATTGGGGCGATCAGACGTTCCAGGAGATGATGATCGGATTCTTCAATTACAAGATTCCAGTGGACCGTGCGGATCCGCCGAAAGCGGAGCGGCCTACGCGGGGCGCGGCGCAGTAATTCCGGCGATTCACCGCATGCTGCGCATGGCGGCTCTGTTGGGCGGGATTGCGGAGCATTGGATGGGGCGTGACATATCGGAGTAGCCAGGGCGCGGGAAGCGGAATTGCCTGGACGCACGGGTGCAGTAATTCCGGGCGATTCAAGACGGATCAACGTGGCGGGCGGGATTGCGGGACATTGGATGGGGACGCAGAGCACGCATGATATCTCGTAATCGCAAGGTCGCCCGGATTGAAAACGATGAGCTGATCGTCACGGTCACAATCGAGGGCGGGCATATCGCGGAGATCGTTGAAAAACAGTCCGGCGTCAATCCGCTGTGGACGCCTCCGTGGCCATCGATTGAGCCCTCGACGTACAGCTTGGCGAGTCATCCGGAATACGGCAACGATTCGGAAAGCAAGCTGCTTTCCGGGATTCTGGGTCATAACCTTTGCCTCGACATTTTCGGAACGCCATCGGAGGCTGAGTATGCGGCGGGGATTACGGTGCATGGCGAATCCTCGGTGGCGCCGTATCAGATCGAGGCGAGCGGCGGGCGCATGATCGCACGGGCGCACCTGCCGCTAGCGCAGCTTGATTTCGAACGGGAGATCGAGCTTGCTGGAAGCGAAGTCAAGATTCGCGAGACGGTGACGAATTTGACGGCGATGGATCGACCGCTGGCGTGGACGCAGCACGTCACGCTGGGACCTCCTTTTCTCGAAGCGGGGATCACGAAGCTCGATATGAACGCGCCTAAATCGATGGTGTTTGCGGGGGACTTCGGGGACACGCAGGCATATAAACCGGGGGCGCTGTTCGACTGGCCGTTCGCGCCGAACAAGGACGGAACGGCGACGGACTTGAGAATCCAATCGAGCGCCAGGCGATCCTCGGGAGTGACTTGTCATGTGGTCGATCCGGCGAGCGAGATAGGATCGTTTGAAGCGTTCCATCCACCGACGGGCGTGATGTTCGGCTACACGTGGAAACGCGCGGATTTTCCGTGGATCTCGCTGTGGGAGGAGAATCGAAGCCGGACGGTTCCGCCATGGAACGGCAAGGCGATCACGCGCGGCGTCGAATTCGGCGTTTCTCCCTTCGCCGAAGGGCGGCGAGCGATGGTGGAGCGGGGATCACTGCTCGGCATTCCCACGTATCGATGGCTGGGCGCGCGGGAAAGCGCGACGGTTCACTACACAGCGTTTGCCCGCCGCGTCGCGTAGGTATGCCGAAGCGCAACCTGGCCGTCGATACATATCGCGGCTTCGTGATGCTGCTGATGATGGCGGAGGTGCTGCAATTTTCCCACGTGGCGCGCGCGTTTCCGGGGAATTGGTTCTGGCACGTGCTGGCCTGGAACCAGACGCACGTCGATTGGGTGGGGTGTTCGCTGCACGATACGATTCAGCCGGGATTTTCTTTCCTGGTGGGGGTCGCACTGCCTTATTCGATCATGAGCCGGATGGCGAAGGGCGCGACATTTCCCAAGATGTTTCTCCATGCTGTTTGGCGATCGCTGGTCTTGATCGCGCTCGGCATCTTTTTGCGGTCGATGCACAGCACGCAGACTTATTACACGTTTGAAGACACGCTGACGCAGATCGGAATGGGGTATCCGTTCCTGTTTGTGTTGGGATTTCGTCCGCCGCGGTGGCAGTGGATCGCGCTGGCGGCGGTGCTGTTCGGGTATTGGCTGGCGTGGGCGCTGTATCCTGTGGCGGGGCCCGGGTTCGATTATCAGGCAGTGGGAGTGCCGGCGGATTGGAGCCATCATTACTCCGGGTTCATGGCGCATTGGAACAAGAACAGCAATTTGGGAAACGCATTCGACCAGTGGTTCCTCAATTTATTTCCGCGCGTGCGGCCGTTTGTCGCGAACGGCGGAGGATACCTCACACTGAGTTTCATTCCCACGCTGGGCACGATGATTCTGGGTCTGGCGGCGGGGCGATGGCTGATTGCGGATTCGCCGCGCATTCCGATGAAGCGGCTGCTGATCGCGGGCGTGGCGGGAATCGCGGCGGGATTACTGCTGCATTTCGCGGGCGTCTGTCCGATTGTGAAACGCATCTGGACGCCGAGTTGGACGCTGTTCAGCGGTGGGCTGTGCTTCCTGTTTCTGGCAGCGTTCAGCTGGATTGTCGACATGCGCGGCTACAGGAAATGGGCGCTCCCGCTGATCGTGATCGGAATGAATTCGATGGCCGCGTATCTGATGGCGCACGTGTTTGAATCGTTCCTGGCGGACTCCTTCCGGATTCATCTGGGACATGCGTTCCAAGTTTTTGGAACCGGGGTAGAGCCGTTTGTTCGCGGCTCGGCGATTTTATTGGCGTATTGGCTGATGCTGTTCTGGATGTACCGGAGGAAGATTTTCCTGCGGGTGTGAGCCGCAAACGGTCATGCTAACGTGTGAGACATGAAAAACTACATGGATTTGAGCGGCAAGGTGGCGCTGATTACCGGTGCTTCTTCAGGGATCGGTGCGGCGACCGCGATGGTGTTTGCGGACTTGGGCGCGAAGGTCGCTATAGGCTATTACGGCAATCAGGCGGGTGCGGAAAAGGTTCGCGACGAGATAGAAAAAGCAGGCGGGAAGGCGATTGCGATTCGCGCGGATGTGCGCAAGGCCGCTGAGATTCGCACTCTCATCGAGAGGGTGACAAAAGAACTTGGCCCGATCGATGTGCTGGTGAATAACGCCGGCTCGCTGGTGGAACGGCAGCGCATCCTCGAAGTGACCGAGGAGCGGTGGAACGACATCATGGCGCTGAATCTGACCAGTGCGGTGCTTTGCTCGCAAGCGGTGGCGGGATCGATGATCGAGCGCAAGAGCGGGGCGATTATCAATATCGTTTCTATTGCGGGACGCAACGGCGGCGGGCCCGGGGCGGGTGCTTATGCGACCGCCAAGGGCGGCTTGATCACATTCACAAAATCCCTGGCGAAGGAACTGGCTCCGCATGGTGTGCGGGTGAATGGCGTGTCGCCCGGAGTGATCGATACGCCGTTTCACGAAGTCTTTTCGACTCCTGAGATGATCCGCAACTTCGTGGCGGGAATTCCGATGGGGCGGACCGGTACTTCGCACGAATGCGCGACTGTGATCGCCTTTCTAGCGTCGAACGCGGCCAGTTATCTTGCCGGAGAAACGATCGAGGTCAACGGCGGCCAACTGATGCTTTAGTCTTTTACCACCGCATGGCCGCCGAATTCGTTGCGGGTTACGGCGAGCAGACGGTCGGCGAAGTGTTCCTTATCGTGGGTGGTGAAGCGCTGGTAGAGGGCGATATTCATGACCGGAGTCGAGACGCCGAGATCGATCGCTTCCTTGGCAGTCCAGCGGCCTTCGCCGGAATCGGCGACATAAGGAGCGATTCCATCGAGCGCAGGATTCTTTCCGAGTGCGTCCGACATCAGGTCCAGCAGCCACGACCTTACGACGCTTCCGAAGCGCCAGATTTCAGTGACCTGATGGAGGTCAATATTGAACTCTTTTTTCGCGCGGATCAGATCGAGCCCTTCGGCATAGGATTGCATGAGCGCGTATTCGATGCCGTTGTGGATCATCTTCACGAAATGGCCTGACCCAGCGGGTCCGACGTGTCCCCAACCTTGATTGGGCGCGGGCGCAAGGGCCTCGAAAATCGGGCTGAGGCGCGTCACTACTTCCTTCTCGCCGCCGACCATAAGACTGTAGCCTTCCTTCAGGCCCCAGATTCCACCGCTGGTTCCGGCGTCGATGAACGAGAAGCCTTTCGCCTTCAGTTCAGCCGCGCGGCGCTGCGAATCCTTATAGTTGGAATTTCCGCCGTCGATAATCGTATCGCCGGGCGAGAAATGCGGCGTCAATTTGGCGATCGTCTGATCGACGGGATCGCCCGAAGGCACCATGATCCAGATGGCGCGCGGCGGCGTAAGCTGCTTCACCAGCGACTCCAGCGAATCGGCGGGTTTGGCTCCTTTCTGCGCGACGCGCGAGACGGCGCTCGCGTCGAGATCGTATGCAACAATCTGATGACCGGCGAGCTGCCAACGCTCAGTCATGTAGCCACCCATCTTGCCCAGTCCGATGACACCTAGTTCCATAGTGGATTGGATGCCCAGCTAGCGGAAGATGTTTCCAATTAACTAAATTTTTGCGGGAGCTGGATGCACCCAGGGCCCGCGATAGGGACGCGCGAGCAGCCGATTGGCTTCTTCATCCGCGATGACGCGCTGATGCGCCGCATCCCAGGTCAGCGTACGGTTCAGCTTCATTGCCATATTTGCAAGAATGCAGCTCGCAGTCGAAATATGGGCCTGCTCGATGTCGGCGACCGGTTTCGAGCGGTCATCGATGGCGGCGAGAAAGTTACGCATGTGCGCGCGAATCGCAGGGGCGACGTGTTTTTCAAGATCTTTCTCGGTCTTGTCTTCGGGATATTGCTCCAGCTCGTAGGTGACGTCCTTATGAATGCGCTGGCCGTTATTGGGAATGAAATCGTAGCTCATCACACTGACTTTCAGCGTGCCTTTATCGCCATAGAACGTCGAGCCCCAGCCATAATTCGGATCGGGATCCGGCGCGGCGCCCCAACTGCGCATGTTCCAGTTGCATTGCAGGTCGCCGTAATCGAACACCGCCGATTGCGTATCGGGAATATTCGCTTTGCTCGCTTTATCGACCAGAATGCCGCCGGCCGCGGAAACTCGCTTGGGCCAGCCGAGATCCATCATCCAGCGAACCATATCAAACATGTGAATGCACATGTCGCCCATGATTCCGTTGCCGTATTCCATAAACGCGCGCCAGCCTCGGGGATGAACCAGCGAGTTAAAGGGACGCATCGGCGCGGGTCCGGTCCACATTTCGTAATCGAGATTCGGAGGGGGCGCGGTGTCGGGAGGATTGGCGGTGGCGCGCATGTGATAGTAGCAATACATGTCGACCGAGGCGATTTTCCCGAGTAATCCGGTCTTGATAAATCGATCGCGCGCTTCAACCAGGTGCGGCGTGCTGCGGCGCTGCGTGCCAGCCTGCACGACGCGTCCATATTTGCGCGCGGCGGCGACCATCGCCTGGCCTTCGAGGATATCGACGCTGATCGGCTTCTGCACCCACACGTCGACGCCGGATTGGACCGCGGCGATCATGGGGAGGGCGTGCCAGTGGTCGGGCGTATCGACGAGAACAATATCCAGATCCTTCTGTTTCAGCATCTCGCGATAGTCGGAAAACAAACGCGGCTTTTTCTTCGAGATCTGGCGCGTGGAAACGAGATCGGCCGCGTCCGACAACATTTTGCTGTCGACGTCGCACATCGAAACCACCTCGATCGGAGAAACCTGCACCAGGCGAAGCAGATCGCTTTTTCCGTACCAGCCGGGGCCGATGATTCCTACCCTGCGGACTTTGTCGTCGGCAAACGCAATCGCGGAACCGGCTGCGCCCAGGGCAAGACCGACTTTGAGGAGATCACGGCGTGTCATATTCGCCCTGAGTTTATCATGTCCTCATTCGGCAGCCGCCACGCGCAAATGATGTATGCTTGGGAATAAGCAAGGTCCTGGAAGAATGGGACCTCAGTTCACTTTACGGAGGATATGAAATGAGATTTATCAATGCAGGTTTGATCGCGTGCGCTCTCGCGGCCCTCCCTGCCCACGGCGCAACGATTTTTTCCGAAAATTTTGATGAGCTTACCGCGGCACTGGGCGTCACATCCGCGGGGGGATTCCAGGCGGTCGGCGGTACCAATGTCGACATCGTGGGGGCGGGCGATGGTTTTGGCGCTCTCTGCGCTGGTCCGGAATCCGGGAACTGTATCGACCTCGACGGCACGGGAGGGAACTCGCAGGGCGTACTCCAGACTGTGAATCCCATCACTTTAGTAGCCGGCACGAATTACTTCCTGAGTTTCGATCTGATTGGTTCCCAGAGGGGAGTCTCGACTTCGACAACCGTTACTTTGGGATCCTTCAGTCAGACCTTTACGCTTGCGAGCGGTGACGATACCGACGGGATCGTTGTCAACGCGTTGGTGACCGGCTCTGGGCCGGCAAATCTCACGTTTACCAGCAATACGCCGGGCGCTGAGGGCGCGATTCTCGACAACGTGCTGATCACAACCACGCCGGAGCCTTCCACGATGATTCTGATGGGCTCCGCGATGCTCGGTCTGGGATTGCTGGCACGCCGGCGCGCCACTCGGGTTTAGTACAATCGCGGTTTGCCCCTACTAGTCAACAACGAACTGATCGAAGACGCCGTCCTTCGTGAGGAGATTCGCACCCTCCGGCTGCGTCTTTCTGAAGCGATGCCGCGGGAAAATCCCGCCACCATTGAAGCCCGCGCGAAGGAATGGGCGCGCGATAACGTGATTGAAAGGGTTCTACTGCGCCAGGCGGCGCTTGCCGACACAGAACCCGTTCCGCCCGAAGTGATCGAGAAGGCGGGCGAAAACGCCGCCGAGATCGAACTGCGGTTTCGCGTCGAAAGGCTCGCGATTCGCCATGCCGGCCGCATCGCCGCTCCGCGCCATAAGGATGTGGTCGATTACTACCGGCAACATCGGGAAAACATGTCGATCCCGGAGGCGGTTCATGCCGCGCATATCCTCAAGACCGTCGATGACAAGACACCGGAGGAATCGGCGCTGGCTGCCATTCGCGCCGCCGAAGAACGAATCCAGGCCGGTGAGAAATTCGAGGCGCTGGCCGATGAATTGTCGGATTGTCCCAGCCGTGGTGAAGGGCTTGGATGGTTTCCTCGCGGCCAGATGGTCCCGCAGTTTGACGCCGTGGTATTCGCGCTCCGGCCAGGCGAGATGAGTCCGGTGTTTCGCACGCCCTTCGGATTCCACATCGCAAAAGTGTACGAACATTCCGCGGCGCATATGGCGACGTTCGAGGAAGCGCGGCCGCAGATAGAACGGCATTTGCTGGCGGAGAAACACCAAAAGGCGCTGGAGCGGCTGTGCGATTATTTGCGCGCCCGCGCGATTGTGGAGGAAGTGGTTACGGCTTGAACGTGCCCTTCTGCTTCGCGACGTCGATCAGAGTGGGATAGAACTGGACGAACGTGGTATCGACCGCGCCGTGCGCCTGATGGCAGGAATAACAGTTGGCCGAGGCTGGAATCAGTTTCGCTTTATCCGATTTTTCGAAGCCGAAAAAAGCCCAGCCATCATTGAAACCAGTGGCCGCCTTAAAACGAGCGGTGTCCTTCACGTGAATTTCGACCGCCGCGAGTCCGGTCTGCACATGTCCGCCCGTATTGATCGATACGTGGCTATCGGAATCGCGGACTTCCAAAACGAGGACCGTCTTATCCGGCCACGTTCCGGTTTTCATAAAAGATTTGTATGAAGCGGGCGACACGAACACGTTATCGAATCGAGGATTGCCCTGGGCGTTGGTTTGTCCAGCGGGTCCATAGGTCATCGCAAGGCCGGAGCTTAAGAAAATCCATTCGCGATAATTGGCCGGCAGGCGCATCATGCCGTCGCTGCTATATTGCGGATCGTCCTGGGCATGCAGCATCGATAAACCGGCGATCATGAGCAAGCCGAAAAGTTGTTTCACGATTCCTTCTTCTTGACGCTCTTCTTGCGTTTCTCGATGGTGCCGCGGCATGTCTTGGCGCCGCAGGAGCAGGGGGTCATCTCTGTCAGGTCGGCAAAGTTGTAATCGATGGTCAGTTCCTCGCCGGCCTCAATATCGCGCAGACTCATATAGAGGACGTGGCCCTTCATCACACGGCTGATCAGATTTGGTTCGCAACTATGGTTGATGATCTCCGCTCCGCTGCCGCCGCGCGCACCGTCCAAGGTCCAATAGTTGTCGATCGCGAACAGATAGGTGTATTCGCCGCTCTCGATCGCGGCTGCCTCTTTGCGGTTGAGGCGCGCGCCGGTGTATTCCATCACCTTACGATTGGCGGGGATGCGTTGATTCGCATAGACGCCATAGCGATGGATTTTGGAACGCTTGATCACGATATCGAAGCAGACATAGCGGGGATCGATGCGAGGAGCTTTTACGGGTGTCATGTTGCGATGGTTCTCTGAATTGTAGCGAACTGCGCGCATCAGGTATACTCGGCCGGTCAAGGACAAAATATGGACGAGCCGCTCCCGACCTTCAAATATCATCCGGACCCGGTCACAACAGGCGCAATCATTGCGGATCCGGACGCTCCCTGCCTGTCGTGTATCGCATTCGAGGGTACATCTACGAAGGTCCCACCTATTCGGAGAAATTTCATCACCTGAAGCACACGCTTTGCCCCAGGTGCATTGCGGATGGGTCGGCTGCGAAAACATTCGGCGTCGAGTTTGCGGATTCGGGAACGATGGAGGACATTGATGAGAAGGTCATGGAGGAGATCGCTCAGCGCACGCCAGGATTCGAAGCATGGCAGCAGGAAGAGTGGCTGACTTGCTGTCACGACGCCGCGGCGTTTCTGGGAGCAGCCGGAGTGGCGGAATTAAAATCCACATTTTTCGACGCGATTCCCGCCATCGAAGAAAACTGGGATGGAGATTGGCGCGACCTTGAAAAAGACGGTCAGCTAACCGCATATGTTTTCAGATGCCTTCATTGCCGGCAGTATCTGGCTTACGTCGACCAGGCTTGATCAAACTGTGACAGCATTTTCCTGGTGCGTCTCCCGCGATAGAGGGCTGCCGTGCGGAAGGCGCACCACCACTTTATGCGTCGCTCCATCGTCGAGAAGCTTAATCGGCGCACCGGCTGGAACGGAGCCATCCTGCGGCGCGTTCCTGCGCACTTCGATTTCGTACACGCTCGATCGATGCCGGTAGGTAATCTCGAAGCCATCCCAATCGTCGGGTATAGCCGGCGCCATCGTCAACGTGTCGCCGCGCAGCTGGAACCCGAGCACATCTTCGATCCAGATGCGGTACATCCAACCTGCCGAGCCGGTGTACCAGGTCCATCCGGCGCGTCCGGCCCGGCCCGCGGCGGACGAGACATCGGCCGGCGAAACGTAAGGCTCGCCTTTGAAATGGTCGGCCGTTTCAGGGGTGCGGCTCGATTCCACCGGATTCATCAATTTAAGCAGCCGTACCGCGGCGTTTCCTTCACCAAGCCGCGCCCATGCCGCGGCGAGCCACAGCGATCCGTGCGTATACTGGCCGCCATTTTCGCGCACGCCCTGCGGATAGCCCATGATGTATCCGGGATGCGGCTCGGAATGATCGAACGGAGGCGTGAACAACAGCACCAGCCGCTCCCGTTCCTTCACCAGCAGCCGGTCGGACGATTCCATGGCCTGCCGGGCGCGCCTCGGCATCGCGACGCCGGAGAGGACGGCCCAGGATTGCGCGATGGAATCGATTTTCGCTTCTTCGTCCACGTGGGATCCCAGCGGCGCACCATTGTCGAAGAAGGCGCGCAAGTACCATTCGCCATCCCACGCCGAGCGTTCCAGGTTTTCCGCCATCTCCTTCGATTGCGCGCGCCAGCTCGCTGCCAGCGCCGGATCGCGCGTTTCGATTAAGGGAGCGAAAGCTTCGAACACCGCGCAAAGGAACCAGCCGAGCCACACGCTTTCTCCGCGTCCTTCTACGCCCACCCGGTTCATGCCGTCGTTCCAATCGCCGGTCCCGAATAGCGGAAGTCCATGCGAGCCGAGCTTCCAGGCACATTTAAGGGCACGCCGGCAATGCTCGAACAGAGACCCCACTTCGGAAGAGACCGCGGGTGTGAACATTTTCTCCTGTTCATGTTCGCCCAGCGGAGGCGCGTCGAGAAAGGGAATTTGCTCGTCGAGAATGCCCATGTCGCCGGTCACGCTGACGTAATGCGCGGTCACGAAGGGCAGCCATGCCAAGTCGTCCGAACAGCGGGTGCGCACGCCCAGGCCCGTCTCCGCGTGCCACCAATGCTGGACATCCCCTTCCA
>Ga0116129_1001349_pt1 | contig 13610 bp, 12 predicted proteins | sample June2015DPH_17_2_FD_89732 | JGI IMG/M metagenome (GOLD analysis project Ga0116129, IMG submission 89732) | Peatland microbial communities from SPRUCE experiment site at the Marcell Experimental Forest, Minnesota, USA - June2015DPH_17_10 | ecosystem: Environmental > Terrestrial > Soil > Wetlands...
AGTGTCCCGATTCCGAAGTTCGTAGCCTTTTTCGGAGCCACGTTTCGAACTTCGGAATCGAAAGGACACTAGCTAACTTATTGATCTAGTGTGGCCTTGGTTCAGAAGTCCGCATGATGAACTCGCGACGATAGGGACGCGGACTTCTGAACCGCCACACTAGTGGAGTTTAGGATTTGACATTCGCTTTACGAACTCGCGACCAAGTGGGTAGCGAATGTCAAATCCACTCCACTAGCTCGCCAGCGCGGCGGGGCCGCTCGCGGCCGTTTGCCCCAGGCTGTGTTCAGCGACCGCGTTGCGGCCGCTGCGTTTGGCGACATAGAGGCTGGCATCGGCGGCTTCCAGCAGGTCGTTCGGGTTCAGCGCCTGGTTCGGAATGAGGCTGGCCACTCCCACGCTGACCGTCACAGTCTGATGGTTGGAGGTCGTGTGGGGTATTGCGAGGTCCTGAACCGCCGTCCGCACCATCTCGCCGATCTCAAGCGCACGGCGCGCACCGGTATTCGGCAGCAACAGGCTGAATTCCTCGCCGCCATAACGGGTAGCAAACCCGGCAGTCGCTGCCGCCAGCCCGGCGAGCGTTTCGCCGATACGCGAAAGGCAGGCATCGCCCTCGGGATGGCCATAGGTGTCGTTGAACAGCTTGAAATGGTCGACGTCGATCATCAGAAGCGACAGTTTTCCGTTGCACTGCTGGGCCTTCGCCCATTCAAAATCGAGCCGGCTCTGAAACCCGCGGCGATTCGCAAGGCCTGACAGCATATCGATCGAAGCCATCACGGTCAGACGGTCGTTGGAGGCAATCAGTTCACGCTCGCGCTCGGAAAGCTGGCTGGCCATTTTGTCGAATGCGCGCGCGAGCGGCGCGAACTCGGCCGGCAATCGGCTATTGGCTGCACGTACCGACCATTCGCCCTCGCCAAAACGCCTTGCGACCGCGACGAACTTGTGGATGGGGCGAATGATGAGCGTTTCTGCCGCGACCAGCGCCCCCAGCAGCACAAACACGCAGACGAATCCGAGCTGCAAATAGGCGTTGCGAATGTCGTGGTTGATCTCGGCGGCCACCCTGGCTTCGTCGACAATCAGGAGCAGTCGCGATTCCGTGCCGGGAATTCGTGAGAAGTTTAGTGTGAGCTTGGCGCCGTCGGGCGCTGGGAATGAAAACAATCCGGACTGTTGATCCGGATTGATCGCTCTTGTGACGGCTGTCGCCAGGGCCGGGACGCTATCGAGGGGGCGGCCGACCATGCGGGCGAGATCGGCCGGCGCTGCCAGCACGGTTGCCGCGCTATCGACGAGAAAGGCCATGATACCACGACGACCACTAAGGTCGTTCATGATCTTCGACATCCACTCGAGATTGATGCTGGCCACAATGACAAGGTCCGATTCGGGATTGACCGCGGAAACCGGGTAAGCCGCTATCACGGTGGGTTCGTTGTCGTACTTGGACAACAGAAAATCGCTGAAGATGAGATCACGTGCCAGCCGCGTCCGCTTGAAATAGGTGCGATCGCTGAGGTCAAGTCCGACCAGCGTATCGATCGTCGCACATTTGATCCGGCCGTCGCCGCCCGCGATCGTCAGATGGCGGATCCACGGCAGGCTGACCGGAAGGCTTGCCGCTAGCGTGTCACAACCAAGGTCGGAAGCTTTCCTGGAAGCCTGGATGTGCGCAGCCGACTTCAACACGGTTTCGACCGAAGAAATAGCTTCACGCTGGCTGTCGGCGCTTTGTTGAGCGACCCGCGAGAGCTCTGAATAGGCAAGTGCGATCTGCTTGTTGCGGGTTTCCTCAAGCGAGCGGGCGCGGTCGAGCATCAGCGGCGCCACCAGGATCAACGCGAGCAAAGCGAGCCGCGCGCGAATCCCGAACAGCTTGCCCAACTCTGTCTTTTTGCGCTTGAAGCCGAAGCCTGACATGCTAGTTCCCAACCCGTGCGGCACCGTACTGGGAAGGGTTCAAGAAGCCTTATTGGGATTCCGTAAAAATGGAACTATCTCCGAAATGGCAAAAAGCCGGGCAGCTCAGACACCCATGATGACTGAAAACGCTTCGCAGCCAACCGAGCATTTACCTACCGGACTTGCCGCCGTTGAAGAGGCTGTCACGCGGGCATGCCGGGAGGCGCGTCGGGACCGCGCATCGGTGACGCTGATTGCCGTCTCCAAGACGTTCGACGCCGATGCGATCGAGCCGGTCGTCACAGCGGGGCAACGTGTATTTGGAGAGAACCGCGTTCAGGAAGCCAAGGCCAAGTGGCCAGGGTTAATGTCGGCTTACGCCGGCCTCTCCTTGCATCTGATCGGTCCGTTGCAATCCAACAAGACCAGGGAGGCGGTGACGCTGTTCGATGCGATCCACTCGGTTGATCGTCCGAGTCTCTGCGAGGCGCTGGCCAAGGAATTGCGCATCCAGACGCGGCGGCCTCAACTGTTCGTTCAGCTCAACACCGGGGAGGAACCGCAAAAGGCCGGCATCGCACCCACTGACGCCGACAGCTTCATTGCCAGTTGTCGCGAGAAATATGGCTTACCGATTTCGGGGTTGATGTGCATTCCGCCGGTCAACGAAGCGCCGGCACCGCACTTTGCGCTGACAGCCAAGATCGCGGCGCGTAATGGACTAAAGGATTTGTCGATGGGCATGAGCGCGGATTTCGCTGTCGCGATCCAGATGGGGGCAACCCACATCAGGGTAGGCTCGGCCATTTTCGGACACCGCGGCTAATTCGTCGTCCCGGCCAAGCGAGAGATAGCGAGCGCGAGCCGGGACCGATACCGCGTGATTATCGCAAATGGCACTATGCTCGTCGCGCCGGTCGTCGCCAAGCAAGGCCTCAAGCCAAGGCCTGTGGTTATGATCCCGGCGTTCGCCCGGACGACAGCGGAGGTGGTTTCTAGCTGAAACCCACCGACACCTTGCCGAGCACGCCGAAATCGGCGGCGAAGATATCGCCGGCCTGGATCGGCAAGGGTGTGCAGCAAGTCCCTGTGGTGATGACCTCGCCTTCCCGCAGCGTGATTCCAAGCGCGCGCAGTTCGTTGACGCACCAGGCGAGTGCCGCGCGGGGATCGCCAAGCACGTTCTTGCCGTGGCCTATATGCTGCTTGCCGCGCAGCGTAATGACCGGCCGCTCCTCGACGAGATCGCAGGCGCGCCAATCGGCACCAGTTGGATCGCCCAGCACAAAGAGATGCGCGCAGGCATTGTCAGCGATCAGTTGCGCCTCGCCAGCGCTGACAAAGTCCGAGAAGCGCGAATCCGGAATTTCGATGGCCGCGTGCAGCGTGCCGACCGCGCCGAGCACTTCCTGCAATGAGTAGGCATTTGGCCGCGGCGACAGAGCGCGTGCAAAACGAAAGGCGAATTCAGCCTCGCCGACACGCATCTCGTTGCCCTTCATCGCAGCGGTGCCGCCGTCGGCAATGACGGTCTCCGGAAAGATACGACCGGCGAGCGGCCCGCTGACATTGATGTGTTTCTGTCCGGCCTCGCTCGTCGCCGCGATCTTCCAGCCAAACAATCTGCCAGTCGAATGTTTGGCGAGCGCGGCCTGGATCGCATAGCCCTCGGCCCGGTCTTGCGGCCGGATCGAGGCGTCGAGGCTCTCAAGCTTGGTACCACCACGCCAGTGGTCGTGGAGGGTCTTCGCGGCTGCCGCGATTTTATCCTTGTCGAGCATCGTGCTTCCTCAGCGTTTAGCCGATGATGATTTTTGTCTGTGGCCCGATCTGCCGCAAAAGGTGCAGCATGGCTGATTTGGGCAGCGAAACGCACCCGGCGGTCGGCGAAAAATTTGTGCGCGCCAGATGAAGAAACACCGCACTGCCGCGACCGGCGACGCGCGGCGAGGTGTTGTGATCGATTTCGATGATGAAATCGTAGAGATGGTCTTCGCGCCTGAGTCGGTCACCGCCGCCGGCGCGGCCGAGTTTGAGCGGCCGATTGTAATGGCGGCTCGCGGGGTCTTCGCACCAGGCATCTTCGCGGTGGATGGCGCGGACCGGCAGAAAGGTTTGCGGCCTCGGGTGGCGATCGGCGCGCCACCACAGGCGCTTCGGGCGGAAAGTCCCCTTCGGGGTTCCGCCGTCACCCTCGCGCTTGTTAGCGATGATTCCGCCCCTCCCCAGGGCCACCGGGATCGTGCGCGGACCAGCGATGAGCCAGCCCCGACAAGGGTTGCCGGCAGCGGCACGGACCTGGATCGAGCCAAGCGGCCGGTCACGCCTTATTTTCCAGTAAGTAACTGAAAAAAAAGAATTATCCATGAACTTAGAGAGTCTCCTGATCGGCTGTCATGGGACAATCGACACCGCTGCATTACAGGACATTCATCTAAATGCTTCCGAATCCTAGGGTATAATTGCGTTTCAGCTTGTGAATTCGTAACAGCCGCTTACCTCATGACATAAGTCGTGAAGGACCCCGTTTGAACAATATGACGCGCCCAACCCCCCGGGCCACGTCTCCCGCCTCTAGAGGATTGTACCCATGGCCAATGCCCGCAAGATCCTGATCGTAGATGACGATACCGATCTGCGCGATACGCTGGTGGAGCAATTGTCGCTACACGACGAATTCGAAGCTTCCGCCGTCGATACCGGCGCCAAGGGTGCGACCGCAGCCAAGACCGATGCTCCCGATCTGGTGCTGATGGATGTGGGGCTGCCTGACACCGATGGTCGCGAGGTTGTGCGCTCTTTGCGCAAAGGCGGCTTCAAGGCCCCGATCATCATGCTGACCGGCCATGACACCGATTCGGATACGATTTTGGGTCTCGAATCCGGCGCCAATGACTATGTCGCCAAGCCGTTCCGCTTTGCGGTGCTGCTGGCGCGGATCCGGGCGCAGCTCCGCCAGCATGAAGCCAGCGAAGATGCCGTGTTCTCGGTCGGTCCTTATAGTTTCCGCCCCGGCTCCAAAATGCTGACGGGTGCCAACGCCAGAAAGGTGCGGCTGACGGAAAAGGAGACCGCGATCCTCCGCTTCCTCTATCGTGCCGGGCAGTTGCCGGTTTCGCGCGAAACGCTGTTGCAGGAAGTCTGGGGTTATAACTCCGGCGTCACCACGCACACGCTGGAAACCCATATCTATCGTCTGCGCCAGAAGATCGAAAAAGACGCCGCCAATCCGGAGATCCTGGTGACCGAAGCGGGTGGCTACAAGCTGGTGCCGTGATACGATTCAATTAACGATTCGTCGTCGCGCAACTGGTCTTTCATGTCGATCGAGGATGATGTCGCCCTGCTGGAGCGTGTCCCGACCCTTCGCATATTGGGGACGACGGCTTTGCGCATGCTGGCAATCGGCTCCGAACAACGCGGTTATGCGCGCGATTCCGTACTCTTCCGTGCCGGCGATGAGGCCGACGCCGGTTTCGTCGTTCAGCGTGGCGCGTTTCGCATCGAGGACGGCGGCGGCGCCTCGATCGTAGCTGGTCCCGGCGCATTGATTGGCGAGCTGGCGCTGATTAATGCGATGCGGCGGCCTTCGACCGCGATCGCGCTGGAAGATTCTTCCGTGATCCGGGTTGCGCGCAGCCTGTTTCAACGTGTGCTGGAAAGCGATCCTGCCGCGGCACGCCGGCTGCGTGACGAATTCGCCCGGCGCACAAGCCAGATCGCCAGCGACATCCTGATCGCGGGCGCAAGGCTCGGCACGTAGCAATCCTCCTTCTGAGCAGCCTCAAACCTCGAGCGTGACCGTCACGGGAACGTGGTCGGATGGCCGCTCCCATCCTCTAGCGTCGCGCGCAATGCGAAAGTCGCTCACCCGTTCCTTCAGCGCACGCGAGACCCAGATGTGGTCGAGCCTCCGGCCGCGATCGCCGACCGTCCAGTCCGCCGCCCGGTAGCTCCACCAGGTATAGACCTTCTCCGACTGAGGAATGCGGTCGCGCGCCACGTCGATCCACTCGCCGTGGCTTTGGGCCGCCAGCAGCTTCTCGCATTCGATCGGGGTGTGCGAGACGATCTTCAGCAGTTGCTTGTGCGACCAGACGTCGTTCTCGTGTGGCGCCACATTGAGATCGCCCACCAGGACGTGATGATCGTCGCCGCGCGGATGCAGCGGCTCGCAGGATTTCATTTCATCGAGAAAGCGAAGCTTGTGCTCGAATTTCGGATTGAGCGCGGGATCCGGAATGTCGCCACCGGCCGGCACGTAGAAATTATGCAGCACCAGCGGTTTGGAGAGCTGGGCGCGTTCGCCGAACTCGACCGAGATATGGCGCGAATCGATCTTGTCGCAGAAGGTTCGGATATCGGTCTTCTCGAAGGGCAATCGCGAGATCACGGCAACGCCGTGATAGCCCTTTTGGCCGTTCAGGGCGATGTGTTCGTAGCCGAGACGCTTGAAGCGCTTGAGCGGAAATGCATCGTCGATACATTTGGTTTCCTGCAAGCACAGGATGTCGGGCCTCACCGACTTGATGAATTTGGCGACGAGATTGATGCGCAGGCGCACCGAATTGATATTCCAGGTAGTCAGGGAAAGGCGCATGAGGACCGGCGAGGAGTTTCGGATTTGACATTCGCTCTGCGAATTCGCGGCTCGGTGGGGAGCGAAAGGCCAAATCCACTCCACTGGAGATGACGCATGTCTCCATCCTGCAATCAAGGATGAATTTCAAAATCCGGCAAGGAGCAGTGGATTGTTCGGTAGGATTGGATTCGAAAGATCAGCCCGGCGGAAAAGTGTGGTCCGTGATGTCGATCTTGAACATGCCGGGATCGATCTTCCTGGAAGTATCCAGGTTATAGACCGCGACCGTGGTGTCGTAGCCTTGTGGATCGGTCACGGTCCATTGCTTGAGCTGGCCGTCCTTGGCGCCAATCATCAGCATCAGGCGGCTGGTGCCGGTCAGTAACTGTCTTTCCTCGATGGTGATGCTGATAAAGAGATCGTCGGCGGTCACGCTGACGACATTGGTATCCTTCATCAGGTCGATGCGGTCCGAAAGCAAATATCGCAGCGGCGTTTGCGACAGCGGGTAGAGATCCTGGGTCGAAAGGTTGCGGTCACGCACCGCCACCATCGACCCGTCTGCGACAATCGCTATCGGATTCGGTGCCTCATATTCGAAACGCACCTTGCCAGGCTTCTGGATGTAGAATTGGCCCTTGGTCTTTGAGCCATCAGGCCCGACCTGGACAAAGTTTCCGACGAGCGTCTGAAGCGACGACAGGTAGCTGCTGATTTTGGCGGCCTGCGCTTTTTGCTTGTCGTCGAAGGTCGCAAAAATACTCAAAGGTACATTGCGGCGCGGATCAGGGATGACGGGATTCGGCGGTACGGGCGTGGCGCCCGTGGTCAGCGGCCCTTTCTGTCCGTCCGGCGCACCGTCGCGGACCTTCGGCGCGGCCTTGGGGACCGGAATGCTTTGCGGAGGGATTGGGGCCTGTGCCAGGGCCGATGTCGAGACGACGCCGAAAAATACCGCGGTCGCAAAAAACGCCAAGGCGACTTGTGCGAGGGCAACGCCCTTGAAGGGAAGAGGGAATCGTTTGGCCATTCGAATTTTCTGACTTTCGATCAACGCATCGTCCCGCCAGTTCGCCGCCCTTTTATCGTGCTTCGCATCAGGGCGATATTGTTTTTCCGTGAAAAGAGAATAGCAATTGGTGGCGGTTCTGAGGTTATTGAAGCAGCCGATCAAAAGCCGCCTTCTTCTTCCTCAACGAGAATTTCGCGCTTCCCGGCGTGGTTGGCTTGTCCGACGATGCCTTCGAGTTCCATCCGCTCCATCAGCGATGCGGCACGGTTATAGCCGATTTGCAGCCGGCGCTGAATATAGCTGGTCGAGGCCTTGCGGTCGCGTTTGACGATGGCCACCGCCTGCGAAAACAGGTCGCCGCCACCGTCGCCGCCCATGCCGGTGGAATCGAATACCGCCCCGTCTTCGTCGGAGGGCTCCTCGGCCGTGACAGCTTCGAGGTATTCGGGGGATCCCTGCGTCTTCAGGTGACGCACGACCTTCTCGACTTCTTCGTCCGAGGCGAACGGGCCGTGCACGCGGCTGATACGTCCGCCGCCCGCCATGTAGAGCATGTCGCCCTGTCCGAGCAGTTGCTCGGCGCCCATTTCACCGAGAATGGTGCGGCTGTCGATCTTCGAGGTAACCTGGAACGCGACGCGGGTCGGGAAATTCGCCTTGATGGTGCCGGTGATGACGTCGACCGAAGGCCGCTGGGTTGCGAGGATCACATGCAGGCCCGCCGCGCGCGCCATCTGTGCGAGTCGCTGTACCGCGCCTTCGATATCCTTGCCGGCAACCATCATCAGGTCTGCCATTTCGTCGACGATGATGACGATATAGGGCAACGGGTCGAGATCGAGCTTTTCTTCCTCGTAGATCGCCTTGCCGGTTTCCTTGTCGAAACCAGTATGCACGGTGCGCGTGAGCTCTTCGCCCTTGGACCTGGCTTCGACGAGGCGCGCATTGTAGCCGTCGATGTTGCGCACGCCGAGCTTGGACATCCGCTTGTAGCGCTCTTCCATCTCGCGCACGGCCCATTTCAGCGCGACCACGGCTTTCTTCGGATCGGTCACGACCGGCGTCAGCAGATGCGGAATGCCGTCATAGACAGAGAGTTCGAGCATTTTCGGATCGACCATGATCAGCCGGCACTGGTCCGGTCGCAGCCGGTAGACCAGGCTGAGGATCATGGTGTTGATGGCGACCGATTTGCCGGAGCCGGTGGTGCCGGCGATCAGCATATGCGGCGTGCGGGCGAGATCGATGATAACGGGATCGCCACCGATGGTTTTGCCGAGGCATAGCGGGAGCTTTGCGACGGACTCGGTGGTTTCCTTCGCGGTAAGCATTTCGCGCAGGTAAACCTTCTCGCGATGGGCGTTCGGCAATTCGATGCCGATGGCGTTGCGGCCGGGCACGACGGCGACGCGTGCAGAGAGTGCGCTCATCGAGCGGGCGATATCGTCGGCGAGGCCAATGACGCGCGAGGACTTGATGCCGGGCGCAGGTTCGAGCTCATACAGCGTGACGACCGGACCGGGATTGGCCTTGACGATTTCGCCGCGGACGCCGAAATCCCCGAGCACGACTTCGAGCCGTCGCGAATTGGCTTCCAGTTCGGCCTTCGAGAGTGGCTGGCGATCAGACGCCTTGGGTGCGGCGAGCATCGACACTGCCGGGAAATCCCATTTGTCGGATTTCCTTGCGGGCGACTTGGGTGCAGCCTTTTTGCGCGGCGCGCGGGCAACCGGCTCTGGCTCGTCTTCTTCCTCCTCGTCCTCGTCTTCATCCTGCGGAGCAAGAGAGGGAGCGGCGCGGCCGTCGAGGGTTGGCTCGTGGCGATCGAATGAGGGCGCGCGTGGGGTGGCCGCGCTTGAGACCAGCCAGCGATAGGCCGCGCCCATGAACCAAGCCAGTCTTGCCCTCATACTCATCAGGGCGTGCACGGCCCAGCCAAGCGAGATCGAGCCGCCGTCTTCTTCGTCGAGGGGTTCGTCATCGGCCTCTTCGATCGGCGTCGAATCTTCTTCCCTCGTGTGAGAGCCGATGCCGCTTGCGACGAAGAAGGTTGCCAGGGTCGCCGCGCCAAGAAGCATTCCAAGCCCGAGGCTGTAGAGAAAGCCGGGTGGTCCAAATACGACGGCGGGTGCGCGCACCAGTGCGTCGCCGACGACGCCGCCGAGCCCGGCCGGAAGAGGCCATGCGCCGCCATGCGGCCAGCAACTGGCAAATCCGGCGGCGGCCCCCGTGCACAATATCCAGCAGCCCAGCCGCAGGGCCTCGCGGTCGAAAGCGCGATGGGTCAGCATGCGCCAGCCCCATACCGCGATCGGAAGGATCAGCATGATCGAGCCAAGGCCGAGAATCTGCATCAGAAAGTCGGCACCGATCGCGCCGGTATAGCCGGCAATGTTGTGGATCGGACGGGACGTGGCGTGGCTCAGGCTTGGATCCTGTACCGACCAGGTCATGAGAGCTGCCGCGGCGCCGGCTGCCAGCACCAGCAATCCAAGTCCTGCGAGTTCACGCAAGCGGCGGACCAGCGCCGCGCGGATCGCTGTCGGTAACTGGTTCACCAGAGGAATGACACGTTCGATCGCCGGCATGCTCTCAGCCCAGAGTCTGAACCAGCCGATGCAATGCCTCGGCCGTTGTTTCACTGTCCGCGACCAGCGCGAGCCGAATGTAGCCTGCGCCGGGATTGCTGCCGTCCGGCTGCTGACGCGCGAGGTAACTGCCGGGGATCACCCGGACGCCGGCGTCCCTGTAAAGCTTGATGGTCGCCGCCTCGTCACCCCCTTTGGCCGACACATCGAGCCAGACACAGAAGCCGCCGGCAGGACGCCGGTAGCCGTACCTGGCCCCGAGAATCTGATCGGCCAGATCGAACTTGATCCGGTAGAGCCGGCGGTTTTCCTCGACATGAGTCTCGTCGTTGTAGGCGGCGACCGCGACATGCTGGGCCGGAACAGGTACCTGGGGCGCGGCGACGTTACGCAGTTCGTGGAAGGCGCTCAGAAATCGTCTGTCGCCGGCGCAAAAACCGATGCGTATGCCGGGCAGGTTCGAACGCTTCGAAAGCGACTGAAACGCCACCACATTGGCAAAATCGTCGCCGGCGCATTCGAGCATGCTGCCGGGTGCGGTCTGCGTATAGATTTCCGAGTAGCATTCGTCGCTGAAAATCATGAAGCCGTAGCGATCGGCGAGCTGTTTGAGGCGGCTGAAATAATCCTTGGAGGCGACGGAGCCTTGCGGGTTGGCCGGGGAAGCGATGTACATCGCCACTGTCCTTGCCAAGGTGGCTTCATCGAGCTTGTCGAGGTCGGGCAGGAATCCATTGGCAACGGTGGTCGGCAGATAGATCGGCTCGCAACCGGCGGCCCGCGCGCCGGCTCCATAGGCCGGGTAAAAGGGATTGGGCATCAGAATGGCCGGCCTTCCCTTGCGTTCGCCGACAAAGCGGGTGGCGGCCAGTGCTGCGAAAAAAAGTCCTTCGCGGCTGCCGCTGAGCACCAGAAGCTCGCTCTCGGGGTCAATCGGGCGTGGCAGGTCGAAGCGCCGGGACAGCCAGCCTGCCGCGGCGCGCCGGAAAGGCTCGATGCCCTTGGCGATCGGATAGCGGCCAAAATCGGCGATGTGTTCGGCCAGAACCGGAGCCACGAAGCCCGGCACGGGATGCTGGGGCTCACCTAAAGACAGTGTTATCAATGGCTTGGCCGGCTGGTACGGCGCCAGCAGCTCGGTGACCCGCAAGAAGGGCGAGCGTTCGCTTGCCTCGTTTCCACTGCCCTGGGGCGCGCGGGATGATGCGGTCATGGCCATACTTGTCGCGCCAGCACTCGTTCAGGTCGCCGATCGCGTTTGGGACCGGTGGGATACGGATCAAACCACCATAGATACGGCGAGGTTAAGACGCGATTAACCATCGGAGCCGGCAATCGAAATCCGCTTGCTGGATCGGGCAAGAAAAAAGGGGCTCCAGCTTGCGCTGGAGCCCCTCAACGGTCGGAGCATTGCCGGGTATGTGCTCAAACCGTAGTTCTGGGCACCCTCTCCGAGGAGAGGATGCCCTCGGGAGAACTCACATGTTGTAGGCGCGTTCGCCGTGCTCGGAAATGTCGAGACCTTCGCGTTCCTGTTCGACCGAGGGACGCAGACCGACGATAAGATCAACGACCTTGTAGAGGATGGCCGATCCGATGCCGGACCAGAGCAGCGTCGCCAGCACCGCTTTGGATTGCGCGATCATCTGGGTGGCCAGATCGTAGGTACCGGCATTGTTGCCCGCGATGTTGGCATAATCGGTGATGCCGACGCCGCCGAGCGCAGGATTGACCAGGATGCCGGTGCCGAGAGCGCCGACGATGCCGCCGACGCAGTGCACGCCGAACACATCGAGCGCGTCGTCGTAGCCGAGAGCGTTTTTCACCGTGCTGACGAAGAACAGGCAGATCGGCGAAACAACGAGACCCAGCACCAGTGCGCCAATCGGACCGGCGAAACCGGAAGCCGGCGTTACCGCGACAAGGCCCGCGACCGCGCCGGAGCAGATACCGAGCAGTGACGGCTTGCCCTTGACGATCCATTCGCAGAGCAACCAGGAGAGCGCGGCGCCAGCGGTGGCAACCATGGTGTTGACGAAAGCCAGCGCGGTGGTGCCGTTGGCCTCCAGGTTCGATCCGGCGTTGAAGCCGAACCAGCCCACCCACAGCAGGGCGGCGCCAATCATGGTCATGGTCAGCGAGTGCGGAGCCATCAGGTCCTTGCCGTAGCCGGTGCGCTTGCCGATGATCAGGGCGCCGACCAGGCCGGCGATGCCGGCATTGATGTGCACGACCGTGCCGCCCGCGAAGTCGAGGGCGCCGGCGCCGGCGAGCCAGCCGACGCTGCCGGTGACTTCATCGAGCTTGGCCTGCGCAGCGGTCTTTGCCGCGGCATCCGTCGCGGCGGCGAGCGCCTTGGCGGCGGCCGCGACGTCGTCGGGAGCGGCCACATACCAGACCCAGTGCGCGATCGGGTAATAGATGAAGGTCGACCACAGCAGGATGAACAGCATCACGGCCGAGAATTTGATCCGCTCGGCGAAGGCGCCGACGATCAGGGCCGGGGTGATCATTGCGAAGGTCATCTGGAACACGAAGTAGGCGAACTCCGGAATCACGACGCCGTTGGAGAAGGTTGCCACGGTCGAGTTGGCATCGACCCCACGCAAGAATGCCTTGGTGAAGCCGCCGATCCAGGACGTCATGCTGCCGCCGTCTCCGAAGGCGAGCGAGTAGCCATAGATTGTCCAGGTGACGCCAATCATGGATACGATTGCAAACACTTGGGTCAGCACCGAGGCCATGTTCTTGGTGCGAACCAGACCGCCATAGAACAGCGCCAGGCCGGGAATCGACATCATCAGAACAAGCGCGCTGGATGTCAGCATCCAGGCCACGTCGCCCTTGTTGGGAACGGGTGCCGCAGCGGGCGCGGCGTCTTGGGCAAAAGCCACATCGACAAAGCCAGCGACACAGAGGGCTGCGATTGCGAGGGCAGCCCATCCCGCGCGGGTGGGACGCTTAAACGACATTTTCAATTACTCCTGATTGGAAAAGGTTGAGCGCGTGTCAGAGAGCCGCAGCATCCGCCTCGCCGGTCCGGATACGAACCGCGTGGTCGAGGTTGATAACGAAGATCTTGCCGTCGCCGATCTGGCCGGTCTTGGCCGCCGTCGTGATGGCCTCGATGGTCTTGTCGACCTGATCGGTAGCGACCGCGACCTCGATTTTGATCTTGGGCAGGAAGCTCACCGCGTATTCGGCGCCGCGATAGATTTCGGTGTGGCCCTTCTGACGGCCATATCCCTTGACTTCGGTGACCGTCAGGCCGTGAACGCCGATGGCGGTTAGGGCATCACGGACTTCTTCGAGCTTGAATGGCTTGATGATCGCCATAACGATTTTCATGGGTCTTGGTCCCCCGCTTGGACCCGGCCGAGAGGCGACCGAGCAATCCCGACTGAGTTCACCACGCAGAGGAATGTCACGACGCGGGCACAGCCAATGCCCGTAGAATCAAATGCCGTGCCAGTTCCGCTGCTTATGTAAACAGTCTTTCAACGCGGAGGTTTTTGGC
>Ga0116129_1001350_pt1 | contig 13606 bp, 12 predicted proteins | sample June2015DPH_17_2_FD_89732 | JGI IMG/M metagenome (GOLD analysis project Ga0116129, IMG submission 89732) | Peatland microbial communities from SPRUCE experiment site at the Marcell Experimental Forest, Minnesota, USA - June2015DPH_17_10 | ecosystem: Environmental > Terrestrial > Soil > Wetlands...
AAGGTCACCGAGTCCTTGCGCCACGTGCCGTTCGAGGGCGTCAGATCCGCCGAGCCGCCGAGCAACTCGGGCAACGAGGGGCCGATGGCATTGAGCGCCGCTTGCGAGGACTGGCGGGTGGCCAGCGTCTTGGCCTCGGCTTGCGCGCCGCCGACGAAGGCGCGCATCAGATCATCGAAGCCCGCCGGCAGATCGCCGGCCATGCGCCGCTCCAGTTCGGACGCCAATGCCGGAAACTCCTGCTTGTAGGCGGCAAACCGGGTGCGCCACTGCGCTTCAGCCTTCGCCCCCTTGTCGCGCCGATCCCACTCGGCGCGAATATCGGCCGGTATTTCAAACGGCGGCGAGCTCCAACCCAGCGTCTTGCGTGCGATGGCGATATCGGCCTCGCCCATCGCTTCGCCATGCATGACTTGGGTGCCTTGCTTGGGCGCTCCAAAACCGATGATGGTCCTCGCGTCGATGAATGAGGGCTTGTCGGTGACCGCGCGTGCGGCCGCCAGGGCGGCGGCCACCGCCTCGCTGCTTTGGCCGTCGACGCGCGGGATGACATGCCAGCCGTACGCCTCGAAGCGACGCACCGTGTCGTCGTCGAACCAACCCACCACCTTGCCATCGATCGAGATACCGTTGTCGTCATAAATCGCGATGAGCTTGCCGAGTTGCTGCATGCCCGCGAGCGATGCCGCTTCGTGAGAAATGCCTTCCATCATGCAACCGTCACCGACGAAGACATAAGTGTGGTGATCGATGATGGCGTGGCCCGGCCGATTGAATGTGGCCGCCAGCGAACGCTCGGCCAGCGCCATGCCCACGGCATTGGCAAATCCCTGGCCCAAGGGACCGGTCGTGGTCTCGATTCCAAGATGCACTTCACGCTCCGGGTGGCCGGCGGTCTTCGAGCCCCATTGGCGGAAATTCTTGATTTCCTCCATCGACAAGGGATAGCCGGTCAGATGCAATACGGAATACAACAACATGGAGGCGTGCCCGTTCGAAAGCACGAAGCGGTCACGGTCCAGCCACGTCGGATTGCCCGGATTGAACTTAAGCACGTCCCGCCACAGGACTTCGGCGATGTCCGCCATGCCCATCGGCGCGCCCGGGTGCCCCGAATTCGCCTTTTGGACTGCATCCATGGACAGGGCTCGAATGGCGTTGGCAAGTTCGCGGCGGCTGGGCATAACGGGGCTTCTTAAGTTGGGCGGAGAAGCCGCCTATTGTCTCCGAAGCGCCCTCTGCCAGCAATGCCGCGTGATTTCGGTCGCATTACCTGAGTTTAGTAGTCGATTTGCGACGGAACGCGGTCACAGAACGGCAGTCGCTTTATGTATCGTGCAATGAGGCGCTGCCATGACCCAGTTCACCGTCCCCGAGAGGGTGCTTTGCTACCATTTATCAAATGCAAATTCTACAACTCACCGATCCTCATCTTTACGGCAGCGCCACGGGGCGATTGCGCGGCGTCGAAACAGACTCGAGCCTGCGCGCGGCGTTGGATGATGCGATCGCGCGCGTGCCAGGCTATGAGGCGATGCTGGTCACGGGTGATTTGGTGCAGGACGATACCAGCGGCTATCTGCGCTTTCGCAGCTACTTCGGTAATATCAGAAAACCGGTGCTGTGCATTCCCGGCAACCATGACGAGCCGGAGGCCATGCGCAAAGAGCTCACCGGTGCGCCGTTTGAAATCTGCGGCACGCACGGCATCGGCGATTGGATGTTCGTCATGCTCGACAGCTACGACCCGGGCCATGTCGGCGGCCGCCTGAGCAAGAATGAATTGGCGCGGCTCGATAACGCACTGGCCGGCTCGCGCAAGCACGCCATGGTGTGCCTGCATCATCACCCCATCCCCATGGGCAGCCGCTGGTTGGATGGCGTGGGTCTCGCGCAAGCGCACGAGTTTTGGCGCATCATCGATGCGCACACGCATGTGCGCGCGGTGGTGTGGGGCCACGTGCACCAGGCCTTCGAGGGCAAGCGCGGCCATGTGCGAATGTTCGCCACACCCTCGACCGGCGCTCAGTTTCTTCCCAAGAGCGATCGCTACGCGGTCGATTCGCTGCCGCCGGCGTACCGCAGTTTCGAGCTTCACGCCGATGGCCGTATCGATTCCCAAATCCACTGGGTAGAATCCGCACAAATGCGCCAGACGGCGAGTTAGGCCTCAAAATTTCGATGCGAAGATTTTCGATCGGCTGGCGTTTGCTGGGACTCTGCCTCGCAAGCGTGGTTCTTTCGACCGCGGTCCGCGCGGACGGCGCAATGCATGCGCTTTGGGAACTGCACGGCAAGCACAACACGGTTTACATCTTGGGCTCGATTCACGTGCTGCGCCCCAGCGACTATCCGCTTGCGCCGGCCGTCCTCAATGCCTACGGCAATGCCAAGTCGATTTTCATGGAAGTCAATCTGCAAGAAATCGATTCGCAGCAGATGCAGATGGAATTGCTGGCGAGCGCGCGGCTGCCTGAAGGCAAGACCTTGCCCGATATCATGGGCAAGCAGCGTTACGCGCGCGCGGGCGCTTTGGCCCGCGAGCTGGGCATCGACATTTCGATCTTCGACGCCTTCGCGCCCTGGTTCGTTGCCGAGGCGATCTCTCAGCTGCAATTGCAGCAACTGGGCTTTCAGCCGACTTCAGGCGTGGAGATGTTCTTCTTGGAACATGCGCGCAGCGACGGGAAATCCGTGGCGGGATTGGAAACGGTGCATGATCAGATTGCGCTGTTCACGGCCTTGTCCCTGGACGCGCAAGCCGACTACTTGGTATCGAGTCTCGAGGAGGCTCATGATTTGCCCAAGGAAGTGGACGACATGGTGCACGCCTGGCAGCGCGGCGACACCGTGTGGTTCGCGGACCAATTGAAATCGGAATTCGGCCGCGACCCCGCGCTATATGAATCCCTGCTGGTGGCCCGCAACCGCAAATGGGTGCCCAAAATCGAAGCGCTGCTCAACGATGACAAGAATTACCTGGTGATCGTGGGTACCGGACATCTGGTGGGCCAAGGCAGCGTGATCGAACTGCTCGGAAAGGACGGAATCGTCGCCACTCAACGTTGAGCGGCGACGAACCGCCAGTAGCCTATTGCGCTGCTGTGGGCTGAGCTCCACGCGCCTGCATCCGGGCTTGCATGCGAGCTTGCATCTGCGCCTGCAGTGCGGCGAGCTGCGTTTGCTGCGCCGGCGTCAACACCTTGAACACCTGCGCGCGCACCGCTTCTCTCTGCGTGATCATCTGCGAATGCAGCGAGCCATTCGACTGTGTGACTTGCGCCAGAACGTTGGTGTAGTTCGGGTCATTCGGCTGGGTCTGGCGCAGCTTCTGCGAATTGGTGCGCATTTCCTCGTTCAGACTCTTCATCTGCGGACGGGCAGCCGTCATGATGGCCTTGACCGAAGCCTGCTGCTCCGCACTCAAGTTCAGCTTGGACAGTAAGAAGCCCTCGCCGTGGTGGTGATGGCGCCATCCGTGAGGACCCGGCGCCCCAGGCGCAGCCGGCGCTGCAGGCGCCGCGGCCGTCGTCCCTTGGGCCGCCGCGATCGAAATGCTGGTGGCGCCCCATAGGGCGGCGGCCCCGAGAAGTGTTCCTGCCAGCACGTTGCGATTCGAATTCATGTTATTGCTCCAATACGGTGAATAGGTGCAGGCGCTATCCTAAGCTCACGCCGTGCAAAAATGTGTCAGAGCCGGCGCAGAGTTCTGTTAAGAATTGCAAATTCAAGCGCTTAGAGCATCGTCAGGCACCGACTGTGCCAGAGTATGGGGTAGATATGACAGTCCCGGATTTCCTACCGACGGATACCAGTGCCGCGCGCGAACCGCGCGTGCTGCTGGTGGATGATGACCGCGAGCTATGCCAGATGATCTGCGAGTATCTGGCCGCCGAGCATTTCGAGGTGAAAAGCGTACACGACGGCGGCGATGCGCTGGCGGAATTGCAGAGCGGCCACTTTGAAATCGTGATTCTCGACGTGATGCTGCCGAGCGTCGGCGGCCTGGATGTGCTGCGCAAGCTGGGCGCCGCCTACACCACGCCGATATTGATGCTCACCGCGCGCGGGGATGATGTCGATCGAATCGTGGGCTTGGAACTCGGGGCCGATGATTACCTGAGCAAACCATTCAATCCGCGCGAATTGGTGGCGCGAATTCGCGCGATCCTGCGCCGCGCCAGCAGCCGTTCGGCACGGGTCGGTGTTCCCGACGAGCTCGTGGTGGGCCCCATCACCTTGAACACGGGCACCCGCCAAGTGCACGTCGCGCGCAAGGCCGTGGCGCTCACGGGCGCCGAATTTCGAGTGCTCGAATTGCTCATGCGCTCCGCGGGCCAAGTCATTTCGCGAGACTCGATGACGGAGCAGGCGCTCGGGCGCAAGCTTGCCGCCTACGACCGCAGCATTGACACGCACATCAGCAACCTGCGCCGCAAGCTCGATCTCGAGGCCGGCACGCATCCTGAAATCAAAAACGTCCGGGGCTCCGGCTACACCCTTACCTGGGCGCATGCATAGCCTGTTCTCAAGGATATTCCTGCTGTTCTTACTGGCGATGACCCTCATCGTCGGCAGCAGCATCGCCACCACGTTTACCATCGCCTCCCTCGACAACGATCCGGCGGAAATGCAGCGCCGCCCGTCGGCGGCCATCCAGGCGTCGGAGGTGCTCGCCCGCGGCGGAATCAGCGCACTGAAAGACTGGCTGCAAGGCATTCGAAAAACCTTGGGTGACCGGGAACTGTATGTCGTCGGTCCCGACGGCCGGGATGTTCTCGGCCGTCGGCTGCCCGAAAATGCGCTGCGGCGTTTGGGAACCGTAGGCCACGACCCGGTCCCGGGCAACTTCCGCCCCTCGCGCGCCGCTCCGCAAATCATCGACGCCGACGGCGCCGTCTACACCGTTCTGTTGACCGCGCGCCGCCCCAGCATCTTCGGCGCACTCAGCCTGCCCGCCATTTCGCTGACCATCTTAGGTATAGCACTGGTGGTGAGCGCCCTGACGAGCTGGTGGCTGGCAGAGCATCTGACCGCACCGATCCGGCGCATCCAGGCCGGCGCGCGCGCGCTGGCTTCGGAGAATCTGGATGTCCGGGTCAGTGCAGGTTTGGAGGGCCGCAAGGACGAACTGGCCGTGCTGGCGCGCGATTTCGACGCCATGGCGGATCAGTTGCGGGCCAATCGCAGCGCGACCACGCAGCTGCTGCGCGACATCTCTCACGAGCTGCGCTCGCCTCTGGCCAGAATGCGCGTGGCCTTAGGGTTGGCACGCCAGCCGCCGGCCGATTTCACCCGCCAGCTGGATCGAATGGAGCGGGAGGTCGAGCGTCTCGACGCCATGATCAGCCAGGTGTTGAAACTCGCGCGGCTGCAAGGCACCAACGCGCTGCTGGAGCGCGAAGCGTTCGAACTCGACGAGGTCATCGAACAGGTGGTGCGCGACGCCAATTTTGAGGGTGCGGTCAAGGGCTGCAGCGTCAATCTCAAGGGCGCCGCGAACGAAGCCGTGCTCGGCAGCCGCGACCTGCTGCGCAGCGCGATCGAGAACGTGCTGCGCAACGCAGTTCGCTACAGTCCGCAAGGCAAGCCGGTCGAGGTGCTGGTGGCGAGAATGAGTGCGGGTTTGGAAATTTTGGTCCGCGATCAGGGGCCGGGGGTGCCCGCGGCCGATCTGGAACGCATTTTCGAGCCGTTTTACCGTGTCGCCGAGTCACGTGACCGCGATAGCGGCGGCGAAGGAATCGGCCTCGCCATCACGTTTCGCGTCATGAAAGCGCACGGCGGGTCTGCCGCCGCCGCCAATGCGCAGGGCGGCTTCGAAGTACGACTTTGCTTGCCCGAGACCGCCATCGCTGTTTAGAGTGGCCGGTTATGAGCCTGTTTCAAGAAGCCTGCAAGTACATTCCGGGCGGCGTCAACTCGCCCGTTCGAGCCTTTCGCAGCGTGGGCGGCGAACCGATTTTCTTCAAGAAGGCCTTGGGCGCGTACGTGACTGCCACGGACGACCGCAGCTACATCGACTATGTCGGCTCCTGGGGTCCGATGATTCTGGGGCATGCTCATCCGCAGGTGATCACGGCGGTGCAAGAAGTTGCCGCCAACGGCTTGAGCTTCGGCGCCCCGACGACGCTCGAAACGCAGCTGGCGCGGCGCGTCGTCGAACTCATGCCCTCCATCGAATTGGTACGCTTCGTGAGCTCGGGCACGGAGGCGACCATGAGCGCCATCCGGCTGGCCCGAGGCTTCACCGGACGCGACACCATCGTGAAGTTCGAGGGTTGCTATCACGGACACTCCGATTCGCTGCTGATCAAGGCCGGCTCGGGCGCCTTGACTTTCGGCGTGCCTACCTCGCCGGGAGTGCCCAAGGCGCTTGCCAGCCATACGGTGACGCTCAACTACAACGATATCGATCAGGTTCAGCGCGTGTTCCGCCAAATCGGCGAGGCAGTTGCCTGCGTCATCGTCGAGCCCGTCGCAGGCAACATGAATTGCGTTCCCCCCGCGCCGGATTTTCTGCAAACCCTGCGCCGCGAATGCGATCGGACCGGCGCGCTGCTGATTTTCGATGAAGTGATGACGGGCTTTCGCGTGGCCCTGGGCGGCGCGCAGGCGCTCTATGGGGTACGGCCGGATCTGACGACGCTCGGCAAGATCATCGGCGGCGGCATGCCGGTGGGCGCGTTCGGCGGGCGGCGCGACATCATGGAGCAGCTCGCCCCCTTGGGTCCGGTATACCAGGCAGGCACGTTGTCCGGAAACCCGGTCGCGATGATTGCCGGACTCACCACGCTCGAACTTCTCGGCACACCAGGATTTCACCAGCGCTTGGGAGCCATGACGGACATCCTGGTGGAACGGCTCGCCACGGCGGCGGCCGGCGCCGGCATCGCGCTCGCCACGAATCACGTTTGCGGCATGTTCGGATTTTTCTTCACGACCGAGCGTCTCATCGACCGTTACGACAAAGTCATGGCCTGCGATGTGGAGCGCTTCAAGCAGTTCTTCCACGGCATGCTGCAAGAGGGCATCTACCTCGCGCCCTCCGCCTTCGAGGCGGGATTCCTGTCAGCGGCGCATTCGCCGGCCGACATCGAAACCACCATCGCCGCCGCATCGCGCGTCTTCGCCTCGATCGCTGCGCGGAATCATCAGACGGGCTCTTAAGACCATGCGCGCCTTCGCCTGGTTCTTGGGCGCTATCTTGCTCGCAGGATTGATCAGTGCGCTCATCGCCTATCCCGCCTATGAACTCACCTCGAGCTTCGCCCCGTGGGCGTTTCACCGGGTGGCCGGCCGCGTGGCCATGCTGCTGCTGGCCGCGGAACTCGTCTGGTTGTGCCGGCACCTGAATCTCGAGCGCAAGAGCGATTTTGGCTACGGTCTGCCCTGGCGACGGTTTCTCACCGTGAGCCTGGCGTGGGGAGCCGTGGGCATCGCCACCGCCGGGGTGGGCGCGGGGTTTCTGCTGGCGACGCACCTGCGCGTCGTGCGTCCGGATTTCGTGCCGACCGCGTGGAATGTCGCGCGCATTTTCGGGATTGGCGTGCTTTCAGGCGCTGCCGTGGCACTCATCGAGGAGACCGTGATGCGCGGCGCGATGCATACGGCCATCGAACGCGAATCCGGACCCTGGGCGGCCGCGCTGCTCACCGCGCCCTTGTTCGCCGTGCTGCACTTCACGGCCAAATCGAGAATCGCGCCGGAAGATATCGGGTGGGGCAGCGGCTTCGATCTGCTGCTGCGCTCATTCTCACCCTTGGGCTCTCCGTCGCTGGTCTTCGACTCCTTCCTGTCATGGCTGATCGTGGGTCTCATTTTGAGCCTCACGCGCGTCCTCACCGGCAATATCGCCGTGGCGATCGGACTGCACGCCGGATGGGTGGTCGTGCTGCGCATGCTGCAGGAAGCAACGGCCAGCGGTGAAGCTCCGGCGTATGCATTCTGGGTGGGCCGGTTCGACGGCTTGCTGGGCTATTGGCTCGTGCCCTGGGGAATCTGCATCGCCGCCGCGTTGTGGCTTACGCGCGTAAGCTGGGTTCCTGCCGCGCGCGGAGGACATCCAGCCGTTCAATAGGGTCGTTGAGCTCCAGACAGAATTGCTTGTCGGCCGGGGCCATCGGCAAAATTTCCGCGAGGCGATGACCCACCCACGCGGCGTCGTCCAGGTGCATCGCCATGCCCGTATATACCTCGCCAAGCTGGGGCAGCACGCTGTGCAAGAGCTCGGCCAGGCGCGCGTGCCGCTCGGGCACGCCGACTTTGGGTTCCACGGGCATCCATTCGACTTGCGCCAGGTTCAGGCCATCGGCCTGGCGGCTGCGGGTCAGGATGCGGAATCGCTCCTCGCCGATGCACGAGAGGCCGAGAAACCCATCGGACAATTGATGGAAGTCGATGATCTTGGCCATCGTTCCCACCTCCACGGTCTCGGCGGGACCGACTTCACTGCCCTCGCGAATCAACACCACGCCGAAGCGCTGATCGCCCCGCATGCAGCTTCGGACCATGTCCACATAGCGCGTTTCGAAAATTCGAAGCGGCAGGGGACCGCCCGGGAATAGCACGATATTGAGCGGGAACAGTGCAATCGATGGCGGCGCCGGCATCACCGCGCCCGCAGCGCCGCGAGCAACTTCTCGTGCACGCCGCCGAAGCCGCCGTTGCTCATCACCAGTACATGATCTCCGGCCCGAGCTTGCGCGGCCAATCCCTGCACCAGAGCATCCACAGTGACCGCCAGGCTGACTCGCTCTCCCATACCGGACACCGCACTGCCAAGGTCCCAGCCCAGGTCCGGCGAATTCAGGAACCAGCTCTTGTCGGCGAGCGCCAAGGCCGGCGCCAGTTGATCCCGGTGCACGCCCAGCTTCATGGTATTCGAGCGCGGCTCCAGCACGGCGATGATGCGCGCGGCCCCCACCTTCGCCCGCAAGCCCTTGAGCGTGGTTTCGATCGCGGTTGGATGATGCGCAAAATCATCGTACACCGTCACGCCGCCGACCTCGCCGCGAACTTCCATGCGCCGTTTGACGCCGCGAAATGCGTTCAGCGCCCCCGCGGCGCGCTCGGGAGGAACGCCCGCGTGCTGCGCGGCACCGATCGCCGCCAGGGCATTCATGACATTGTGTTCGCCCATCAGATTCCAGGCGACATGCGCCACCTCACGGCCCTGGAAATGCACCGCGAACCGGCTCGCCGCGGAATCCGGCTCGATATGCGCGCTCCAATCAGCGCCGATCCCGAAGGATTCGCGCGGCGTCCAGCAGCCCTCCCGCAGCGTGGCGGCGAGCTCGGCATCTTGAGCATTCACGATGAGCCGCCCGGCACCCGGCACCGTGCGCAGCAGCTGGTTGAACTGGCGCCGGATCGAAGCCACGTCAGGATAAATGTCCGCGTGATCGTATTCCAGGTTGTTGAGAATGGCGGTGCGCGGCCGGTAATGCACGAACTTGGCGCGCTTGTCGAAAAAAGCCGTGTCGTACTCATCCGCTTCGATGACGAAGAACGGCGGCTCACCCAAGCGGGCACTGGATTCGAAATTGCCCGGCACACCGCCGACCAAGTATCCCGGCGCAAGACCCGCCTCTTCTAGTATCCACGTGAGCATGGCCGTGGTGGTGGTCTTGCCGTGAGTGCCGGTTACCGCAATCACGTGTCGTCCGTGCAGCACCTGTTCGGCGAGCCACAGCGGCCCCGAGGTATAGGCCATGCCGCGGTCGAGCATGGCTTCGACGACCGGACTGCCGCGGCTCAGCGCATTGCCCACCACCACCATGTCGGGCTTCAAATCGAGTTGCTCGGCGCCGTAGCCTTTGACGAATTCGATGCCGAGCGCCTTCAGCTGCGTGCTCATCGGCGGATACACATTGAGATCCGAACCGGTGACGCGAAATCCGGCCGCCTTGGCGATCGCGGCCACCCCGCCCATGAAAGTGCCGCCGATCCCTAATATGTGGATGTGCATGGTCATGCCGCAGCATACCGATTAAAGTCTACTTCACAGCAAATTGTACACGTGGTAACGGCATGCCTGACGCGATTTGGATCGATAAGAGCGCTGAGCTCGAGGCGCTTGCGCGCACATTGGAGCCACAATCATCGATTGGCGTAGACACTGAATTTCTGCGCGAGCGCACTTTCTTTCCAAAATTATGTCTGCTGCAACTGAGCGCCGCCGGACAGGTCTGGTGCGTCGATACGCTGCGCGTCGGCAGTCTCGACCCGCTGATGCCCGCTTTGACCGCACCCGGCACTCGCAAAATCATTCATGCCGCGCGCCAGGATCTCGAGGCGGTTTATCTGACCAGCAAACAGGTTCTGTCGCCGGTTTTCGACACGCAGATCGCAGCGGCCTGCATTGGCCTTAAGCCGCAAGTGGGCTATGCCGAACTGGTCAAGACGCTGCTCAACGTCACCATCCCGAAGGGCCAAACCCGCACCGACTGGTCCAAGCGCCCGCTCACGCACGAACAGTTGGTATACGCGGCGGACGATGTTTTGTACCTGGGCGCCATCGCCGATGAACTCGCCGGCCGCTTGACGGAACTTAGGAGAGAGCACTGGGCGCGGGAAGATTGTCTGGAACTCGAGGATCGGCGCCTCTACGAACCGGATGACGCCTTCGCGTGGGAGCGGCTGCGCGGCCTCGGCCAGCTCGCCCCTCCGCCCCGGGCGCGCGCCAAGATCCTCGCCATATGGCGCGAAAAGCTGGCGCGCGAGCGCGACTTGCCGCGTTCGTGGATCCTGTCCGACGCCGCCATTTTCTCGATCGCGCACGCCGCCCCGAGGGATGCCGCCGCACTCGATGCCGTGCAGCCCATGAACGAGAAATTCGCCGCCACGCTGCTCGATGCCCTCCGGGCCGCATCGGGTGCTCCCCTCTCGGATTTGGAGCCGGTCCAGGATTCGCGGCCGACGCCGGAACAAAAGGCGCTGCTGGATCGCCTGATCAAAATCGTCGATGCGCGCGCAGCCGAACTTCAGGTAAGCGCCGAAGTGCTGGCGCCGCGCGGCGAACTGAAGGCGCTCGCCATGGGCAGACGCGATACCCATGCGCTGAAGGGATGGCGGCGCGAAGAGATCGGGGCTCGATTGCTGGCAGCCCTCGCCTAGTAGCCTGTCTGCTCCTAAGCGCCCGGGCCCGCGATCGCCTTTTTGATGCTCTCGAACACCGTGTCCACGTCGGCATCGGCGTCCACGACGCGCAGCAATCCGGCTGCGGTGTAGTGGCTGATGAGGGGTTTGGTCTGCGCCTCGTACACGTCCAGCCGCTTGCCGATGACATCTTCCTTGTCATCCGGCCGCTGAATGAGCCGATGCTTCTCTCCGCACTGATCGCAATGCGCCAGCGCCCCGGCGGGCGCCGTATAAATGTTGAAAACCCGCCCGCAGCTTTCGCAGATTCTGCGGCCGGAGAGCCGCTTGAACAAAATCCCCAAATCGAGATTCAGCAGCACCACGGCATCCAGCGGCGTCCCTAAGTCGGCGAGCATTTTCTGAAGCGCCTGCGCCTGAGGAATGTTGCGGGGAAATCCGTCCAGAATGAAGCCGTTGACCGCGTCCGGCCGGCTCAATCGCTCGCGAATCATGCCGAGCACGGTGGCATCATCGACCAGCTTGCCGGCATCCATCGCAGCCTTCGCCCGCAGCCCCAGTTCCGTGCCCTTGGCGCGGGCTTCACGCAGCAGATCGCCGGTGGATATTTGCGGAATTCCATAGGCTTTGACCAGCAGCTGCGACTGCGTGCCCTTGCCGGAACCCGGTGCGCCCAATAAGACTATTCTCATGATTCTTTTGGTAGTAAAAGCGCGCTACCGTACCAGAGGACGCGCCGATCGGCTATTCTGCGCGGCCTATCGAAAGGAGTCTGTCCTAAGGGGACACTGTGACCAAAAAGAACGCGTTCTATGCACAATCCGGCGGTGTCACCGCAGTCATCAACGCGTCGGCCTGCGGCCTGATCGAAACCGCGCGCCGTCATCGCGACAAGATCGGCCGGATTTATGCCGGCAGGGACGGCATCATCGGTGCGCTGACCGAGGATATGATCGACGTCAACAAGGAAAGCCGAGCGGCGATCAGTGCTTTACGCCATACGCCGGGGGGAGCCTTCGGATCGGCGCGCTACAAACTGGCCGGCATCGACAAGAACCGTGCCCAATACGAGCGCTTGATCGACATATTCCGCGCACACGACATCGGCTATTTCTTTTACAACGGCGGCAACGATTCCATGGACACCGCACAGAAGGTGTCCGAGATCGCGGTGCAGATGAGCTATCCCATCATCTGCATCGGGATACCCAAGACCGTGGACAACGACCTGCCCCTGACCGACTGCTGCCCCGGGTTCGGCTCGGCTGCCAAATACATTGCCATATCGACGCGTGAAGCGGCGCTCGATGTCGCCTCGATGGCACGCACTTCGACCAAAGTATTCGTGCTCGAGGTGATGGGACGGCACGCCGGGTGGATTGCGGCCGCAGGCGGATTGGCCGGGGAAAAAGCCGGCGATGCCCCGCATATCATTCTGTTTCCCGAGATTGCGTTCGACGCCCAAGCCTTTTTGCGCAAGGTCAAGGCCACCGTGGAGAAGCGCGGCTATTGCGTGGTCGTGGTGTCGGAGGGCGTCAAAGACGCCGCCGGGAAATTTCTCGCCGAAGCCGGCACCAAGGATGCCTTCGGTCATGCTCAATTGGGCGGCGTCGGCCCCGTGGTCGCGCAAATGACGCAGCAAGCCTTCGGCTACAAGTTCCACTGGGCGGTGGCCGACTACCTGCAGCGCTCGGCACATCACATTGCCTCCAAGGTCGATGTCGACCAGGCCTACGCGGTCGGCAAGGCGGCGGTACAGTTTGCCCTTCAGGGCAAGAACGCCGTGATGCCCATCATCATCAGAAAGTCCTCGAAACCCTACCGCTGGGGCATCGGCGAAGCGCCGCTGTCCGCGATCGCCAATCAGGAAAAAAAGGTGCCCCGCAACTTCATCACGCCGGATGGATTCGGCATCACCGGCGCCTGCAGGCGATATCTATTGCCCCTGATCGGCGGCGAAGGTTACCCTCCGTACCGCCAGGGTCTGCCCGCTTATGTCACATTGAAAGGTGCCCGTGTTGCGAAGCGCTTGCGCAAGCCTTTTGTGATATAGTCGCGTCGCTTTTTTTGTCGTTAACCTCTTATTTTTCAATAACATAAGTTCGGAAGGGGAACTCTTCATGACTCTAGACTTTGCGCTATGGTTGGGTATTGCAGCAGGCGTTGTTGCAATCCTCTACGGCGTCGTTTCGGTGCGCTGGATTTTGAAACAGCCGGCCGGCAATCCCCGCATGCAGGAAATCGCCGCGGCGATTCAGGCCGGTGCGCGCGCCTACTTGAACCGGCAGTATTCCACCATCGCGATAGTCGGAGTAATCCTGTTCGTCGTGCTTGGGCTGGCCCTCGGATGGCCTACCGCGGGAGGCTTCGCCGTCGGCGCCGTTCTCTCCGGATTGGCGGGCTACATCGGCATGTTCATTTCGGTACGCGCGAACGTGCGTACCGCGCAAGCCGCACACCACGGCATCAACGCGGCACTCAAGGTCGCTTTCCGCGGCGGTGCCAT
>Ga0116129_1001351_pt1 | contig 13600 bp, 10 predicted proteins | sample June2015DPH_17_2_FD_89732 | JGI IMG/M metagenome (GOLD analysis project Ga0116129, IMG submission 89732) | Peatland microbial communities from SPRUCE experiment site at the Marcell Experimental Forest, Minnesota, USA - June2015DPH_17_10 | ecosystem: Environmental > Terrestrial > Soil > Wetlands...
ATTCCCAGCGTGACGCAGGCTTCCATGCCGAGCGACTTCACGCCGCGGACCATGCTGAGAACCCGATCGAACTGTTCTCCTTCGGGTGCCTGCCGCCAGGCCGCGCCCATACAAAACCGGTGCGCCCCGGCCTGCTTTGCCTGGGTAGCGGCAGTGAGCACATCGTCGACGGATAACAACGGTTGTCGCTCGAGGCCAGTCTGATGATGCGCGGATTGAGAACAGTAGCCGCAGTTCTCGGGGCATCCTCCCGTTTTGATCGACAGCAGGAAACAGCGCTGGATGTCCTGGGCGTCGTGGAAGCGCAGATGCTCAGTGTGCGCGCGAGTGAGGAGATCGAAGAAGGGAAGACGATAAAGGTGCAATGCGCTCGCCAGGCCGGTGTCAACGCTCAAGTTGGGTTCCTCGTTCCTCTGCTATGTTGAGCGCCAGCGCCTCCATCTGCAACGATGCTTTGATATTGATTTTTATAGTTTAGCGTATAAATTATTCCAGTCCGGACCATATGCAGCGATCTCTTCCGAGCGGCCTCGCGCGTTAGCAGATATGGGGCATGGAGTCGCTCGGAATGCCGGACCGGACTGGACTGGACTGGATTGGATTGGATTGGACCTCGAGTGAACGGACCAGCGAGCGCGGAAAGAGCTCCGCACCGGTAGAGAGCTGAATGTGGGTCGCGTCCATTTCCCGTTTCGCCCGAAGGGTAACTCCGGCCAGATCCTGAGCAAACCCTGAATAATTCCTGAAAAAGACGCGAGACCGAACTCGCCCTTGGTATGACCTTAGGAAGGCCAGTATCACGGCGCGACGGCGTTTGGCAGCAAGGTAGGCTCTATTCCTCTCCCCTTCGATGCTCAGACGAATCAGGCGTTGACAAGTACTCGCATGTAGGCGAAACATGCTCGGCAGCATCGAGCCGCCGACATTCTGATGTAGGACACAGGTTTCTTTTTAAGGATGCGCAGAGGTGCCGATAGGATTGCAAATGTCCCTAGCTTCTCATTCTGCATCTTTTACGCAGCGAAATCCGAGCGCGCCGGAACGGTCATAGCTCGGCGCCATAAGCAGCAGCTTTCCATGCTGATCGTTCCTGAAAGCCTGCGGGAAATACCAGATCGAGCCTTGCGCTTGATAATGACTTCCTCCTCGCACAATCGCTGCCCTGGTGTGCTCGTCGACGTACTCATCGGTCCATTGCCAGACATTGCCCACCATATCCATAACTCCGTATGGGCTCGCGCCTTTGGGATGCAGATCGACGTCGCTTGCAGCAAGCATGGTGCGCCCTCGATCCGGTACCGGTGCCAGGGCGTTCGGCGAATCATTTTGCCCTGGACATGCCAGCGGGCCGATCCCCGGTACTGGAGCCAGCCAGTCACAGTTGCCCCACGGGAATCTGCGACCGTCGTTGCCTTGCGCTGCATCCTGCCATTCCCACTCGTGCGGCAGACGTTTGCCGGCCCATTTCGCATACTCACGCGCGTCTTCGATCGAGACCCAGGTGACCGGCTTGTTGGCCCAACCTTCGGGGTACGTTCCTGCCTTCCAGTCCTTGAGAAAATTCAAGTTGTCCTTCGGCTGGTAGCCCGTAGCATCGAGGAATCGCTTGAACTCGGCGTTGGTCACCGGATATTTGTCGATATAGAAGGGTTTGATCTGCATCCGGTGCTCATGGAAGCGCCGAGGGCTGTCTTCCCATGGATACTGCACATCGACGCCGACATCGTCGCCGCCCTCGATCTCAATACCCTCAACCTTGAATAGAAAATCGCCTCCTTCGACGCGAACCATTCCTTCTGGCACGGAACTGGCCGCTTGGGTTGGCCGGGTTTGGACCATATGCTGGGTCAGCGGTATCCACTCGTGCGAGAAACTTGAGAGCGGCTTTGCCGTGATCATCTTCATCCTGGCCATCAGCTGCAAGATTTTTCCATCCGGTTCGCCGGAGGAAGCGAGGATGGCTCCATAGCCGTGGGCCTCGGTCGCAAACTCGAGCACCGCCTGACCGTTTTCAAGATCAGGCTTTAGCTCCGTGCCGTGATAGAGATCAAAGTAGCGGGTACCCTGACTGTACGGAACTGTCATCTGACGTCCATCGACGTCGAATTCATTCCGGTTCACGATCGTCCAAAGTGTCTGGCCTCCCCATGGCCAGCGGCTCGCAAAGACAGCATACCGATGCATCGGGTAGAACGGCTCCCATTCCCGACTGATCAGGAAGGGCGCAAGCGCTCGCTCCAGCGTTGCCACCCGACGAGTCGCCTCGCCATCGCGCGGCGTCACCCCGTTCCAAATGCCCCATACATTCTCCCAACTCTCCCAACCTTCCCCGTTGAAGAAGGCAAACTGCAAATCATCTGTCTTGTCCCGCCCCCAGCGATCCTGAATATTGACCTGATGGCGCGGCTCAAGCCAGCGGTATTTATCGACGGTTGGAACGAAGTCAAACTGATATTGACCCCAGGTAAGCAGATTCCATGCCAGTGCTTCGTCGCTGGGACCGTTCTCTGGCTCGAAGGCAAGCGGGTGATTCACCTTTTCGGCCGCCAATGAAAATGACAGCGGAACACCATCCTGAGTGTCGCCATTGATGCCGTCCGCATTGATCTGCTTCATAAACTCGGCGATCGCGTCGGGCCAGGAAGAGCCCGGATCTCGGGTCCCCTCGTCCCACATCATCATTGGGAATAGAACCCTTACGCCCCGGCGATGAAAGTCCCCAACCATCTGTTTGACTCCATCGATTCCGCCGGGCATCGACCGCACCATATCCTGCTGATTGCGATCATCGATGCCCATGTTCGGATAGGTCGCCCAGATCAGTACTGCGTCGATTCCGCCGTACCGCTTGTCTAGATCGTCCAGGTACCGGTCAACGGTGTATTTGCCGGTCTCCGGATCGTAGAAATAGCGGTCGTGAACCATCATCTGCGGCTGGATAAAGCTTGACTGTGTCCACCTGAGAGCCGGCAGCTGGTACCGGGTTGGGTCATAGCCGATGCGGATCATACGCTCATTGCGCCAATGCGCGATATCGGCCAGCCACTGACGATGGCTATACTCTGAGCAAGGCGTGTATCCACCTTCCCATGCACCACGAATTGCGAGACAAGGGGGAGATGGGATCTGCTGGCCGCCGGGGCCGTTGGGCGGAAGTTGCGCTTCGATGGCCGCCGAAGCGAACGCCGCGAAGACGGACAGACTTGCGGCCCACTGGCTTATTTGTTTCATCGCTTTTGCTGGTTCCTTTCCTGACCGCTGGACTCAATCGTTTGCTTGCGGCTTCCGGCTTATTTGGTCGGGAGACTATTCTTCCTCCTTAAGTTCCTATACTCTGCCCCTCGTAGCCATGCACAGCTGTCTACGGACTCTCGGGGCGGGCATTCCCGCTGCGCCGGCGGCCGGGCTGAGCAAGGCCAATTGAGAGTCGATCTTAAGCACAACGCCGTTATGTCCGCGGGCATGAATCGGTCTAGCCATCTCCGCAAAGGAGAATTCCCCTTGCAACATTCAGATCCCTCCCTGTCAAGCGAGCCGCTTCGAGCTGATCGGGCGTGAACCACTCGGCGTGTCTGAAGACATTCTAGGGCAGTGCTCGGGCCGAGGCCGGATCGATAGCCAATGGGAGGAATTCTCTATCTGGCGCAGAATATTCACAGATGCTCAACCGTTGCCGCGAGGATCTGATCTTCGCAGTGAGCGCCTTACTTGCCTGCGGCGTAAAGCGTATTGCCGACGGCGCGGCCATTGATGGACGGCGTGTCCTTGATCGCCTGAAGCGGGGATCGCCTGAAGCGGGGATCGCCTGAAGCGGGGATCGCCTGAAGCGGGACGCATGGTCCTGTCTGAAAGGGAGAGACGGGCGGACTGGATCCGGGACGGGCCGGAGAGGTCAGGCATCCGCGTGAGGAAAATTCGCGACTTAGAATTTCCTTAGGGATGGGAGCCCGGACCCTGACAAACTGCAGCCGCTGATTCCCAGTGTCACCCTGGGCTCGCAGCACGAAGAGCAGAAGCTAGGCACTTGCTCGAAGAGTGGCGGGGCAGTGAGCGCCCCGCCTGCCAGCTGACCGAAGAGCCAAGATCGAGTTGAAGGCGCAAGAGTCCGAACCGTCGCCGGGATCTGATAACTCAATGTGAGTTACCAGACCAGCGAGGAGAGCCAAATTCATTGCGCCCGTTCTTCTGGCGACCGTTCATGCTCAGAAGAACCTGTTGAAGGACGGATAAACGACAAACGTGCCCGTGTGATAGGTTGCCTGCGTCCAAGGCACCTCCAGCTGGAAGGTTGCAAAGGGACCGCATCCGGCAAAGTCCACGCTGAACTGGGCGGAAGAGGTCCCGCTGGTCGGAATATCTCCCAGCGAAACCGGCAAGCTTCCACCCGGCGCCGTCACCACCGGATGGCATTGCGGCCCCGTGATCTGGCGCAGCGTGAAACCGGTAATCTGGGTCGCATACGCCGGGCCCACGTCGCCATTGGTCGCCGTGATCGTCCACATCTGGGCCGTGCGCGGCCCGTTGGTGCTCGTCAGCGCGAATTTCAGCCCAAATCCCGGAATGTTGTTCCCGTCCGGGGTCACGACGCCCCAGTACGCAGGTTTGGCCTGCAGTTCCATGTTGAACGGTAGCGGGTAGTCGGTCCGCGTCACCGGGAAGCCGTCCAGCCACGTGTCGTCATCCGCCATTCCCCAGAAGGTAACGCCTGTCAGCTTGTGGCGCTCCTCGCGGAACAGCTGGAAGTACTGGTTATAGAGCCAGCCCTGCTCGTCCAGTACGGCGGGCGGGATGGTGCTGCCGAAGTTCGAGGTGTCGTCGCCGGCGTTGTAGACGCTCTCGTCGAGCTCCGTCACCTGCTGCTCGATCCCCGGCAGTTCCCGCGCGATGGTATCGATCGAGGTCTTCATCATGGCAATCGACGGGAAGTTAATGTCGTTATGGGTCTCACTGCCGATCGCATCGATCGGCACACCGCGCTCCCGCATCCCCTTGACCACCTGGACGAGGCACGCCAGCTTGGTTGGATCGCTCAGGCTGAAGTCATTCAAGAACAGTTTCGTTCCCGGAGGCGCATACTGCCGCGCCGCCCTGAAGGCGATATCGATGTAACTGGCCCCCAAAACGTTATAGAAAGGCCCGTGAAAGAGACAATCCGACTGCGTCGGATCGATCGGCTCGTTGACCACGTCCCACGCGTACACCTTGGTCCCGAAGTGCTCGACCTCCGCCTGGATGTGTTCCTGGATATTCGTCGTTACCGTGGCCTGGTTGGCGGCCGAATTCGTTCCATCCCCGGTGGCATACGACGGCGTTTGCGCCGCCGTTGCCCACACCAGGTTCTGTCCGCGAATCCTCATGTCATTGCAAACCGCCTCGCCCGCCTCCTCGTCCGCCACCTGGAACGTGTAGTCCTGGAAGTTTGGTTCGGTGCTGCTCCACTTGAAGTCGTTCATCGAAGTGATGCTGTCAAAGTGCTTCATCAACAGCTGCGCATGCGGTCCGGAAAGATCATTCGTGTCGACCGCCGCGCCCACCGGGAAGAACTGCGAAAAGGTCTTGTAAATTGATGGAATATCCGTCTGGATCGTAGGCGGCGACACATACGAGAGCTGGAAATCATCGATGTAAAAGCTCGTCAGATCATTGCCCGAAGCTGGCACCGTTTGCAGATACAAGGACGCCTGCCCGGGCGTGTATGGGCTGCCCATGGTGTAGTTGTTGACCACAATCTGGTGCCACTTCCCGTCGTCGGGGACCGTGATGCCAGGGAAACTTGTGACGCTCGGAAAACTCGTCGTTCCCTGAGAAGTCACCTGCAGGCTCATGTTGATGACGTGCGAGTTGGAGTCTACCGGCTGCATCATCACGTAAACGCTCAGGTTGTAAACCGACCCGGTGTACATCTTGTCGCTGACGCTGATCTCAGGACCGTCGAAGTTCGCCGTGCGTCCCGTGACCTCGAGCGCGTTCACATCGTTATTCGGATCGGGCGTCGGCGACGCAACCACGGCCAACGTGCTCCCCGCACGCGATGTCCATCCATCCTCAGCCCCGTCGGCAAAGGTTGTCGTGATTCCCGAATTGTTCTGCTGGCTGACCGGTAGCGGCGCCGGCGCGAGTTGCCCGATCACCACATCGCTGATGTAAAACGAATCCGTGGCACTCGATGACTGGAAATAGAGCACCAGGCTCGATGGAGCCCCGGGCAGATCGCTGAATGTAAACGTCCCCTGTACCAGCGTCCACGCCGTATTCGACAACGGCCCCGAGGTCGCCAGACTCGCAAACGCTCCCGAGGTAGCGCAGTCAGCGGTCTTGGTCGACATCGTCACCGTCGGTCCGCTGGGATCTGCGTTCTGTAGCTTTACGTAGGCAGAAATCTGATACGTCGCCCCCGCCGTGACGCCGCTCACCCCCAGCAGGTTCAGGCCCGGGCCTGCGTTGCTTGCCGTCCGTCCCGTGGTCAACAGCGCATTCGGGTCGCCCAGCGGATCCGCCGGCGAAGGCATCGCATTCTGGAGCGTTACGTTCCCAAACGGGGTCCATCCATCGAGCCCGCCATCTTTCCACGTGTAGGTCGCGACCGGCGTTCCCCCCGGCGGCGGAGCAGTCTCGGTAATCACCACATCCGCCAGATAAAACGACAAGGGCGTGGTCGGTCCATTCACCAGCTGCGTGTAGAGCGTTAGCCCCGTCTCCGTCGTGCTCGCCGTGAAACTTCCGCCGATCGGCGCCCAGGCGGAGTCCGTCACCGGCTCCTCGAATCCCCCCACCGTCGTGAAACAGGTTCCCGCGCTGCTGGCGCACCCGGTCGCGTCCGTCACCTTCATCGTGAAGTTAGCGTTCTGGGCCGGCTCCCCGGCCGCCAGCCTCACAAACCCGGTGATCGTATACTGCGCCCCTGCCTGCAGCACCGTGGTGAGATTGATCGACGGGCCTCCCTGCCCGTTCGTGGGATTGGTCTCGGTCAGCAAACTGAAAGCTGACCCCCCATCGGTCTCTGCGCTGCTCGCTGTGGGTGTGCTGGACCCGTTGAACGCGGTCCATCCGTCGGCCGTCCCGTCGTTGAAGGTGTAGGTCGCAACCACCTGCGCGCGCAGCGCACCAGCACCCATCAAAATGATTGCGAGCAGCCCCAGGAAGAAGGGCGCGATTCGATTCCGCACGAACCTCGGCTTGCACACGTAGGCTTCAGAGAGCATGACATTTCTCCTTGGTATTCAGGATGGTCCTCTTGACTCAATTCTGGCCGGTGATGGAGCGCCAACTCGACGAGTAAGTCGATTTACTCGGGCGGAAGCGAATATAGACACACGGCCCGATATCTGTCAAGATCCTGAAATTCTAAAACCCTAAATGGGGCATCAAAGGCGGTGATTGAGTGCTCTTGCTCCCCGGTTCGAACACCGTGCTCGTTGCTCAATGCGAACGGGCGATAGGGACGAGATATGTCTTCGCTATTCTTTCGCTTTTACGTCAGATTGTGCTATTTATGCTCTTGTGAAATAGCCGATTCCCATCTGCATGCAATTTGGGCGGCAGATTGTCGCCTAATCAGGATGACGAAATAGGAGATACAATGGAGGAGGAGCTGCCAAAATGCCTACCAATTCAACGCCAGCCCAGAGAAGCTCCATTGCGGGAAAGCTGAGCAGGGCCGGGCGAGTCTCAAACCGGACCAAGCTGTCTACCACTGTGGCGGTAGAAAACTTTGCCTTTCTTGAAACGCTGGTGAGCAGCGGCCGGACAGATTCAATTGCGGGAGCTGTCGATTTGGCGATTACGCGTCTTCGCCGCGCAGAAAACCGCCTCCGGCTCGACCGTGCGACCGCTGCGTATTTTGACGGCCTTGCCCCGGAAGCTCGGACAGCGGAGGATGCAATGGCTCGCCAGCTCCACTCTAGCGCCGGAGGCGTGGACTTCGACCTTGAACCCTGACGTAAAACCGAAGCGTGGACAAATTTGGCGGGCCGACCTGGGAGACGGCAAGAAACATGCGGTGGTCATCATCTCTCTAGACGGCAGAAATCTCAGCGACCGGGCATCCTCTGTGCTGGTGGTCCCGTTCGGGAGCTATGGCACCGAGGGCCCAACCGTCCTGCGTATGCAGCCGGGCGAAACCGGACAGCCGGAGCCATCGTTCCTCAAAGCACACTTTATTCAGGTGTTGCCAAAAGAGCGGCTTTTTGATCGCTTGCCGCGCACTCTGTCGGCAATGCAATTGCGAGAGGTCGTCGCTATGATCCGGCGTGCGGTTGATCCCGACGCGCAATATGAGCCGCCACATCTTTGACCAACACACCGGCTCTCGAATTCCGAGACGTTCAAAAGTCCGAAGGCGTCACTGCGAGGGGTTCTGTCGCGACCAAACAGGGAACCGCTTTGGGGATCGTTGCGCGCCGAAAGTGCTGCAAAAACGACATTCGGCTCCGCTTACCCCGACGCCGCGTCAGCTGAGTGCGAACTCCACGGACTGTGCATCGAGTTGGCGCTCAACCACACGAGCTACAAGTGATGACGAGGGATGGCCGGCAAAGACCTGCCGTGTGCTGCCAGATAGCGCTCTGCGATCCGACCATCGAGCGGATCCCGGAAGAGGCAGGTGTGCAGATAACGCGCCTCAGCCGCAAGGCCATTGCCCGATCCGCTGATTCCTTCAGTCATCCGATGCCTTCCCGATCGGACCCACCTACCTTAATGGCGCGCTAAGCCCAGGTCCTTAAGGGCGGGATCGGGAATTGCTGGTGGATAACAACGGTTCCATGTCAACTTATACTCGGTGCCCAATTTTCTTCGAGAATCGACCGAACCTATTTCACAGGAATGAAGAGGACAGGCTATAGCTACTGGCGTAATGCCGCTCGCCCGGTACGGGAGCGAGCGTGTTCGGAGAGCGCCGGCGTGGGTGGCACGCGTGGCTCTGGTGGTTTGTCACTGCACTTTTATGTGCCGCGGTGCGGAGGTATTCGCACGTGGATTATGGCGCTTTCTGGAAAGCGCACTGGTGGCAGGCGGACCACCTGGGCGGAGAGCCAGTGGCGCTGCTGCGGGATGCCCTGTTCCCGATGATATTCGCCGAATGGGGATTACCGCACACCCTGCAGGCATATCCATCGCGCTCTAAGGCCTGCCGTTTCAGCCTGTTGCAGGACGCGCAGAGGCCTCAGGGCGAGGATCTTTTCAAACCCGCTGGGACAGCAAATTGCTGTCCGATCCCCTTGTCTTCAAAGCCCTACTCCTTTGTCTTCAGCTTGGAGTCGTTTTCGCGGATGAATGCCTCAATCTCCGGCGCACTCGCCAGGATACGGAGCCATTGCTCCTTGTAGAGTGTGACCGGAAAGCGCCCCATGCCGTACAGAGAGAGCCCGCCTTTCTCGCTCACCTTCAATGTGAGGCCACCCTTGTCTCTGCTCTTGAGCTGGGCATTTTCAGCCCGCAGGCGCTCCAGTTCCGCTTGCATATCCACTTCACTCATCGTTTCCTTCCTCCGATCGTTCCCGTTCATGTCCACGTCGATCCCGCCCGGCTTCCGCGGTTCCGTCCTGCATTCATCGAATCTGTCTCCATCGAGGTCCGGCTAGCGAATGCTTAGGGCGGTAGCCCTTAGGCAATTCGTCTCCAGGTTACACGGGCTTGCTGTCAGCTTTATCGAGCAGCTTCAATGCCCTGGCCGCAAGTTCCTTGCTCGGATGTTTGCGGTTTCGCATCCATTCCTCGTGTTCCAGATGGGCCAGCTTTTCGGCGAGAGCCACATTGATGAACTGATTCAAAGAGACGCCCTCCTTCTCTGAAAACGCCATTGCGGTTCGCCGCACCGACGGCATCAGCCGCAGCGGAAACTTCGGGATCGCGGTCTTGCGCGCTTCAGTCGTCATCTTGGTTCCCCTTTCTCATTTTCGCTACCAGTTCCGCCGGAGAAAGCACCGGAATTCCGAACCCATTGTTTCGCGCTTACTTAACGCCTATGCTCTAACGTGCTCGGATCGAAGAGCGGCATCCCGAAATTCCAAGCCAAGCTTGAGGTCCAGCAGAGGTACGAGTTCTTCACGAAATTTTATCTGGACCACTTCTCCCGCAGCCCCATCACTCGACCGGACAGCCGTCACAAACGACGCCGTATCGAGCACAATGCTCACAAGGTCATGGTACCACCCATGATGCCACGCACAGCGGAGTTTCAAGGGAGGGGCTTTCTCCCTGCTTGGCCGGCGATCGAGCCGCCGTCTTTCGACACCCTCCTCTGCGGGCCCTTCCTTTCCGCGATGCCCTCCCCAAGTGCATTCATGCGCTCCGCACCAAGCCACGGAAAGCAAGCCTGTTGAGGGGCTCGGTCCCTGGCGCGCGGCAAGGGCACCTCAATCTTCTGCGTTCGGCTTGCGCAGACCGGCCGGCGGCCGCCCTCCACTTGGTTGCTCCGGTGGGGAACTCCACCTCCTGCAATTGCCCCCCCCTGCGGGCGAGTGAGAGGGCCAGGGCGTGTCTGTTAGCAAACACAGCACGGCCATTCAAAAACGGAGGACCCGCCACCCATGAGCAGCTTCGCCGCTACTGATGCAACCAGCAACGTGACTTCCCTTTCCACCGCACCCAAGCCTCAGACCAGCAGGTTTGTTGACATGTTCGAGGTTCCGGCTGGACTGTTCGCAGCGAATCCTTATCGAACATTTATCAGGTTTGGTGGAGTGAGCCCAAATGGCCCATTTCTACCGATCATGCGGAACACGGCACAATACCGGATTGTTGCCATACCCCATGATAGACAGACGCGCACCGCCCCAAACCATGCCACTCTGCCCGGTTTGCTATGGCTTGCCAGCAGTTGGCGATTTCCGTCGATCTCTCGACGCGATGCTTGTTTCGGAAAGTTTGAGATCATTGCTCTCATCTAAACACTGATCTCAAAGTCCAGTGGCAGGTATATAGTTTGGTCATCAACGGGACCGACGCTGGACGGTGCCGCTATACACAACCTTGGCGCATTTCCTGTTCAATTATTATGGAGTTCGAGCGACGACGAGATCAGGCAAAAGGAGATTTTGAACAGTTGAACCGATGCGATAGGAATTCATTCATGAACATTGCCGGGCTCCTTGTACTCACCTGTATGGCGATGAGCGGGGCTCATTGCGTTGCCCAAGCCAGCGATCCGCCCCTTGCGCCTCGGCAAGTTCCAGCGAAGACTTTGCCGGTGCCGGCCGATGTCAGCCCCGAGATGCAGAAGATTATTGCCGCACCCCCGAGGGCTGGCTGGGATGTCTTGTGGAAGACTGGCGAAGAGTGGCGTGCGGCTGCCAATGCGGCGGCTGCCAAGACGATCGAGACCCTCCCGGCAATGCGAGAGCGGCTCCATGTCACCGTTAGGCCCTCGACGATGGGTGGTGTAAGGGTGTATGTCGTCACGCCTGACGTGATTCCACCCGAACACCGCGACAAACTCCTGATTCACGTTCATGGAGGCTGCTATGTGCTATCTCCCGGCGAGGCGGGAACCTCCGAGGCAATCATGATGGCGGGGCTTGAACACTTCAAAGTCATCTCGGTGGACTATCGTATGCCGCCCGAGGCCTATTTCCCGGGAGCGCTCGATGACGCAATGACCGTCTATAAGGCGATACTCAAGACATCCGATCCAAAGAACCTGGCGGTCTTCGGTAGCTCCGCTGGCGGCGCTTTGGTGCTTGAGATGATGCTGCGGGCAAAGCAGCTCGGGCTGAGAATGCCAGGTGCGATCGCACCTGGTACCCCGATGTCAGACGTTACGAAGACCGGTGACAGCTTCTACACCAATGAACTGGTCGATAATGTTCTGGTCTCCCGGGACGGATTCTGCGACGCAGCGACCGTGGTCTACGCGAACGGCCACGACCTCAAAGATCCTCTCCTCTCGCCTGTCTACGGAGATATGCACGGCTTTCCACCTGCCATCCTCAGCACCGGGACACGGGATTTGCTGCTGAGCAATACAGTACGCGTCCACCGGAAGTTGCGTGAGGCGGGAGTCGAAGCGGAACTCGAAGTCTACGAAGGCCAGTCTCATGCTCAGTATTCACGAGACGATCGTTTACCGGAGACCAGGGAGGCGTTTGGGGAGATCGCCGCTTTCTTCGACAAGCATCTAGGTCATTGAAACCTCACGGTAGAACCAGCTCAATTGTCGTTCGAGCGTCACGACAATCTGCTCCCCCTAGCCACCGCGCTCACTCCATGACACTGCTGGGGGGGATTCTCTTGCCAATTCTCCAGCAAAGGGCGGTGAGGCCAAAGCTGACCGCAGCCCTAGTCTGCTTCCTGGCGTCCGCGATCGACTTTGAAACGCATTCGACCAGTCCGTAACCGGGGCCGGGTTAGGAGTCAGTTCACTGGTGAGAGTTCAGTGTCATTTCTCCGATTACAGTCCCAGGTTGTCGTTCACTGCGATCTCGATCTCTTGCTCCGAGCCTATCTGTCGCGCTGCAGTTAAATCCCGGAATCGTGACTGTTTATTTTCAATCTCTTTCCGGGATTTAACTGCAGTAATTCATCATCCTGCAAACCATTCCGGGAACTCGGTGCAGCGCGACAACGCCATCCGCACCAGGGACTGGAGCTACTCGGTCGCCGATCACTCTGGCGACACCAACCGGACACCCGCCGCAATCACGTATCATGAATACCAGCTCCAGGATCAGCGCCGGCCCGCACGAGCTGATCCCTCGCTGGACGCCGGCAGTCCGGCGAAATCGCGCCGCAGCTTCAAGGGAGTTGAAGCTCCTCGCCGCCGCGGAGAAGCCGAGCCGGAGATCGTAGAAGCTAAACTATATCCATAGAAAGCCCGAACAAAGACGGCGCAAAAGAAAGCAGCAATGGAAGCACAGACAGGCGCAGGCACGATGGATATCCAGAAGAAAAGCAATACGGAAAACAAACCCTCCTGCTGCATCCCGCGCCCGTTGGGAACCTCCGCAATCGCCCCGGCTGAAGCATCGCCGGTCACATCCTCTCCGGAGCAAAACACTCCCCATCAAAAAATAGACCCCGACCCCAAAACCATCCCCATGGTCCCCCTCCCCGGAGGCAACTTTCTCATGGGCACTGATTACGCCCGCGGCTTTCCTGCCGATGGAGAAGGCCCGGTGCGGCCGGTCACGCTCTCGCCTTTCGAAATTGACGCTTATCCGGTTACAAATGCCGATTTCGCCGCCTTCGTCGCCGCCACGAAATACCGAACCGAAGCCGAGCGCTTCGGATGGTCTTTCGTCTTCTGGATGCACATCCCCGAGGAGCGCTTCGACGCCCTGGTCGAAGACACTGTAGCCCAGGCCCCCTGGTGGTGCAAGGTTCTCAAAGCCCGCTGGAACCAGCCCGAAGGCCCGGGAAGCAGCATCGACTACCGCCTCGACCACCCCGTCGTCCACGTCTCCTGGAACGACGCCCAGGCCTACGCCCGCTGGGGGGAAAAATCGCTGCCTACCGAGGCCCAATGGGAGTACGCCGCCCGCGGCGGCCTGGAGCAGAAACTCTACCCCTGGGGCGACGATCTAACCCCCCAAGGCCAACACCGCTGCAATATCTGGCAGGGCCAATTCCCCAACCACGACACCGCCGAAGACGGCTACTCCGG
>Ga0116129_1001352_pt1 | contig 13600 bp, 17 predicted proteins | sample June2015DPH_17_2_FD_89732 | JGI IMG/M metagenome (GOLD analysis project Ga0116129, IMG submission 89732) | Peatland microbial communities from SPRUCE experiment site at the Marcell Experimental Forest, Minnesota, USA - June2015DPH_17_10 | ecosystem: Environmental > Terrestrial > Soil > Wetlands...
GGTCGAATTAGTACGCTCTTATGGAGCGTGGCCTCCTTCGCGGCCTCGGTGGCGCCCACACTCGGGGCCTGTTCGGCGCGCGACTGCTATTGGGCAAAGGTGAGGCCCCCACCTTTCCAGGGAACACGAAGGCGATCGGCCGCTGGTTTCCCGCCAGAGAAAGGAGCTTTGCCAGCTCGATCTTTGATGCCGCCTCTAAGCTCTCTACTGCAATCGGAGTGCCCCTCATTGGCATTCTGCTACTCAAAGTAGGATGGCGGTGGAGCTTTGTTTTCACAGGCCTGATTAGTCTGATGTATTTTGTTTTGTTCTCGAAGGTCTACCGTGATCCGAAGGATGATCCAAAACTGACAGAGGTCGAACAAAAGTATATTGAGGGAGACTTCGAGTCTCCTGACGTAGGAGATAGGGATACAGTCCCATCGTCCCTCCGCTATTTGGCTCGACAGCGTAAGGTGCTCCGCCTCACATTAGGTTTCGGCTCATACAACTATCTCTATTACCTATTGTTGACGTGGCTACCGAGCTACCTTTCGTCTGCCCTGCACATTGACCTACTTCACTCGTTTCTTTACACCGACGTACCCTGGCTATTAGCCGCTGGCATTGAATTGACAACCGGATGGGTCGTGGATGTTTTGATTCAGCGAGGATGGGATGCGAATTGGGTGCGCAAGGTAGTACTAGTCTTCGGAACCGCGTGCGGTCTCGGGATCCTTGGCGCAGCGAACGCTCACACCGCAATGCGCGCCCTCATCTGGATCAGTATCTCAATTGGGGGGCTCTCCGCAGCCCTCCAATAGGATGGTCGATTCCCTCGATCATTGCGTCGCGGGGTAGCGTAGCTTCGGTTGCCGGCATCATGAGCTTCTTTAATCAAGTTTCTGGAGTTGCGGCCCCGATTATCACCGGATATATTGTCGCGGAAACGCGCGCCTACGCTTGGGCCTTCGGTATATCGGCAATATATCTCTTGATCGGGATCAGCAGCTATCTATTTCTGTTGGGCAAAATTGAACCTATTGAACCGGAACGAGCGTTTGCTGGTTGACCAAACTGACCGGCGCGCCAACCTTGCGCGACAGGAACAATCCAACGGATACACAAGGCGGGCAGACCAACGCAACGGCCTGCCCAAATCATTCAATTCGTCTCCGGTCCAATGGGTATATCGACTTCAATTCCCTAACGTTCAGCGGATAGATAGCCGGTATAAAGCGTGGCAACAGTATCCCGCGCCAACTCTACGGTTGAAAGAGGCTTCCGTCCCTCATAAATACTCTTCATAAAATCTTCAAATTCCTGCGGATATCCGTGATTTTAATCTTCATCCGGAGCAGGATTGCTCCAGCCCTGCTTCGTCCCGATTTTTTCCGTAACGTAGACATCCCGGAGCAAGTCATCGCTGGCGTTAAAGGTTTCGAGCGCGTTGCTGGGGCTGAGATTGCAGCGGGTGCGGTGATTATTGCAAGCCACCTCCAGCCAGTTATGGACGCCACCGAGAACGAGTTCCGTTGAAAATATGGCAGCTACCATTCCATCGGAGAACTTGATATGAATCTGCACAAAATCTTCAACGTCATCGTACGCAGTTCGGAGGAAGCATTCGTCCCGATAGGTTTTCAAGCGAGTGATCTCGTGGGTTCTGGCACTTGCTGTTACCGGCCGTATTGGTACGCCATTTCTGGCGACGCCCTCGACGCGTTTCAAATAGAGCGCCGCACTTAGCGGATGGCAACCCTTTCCCACCAGCGATCCGCCGCCGGACGACCTCCAAGACCCGTAATAGGGAGAGTGGGATCCGCTATGAGACTCCTCACCTATCATCCACAAAATCTGGGCGCCGCTCTTGATGAGAATCTCCCGCTCCTTCTGAATAGCCGGTGCATAGATCCAGTTTTCCGCATAGTATACAGTCTTTCTACTTGCTTTCGCGGCGGCAAGAATCCGGTCGCAGCTAGCGACGGCTTCGTGGAGCATCTGCTCTTTTGGGAACGTATTGCCGCGAAAGTCACCTACTTTATTTCCGTAATAGCCGGTGAAGGGCTTCTCGACGATCAGATGCTTCCCGCGGTTGAGCGCCCGGACGGCAAGTACCTCATGCGAAGAGGGAGGACTGCAGATATCTACGATATCCACTGCATCACAAAGCTCTTCGAAGGTATCGAAAGAGCGGACACCTTTGTCTCGTGCGAACGCTTCGGGTGAGGTCGCAGTCTTCGAAGTGACACCCACAATCTCAATAGGCACACCATAAACCCGGCTGATGCCTTCCCAATGAAATCTAGCTGCAAATTGTGTTCCTACGATACCTACGCGGATGCTCTCTGACATTTATTGGCTCCAATATGACAATAGTTAGTCAGAAATCTCCATTCCCAATCATGGTGATTAACGGAAGACACGTAAACTGTCTTCGGCACGGCGGCGGCCACCATATGTTGACCCCTAAGGCGGCGGAGCATTAGAAGATGCCACGGGTTTTCCATCAATTGTATGAGGCTCCATCAATTCAAGCCTGGTGCCATCGGGGTCAAAAAGGTTTATCTGCCGCTTACGGTTTACGCCGAGGCGAATACTGAATGGATGTCCGTATTCCTGGAAATATGGTCGGCCCTCGAGTTCGGCCACACTGGATGGAACATCCGCAACTTGCAAACAAAGATGATGAGCCCCACCCCTATGTGCAGCATCGGGTGCCTGTTTATAAAGCATCAATTCTATGTAGTCATCTCCATTCGGAACTTTCAGATTGACCCAAGAAAGCACAGTTCCGGACATACTACCGCGATAGGTTTCCTTAAACCGAAGAATATCTGCATAAAAGCTATACTCTGGCGGAAGACTAATTACGATCAATCCAACGTGTGCCATTCGATTGGAAATCGGTTTTTCTTGCGTACCCTTTCCGTTGGTGCGTAGTATGAGTGCGTCCGGAAGATATTGAAGCATCTCTATGCGGTGGCCCTCTGGATCCGTAACGCTGAAACTGCGAATACCGAGCTTGCTACGATGCAGGTGTCGTGGAACCACAACGCCTTTCGAGGAAAGATATAGCCTCAGTGCTTCGGCGTCGTTTGTCTGCAAAGAAATATGACTCAATCTATCCGTGAGCGGCGTGCGCTCGGGGATTAACTCAATATACTGTCGATCATTAATCCTAAAGAGAGCTACCGATTTTGAGCTGTGGAATCTCCTCAGAGGATATAACTGCTGGAGACCGAGAAAGTCCCCATAGTATGCACGGGACTTCTCGTAATTATGAGAAAATAAGGCGATTTGTGAAATTCCGATGATCTGCGGCCGCGTAGGTGCTTGCGCGAGAAGCGTGCCAACCGAACCAACGAACACGAATAGCAGTCCCAGGAGGGTCCAGGCCCTGCATTTATGGAATGTTTCCAGTCGATTCGTAGCAGTTTGTGTAGCCATTCCGAGGCCTATCTCCACAGTTCAGACTCTCACCGCTCGGTCGGACGCTTTTAGGACGAGACACAGGATTGTCAGAAGTCCGGGCTGGTCATAATGCATCGCAAACGTCCGTGGCCCTCTTGCAAACTGCAACTCCAGAGAGATTATAAGTCAACTCATGTCTAGGAGTAGGCGCAGCGCCTTACTCGATGCGTAATCGTGCAGACAATACATCTTTCCGTCTGCTACCCAGCAGGTGGAAAGATGGCGCGTGGGCACCAGCCTTTGAAGGAAGGTTGGACATGGATCTGCGCCGTTCATGCCTTCGCAACGCGGAGAGGAAGTTGACGAAGTTCATTGGATTCTCCTTCCAGATATACCTACCTAAACGTTTAATCAACCGTGGGAGGGGTATGGACACGCTGGATGAAACTATCCTTTAGACACGTATGCCCAATGTCGTAAGATAGTTTTTACTTATTTCAGCGGATTGCGTGGGCGTAGGAATTGGAGCTAAGCGCTCGCCATCTAACTCGATGATGCCCCATCCCCGGAAGTTAGCCGACCTAAGAGCCGCAAAGATGGCTGGAAAATCGACTCGCCCCTGCCCCAGTTCTGTAAACTCATACCCGTTATGGGTAGGAGCGTCTTTGACGTCCTTTAGATGGAGAAAGAGAAGGCGTTTGGCATGCTGCTGGATGGCTTTGACCGGATCTCCCCCGCCCTGAAGATAGTGCGCGGTGTCCAATTCCAGTTTGACATAGTGCGGATCGCTAGCATCAAAGATTGCGTCCAGTCCCTGCGGAGTCTGTGCCATGGTACCCATATGGTTGTGGAGGCTTGTCTGAATACCGAGATCTGCCACTGCTTTGGCGATCTCAGTAAGAAGTTTCCCCTCATATTCGAAGTCGGCCGGAGAGAACGTTCGGCCTTTCGTCGAGGCTGCGACGATCTGTAGATAGCTACCCCCGGCGTCGCGCAGATATTTGGCGTTCTTGATGTGTGTTTCGATGGTGCTCTGGCGTTCTGCTGGCTCGACAGGCGCTGTTCCACTGGAAAGCGCAACGAACGTCAGATGATGCTGCGCCAGCAAGTCACGCAATGCGTGAGGATCGGGAAAATCCTTGACTGCGTTAGCCCGAAGTTGGATACCTGGAAAGCGGAGAACAGACAGGTCCTCGATGGCACGCATATCCTCATCGTTCCAGGCAATGGCGGAATAGCCAATCTTGATATCCAGCTTTCCGCGGCTCGGCGAGCCCTCAAGAAGTGCTGCCGAAGGCTCGAAAGTGCTTAAGGCTGCATGGGATAGTGCGGGAGCCGCAGTAATCGTACCTGATGCGGCGAGACCAATCAACAAATCACGACGTGACGGCAACATTTGCTTCTCCTTAGTTTCTGGCGCTCTCTCGAAACCGTTGCAACTCTGCAATTTTGTTGTATGAAACATCTGCTTCACAAATGTTCGATTAGTGATATATCAGACGAGGAGACGATGTCAACCATCTTCTAAATAAATAGCTTTTCCCTGGCTTCACGATGGCCGCCAGAGTCCGACAATCGTCAGCGGCTCAGTATGCACAATTGGATGAGTGAGGAATCAGTAATAACCATGACCTGCCTAAACGGAGGACGATCCTGTCCCTCTTCTTAGACGGTCGTCTACTACCGCTAGAGGCCATCCTTGAGAGGGGGATCAAATGACGACCGCCTGGCCTAGTGCGCTGCAAGTTGCTCTTCCCACGGGAGACACCACACAAGGGCTGCCGCTGTTGCTCCAAATACGAGAAATGCCGGACGAAAAGAGTAATGGTCGACTAGAAGTCCAGTCATTTGGCTGAAGACTATGCCACCTATACCTGCTCCCATACTCGCTAAACCCCAGACCGATGCAACTGCATTTTCAGGAAACAGATCTCCTGGAATTGCAAGTAGATTCGTAAGAGCACCGCAATATCCAAATGTCGCTACTGAGATGAGAACAATGGATATTGTAGCGCTTTCAACAGTAGCCGCCCATGCCGTCGCCGTCATTAGTCCTAAGAGGAAAAAAACATATAGGCTGCGCGCGGTTTGGGCAGGACAACCCACTGTCATGAGCCATTTGCAGACAATGCCGCCGGCGAAATTCCCTATTCCACCAGTGATGAAGGGAGTTGGAGCCTTCTGTCCGATCTGCATCAGAGTGAAGCCACGAGCACTCTTCAAATATTGTGGAAACCAGAACGTATAGAAGTACCAGACCGGATCACTGAGTGCTTAGGACAGCGTAAACTGCGCGACAAACCGAGACCGAGTGAGTGCCCGGACGGACGGCGGAGAAGTCCGTACCGCATCCCCACGCGCGGGCGTGCCTCGATAGAGAAGGAGCCACACAACTACCCAAATAAATCCAAAGACGCTCACCAACCCGCAGGCCGACCTCCAACCGAGTTTGAGGGCTGTCCACGCCAGCAGGAGCTGCGCTACAATTGCTCCAACTGAACCGCCACTATTGAAAATTCCCGAAGCCACGGAACGCTCATGAGCCGGAAACCATTCTCGGATAAGCTTAACCCCCGCCGGATAATTGCCTGCTTCTCCGGCCCCAGTATAAACCGAGATACGCCGAGACTGATTGCACCGCGCGAAAAGGCATACAGCAATTCCGAAATCGACCATAATCCAATCGAGAGAGCATATCCAACTTTGAGCCCCAATCTGTCGAGAAGCGGCCTTACACTCCATTCATTACCGTATACGTAAACATAAAGGCGGCTGTGATATCGCCATAACTGGTGGCATATATATTAAACCGCTGGAGTAATACAGGAGCCAATTCGGACAGGGATTGACGATCGAGATATTTGATGACAGTGGCAAAAAAGACAAATGCCAACGCGACCCACCTCTAATCCTGAAGCCTGCACTGCTTCATCTAAGACCCCTTGGAATCGTTGATTGGCTAGACGGACCGTCAGGGAGCGTCACCCACTTGAGAACAAGCCGAGGAATGCAGAAATTCTCGGTGCCTAATGAGCGCGGATGACGAATCTGCTAAGGAAGCAAACTGATGCGGAGCGCGTCCGGGACTTGGACACGCTCTTACTTTTTGGCGCTCTTCTGACGCCATCTATCCGCCTGACTAAAACTAACAGCCCAATCGAGTACCTGTTTCAGTCCGTATCTGACGTGGGCCCGCATAGTGCTGTCAGCCCTTGATGTGCTTCCAGAACACAATGCTGTGGCAAGCTTCATATGAAAATTAGGTGGGAACGTCTGTCGCTGAGCGGCAATATCGTAAAGCCAATTGAAAACGAGAATCTGTTCTTTCTCGATGGCGTTTCGTAACCCTGGACATCTGCTCAATTCAGCAATCCGCATATGGAACTGCATATGGTAGCTATGGACCGAAAACATGAATCCAGGATCTACTGTATCCCCTTGGCACAATCGCTGAAGCTCATCCAAACGTCGCGCATTGCTTTGAAGCTGTTTCTTTTCTGCGGGGCTGATATATTCTGCGCAAAGCCGAGCGGCCTGAGACTCAAGTGCTTCACGGATAACGTAGCTATTAAGAATATCCTGTTCGGTTGGGATGCGGACGCGTGTACCGATTCTGGGTTTACTCTCGACTAATCCATCCGCTTCCAATCTCTGGAGCGCCTCAGTAACTGGTAGGAAACTCATATTGAGGCGATCAGCCAATTGTCTTCGAGACAGAATATCTCCTATGGAAAGATCCCCCCTAAGAATCTCGTCTCTGACTTGTTGGTAAGCCTTCTGAGAAAGCAACCGGTCGTCGGCTTGGGCTGACATGGGTTGCTTTGTACGCCGTGTTTTTTCTATTGCTTTTGCCATATCGGTTTAGATGTCTGATTGATATTTCTTGTGGTAATGAATAGTACCCCTGGATCGCCATTAACTCCAGACTGGACCGCAGTGAAGCAGAGAGTTTACTAGCAAAAGACCGATAGCGGTCTAGTAGTAGTCGTCCATTCGAATCACAATGAGTTGATCCTTTCCATTTAGTTTATCCTGGATCAGGACGTCATGCTATCATCCGTCTGATATATCACTAACTGGTAGCTGCCGATAAACACTGATTTTTCGTAGTGAATCAGATACGGAGTGATGCTGATGGAGATCAGAGATAGAGTCTGTCTGATAACCGGGGGCACGAGTGGCATAGGTGCCGCTTCTACTTATGCACTCGCAGCGCGCGGGGACGATATTGCTGTTCTTGGAAGGACATTCCGCCAGGAATCCCTTGCCTTGCTGCAGGCTAACACCGAAGCGGAACACTCCAGATTTCTGTTTGTTAGGGGCGACGTCGGGAATATGGATTATTGCCGACGAGGGGTGGAGGAAGTCTGCGCTACCCTCGGTCGGGTGGGTGTTCTGGTACACGCAGCTGGTGTAGGTTTCCCTGGGGGAATGTTTGAAGTTACAGATATGAGCAATGGCTAAGAGCCTTCGATGTCCATGTCCATTCCGCATTCTGGCTCTCACGCGCCGCGGCTCCCTACATGATGCAACAGGGAGAGGGAGCGATCGTACTAATCGGATCAGGAGCAGGTTTGCACGGTTGCCCTACCGCCATCGCTTATGGGGCAGCCAAGGGATCAATTCCTCAACTTACAAGAGCCCTTGCCCGAGAACTTGCTGATAGCAACGTCCGGGTTAACTGTGTTTCTCCCGGTGTCATCCGAACACCGTTTCAGAACAGGCTCGCACCCGAACAAGTTCAAATCAATATCAATAGCCGCATTCCCCTGCACCGAGAGGGTCAGTCTGAAGACGTGGCAAACGCTATCGTAGGCCTCTTGGAAAATGAATTCATCATGGGAGATAACCTTGTGATTGATGGTGGCATGACCATGCGAATGGTCTGATTATGAATAGATCTTCTGCACTAACCAATTCGCTTTTCCCATATTTATCTGCTCCAATCTGGGTCTGCGCGAAGACTGGGGCTATTGATTAGCGTCGATAGCTTCAAAAGGTATGAATGTCATGGAAGGCATGTCTGATCCGTATGTGAAGCGATTGAGTATCAGCCATGTATGCTTTTCTGCTTGTGCCGCGCTTTGTGCGTAGGCATCAAGTCAACCTACTGGGCTTTGCCAATGGTGTCCTCCTTATACATCTTCTGTAGCAGAAACAATGCTCACTTCTGCTGGCCATCTTCTGAGATCAATCCCTTGCGATTGAATCCATCCTGCAGCTCGGGGATGTTACGCGTGGGTGAACGGAAATCCATCAGAATCCATGGAGCAAGGCCACGAACCTGAGGGATGTTCGAAAGCATCGTGAAATTATGTTGGTAGAAGTCGACTTGAGATTCCTCTGTCCATCGCAGGTCCTTGCTGGCGTGATTTCCGGCCTTTGCTTCGGCCCCAAATTCGCTGACGATGATCGGCTTCTGTGGCAGCTCTAACTTGATGTTATCCGCCTGCTCAGGCAGGTATGTATACCAGCCGACATATTCGTTCTTGCCGACAACATCGAGCAACTGCGCCAGAGGGTCCGTCATGATCTTCGTATCCCCGGATTGCGGGGTTGCAGAGGAGCAGCTGTTACTAGGCGCGTATCATCGAGGCTGTGTGCGTCGGCTATAAGATTCTTCAGGAACTCAGTGCGTGTCGGATTATCAGGTGTCTCATTCGCCACAGACCAGAGAATAGCCGATGCTTTATCCCGGTCGCGCAGTATCATTTCCTGGAGCATGGTTTGCGCCTTTACGTACACGCTTGGCTGGTCAAATGCAATGTACTTCCATACGGGAATCTCTGACCACACCATGATTCCTTTGAGATCAGCCATGCGGGTCATGCGCTCATCTTGTGGATAGTGGCAAAGCCGCGCAAAGTTCGCGTTCAAGTCCTGCAAGAACCTAACAGTTGTCGTCACATGCTTGTCGGTCGAAACACGACCCGTCCGACATGGCGCTTCGGCATGCTCGTTGACGCCACGCAAAGAGACGGGTTTCCCATTTAGAAGGATCCGCGTCCCATCCACTCGAATGTCACGAAACCCGATATCGTCGTCTAAGCTGTCCTGTCCAGCTTCAATCTGCGCTTTGTAGGGTTTCGGGCTATTAGGCGACCAAAAGACAGGCTTCTTCGCATGCGTGTCAAAGCTGGCACGACCGCTGGAGTCCGTCTTCGCTGTAGTTGCGGTACCGGCCTCAGGAACGTGGATGTTCACCGGTGTTCCCTCTGTCCCGCCCTCGACGTGGAGTAGCCCGTTAGGTCATCCACAGTGCCGGGCTTGAGATGTACATCGAAATCGTCGACAAATGCCTTGGGTACCTCCACCAGATATACGTCGCGCGTAAGCCCGCCGTAATCGAACCAATCAACATGCACGCTTGGTATCCCATCCACTAGGCAGGTAGAATCCACCGCGATGACGACGAAGTTATTCCCAGGTTACAATGCCTCCGTGACCTCGCAGTCAAAGGGAGTGAATCCGCCTTCGTGATCACAGATCCTTTTTGCATTACCCCACACATGGGAGCGATAGTTCGCGGCGCCAATGTGCAGAAACATCCGCTTATCTGCCTTGGGCTGATAAGTAAAGTCTCGCTGATACAAAACCACTCCTTCATAGCGAAATAGAGTGGGATCCTGCGTATTCCAGTCACCGGGAACCTTTAGTGCTGGAGCGTCGGCGAAGTCGTATTCTGAGGAGTAGCCACCACGCGCGCCTACTAGAAGGGGATGCTGACTTCTTGCGTATCCATCGTCGCGCACTTTGCCCGGGGCATCGTAGAGAACCACTCCCCCTTGATCGACAAGGTAGTGCCAGTTCCCGTCCAAACTCTTCACAGCGAGATGGTTTACGTCGACCAAGAGCGTTTTCAAAGGCTGCTGTGCTACGGTGGATCCAATGACGTGAGCGACTTACGGGCGAGGACAAAACAATTCTCGACAAACCTGTCATGTGCTTTCGGTGCTCCTTGCTTGTTCCTTCGAAACGAGATTCTTGCGATATCCGCCGCCAACCGGGTGAATGTGCGTCAGCATTTCGAGGAACTCATTACTGATATATCATTGGTTGGCCATCGGTCAACAAAAAGCTTCGACTTCGCGCGATGGGAGAGGACGCTCAATGAAGATTGCAATGTTGTGTGTGGTTGTATTGACTCTGAAGTACCAGATCGCAGAAACACATTCAAGCAGTGAAAATCGGCTGGCTAGTTCGCAAATATTCCCGTATGAACAGATGACCATCAGGACGGCTCCCAATGGGTCCGAAGGGAGGAGTGTGGTCAGTGGCACACTGGCGACAGGCGAGGTTGTAGGGGTGCATGAGTCGATGCAACCTGTGGGCACGGTGCCGAATGCTATGCATAGAATCGAGCACTCAGAGCTGATCGTAGTGCAGCAGGGAACGCTAGAGTTTCAACATGACGGCAAAGCGGAACGCATAGGACCGGGTGGGATCATCTATGTTGCATTCGGGACGATGCATACTGTAAAAAACGTGGGAGACGTTCCGGCCAAATATGTGGTAATCCAGATTGGCGGTGACACTAAAAAGTAGTCACGGGTAGTCTTCGCCTTTAGCGCGGTTAAATAAGACAGCGGATGGGAGAATATATGACTAGCGGAAAACATAGTTATAAAAATCCACGATCAGCGGTGACGCTCTTGAGTAAGTTACGAGCCCTCTGCCGCTTAATTTCTTCTTTTGCATTTCATTTATTCGTTTAGGTGGCATCCAAAGATCGCGCGCAACTTAGTCTCCTCTGGAGAGCAGAATAATGAGACGTTTAGCGTTAGCAATATTTTGGCTCTTTTGCAGCACGACCACGTCGATGCCGACGATCTTGGCACATGCGGTGAAATATTTCGCGTCCCGACTTTTGTCGGATTCGCGTGTTGCTCGATTGGCGTAACGTGGTCGCCGAAGGTAGGAACAGAAAGCGGGAGCTTATGAGACTGATTTCACGGCGTCAGTTTGTGTTGAGTGGAGCGGCAGTGATGGGCATGCGTTTGGCGTGGGCACAGACAGCACAGGTGCTGCCGGCAGGGTTGCCGCGTGGGGTTGCAGCTTTATAGCGTGAGCGATGATCTGCAGAGGGATGTTCTGGGGACGCTACGGCAGCCTCGCGCGATTGGGTATAAGCGGGTGGAGACGGCAGGAGTTGCAGGGCTGACGGCGAAGGCGTTTCGTGCGCAGCTCGACCAGGCACGGCTCGTGTGCCCGAGCACGCATCTGCAGATGGGCAGCAATGATTTGGGACAGCTCTTCGAGGATGCGCATACGATCGGGGCTCATTACGTAGTGAGCTCGGGGCTGTTTTCATCGAAGGGCGGGAGCCAGACGCTCGATGACTACCTCGGTATGGCGGACCGGCTCAACGATCTGGGGCGCAAGGCAAAGGACGCTGGGCTGCAGTATGCCTACCACAACCACAACTTCGAGTTCCGCAAGCTGGATGGCGACTGGATTGGGTACGACGTGTTGCTGAAGCATACGGACCCGGAGCTGGTAGCTTTTGAGCTGGACTGCGGTTGGATGGTGGCGGCGGGATACAGCCCAATCGAGTATCTCCGCCAGTATCTCGGGCGTTATCGGATGCTGCATGTGAAGGATTTCGTTGCGACGAATGGCCCGAGCACATCGCTCGCGAAGGACGAACGACCACAGGGTACGAAGCTAGGACGCGGACATATTGACTACAAGCCGATCCTTCTTACAGCGGCCGAGGCCGGTATCCACGACTACTACGTGGAACAGGAGCCACCGTTCCTCGATATGTCTGCGCTTGCGGCGGCAAAAGTTGATTACCAATATCTGCGTGCCCTATAAAGGGCAGGTCTGCGGAGGGACAAATTGAATCGTAGAGAATTTGGGAAGATGGGTGTGGAAGCGGCTCTGGCGTCGACGTGGCTGCATGCGGCTGCGCAGGATGTTGGCGGCGCAAACAAGGTACGGTTTTCCTTCATGCTTTGGGCGCTCGAGAAGCAGGCGCCCTTCGACCAATGTGTGGAATGGGTGGCCGAGGCAGGATACCAGGGCGTGGAACTGGTGGGTGAGTTTCAGAGCTGGTCGCCTGCGCAGAGAGCGGCAACCATGGCGAGGATGCGCAGCCTGGGGATGGTCTTCGACGCGATGAGTGGAGTGAAGACAGGGTTCGCAGTGCCGAACCAGACGGAGGCGTTTCGGACGCAGTTCACCGAGCAGATGAGAGCAGCGAAGGATCTGGAATGCCCGAAGATCATTCTGCTTTCGGGCAAGCGAGTCGATGGGCTGAACGCGGGGGTGCAGCGTCAGACGTCGATCGATACGCTGAAGTGGGCTGCTGAGAAGGCCGCAAAAGAGCAGATCGACATCGTGATCGAGCCGATCGATTTGCTCGAGAATCCAATTATCTATCTGGCGTCCGTGACGGATGGCTTCGAGATTGTGCGAGCAGTCAATAGCCCGAATGTGAAGGTCTTATACGACTTTTACCATGAGCAGCGAAGCTTCGGGAACCTGATCGAAAAGCTCGAGAAGAACATCGATTGGGTAGGCCTGGTGCATGTTGCGGATGTGCCGGGACGGCATGAGCCCGGAAAGGGCGAGATTGACTATGGATCGATCTGTCGCAAACTGGCGGAGCTCAACTATAGCCATTGGATGGCGATGGAGTACTATCCGACCGAGGGGCCGGTCACCTCGCTGAAGAAGTCGCGGATGGAGGCGCAACGGGCTCTGGGCCAGTCATGATCTGATTGCGCAACGACGGCTGGGTATTGGTGTCGAGCGCGGGTGGTGATAACGTTAGTTCGCTTCGATGGTGATCTGCGAGGAAGCAAGCAATGGCGAAGATGCCGAGAGGGTGATCTGTCCGGGGCGACCGTTCGATTGGACGAGAACGAGAGCCAGACCATTGAAGGCGTGGCGGCGGATGGCTTTATAAGGCTCATGGCTGTCGGGTTGGCCGTTGTCGACGCCGAGGATGCGTCCAGCTCCGGTAAGCGAGAAGGTGATGGCGTTGTCGGCGGTGGGAACGATGCGTCCCTGCTCGTCCTGCACGTTGACGGTAACGTGGGCGATGTCATCTGGCGTGGTGCGGAGGCGTTGCCGATCATTGATCAGCGCAAACTTCGCGGGCGCTCCAGCGGTGTGCACCTCAACCGCTTCGATCACCTTGCCGTCCTTTATCCCTTTCGCGGTGAGGGTGCCGGGAGTATACGGCACGTCCCACGTGAGA